>OERN01000013.1_pt1 | contig 73791 bp, 77 predicted proteins | sample 1540061 | NCBI WGS metagenome assembly OERN01 (sample SAMEA3891241, study PRJEB23780) | metagenome | biome: terrestrial biome; feature: animal house; material: water of meat washing | place: Italy | collected 2015-05-12 | reverse complement strand
ACCTAAAGGCGACACACGTATTGCATGGTTCTGTTTTTCTAACTTTGAAACAGCAAAGAAAACCTTTAAATTGCCAAACAGCATTAAGAAAGGCTATTGTACGTATGAAGGTAAAGCTACAGTAACCATCAAAAACTATAGATTACTCATTGCAGAAACTGAAGGATATGATTCTAGTCACTTAGTGAGTGCGAAAAATATAACACCAGCCAAAGCTATGAAATGTGAATCTTATAGTTAATCTCTTTTTATAAATTTAATTAGTAATTTATAAAGCAAATTGGACAGCATACAGCGAATAACCGTTGGTATAGCGATGAGAGTAATTGCTGATGTTTGTCCATGAATATGACATATGTATGAGAATTATTTTTAGTGGATAGTTGAAAAATCAATAATTACTTAGACACCCATTCTTATTAAAGATGGACACTTTGACAAATATTCTTATAAACCAAAGTGGCTATTACATGCATTCAAAATGATCCTCTTATTATTATAAAAAGCTTCACGCCACGCTGTTATACAAATATAGTCAAATCATTATAAAACCAATACAATGGTGCAATGAGTTATTCAGAACATTTTAGACGTAAAATTTTAGCTAAGCTTGAGGAAGGTTATTCTATTCGAGCGGTAGCTGCACAATTTGAAATTAATAAAAATACCATTGTTGAATGGAAGAAACGTATAGAGATTAAAAAAACTCGTGTACGTAAACCTTCTAAAATTAACGATGATGCTTTACGTGAAGATGTTGAAAAGTATCCTGATGCTTATCAATATGAACGTGCTGCACGTTTTAATTGTGGTGTTTCATCTATTGGTGCTGCATTAAAGCGCTTAAATATTACAGTTAAAAAAAGACGTTAAGCCATCCTAAAGCAGATACAAAGCTTAGGGATAAATTTATTCTGCAAGTGAATGAATTAGAAAAAAACCATCCGATTATTTATCTGGATGAAAGTGGTTTTAAGTCACATGATTACAGACCTCATGGCTACTCACGAAAAGGAGTACCCTGTTTAGGGCAATATAATTGGCAATTAAAGAATCAGACCAATGCCATTGGAGCAATCCATGAGGGTAAGTTATTTTCAGTCGGTTTATTTGACTGCAAAATCAATTCAGATGTTTTTCATTTTTGGATTGAGCAATTCCTCATACCAGCATTACCAGAAAATAGTGTAGTGGTTATGGATAATGCAGCATTTCATAAAAGAGCAGATATTCAGGAGTTATTGGAACAACAAGGGCATAAAATTCTTTGGCTTCCTGCATACAGCCCTGATTTAAATCCTATAGAACAGATGTGGGCATGGGTTAAACGTAAGCGTAAAGAATGGTTGATCGATTCAGTCGATGAGTTATTTCAAGTTTTTTTCGAATCCTGTATGAATAATAAAGTATTTTGACTATAGCTCACAAATAAACTGAAGTACTGTATAGCTGAAAACAAAAAACCGAGCGTTTAAGCTCGGTTCTTGAATCTGTAATTGATTAGATATCAGAAAGGTCGATACCTAAACGTGCAGCAACTTCTTCATAAGCTTCAACCACACCACCTAAACCTTGACGGAAACGGTCTTTGTCGAGTTTTTTCTTGGTTTCTTTGTCCCATAGACGACAACCGTCTGGAGAGAACTCATCACCAAGAACAATTCGGTCGTGGAATACACCAAACTCAAGTTTGAAGTCCACAAGTAGCATGCCACCTTGGTCAAATAAGTTTTTAAGCACTTCGTTCACTTGGTAAGTGAGGACTTTCATTTGCTCAAGTTGCTCAGCAGTTGCCCAACCTAAAGCAATTGCTTGAGACTCATTGACCATTGGGTCACCAAGCGCATCATCTTTGAAGAATAATTCAAAAGTCGGCGGTGTTAATTCCTTGCCTTCTTCTACACCTAAGCGACGGCATAAAGAACCTGCTGCATAATTACGAATTACACATTCAACAGGGATCATGCTGAGTTTTTTCACTAGAACTTCAGTTGGAGAAAGAAGTTTTTCAAAGTGAGTCTCAATGCCAGCCGCAGCCAATTTATCCATGATAAAGGCGTTAAAACGGTTGTTCACCTTACCTTTACGATCTAGTTGTTCGATCTTTTCACCATTGAATGCCGAAGCATCATCACGAAAGACTAAAATCAGGTGGTCTGCACTGTCTGTTTCATAGACAGATTTCGCTTTACCAGTATAGAGCAAGGTTTGTTTTAACATGAGGGAACCTTTTTCAAAAAAAAATGCCTAGTACGACTAGGCTGGCCAATTTTGGTAAATCTGGGTTAACAATTCTGTGGCTTTTTCAGGCGCTGCAAAACTGTTATCGGCATTGAACACAGCGAGGTTGTTGCTGCTACCGACCGCGGTCAGTCTTAACACATAGACCTGTTGATCGATTTTAATGGTTGCTTCATAACCATTTTTGCTTTGACCAACAATTTGATGGTTGAGGCTGCTGAGGGTGGCAAGCGTATATTGCCAAATTGTAGCAGAATTTCCCTCAATTTTGAGCAGCGGATTCTTATTTCCGTCAATAATCAATTGAGGGCGACTCACAGCTGTATCAACTGTTTCCGTTGATTCTGCATTCGACATGACTTGAGCAGCTTGAGGGCGCGGCATTGCAAAACGGTTTCCGCGCTTATTTTCAAGTACAGGTGCATGTTCAAGAGCGAGCGCTTCAACCGTTGGAGCTGGATACAACGGCGTTGCAGGTCGAACCATAGAGCCTTCAGGGTACTTAAGAGGTTCTAAGGTTGCTGTTTCTTTATAGTCCAAACTACCGTTATTGACTGCAAGGGAACTACAACCCGCTAAACTGACAACTGAAAGTGCGAGAGTAAGACCTAAACGTAATTGCATATTGATGTGCTCTTTATTTAATGACACCCGCTGTTGTGAGTGCTTCACGGAGCGGTGTGCGATATTGTTCTGCAAGTGGTGTTAATGGTAAACGAATACCCGTTTCGATTAACTCCATTTCATGAAGTGCCCATTTCACAGGAATTGGGTTTGATTCGCAAAATAGAATTTCGTGTAAATTTGCAACTTGGGTATTTAGGTTTTCTGCTTTTTCAGCTTCGCCTGCCAGTGCTGCCGCGCAAACATCGCTCATTTCTTTGGGTGCAACGTTTGCAGTCACAGAAATATTGCCTTTTGCTCCCGACAGAATCAGTTGATAAGCTGTTGCATCATCACCTGAATAGACGGTCATCGCTTTGCCAGCAAGGCCTTCGAGCAGTGCTTGACCACGAGGGACATCACCTGTGGCATCTTTGATGCCCACAATTTGAGGAATATCGGCCAAACGAATGACCGTTTCATTCGCCATATCGACACCTGTACGACCAGGTACGTTATACAGAATTTGAGGAAGATCAACAGCTTCAGCAATAGCTTTATAGTGCTGATATAAGCCTTCTTGGGTCGGTTTATTATAATAAGGGGTAACCAGAAGAGCAGCATCTGCACCGAGTTCTTTGGCTTCTTTAGTCAACTCGATGGCTTCACGCGTTGAATTCGCGCCAGTACCCGCAATAATAGGGATGCGTTTGTTCGCGACACGAATGATTTCTTTAATCACTTGTGTATGCTCTTTCATGCTTAGAGTAGACGCTTCACCCGTTGTACCGACAGCAACAATGCTATTTGTGCCTTGTGCGATGTGCCACTCAACGAGCTTCTCTAGACCCTTCCAATCTACGCTGCCATCTTCAAACATAGGGGTGACGATTGCGACAATTGAGCCTTGGATGGTCTGTGCTTGCTGAGTCATTTTAAAAAAATATCCTATTTGTCCATCCAGTTAGGCCAGAAAAACATAAGATTGGATGGGTGCGTATTTTAATTTATAGCATTTTCAAAGCGCTGATGCATTGAATAATGCTTATGCAAATTATGAACGAACACAACATGAAGAACAATATGCTTTAGTCAAAGTGTATAAAAACTTTATCTTTCGCTACAAAAATACAGCTTGTTCAAATGGTAGACAAAGAAAAGCATCTTATTTTGCATCTGAAAAGAGCGTTTTGCATAACCTATGGCCATGGATTAACGCATTTAAAGAAAGGATCTCTTCATCTCAATCGAGCATTAGAAGTCGATCAAACTGAATATTGGGTTATAAACTTTTATAAACGTCAGGATTTTGCATGATTATGTGAGTTCTCTAAGTATGTGTGGCATCGTCTTTTTAACGTCATAGATCAATGTCCAACATTTTGTTCTATATTTTATTTTTGCTTCAATTTGCCGCAATACCCATTGCACTCAAGGCTGTGGTCATTTAATTTTGACCCGCGAGGATGAATACTGTTTTATAAATTAAGCTAAGCTTGGCCTTCGAGCGCAGAACAAAAAGGACAGAGAAGAATGCAGAAGAATATGGCATTGATTGTGGTGGATGTACAAAATGGTTTTACGCCTGGTGGAAATTTAGCGGTAGCAGGATCAGATCAAATTATTCCTAAAATTAATCAGTTGGGCGATTATTTTGACACTATTGTACTCACCCAAGATTGGCATCCTGAAAATCACATTTCTTTTGCAGACAACTATCCCGATCAACAGGCCTTTCAAACGATTGAATTAGACTATGGCACACAAGTACTCTGGCCACGTCACTGTGTACAAGGCACACAGGATGCTGAATTGCATCCAGATCTTGACCTTGCCAAAGCGCAGTTGATCATTCGTAAAGGATGTCATGCGCACATTGATAGTTATTCTGCTTTTTTAGAAGCCGATCATAAGACCCAGACGGGACTCGCAGGCTATTTAAGAGAGCGTGGGATTGATACCGTGTTTATTGTTGGGATTGCAACTGACTTTTGTGTGGCATGGACGGCAATAGATGCCTGTAAACTCGGTTTTCAAACCTATGTGATTGCCGATGCCACCAAAGGTATTGATTTACATGGTTCTTTACAACATGCATGGCAAGAGATGCTGGCCCATGGTGTGAAACGTCTGTATTGCAAAGATATTGTGCAACAATATGCCGTGAACTGATGCGCTGAACCAATCGGCTCACCTCAATCACTAATATCGACATTATAAAAACATGCAGTAGGGAAAGGTCATGGGCACTTTTTTAAAATTTACCGCTTGGATTCAAAAAACCTTTGCCCTGTGGGTGGTGTTATTTGTAGGCATTGCGCTCCTAAGCCCTGAAACTTTTGTCTGGATGAAAGCTTATATCACGTGGATGTTAGGGCTGATCATGTTTGGTATGGGCATGACCATGACACTGGAAGATTTTAAAGGGGTGATGCAAAGTCCTAAAGCGGTTGCAATTGGGGTAGCGGCTCAGTTTGTGGTGATGCCAAGCGTGGCTTATCTGCTGTGCTTATTATTTCGCTTGCCGACTGAAATTGCGATCGGGGTGATTTTGGTGGGTTGCTGTCCGGGTGGCACAGCATCTAATGTGATTACTTATATGGCGAAAGGCAATACGGCTTTGTCTGTCGCATGTACCACGGTATCGACCTTATTGGCGCCTGTGTTGACTCCCGCGATTTTCTATCTGTTGGCCAGCCAATGGATTGAAATTAATGCATGGTCGATGCTGAGTTCAATTTTACAGGTGGTTCTGTTCCCGATTATTTTAGGGCTGGTGGTACGTGCCGTGCTGAAACAGAAAGTCGAAAGCTATATTTCGGTGATGCCCTTAATTTCTGTAGTGGCGATTGTGCTGATTGTGGCAGCGATTATTGGCGGCTCAAAAGCACAAATTTTAGAATCAGGCTTATTGATTTTAGCTGTGGTGGCATTACATAACGCGATTGGTTATTTACTTGGCTTTGCAGCAGCACGGATGTTTCACTTGCCACATGCCGACTGTAAAGCGGTTTCGATTGAGGTCGGTATGCAAAACTCAGGACTAGGCGTGGCTTTGGCTGCCGTGCATTTTGCTGCTTCGCCAATTACGGCGGTACCCAGTGCGATCTTTAGTTTGTGGCATAACATTTCAGGGCCAATTTTAGCCAGTTATTGGGCCGCCAAAGCAGACGCCACAGCCAAGGAAAAAAGTGAAAAGGAACATATGTCGGTTTGAATACTGTACGCTGTTGCAGCTTTAAGCATAAAGTCAGGATGAATTTTCTATTTGGCATGAGGTTGTAACTAAACTGTCATAAAGACTACCTAACATCCCTGCCAAACACTTCATAACAGACTGTTGCAAACAGCATTGAGAGGGTATGGATAATTTTCAGCATTCATCGGCGACGTATTTTAACCGAGAGCTATCGTTATTTGAGTTTCATCAGCGGGTTTTAGCACAAGCATTAGATCCGAGTTTGCCAGTGCTGGAGCGTTTAACTTTTTTAATTATTTTTTCACGTAATTTAGATGAGTTTTTTGAAATTCGTATTGCGGGCTTGATGAAACAACGCGATATGAATGTGATAGCACGGACCCCTGATGCTGTTCCCACTGAAGTGATATTAGAAGACCTGTCCCAATCCATTCATCGTGCCGTCAAAAAACAGTTTGAAGTTTTAAATCATTCGATTTTGCCTGAGTTACAAGCGCAAGGTATTCAGTTCATCCAGTTCCAAGATATTTTAGAAAAACATAAAGCGTGGATTGCAGAATATTTTGCCAAAGAAATTCAACCCGTTTTGACCCCCATCAGCTTAGATCCGTCACACCCTTTTCCTCGCCTCGTGAATAAAAGTCTGAATTTCATTGTGAGTTTACAAGGTAAAGATGCTTTTGGACGAAGTATTGAGATGGCGATTGTCCCTGCACCGCGCTCATTACCGCGTTTAATTCAGATGCCGAAAAACGTGGCAGGCAATATCGACACGCAGATTTTTTTAACCGCAATGATTCAGCAGCACATCAGTGATCTGTTTCCGGGGATGAAAGCCACGGGTTGTTATGCTTTTCGTGTGACGCGTAATGCTGATCTGATTTTGTCGGAAGATGTTGATGATTTGGCGGTTGCACTCAAAGATGAGCTGTCTTCACGCCGTTTTGGTCGCGCGGTGCGTTTAGAAATCGAAGATGACTGCCCCGAAGCGGTGATTGATTATTTGCTCAAGGAGTTTGATTTAACTGAGCAGGAGCTTTATCGCATTGATGGGCCAATCAATCTTTCACGCCTCAGCACCAGTTGTGACCGACCTGAATTAAAGCATCCAGTGTTTATTCCAGTCATTCCCAAAGTTTTGCGTAAACAAAAAAGTACCTTTGATACCTTAAAAGCACAGGATGTGTTGTTGCATCATCCTTTTGATTCTTTTCAGCCTGTGATTGGTTTATTAAAAGAAGCAGCGAAAGACCCAAATGTGCTGGCGATTAAACAAACGCTCTACCGCAGTGGACCTGACTCGGAAATTGTACAGGTCTTGGCAGAAGCAGCACGAAATGGCAAGGAAGTCACAGCCGTGATTGAGTTGCGTGCGCGTTTTGATGAAGAGTCGAACATTACCGTGGCCAATATTTTGCAAGAAGCTGGGGCGGTGGTGGTGTATGGCATTGTCGGTTATAAAACCCATGCCAAAATGATTTTGATCGTACGCCGTGAAAATGCTCAGTTGATCCGTTATGCCCATCTGGGCACAGGCAATTATCATGCGGGCAATGCCCGTATGTATACCGACTATGGGTTGATGACCACACAGCCTGATATTTGTGAAGATGTACACCGTATGTTCCAAGAACTGACGGGGATGGGCAAAATGGCCAAATTGAAGGCGTTGTTACATGCGCCTTTTACGTTACACAGTGAACTGTTAAAACTGATTGAGCAAGAAATTCAGTTTGCGCAAGCCGGTCAAAAGGCGCGCATCATCATTAAAGTCAATGCCTTAACGGAGCCTCAGTTAATTGCCGCACTGTATCGTGCGTCACAAGCGGGGGTACAGGTCGATCTGATTATCCGTTCGATCTGCTGTTTGATTCCACAGGTCCAAGGCATGTCTGAGAATATTCGTGTGCGTTCGATTGTGGGCCGTTTTCTGGAACATACCCGCGTGTATTGTTTTGAGCATGGCGGTGAGAAAAAGCTGTACTGTGCCAGCGCAGACTGGATGGGACGTAATTTATTTTCGCGTGTTGAAACCTGCTTTCCAATATTAGATCGCGTTTTGAAAAAGCAGATTTATAAAGACGGATTAATCAGTTACTTAAATGATTGTTTGAATGCTTGGGAGCTACAAGCCGATGGTCATTGGCTTAAAGTGGCCTGTACCGATCCAGAGCAAAGGTATAGTGCGCAGCAACATTTAATTGCGCAGAAGCAACTCAAAATTTAACAGTTGCCATAAAAAAAGCCTGACGTAGGTCAGGCTTTTTTATGATTGGATGTAATTAAGAGGCTTTAGATTGTTTTGCTTTTAAAATTTCCGTTCTTAAGCTTTGTGCCAACTCTGCAGACTCCGCACCCATGCCATTGACCATAAAGGCATGGCGGGTCAAGACATTGGTTGGATTAGGTAAATTCACCAGTTGGTAACTTTCAGAAATGTCTTTCAATAATTCGTTGCTTAAATGTACGGCACTTTCTTTGGCCGATAACTGTTGGACCAAACGCTCAGCAGCTTGATTTGCAGACAGCTGCATCGCATCGACTGCGGTTGAAATGCCACAACGCGTTTGCAAAACAAAGCGCTTTTCTTCGCGGTAACGTTTATACAAAACCTCAGATAGCAGTTGGAACACACTGCTGATCATCATTAAACATGGCACTGCATTGGGTGTGTCTGTCGACATGCTGAGGGTGGCACCATGCTCATTAAAGGATTGAACTGTAGTGATGTCCGAGCTGTTGAGTTTGTAGTGTTTTAGACAAAGTTCTGTGCTTTTATTGAGGAAAATCTGACACAAATTAAAGTATGGAATAGACACGGTTGTATTCACCGAGTCCATCAACTGTTTCGGGTCATAAAATTGAATATTGAGCGCAACCGAATGATTATCCACGATCACTGGTTTCTGTTCTTTAGGCTTCGCACTGGTTTTGATTTGTTGTTGTGCTTGGGCAATCGCGACCGCCGTATGGTGTTTTTCCTGTTCAAGCGTTTGGGTTAAAACTTGAATTTCATGTTTTAAGCGGGATTCGTTATTGATCCGTGCCAAATATTCGGTACGGCTTGGGCGCGCAATGGCGCGATAAGCCAACCACAGTAAACCATGAATCGCTAAGGACAATAAAATCGCTAACCACTGAGTACGTAAAATCTCACCCATACTTGGTTTAATGAGCGTGATTTCAATGCTACCTACTTTCTTTTCATTTTGCAGCGCATCACGGACAAACACTTCGCCATCACGTGTTCGAACTTGGCCACCTGTCGCCAAGACTTGATTGTTGGCATCCAAAATACGAATGGAAGCTACGCTTGGATTGGTCGCATAGCGATCCACCAAAAGCGCAAGGGAAACCGTGTTGGCAGGCTCCAGCTCTGCAAGACTGTCTGTGACCAATTGAGAGGTCATCAGTTGGCCTTGGTTGGCACGGTTTTCATTCAGTTGATGAGTCGTTGCCAATACCAATAAAAAGGTATGTAAAGCAAAACTTACAATTAATAGGCTAGCAAATAGCCCTTGTCTAGGCGCATTCAACGTAAACTTCCAAAGAAAATATATTCAATTTCGATTATGATTCTAACAATAGTCGTAGCTCAGACCCGAGTCAATTCATGCGAGAAATCATTCTTATTTCATTTTTAGGACCAGACCAACCTAATCAGTTCACTCGATTAATGCAGGTATTGTCCACTCATTCATTACAAATTTTAGATGTCGGACAAGCAGTTATTCATAACCAATTGACCTTAGGTATTGTTATTTCTTCAGACGACCAAACCGCAACAGCTTTGGCGATGAAGGAAATTCTAATTTTAGCACATGATATTGGTTTAACTGTACGTTTTAAACCAATCACTACAACTGAATACGACCAGTGGGTGAGCGAAGGTGGACGAACGCGTTATATCGTCACGGCTTTGGCGCCAGAGCTTGAGGCGTCTCACTTACAAGCAGTTACAAATATTGTGTCCAACCAAGGTTTCAACATCGAAACCGTGACCCGTTTGTCAGGTCGTCCAGTCTTAAATGGCGAAGTCGATGGGCCGAAACGCGCCTGTGTTCAATTCGGTTTAAGTGGTCAAATGCTGGATGCCGCAGCCATGCGTGCAGCCTGTTTACGTTTGTCACATGAACTAAATGTCGATGTAGCGGTACAAGAAGACAATGCCTACCGTCGTAACCGCCGTTTGGTGTGTTTTGACATGGACTCGACCTTAATCGAGCAAGAAGTGATTGATGAGTTGGCGATTGAAGCGGGTGTCGGTGCACAAGTCGCTGAAATTACGGAACGTGCAATGCAGGGTGAGCTAGATTTCCAACAAAGCTTTCGTGCACGTGTCGCACTGCTCAAAGGGATGGATGCCTCTGTCCTACCTAAAATTGCAGAACGTCTGACCGTTACAGAAGGTGCTGAACGCTTAATTTCAACTTTAAAAGCATTAGGCTACCGCACGGCTATCTTGTCGGGTGGTTTTCAGTACTTTGCAGAGTATCTACAAGCCAAACTTGGTATTGATGAAGTCCATGCCAATGTCTTAGACGTTGAAAATGGGTTGGTGACGGGCGAAGTTAAAGGTCACATTGTCGATGGTGCACGTAAGGCATTATTATTACGTGAGTTAGCCGATAAGATGGGCATTTCTCTTGAGCAGGCGATTGCAGTGGGCGATGGTGCGAATGATTTACCGATGTTGTCGATTGCTGGCCTAGGTGTAGCTTTCCGTGCGAAACCGCTGGTGAGACAAAACGCCAATCAAGCCATTTCAAGTGTCGGCTTAGATGGGGTGTTGTATTTATTGGGTGTGCACGATAAAGACTTAAATCGTGCTTAAAGCATCTCTGTGTTATTAAAAACGCAGCCTTTGAGCTGCGTTTTTTTGTTGCAAATTTAAGCGAAAAACGATGAGCGGTCAGTGAAAAATGTCGATAAAAACAACGATCAACAGAATTGGAAAAAATATTTTTAAGCGCTGAAAATACGGGTTTTATTTTGTAATGACACGCCAAGACTGAGCGCGTCTTTGTTTTGGAAAAGTTCAAATCTAAAAAAATGTAATGACAATATAATATGGCGACAAGGTATGTCGCATTCTAAAAATACAAGCCTTTTTTTCTTTTCAAAACTGCTCATAATGCATGCATAGAGTTTGAAAGCTACACAATCCATTAATTTTAAACGGTATCGGGGATGAGTTCAGCACAGTGTATCAGTCGCCTGAATTTATCTTAGACGGAGGTTTTTATGGTAACAGCGAATTTAGCAACCATCGTTGGCTTAAGTTTAGTCGCCGCTGCGTTAATTGCTGTTTTCTTTTCGCCTTATCGTCGCTGGTTGAGTTTTATGGTGGCGGGTATGGTGTTTTGGGGAATCTTGGAAGTCATTCGCCTAGGTGTGCAAGCAGTGTTTGAAATGCCGATCACTTATAGCTACTTAACTGCTTTAACTTCAGCGATGCTTATTGTGACGATGTTGCTTCTACGTGAAGACCGTCGCGCAGAACGTGCACTGGCGCAGCGCCGTTGTATTGAACATACACCTGTATATGAAGATGACCAACAGCAGTGTTCTAGCCGCTAAGTCATAACCTCATACCGTAAAAGAAGATGCCTAGAGCATCTTTTTTACGTTCTTACATGATTGTTATACAAAGCCTAGCGGTAAAAATGGCAACTTGTGGTAGCATTGAAAACAGTCAATTTATCAACAATTACAATAGGCTTTCATGTCATGAAACTATCTTCAATTCCTGTGGTTAAACTTCCATTGGTTGATGTCAGCACGGATCCGCTGGATTTAATGGTTACTGGTTTGGCACTTCGTATGAAACAGCTGGCGCGTACCAGTCCAAAATTTATTGAATTAGTTCATGAACGTCAGTTCCGTATTCAAATTGGTACGGATCTGGGTATGGCACGCCAAATTATTGTGAACAATGGTCAGATTGATACCGTTTCAGGTGATGCTGAAAAAGCCGATTTTATTTTACAGTTTGCGGACAGTGAGCAGGGTGTGAAAACTTTAATCAAAGGTGACCCAACCGCATTTATGACGGGCATGCAAAACGGCAGCATTAAAATGGAAGGTGATTTTGGTCTCTTGGTTTGGTTTAACCAAGTTGCAAAATTGGTTCCACCCAAGCTACCAAAGCCTGTGAAAGCAAAAATTAAAGCCGCTCGCGCATTTTTGAAAGAAAAAACAGGTAAGTAAAAAGATTTTTTAAACGTCTCGATTCCGTCTCCTTTATAAAAGGCAGATTGAGAGTGATGAAATCGAAAAGCCCTCTATCGAGGGCTTTTTTATGCATGGTGTTTTTATTCGACTTCTAAATTGAAAGTCACGGGTCCATCATTGACCAAATGTACTTTCATGTCGGCAGCAAAAATACCGGTTTGCACATGCTCAAACTGGGTCTTGGCATATTCAACCAGTTGTTCGTATAAGGCCTCAGCATCATTTGGTGGCATGGCTGGTCCAAAGTCAGGACGTAAACCTTTTTGGGTTTGCGCCATCAAAGTAAATTGAGAAACTAGAAGAATCCCACCACCGGCTTGGCTGACATTCCAGCCCATTTTGCCTTGTTCGTCGTCAAAAAAACGATACTTTAAAATTTTATCGATCAGTTTTTTGCCTTTGTCTAAAGTGTCTTCTTTCCCAAGACCTAAGAAAACCAAGATACCGTGTTGAATTTCGCCTGTGGTTTCACCATCGACCACCACTTTGGCTTCGAGAACGCGTTGTAATAAGGCCCGCATGACTGATTCTATCTACTATTTGATTGTGCAGACTGAAATTGTAGCAAACCAAGTGCCGCACAGGAGAGATATCGATTGAAAAAACAAGGCAATTGCGTTGATATTCATTGCAAGGTTTAAGGAAAAGAGCATAAGCTAAGAGCGATAACAGCAAAGACAGCAACAGTTGGATTCTGAATCAAGAGAAACAAGGATCTATCGAGTAATTGGTCGAATAGCAAGACCGAATTACCAAAACATGGCTATGCAGTTTAAAAAAATGTGCTTTAATGCAATAAGTTGCTAAAAACCGAAAATGATATGTCTGCCATCATCCAATCCTTATTAGATACTGATCTGTACAAATTTACGATGCTACAGGTGGTCCTGCATAAGTTTCCCCAAGCGCATAGTGTGTACCAGTTCCGTTGTCGCAATTTGGATGACACGGTCTATCCTTTGGTCGACATTCTTGATGATTTAAATCACCAATTAGATTTGCTCTGCCAATTACGTTTTCAAGACGATGAGCTGCAATACCTGCGTGGTTTGCGCTTTATCAAAAGTGATTTTGTCGATTATTTAGAGTTGTTTCAGCTCAAACGCCGTTTTATTGTGGCCAGTATCGATCACCAAGGCCGTTTAGACATTCGAATTGAAGGGCCGATGGTTCAAGCCATGATGTTTGAAATCTTTGTGCTTGCTATCGTCAATGAGCTGTATTTCCGCCGTATTCGAACGGATGAGGTCATGGCTGAGGGTGAACGTCGCTTACAGGCCAAAGTGGCTTTATTAAAACACTATGAAACATCGCAAACGCCAAATGCCCCCCCATTTTTAGTCTCTGATTTTGGTACGCGGCGCCGCTATAGTTTGGCGTGGCAAAAACATGTGATTGAAGTGTTTAATCAAGCTGCACCGCATATTTTCCGTGGTACCAGTAATGTCTTAATTGCGAAGCAATTGGGCCTAACCCCGATTGGGACCATGGCGCATGAATTCCTACAAGCATTCCAAGCGTTGGATGTACGTTTACGTAATTTCCAAAAATCAGCACTGGAAACCTGGGTACAAGAGTACCGTGGTGATTTAGGTATTGCCTTGACGGATGTGGTGGGGATGGATGCATTCCTACGTGATTTTGACTTGTACTTTGCCAAGCTATTCGATGGCTTACGCCATGACAGTGGCGACCCGTATGAATGGGGCGATAAAGCCTATGCTCACTATAAAAAGCTGAAAATTGACAGTAAAACCAAAATGCTGACCTTTAGTGATGGACTGAATTTAGAGAAAGCGTGGGATCTGCACAACTATTTCAAAGACCGTTTCCAAGTCAGCTTCGGGATTGGCACCAATTTGACCAATGATATGGGACAAACGCCATTAAATATTGTGCTTAAACTGGTCGAGTGTAATGGCCAGTCGGTTGCGAAAATCTCAGACAGTCCGGGTAAAACCATGACGGATAACGATACCTTTTTGGCGTATTTACGTCAGGTTTTTGAGATTGCTGAAGCAGAAGTCAATTAATCCAGAATATATACCATGCCAGAATCCGTTCTGGCATGGTTGTATTAAAAAATTGGTGAATAGTGATATCTATAATTCTGCTAAAAGAATGCAAAAAATCAGAATAATTGTAAAAATGAGTTGTGCTAAGATCAAAGCATGATCTGAAAACATACGAAATAATATGACACATTCTGCCTTTGATTTTGGCTTGTTGATAGACGCAGAGCAGTTGGTTCCGCATTTAGGGAATGACAAATTACGCATCGTCGATTTAAGCCGTGCTTCAGTCTATGACCAGTTACATATTCCACATGCTTTGCATTTAAAGCCGAAATTTTTGGTGCGCCAAGACGAACAAGCCACCGGTCTACTTCCCGATGTAGAAGGTTTACAGGAACTGATTCGTTATCTGAATATTTCACCCGAGCATCATGTGGTGGTTTACGATGATGAAGGTGGCGCTTGGGCGGGGCGTTTGATTTGGAATTTACACTGCTTAGGTTTTGAAAATACCAGCCTGCTGAATGGTGGAATTCATGCATGGCTTGCAGCAGGACTTCCAACCACTTCTGAAGTGGAGCAGTTTGAACCTGTCAGTGCTTTAGTACAGGTCGATCAAGCCAAAATACAGCAGTATCGAATTGAATATGCTGAGTTATTAGAGAAAGTTCAAAGCAGCCAAGTCCAACTCTGGGACTGCCGCACAGAAGACGAATATACCGGCCTGCGTCTTGCAGCGCGACGCGGCGGTCACATTCCAAATGCACTACATTTTGAATGGAGTACTGCCCTTAACCGTGAAAATCATTTAAGATTGCACCCTTTAGAACGCACGCAGCAACGCTTAGAACAATTGGGTTTTAACTTAAATGAACCTGTGGTGGTGTACTGTCAGTCACATCACCGTTCAGGACTGGCTTATATTTTAGGTCGTTTATTGGGTTGGAATATTCAGGCGTATGACGGTGCGTGGAGTGAATGGGGCAACCGCCTCGACAGTCCTATCATTACCGGAGAGATGCCGTCTTGAGCCTCACATCACGCTTAAAAAAACAAATTTTCATTCAAGCTCAACGTGTTGTACCCCAACATCAGTTATCACGTGTCGTGGGCAGAGTCGCAGCCAGCGAAAATCCGATTGTGAAAAATGCGGTCATCACTGCGTTTAAAGCGCAGTACGGCATTGATATGTCGATTGCTGAGCAGAGCAATGCACTGAAGTTTAAGTCCTTTAATGAATTCTTTACCCGTGCATTAAAAGAGGGTGTACGTGATATTGATACCGATGCGACCAGTATTGTATCGCCTGCGGATGGTGCGATTTCACAGTTGGGTCCAATTGTGGAAGGTGATATTTTCCAAGCCAAAGGGCAAAAATTCACCGTTGATAATTTAATTGCAGATCCGCAGTTGGCTGAACCGTTTAAAAATGGTCAGTTTGCAACGGTGTATTTATCGCCTAAAGATTATCACCGTGTGCATATGCCATTTGCAGGCACATTGACGGAAACCTTATATGTGCCGGGTGAATTGTTCTCGGTCAATCAAACCACTGCTGAAAACATTCCAGGCTTGTTTGCCCGAAATGAACGTATGGTCTGTTTATTTGATACAGAAATCGGCCGTATGGCCGTAGTTCTCGTTGGCGCCATGATTGTGGCGGGGATTGAAACTGTTGCAACAGGAAAAGTGAAGCCTACTGGCCGTTTAGAATTAAATCAGCATAATTTATTCTTGGACAAAGGAGCTGAACTGGGTCGCTTTTACTTAGGCTCAACCGCTGTGGTACTGTTTGAAAAAGACAAAATGACGTGGGATGCAGCCTTTAAAGCCAACTCGACTGTGGTGATGGGTGAAGCGATGGGACATACAGTTTAATCGTTTCAGCTCTCGGTCACCGTCCTTGTTAAAGGGACGGTGAGAGACAAAAAAGCACCGATATCGGTGCTTTTTTCATGCTTTTGAAGAAAGGTTTATTCAGGATTATAGGTGCGTTCTTTGGGGAAAATCACTTTAAAAATAGAGCCTTGATTTTCTTTGGATTCAATTTCTAAATGTGCTTGGTGCTGCATTAATACGTGTTTCACAATTGCGAGTCCTAAGCCTGTGCCACCCGTTTGTCGACTGCGTGCGCTGTCGACACGGTAGAAGCGTTCGGTTAAACGGGGCAGGTGCTTAGGATCAATGCCTATACCAGTATCTTCCACAGTAAAATAAGCCTGTTCACCATTGTCATGCCAACCCATGGTCACCGTTCCGCCTTTCGGCGTGTATTTGATGGCATTGGTAATCAGATTACTAAAAGCGCTGGCCAACTCCATATCTGAACCGATTAAGTCGCAGTGACTGTCGATATCGAGATTGAGCGTATGCCCATAATCAATATTATAGGCATGCGCATCGTCATAAAGTTGGTTCATTAAGCTAGGCATATCAATGATTTGATTTTTAGCAATTTGCTTGTCATTTTCTAGGCGTGACAGTAATAGCAAATCATTCACCAAGGCATTCATGCGTTTGGCCTGTGCCTGCATTTGGTCAAAGGCCCGCTTCCAACGTGGGTTGAGGTCTTCTTGGTCTGTAAAGGTCTCAATATAACCACTGAGTACTGTCAGCGGTGTGCGTAGTTCATGTGAAATGTTATCGACAAAGTCTTTACGCATTTGTTCGAGATTGTGCATGCGGGTCACGTCATAGGCGACTAGTAAGCGACTTTCACCACCAAATCGAGTCATTTTGACTTGAACATAATGTTCATCAAAACTGGATGACTTCATTTTTAAGCCATCTGGTGCAGCATCAATATTATTGTAATAATCCACAAAACTCGGTTGGCGTAATAAAGTCAAAATATTACGGCCACGGTCATTTTGTTCGATGCCTAATAACCGTTCTGCAGCAGGGTTCCACCATTCAATTTGTTGCATGTCATCGATCAGCACCACGGCTTCTTGCAAAGCGACCAATGATGACTGTGCCCGATCAATCAACCCGACCATTTCCGCTTGTACAATCCGTTCTTGGCGCTGTGCACGATAAACATTGAACAATAATGCCCCCCAAATGCCCCCAAGGTTGGGTGGAACTTCGTAGGGACGATTGGAAATCCAGTCATTGACCAAATACAAAGAGCGCATTTGCAGAATGAAAAAAACGGCAAAGGCAAAGGAGATACACGTCCAAAAATAACCAACGCCAAAACCAATCAAGCTTGCAATCAGCAAGAAAAAGGCAAGGAGACGTAAGTCCTGTTTGGCAAAGCCCCATAAACTGCTGTATCGCGTTTTTTTATGCTCGCGCGCAAGTTCAGGGACCGGGTAGGGTTCATACATAAAACAAAATTAACCTAGGGCGATATCCGCACGTGTAGAGAATCGATAGCCTGTACCCCGAACTGTTTGCACAAAACGATCCGCCGCATAAGGCTCAAGTACTTTACGTAAGCGGCGAATATGCACGTCGATGGTACGGTCTTCAATATACACGTTTCCGCCCCAGACTTGGTCAAGAAGTTGTGCACGGGTGTAGGCACGCTCAGGATGAGTCATGAAGAAGGCCAATAAACGATACTCGGTTGGCCCCATGTCGAGGAAATTATTGCCAAAGCTGACCCGTTGGCTGACAGGGTCTAAGATTAAGCCATTGGCATCAATCGATTTTTCACCGCTGAGCGCATTAGCGCGGCGTAAAACGGCTTTAATGCGTGAAACCAATTCACGGGTCGAAAACGGTTTAGTCATGTAGTCATCTGCACCAGCGTCCAGACCTTGCACTTTATGGTCTTCTTCACCACGTGCCGTGAGCATAATCACTGGAATTTCAGAGAGATTTTCATCGCGCTTGAGACGGCGACATAAGTCTACGCCACTGACGCCACCAGGCATCATCCAGTCGAGCAAGATCAAAGCAGGACGCTGATCCACAATCATTTGGTGGGCTTGTTTTGCATCTTCGGCTTGTAAGCATTGAAAGCCTGCCATATCCAACGAGGTGTGAATCATTTCTCGAATGGGAAGTTCATCATCGACGATTAAAATGTAGTCATCTTTCACAACGCAATATCCTATTGTAGGTAACGGCAGGCCGTTTTAATTTTATGACAGGCTTATTACAAAGATTAATTATGACAGTATCATTGCAAAAAACAGACGATTGATGAAATTTGCAAAAAAATGTGACAAAAAATCGTCATATTGGGATTCAAAATTAATGGAAGTTTAATTGAAATTGCATTCGGAAATGCCGATTGCATCCAAGTGAAAAGTCTTAGACATCCAATTTTGCCCGTGTATTCGGGTCTGAAAAAGTTTCTAGAAGTGAAATAAACACAATACGGCTGGAGGTTAACACTTCTTCAAAGGATTGTTTAAACCCACTGACCACCCAACGGATCGCAATTTGTGTGACATAGCCATTGAGGCCTGTGGCGACCAGCGAAATTTCTCGTTCGGACCGGTTAATTTGCGGCATCATCAGCATCACAAAGGCTTGAATCATCCGGTCAAAACGGGTCATGGTTTCATGAATGGTGGCTTGGTTATGTAATTCTTGGACCAACATCGCATCGATATAAATAATACGCGCCATGCGGGGATTGTCTTTTAAGGTGGTGAGCAGGGCACGCAGTCCAGCATCAATCATTTTATGTGGATCTGAAGAGGCTTGCATGATGGCTTGCATGACATTGTGCTGTAACTCATCGATCAGCTTTAAAAAAATGGTTTGAAACAGTTGCTCACTTTTTTTAAACGACTCATAAAAATAACGTTCAGTAAGTTTGGCTTCATTACAAATATCTTTCACCGTCACGGCAAAAAAGCCGTGAGTGCCGTAGGCTTCAATTCCTGCTTCAATCAGTTTTTCACGACGCAGCTGTTTACGTTCAGAAAGCGATAAGCCCTTGAATTGTCTTTCTTTGGTTTTATTGTTATCGCTGTTTTGTTGTACTGGTTCAGATGCCGTCATCAGATTTCATCGCCCTATTTTAAAGCCAAGGTTTTGCATAGTTTAGCAATAAACCACGACTCTACCTATGCGTAGGCTTTAATCTCTAGCTGGTTTTCATGGACTTGACACTTTTGGCTATTAAATTTATGACAATTGATATTGTCAATTATAAAAAAAGCATCTACAGTCGATGTACAAAGATAAAGGACAACCACAATCTCATGAAGAATTTTAAAAATAAAGTTGCGGCAATTACAGGTGCAGGATCGGGTATTGGCCAACAATTGGCACTTTTATTGGCCAAGGCGGGCTGTCATGTATCATTGAGTGATGTCAATGAACAAGGGTTGGCGAAAACAGTTGAACTGCTACAAGGCACCAATGTACGTGTCACCACGAAAAAATTAGACGTCTCAGACCGCTTAGCGATGCAAGCGTGGGCTGAAGAAACCGTACAAAATCATGGTTCTGTGAATATGATTTTTAATAATGCTGGCGTTGCTTTGGGTTCAACCGTAGAAGGTGCATCCTATGAAGAGCTGGAATGGATCGTGGGGATTAATTTCTGGGGTGTGGTCTATGGCACCAAAGAGTTTTTGCCTTATATTAAGAAAACAGGCGATGGGCATATCATCAATATTTCCAGCTTATTTGGCCTAACCGCTCAACCGACTCAGTCTGCTTACAATGCCACTAAGTTTGCGGTGCGTGGCTTTACCGAGTCATTACGCCAAGAGTTAGATATGGAAAACTCTGGCGTGAGCGCGTTGTGCGTGCATCCGGGTGGGATTCGAACCAATATTGCCAATGCTGCCAAAGTGAATGACAGCTTGCGTAGCATCGGGATGAACCCTGAGAAGTCTGCGCAGACCTTTAATAAATTATTACGCTGTCCACCTGAAGAAGCAGCGCGTCAAATTTTAGAGGCGGTACAAAAAGACAAGCGTCGTTTATTGATTGGCAATGATGCGAAAACGCTAGATTTGATTCAGCGTATCTTACCAACGGGCTACCAAAAAGTGACGGCTTTTGCGACCAAATTAAGCCAAAGAAAGTCTTAATGTCGTGATGTAAAAAAACCCGCCTTGGCGGGTTCTTTTATGCTTAATTTTAAAGAGTGTCATGATCAAAAACGTGTTCTATCAAATATCTGTTTAGCTTTAAATGAGCGTTTCAATGGTCTTTTTCTTCCAAACAAATTGATAATAAAGCCCTTGCATGATGCATAAGCTGACAAAGGCCAGCGCATAAGCATACCAAATCCCTTGCAGTCCCCACCATTCACTAAATAAGTAGGCACAGGGCACTTCAATCGCAATAATCGCAACGATATTGATGATCATGGGCATGGTGACTGTACCGCTGGCCCGCATAATGGAGGCAAAAATGGCACTGGCACCAAAGAATAAAATGGACCACAGCACAATAAATAACAGCTGTTGCCCTAGCTCAACCACTGCATGGTCCGTGATAAACAGTGCCATGAGGTATTTGGAGAAAAGATAAGCCAAGACCACCAAGGAGCCTGTAATGATGATATTCATGCCGAGTGCCGTACGCGTGACTTTGGCCAATAATTCTGACTTGCCTGCGCCAATGGCTTGTGCACCAAAAATCGATGCAGCAATGGCAATCGACAGGGCGGGGAATTGAATATAATTCAGAACCTGATTGACCGCACCATAGGCTGCGGTCGCATCGGCCCCATGGCGGTTGACTAGGCCCACAATCACAAGACCCGCAACCGAGGTGGTGATCATTTGAATGCCTGTTGGAACCCCTAAGCGCAGAATGATTTTACTCAGCTGGCGGTCAAAGCGAATATGACGTAGCAGTTGTGCATCAAGCCTGAGTGGGTGCTGTTTATAGTTCAAATAGAAATACAAAAAGGTCAGCACGGAAACAAAGCCTAAAATGGTCGCAATAGCAGGCGCAACAATCCCCAGTTTTGGAAAGCCGAAATAACCCGCAATCAGAACTGGCGTGACACAAAGCCCAATCAAGATGGTCATGCCAGAAGCAATCAGAGGTGTCGTGCTGTCTCCGACACCGCGTAAAATTGAGGTATAAATAATATATACAAACAGTAGGGGACTACCTGCCAACATCCATTGCACATAAGGTAACGAGAGATGCATGACGTCTTCATCGATACCCAAAGCCGATAAAATTGGTCGCGCAAAAATTACCCCTAAAAATGCAATAAAGCTGCCACCAATGAGAGTCATAAAAATAGTGGAGCCGACCACCGCACGGACTTTTTCAATATTCTGTGCGCCCCATGCTTGACCAACCAAGACGGTAGAACCCGCAGATAGTCCAATTACGAAGGCCATTAAGCAAAATAGGATGGGGAAGAACACTGCAACCGCTGCAATCGCCTGCACACCCATCATCTGTCCGACAAAGATGGTATTAATCGTACCCGACAGATTTTGCAGAATATTGGTGGCAATCAAAGGCATCAGGAAAATAAAAAAGGCTTTCCATAGCTTTTGCTGTTGCACCAATGGGGTGTGTGCTGACATAAGTCATCCTGAGGTTATTTTTATTACATTTCTAAGGCTTACCCTAGCATAGTTCGGTGCTGAAAAGCCGATGTATTTCAGTAAGCGAAGCCTATTCTTGTGCAAAAGCAAAGCTGAAAAAGATTTAAACGCTTTGCAAAATTTCAGCTGCCTGAGCCAAGGTTTGATCGGTCTTGGCAAAGCAAAAACGAATCATGCGCAAAGCCTCTGGTGCCTGCTGATAAAACACCGAAACAGGAATGCCAACAATGCCATGCTGCTCTGCCAGAAAGCGGCAAAATTCAACATCGTTTAAATCGGGACGAATGTGGCTGTAGTCGACATTTTGAAAGTAAGTGCCTTGCGAAGGCAGCCATTGAAAGCGTGAACCAGTTAAACCCTCAATAAAACGATCGCGTTTTGCTTGATAAAAGCCCGCTAAGTTTTGAATATGCTCAGGATGTTGCTGCATATAATTGGCCAAAGCCAGTTGTACAGGGGTCACTCCGCAGAAGTTGGCAAACTGATAGACCTGACGGAACAGTTGCATCAGCGCAGGTGTAGCAACGCAGTAGCCCGTTTTCCAACCCGTCACATGAAAAGTTTTGCCAAAGGACCCCACCACCACACTACGCTCACGAAGTTCAGGAAAAGACAGCGCGGAATAGTGACGTTGACCATCAAATACTAGATGTTCATAGACTTCATCGGACAGAACTAAAATATTGGTGTCGCGAATCAGTTCAATTAGGGTGAGCCAATCTTGCTTGCTCCAAATAGCACCACTTGGGTTATGTGGTGTGTTGATAATGATCAGTTTGGTTTTGGCCGTGATGGCTGATTTGACCTGCTCCCAATCGACCGAAAAATGTGGGGGTTGGAGCGCAATATGAATGGCTTTACCCCCGACCAAAGCCACACTTGGCGCATAGCTGTCATAACTGGGGTCAAAAATGATGACTTCATCATCCGCATGGACTACGGCTTGAATGGTGGCAAAAAGGCCAATGGTTGCGCCCGGAGTGATGGTAATTTCAGTCATCGGGTCGAGCTGAATCTGATCGCGTTGTGCAAATTGCTGCGCCAGTTGCTCGCGTAATAACCAGACTCCATCGCCTGGAGCATACTGATTGAAACCACTTTGAGTGGCCTGTGCTAAAGCATCCAGCAGTTCAGCAGGAGCTTCGAAGTCTGGAAAACCTTGGGATAGATTTAGGGCATTTAAGCGCTGTGCCATGGCAGTCATGGTGCTGAAAATAGTGACGCCTTGTGCAGGCAGTTTAGATGAAGGCAACTGAATCATGAATGCTTAAAAGTGTCTAAATATCAGCCCAAAATAGCATATTCATCCCCTTTTACTTATGCAAATTTTGCATGTAGGACAGGGGTAAAGCATGCATTTTTATGGATTGCTTTTATAAGAGCTGTTCAACTGCCGCGCGAATAATCCCCAGTGCTAAGCCAATAAATGCACCGACTACCACACCATTGACCCGAATCATATGCAAGTCGCCACCGACTTCATTTTCGATCTTGTCAATCATCACACTGGAGTCCCATTCGTGAATACGTTCACTGATAAAACGAATGACTTTTTCGCTGTATTGGTCACTGAGATTGACCGCAATGCCGCTGAGACGTTGATTGAGCAAGTCTCTGACGGCTTGATTGGAGATGATGTTCTCCCCAATTTGTTGAATGGATACACGGATGTTGTGAGCAATGCCAGAGTCTGGTTTTTGTAGGTCTTGTTTAATGGCATCACATAAAATGACCACTGCACCGCTAATAAAATTCAGCACTTGTGGGCTATCTAGCAGGGCATCTTTGGTTTGGTTTAAACGCTGGCTGGCTTTACTTTCGGTGTCTGCCAGTTCGAGCATAAGCGCGTGTCCTATCGCTTCAATCTTTTGACGCCACGGATGCTCAGGATCGGCCAACATCGACTCGACTCGTTGAATGAGTGAGTCAATGGTTCTTTGCTGCACATCGATGCCAATCCAACTGGCTCCTTTGGCCAGTTTCCAGACCCCGAGTTCTTTGAACAAGGTTCGGGTCAACTCACGACTTTGTTCAGGATGTTGGGTCATCCAGTCATGTGCCAAGTCGAGTCCGCGTTGTAATACATCTTGATGGAAATCATTTTCTAGCACTGCACGCAGCATTTCACTGGCCAAATGATTGACTTGAGTGTTGCGCACCCACTGCACGCTGTTACTTTGAATAAAGCGTCCGATTTGTTCTTGGCCCACAAACTCAAAGACTTTAGGCACCGTTTGTTGAATGACTTGGGTGACTTGCAGATTGTTTTGTGGGTTGGCAAGCCATTGGCCAACCGCCAAAGACAGGTCGGTACTTTGCAGGCTTTTTTCCACCACTTGTGGAGAAAGAAAATTCTCTTGTACAAAGCGGCCCATAGACTCTGCAATACGGTCTTTGTTACGGGGAATAATTTCGGTGTGATCGCGTAAAAACTTTGGAATTGGCATTTTCCCAAAGGGATTACGGAACAGCACAGTAATGGCATACCAGTCAGCCAAGCCGCCGACCACACCTGCTTCGGCGGATAACATTAAAATATGAATGATCCAAACCTTGTCTGTGGGGACAAACTTGGCAACGACCATCAGCAGCAGCCATGTCACCACTGCCGTGATTAGGGCAATGGTGGCAAAACGTTTGCTGCGTTTCAGACTCGATGGGACGGCTTGAGGTTCATTCATAGGCAGGCTCTATGCTTTATTTGCTGGTCGACGCTGGACTGCTGGGTTCAGGCGGTGGGAGCACTTCACCGGTTGGACTCAAACCGTATTTTCCACCCAGCGATTTTAAAATCAGCGTGGCATCAAAGGCATCGCTTGGTGCCGATTTTTGGTCTTTAAAGCATTGAATGCTGTATGACACTTGAACGGGGTCAATGTCGACTACACGTGGTACATCGTAGAACGGGTCAGGCCAAAAGGCTGGATGGCGAGAATAATAACCATATGGGTAATAAGGCATTGGGTTTGAATACACCACGGCTTGCCTTGGTGGTTGGTTTTGGTTGCTCGGGTCATTCAGCACTTTAAAGAAGCGATAACCATTTTGCACTGTGGTTTGCGCGGCTTTGACCAGCGTAATTTCTTCAGCCGTGCCATAGCTCATATTTGGGCGCGCTTGGAAGCTGATGCGATAAGTCGAGGTGTTTAATGGCGTATTACTAAACCGACCTAACTGGTCGAAGGTTAAGGGCTTTGAGGGGGTAGAGGCACAGCCTACTAAACTCAGACCCGTCGCCAGTGCACAGGCGATTAAAATTTTCTTCATGAGATAGACTCCTTAGCACAGAGGGAGAAGCCGAACAGTTAAAAATGGCTGTTGGGCTGAGTCAAAAAATCCAGTTCTTCTTGGCTTGAGTTGCGGCCAAGGACTTGGTTCCGATGCGGATAGCGTCCAAAACGATCGATAATCACTTTGTGACGCTGTTCAAAATCGAGGTTAATCGGATTGCCTAAGTCTTCGAACAATTTTAAAGCATATTGATGAATAAGTTTCGATTCACTATGCATAAAGGGCATATATAAAAAACTACGTTGTATGGGTGGCAGCGCTGCATCCAGTTGTAGCGTGATGGCTTCTTGCGCCAAAGCTAAGGCCAAGGCATCTTGAGCAAAGGCCAAAGAACTGTTGCGATACAGGTTTCTCGACAGTTGGTCGAGCACAATAATTTCAGCCAAACGCCCTTCAGCACTACTGCGCCAAGACCATAGCTCAGCATGCGCCGCTTGTTGATGAATTGTCTTAAATTTTTCTTCGATGAGTGCATCGAACGCATCATTTTGGCTAAACCACCAGCTTTGGTTTTTGGGATCGAACCAAAAATCTAAAATTTCTTGATAATTCATAAAGTTTACAATTCTTTAGCATTTATTCTTCAATACAATCACACTTTTGACATGTCTAATAGCGTAACTTTGTGATAAATATTTTCCGAAAAAATAGAACAGATGGTTTACTTGAAAATAGGACTGGGTGTAATGTGCCGAATTAAAATCACGTTATACTGATATAAACTGATGATTTTATTTTATTCGTCGTTGTAATTGTTTCTTCCAAAAAGTGAGATTGTAATGGGTCAACCCGCATCTAAATCTACAGCTGTGTTACCGACTTGGGTCAATTCATCACTTTTGCAAGGGATGTTACGCGGGATTGAGCGTGAAAGTTTGCGCATGCAAAGTGATGGTTTTTTATCACAAGCCGACCACCCTCAAGCTTTGGGTTCTGCGCTGACTCATCCGCATATCACGACGGATTATTCGGAAGCTTTATTAGAATTTATTACGCCGCCACAGCCTAGCATTAGCGAGGCGTTGCATTATTTAAAAGACATTCATAGCGTGGCGCATCGTCATCTGGAAAATGGTGAAAAGCTCTGGCCGCTGTCGATGCCATGTATGTTGGATGACAATGACGATAAAATTCGCTTAGCCCAATATGGCAGCTCAAATATCGGGAAGTTCAAGACCTTATACCGTCATGGTTTAGGGGTACGTTATGGTCGTCGTATGCAAACCATTTCAGGTTTACACTATAACTTGTCTTTTCCAGATCAACTGTTTGAACAATTACAACAACATGAAACAGATGAAGCACTAAAAGCCTTATCTGCACAAGACTATCGTAGTCACCGCTATTTTGGTTTGATCCGCAATTTTATTCGTCTCACACCGTTGGTGATGTTTTTGGTCGGAGCAAGCCCATCGGTCTGCCAGTGTTTTATGACAGGGCGTGAACATCATCTGTTGCCATTGCTACGCGGGACCTTGTATTTACCGTATGCGACTGCTTTGCGCATGGGACGTTTTGGTTATCAAAACTCAGCACAAAAGCAGCTCGGAATTCATTACAACAATATCGACGGTTATCTCGAAGGCCTACAAAAGGCAGTCAAAACCGCTTATGCACCGTTTAGTCGCTTAGGCCTCAATGATGCGCAGGGCGAACCGATTCAAATTAATGATCATGTATTGCAAATTGAAAATGAGTACTACAGTTTGGTGCGTCCAAAGCAAGTGCCGCTAGCAGGTGAAACGCCATCACAAGCGCTGAGCAATCGTGGTGTCGGTTATGTGGAACTGCGTGCGGTGGATGTGAACCCGTATAGCCCAATTGGGATCAATGAAGATACCGCAGGTTTCTTAGAAGTATTGGCGCTGTATTGCTTACTGCTGGATAGCCCAGATTTATTACCTGCAGAGCAAGATCAAATCGAGAAAAACCAAGCGGAAGTGGTCAATCGTGGTCGTGCACCGAATGCTGCAATTGCTGTGGGTGAGCAATCGTTCCCAATTGAAGCATGGAGTCAGTCTCATTTAGAGGCGATGCAAGAACTGGTTGTGCTGTTAGATCAGTGCTATGACACCACACTGTATAGTAAAGCGATGACAGTCATGCAACAGAGAGTCGCTGAAGTTGATGATACTTTGTCGGCGCAGATGATCGAAGATACTCTGGAAGCGGGTGGGACATGGGGCTTTGGTAGCCAAATGGCTGCACAACATGCATCGAGTTATGAGCGTCATCAGTTGAGTGCAGAGACATGGGCTTATTTTGACGATTTAGCTACGCAATCACTGCAACAACAACAGCAATTAGAGCAAGACAGTCAACTGAGTTTTGAACAGTATCTCGCGCAATTTAGATAAAAAATTAAGAGGATTGACCATGCAATGGAGTTATCGCTTCGTGAGTGGTGTTTTGGTTTTAGCCAGTATCATTGGGATGGCCTTTGCCTTGTATTTAGAGCATGGCCCGCTACAGTTAAACCCATGTCCACTCTGTGTGTTCCAACGTGTGGGACTGATTGGACTGGGGATTATTTCGCTGATTGCCTTTTTGCATAACCCAGCATCGAATGGTTTTAAACGCTTTTATGCATTTTTAGGCAGCCTCTCGATCTTATGGTCGGCCGGTGTGGCAGCACGTCACGTTTGGTTACAGAGCTTACCGCCTGATCAAGTGCCGAGCTGTGGCCCAGGCTTGGATTATTGGTTAGACACGTTGCCGCTGCGTGCTGTGTTTGAGCAAGTCTTAACAGGTTCAGGTGAATGTGCACTGGTAGATTGGACTTTCTTGGGTCAGTCTTTACCTGTGTGGTCTTTGGTGTTTTTTGTGGCACTGGCGTTGATTAGCCTGTGGCAACTGTTGCGTAAATATCCAAGCCACGCGAAGAAAAAATAATAAAGATAAAAAAAGCCAACGTCATGTTGGCTTTTTTATTGGATGTATCAGTGGTTTAGGTGAGTGCAATGCCTTCTAAGTCATCCAACCCGATCATGTATTCATGCACTTGACCATATTCCGTTTCGGTTGGATTTGGATAGAACCAATTGACGATTTGTTCGGCAACACTGGCATGGGTGTGTAGCTCAAAATGGTTTAAGCCGTAGAAAATGGCTTTATGTGAATCGGGGACTTTCAGTTGAAAGCGTGGATTCATATGCTCGCCTAAGGCACTTTTCACACTGACCAAGTAATCCCCAATCACATTGAGCGCACGATATTTGCGATGTTCAAACTCAATCGTACCTGCCACTAAGAAGGTATTGATATGGGAGGGCAAAGGGGCTGGCTTACGGTTGTCATCAACATGACCAATACGCGCTTCATTATGTTCCCAGTCATCGTCCCGTACACTGCCATGACGTAAGTCTAAAATACCGTTGCTGCGAATGTTGACGATATGTCCAATAATTTTGACAAAAGGGAAACGTCCCAATTTGTCCTGCAAATGAAAGCCAAAACGTTCTAAAGCCGCACCATGATGGGGAGAACCAATACAGACCATGTTTTCCACCACATGAATCCAGCTTTGCATATTTTGTTTGCCGTAGAACAGCGCACTGCGTGAAACCAGTCCACCCATACTGTGTCCAATCAGATCAATCGAGCTAATCCGTGGGTTACGGTTGAGTAAATCTTGTAGTGAGTTGGCAAAGCTACGCCCATTGGCTGAAATACGACGACCCGTGTTGTAGTTGAGATATAGCATGGTATTTTGTGCACGTTGCGCCAGCAGTTTTTCCCCTATACCGCCATAACGCGCCGTGCTCCAGTACAAATGGTTCATGCATAGACCATGAACCATAATCACCACGCGGCCAGATAACTCACCTTGTTGGACAGCGCCATAATGATCATATAGCACCATCGGTAGTGCCACAGGGTTATGGTATTTGAGTAAATAGTCACCCAAAACACCATTCAGCGCCCCAACTAAATAATGCATGGTTGGGGTTAAGGGTTTGCGATGCAAATTTGGAAATTTTTCAATGATATGACGCAAACTTGGCGCCAATAAATAGCTACCGTAGTTTTGCAGGGTATTGAAGGAAAATTGGTAAATTTTTTCAATTGACCGTGTCGACAGAAACTTCTTGGAACTGGTTTCATTCATTCCAAATAAACTGATTAAAATTTCACGTTGAATGGCCTGAATTAAATCGTGGACGACATCGCCTAAGCGGTTTGTCACCAACTGAGCAATCCCTTCAAGCAGGTCGGCTTGGCTGGGAGGAGTACGGTCCCATTTACAATAGGTCTCGTGCAGAGGCGTTAAACTTGGCATTTTTTCTACCCTTGTGTTTCTGTGTCCAAAGGGACTTTATTTTTTTCAACGATCACGGTATAAATTCTTAGCACTCTAGCTTATCTAATTCATCTCGAACAACTTTTACAATAGCGATGAATACACAGATGACCTTATTTTTTTGTCTGACAATTTTTATATCCATACAAAATAATACAGTCGGCTGATGCCATCTCTTTTGAGTTCAATAAAAATGATGTAGAAGAGTAAATGTACAGCATGAATATTATTTATTTACATGGCTTTCAAAGCAGTTCTTTATCGATTAAAGGTCAATTGCTGAAACGCTATTGCGAATCTCGTCCACAGTGGCATGTGCATTTGCCAGACTTGAACATGCCGCCACATTTGGCCTTAGAAAAATTGGCCGCCTTGATTCAGGAGTTGGATCAGGTGGTGTTGGTAGGCAGTAGCTTAGGTGGGTTTTATGCGACACAACTGGTCGCGAAGCTGGCAGTACCGGCTGTGCTGATCAATCCAGCTATGCAACCATGGCATTTGTTCCGAGATCTATTTGGTGCGACTCAACTGCCCTATAGAGTCAATGAACATTGGACGCTCGATGATGCGCAATTGGACTATTTAGAACAGATTGAACTGCCATTTGTGCAAGATGCAGACAAAATTTTAGTGTTATTGCAACAAGGCGATGAAGTTTTGGATTATCGTGAAGCACAGCGCTATTATAATGGCGCAGCGCTCGTGATCTCGGAAACGCAAGGCAATCATGCGATGGAAGATTTCGCAGACAAAATACCGATGGCATTACAGTTTTTATCGGACTGCTTAAAATAAGGAAACAGTACAACGTGTCTCAATATACGGCTCAATCGCTTGAAGTATTATCTGGTTTAGATCCGGTACGTCGTCGTCCCGGCATGTATACCGATACCACACGCCCAAACCATTTGGCGCAAGAGGTTATTGATAATGCAGTCGATGAGGCACTGGCTGGTCATGCCAACAAAATTACCGTCACCGTTTATAAAGATGGTTCGCTTTCAGTCGAAGACAATGGTCGTGGTATGCCTGTCGATATTCACCCTGAATACGGTCAAAGCGGGATCGAGATCATCCTGACCAAACTGCATGCAGGTGGTAAATTCAGTACCGACAACTACCAGTTCTCAGGTGGTTTGCATGGCGTAGGCATTTCCGTGGTAAATGCCTTATCTAGCCGAGTCGAAGTAGAGGTTCAACGTCAAGGCAACCTCTATCAAATGGCCTTTGAGCAGGGCGAACCGACTGCGCCCTTGACGGTGTTAGAAGGCAAAGCTCCGAAGCGTGCGACAGGAACCACCGTTCACTTTTGGCCTGAAGCCAAATATTTTGATTCACCGAAATTTGCCCTGAAAGCGCTGAAGCACAACTTAAAAGCCAAAGCCGTTTTGGCGGCAGGTTTGCAAATCAATTATGTTGACCAAATCAATGACGAAAAAATCGTTTGGCAGTTTGAAAATGGCCTCGTCGATTATTTGATGGATGAAATTGAGGATCGTGAGATTCTGCCTCATCCAGCCTTTGTGGCAACAGGAGATGCTGAGCGTGCCAGTGCCGAATTTGCCATTTGTTGGAATGTCGATGGCGGCGAATTGGTTCAAGAAAGTTATGTGAACTTGATTCCAACGGCGCAGGGCGGAACCCATGTGAATGGCCTACGCTCAGGTGTGACTGATGCGATGCGCGAGTTTTGTGAACTGCGTAATTTGCTGCCACGTAATATGAAGCTGTCGGCTGAAGACGTTTGGGATGGTGTGAACTATATTTTGTCGTTGAAGTTCCAAGAGCCACAGTTTTCAGGCCAAACCAAAGAGCGTTTATCCAGTCGTGAAGCGTCGGGGATTGTCCAGAACATTGCCAAAGATGCTTTTGCACTGTGGTTGAACCAAAACTCCGATATTGCCATGCAGTTGGCAGAAATGGCGATCTCGAAAGCAGGTCGTCGTCTGAAAGCTGCGAAAAAAGTTGAACGTAAGAAAATTGTGGCAGGGCCGACGTTACCCGGCAAACTGTCAGACTGTGTTGGACATACCCTAGAAGAGTCTGAACTGTTCATTGTGGAAGGTGATTCTGCGGGTGGTTCAGCCAAGCAGGCGCGTGATAAAAACTTCCAAGCGATCATGCCTATTCGTGGAAAAATCTTAAATACGTGGGAAGTCTCTTCTGATGAAGTCTTGGCTTCGCAAGAAGTGCATAACATTGCCATTGCGATCGGGGTCGATCCGGGGTCGGATGATTTATCCGAATTACGTTATGGTAAGATTTGTATCTTGGCCGATGCTGACTCGGATGGTCTACACATTGCGACGCTGCTGTGTGCTTTGTTTGTGAAACATTTTCCGATCTTGGTTGAAGAGGGACATCTGTATGTGGCGATGCCACCGCTGTATCGAATTGATGATGCAAAAGATGTGCACTATGCCTTGGACGATGACGAGCTTGAAAGCATGTTGAAAAAATGCAAAACCAAGAACCCGCAAATTACTCGATTTAAAGGTTTGGGTGAAATGAATGCCAGCCAACTGCGTGAAACCACGCTGGATCCAAACACACGCCGTTTGGTGCAGTTAGATTTGGATGACAGTCATTTTACTGCAGGTTTATTGGATAAATTGCTGGCAAAAAAACGTTCGAGTGACCGTAAAGAATGGTTAGAGCAGAAAGGTAACTTGGCCGAGTTGGTGGTTTAATATATTGATAAGCCTGCGTAAAGTGGGCTTATCTATTATGATGACTAAAAACTAAATTGGCTTTAAGAGAATAAAAATGGAATATCAAGAAAAACATTTAGCGGAAAATATACGAAATGATATGGGCATGAATGAAGAAGAATTACAGGAAATGCGTGAAGCTGATGTGGATGATGAAACACTACATGCCTTAAGCTTAGCAGGGCGTGTCGAATGGAAAAAAAGAATTTTGTATTATGCCAATTTATTAAATTCTCAGATGAAAAAAATTTTAGACAATGAGTTAGCACTAGGTAATCGAATCAGTGATGCACATTGTGATTATCCTGAACAAGGCTCAATACACGTTACCCTTGCTGAAAAGTTTAAAGGAAATTATAAAGAACAAAATGTTAAATATACGAAAGGTAATGATCCACATTATTGGTTTGAAGATTACACATCACTAAATCAACCTAGGCATATGATTCTGCATTAAATGCATAAATTGTGTTATTTGAACACTTTTAATCTAAAAATAAAAAGCCCGTACATTGCGGGCTTTTTGCTGCGCAGATGGGCAATAAGATTGCGCTTAATCTGTGCAAAATTTTTCAGTCAATCGACTGAATTAGGAGAAATGAATTGATTTGGAACACATGATGTATACAAGTTTGTATGCAGAAAAGTAGTCCTCTGAGCGAAAATCTACCTAAAATACAGTGTATTTAAAAATTAATAAATGATTGATAAATATTATAATAATTAAAATTTTTGTGATGATTTTTATATCGTAAAACCCTGCTTGGCATAGAAATTGAATTGGCACTCATAGCGCGAATAACAATCATGCATTGCAAAATGCACCCTAAGTTTCAAGTTTGGAGAAAATCAAGATGTTCCAACAAAAATTACTCACGAAAACATTCCTTGCAACTGCAATGATGGGGACTATTGCTTTGACAGGTTGTTCAAAACCTGCGGAGAAAGCGGAAACAGCAACGTCTGAGCCAGCAGCGGCAGTGAGCAGTGGTGACACTATCAAAGTCGGAATTTTGCACTCGCTCTCAGGCACCATGGCAATTTCTGAAACCTCACTCAAAGATACGGCCTTGATGACCATCAATGAAATTAATGCCAATGGTGGGGTGCTGGGTAAAAAATTAGAACCTGTAGTGGTGGACCCAGCATCTGATTGGCCTTTATTTGCTGAAAAAGCACGACAACTCATTACCCAAGATAAAGTGGCAGTAATTTTTGGCGCATGGACATCGGTATCGCGTAAGTCAGTGTTACCTGTGGTAGAAGAGTTGAATGGTTTATTGTTCTATCCCGTGCAGTATGAAGGGCAGGAGCAGTCGAAAAATATTTTCTATACAGGCGCCGCACCGAACCAACAGGCGATTCCTGCGGTGGAATATTTGATGAGCGAAGAGGGCGGTAAAGCAGAGCGCTTTGTTCTACTCGGTACGGATTATGTCTACCCACGTACCACCAATAAAATCTTACGTGCGTTTTTGAAGTCCAAAGGTGTGGCAGATGCTGACATCATGGAAGAGTACACGCCCTTTGGTCATAGTAACTATCAAACCATTGTTGGTAATGTGAAGAAATTTGCTGCAGGTAAGAAAACCGCGGTCATTTCAACCATCAATGGTGATTCTAACGTACCGTTCTATCGTGAGCTGGGTAACCAAGGCATTAAAGCTTCGGATATTCCAGTCATGGCTTTCTCTGTGGGTGAAGAAGAACTCCGTGGTATTGATACCAAACCATTGGTTGGACATTTGGCTGCTTGGAACTATTTCATGTCGGTGAAAAACCCGACCAATACTGAATTTGTCAATAAAATGAAGCAGTATGCGGTGGAATATAAACTGCCGAATGCTGACAAAATCGTGACCAATGACCCGATGGAAGCCACCTATGTGGGCATTAATATGTGGAAGCAAGCGGTTGAAAAGGCAGGCAGTACTGATGTTGATAAAGTTCGCGTTGCGATGGCTGGTCAAGAGTTCAAAGCACCATCAGGCTATACCTTAAAAATGGATGCTGAAAATCATCATCTACAAAAACCTGTGATGATTGGTGAAATTCGTGGTGATGGTCAGTTTGACGTGGTGTATAAAACACCAAATGTGATTAAGGCGGAACCTTGGAGTCCGTACATTCCTAAATAATTTTCTTAAGCATTGAGCCTGCTGCGATCGCTGTGGGCTTTTCAGTAAGCACATCTCGATGTGGGGTGTTTTAAACAAGCTTAAGGACGTCATATTATGAATCTTAAATTTTTTTGTGCTGCACTGCTGTGCGCAATGGCACAGCTCGTGAGTAGCAGTATTTGGGCTGAAGAGGCTCAACTTTCTGCTCAGACCCAAAGCGTATCAGCATCGAATGATACGATTCAACGTTTTGTCAAAGCTGAGTTTGCTGAGCGCCGTGCCATGCTCAACCAATGGCCGGGGACGATTGAAGAATTTGATCGATTGGTGGCACTGATCGACAGTGATGAGCTGTATCGGGACAGTGCAGGCACGACGTATATTTTAAAAAATAATGAAAAATTATTGCGTTATCCCGATGAGCAAGTGATTGAAACTTGGCCGGGGGATTTGTCTCAGGTAACTTTGGTCAACACCTTACGTAAAGCCTTAAACTTTGGACAGGCACAGGCCAAATTAAAATCTGAAGAATCTGCCCAACGTTTAGCAGCCATTGATATTTTAGAAAATAATCTGTCTGAACTGAATGTTGCGCAGATTAATCAGCTCTATCTGCATGAACAAAATAATAAAGTTAAACAGCGCTTGGCACAGCTCAAAGCGCGCCTCGACTTTGAAAGTCCAGATGTTTTAGTCCAAATTCAGGCTGCTAAAGTCCTTACCGATTCCAACCGTCCCGAGGTGCTGGCACTGGTTGAGCAAGCTTTAACTCAATCAAATTTGAACCCAGAACTCAAAGCTGTTTTGGCGGATGCCAAAAGTCAGATTAAAACCCGCATCCAAGCCAGTGAATGGGCAGGGCATGTGTTTTCAGGTTTCAGTACAGCCAGCATTTTACTGCTAGCAGCACTCGGGTTGGCCATCACTTATGGCCTGCTGGGTGTGATTAATATGGCGCATGGTGAGTTGATTATGATTGGGGCCTATACCACCTATGTGGTGCAAAGCCTGTTTAAGACCTACTTGGGTAGCTATGTCGATTGGTATTTGATTGCTGCCATTCCTGCAGCCTTTTTGGTGAGCGCCTTAATTGGCATGTTGATTGAACGGACGGTGATTCGTCCACTGTACGGTCGTCAGCTTGAAACCTTGTTGGCCACTTTTGGGGTCAGTCTGATTTTGATGCAATTGGTGCGGATGATTTTTGGCGCACAAAATGTTGAAGTCTCGAATATTTCTTGGTTATCGGGCGGTATTGCGCTGAGTCCAAGTTTAATGCTGCCGTATAACCGGATTGCCATTATTGTGTTTACGGTTGCGGTGCTACTGCTGTTGGTTTACCTACTCAATAAAACCCGCTTTGGTCTGTTTGTTCGTGCAGTGACACAAAACCGTCAAATGGCACGTGCTGTCGGTATTCGCTCTAGCCGTATCGATATGTTGGCCTTTGGGCTGGGTTCTGGGCTGGCTGGTCTAGCAGGCTGTGCCTTAGCACAAGTGGGCAATGTTGGGCCTGATTTGGGTCAGAACTATATTATCGATGCTTTCTTGGTCGTTGTGGTGGGTGGTGTCGGGCAAGTTTGGGGAGCTGTGCTGGCGGCACTTGGTTTAGGGATCAGCGGTACGGTCCTTGAAATTGGGATGGGGGCTGTTCTTGCAAAAATTATTCTACTGGTTCTTGTGATTTTGTTTATTCAAAAACGTCCACAAGGTTTGTTTGCCATCAAAGGCCGTTTTGTGGAGTAAGCGCATGAAAATCACTTCTTTATTTTCCGATAAACCTTATAGTGCGCTCGCTATTGCGGTCTGCTTTGCGGTGATGCTGATCCTGCCTTGGTTACATTTGTTACCAGTAGATTCAGCCTTTCATCTCTCTGCGTATTGGGTCACCTTGATTGGCAAAATCATGTGCTTGGCTCTGGTGGCTTTGGCACTAGACTTGGTTTGGGGGTATGCAGGCATTTTAAGCCTAGGCCATGGCTTGTACTTTGCCCTTGGTGGCTACGCGTTTGGTATGTATCTGATGCGCCAGACGGCAGGTGACAGCCTGCCTGACTTTATGCGTTTTTTAAGCTGGACTGAACTACCGTGGTATTGGGTGGGTAGCAATCATTTCTTATGGGCTTTGGCCTTGGTGGTGTTGGTTCCCGGTGTGGTGGCCTTCATCTTTGGTTTCTTTGCCTTTCGCTCCAAAATTAAAGGCGTGTATTTCTCGATTATTACGCAGGCCATGACATTTGCTGCGGCACTGTTATTTTTCCGCAATGAAACAGGCTTTGGCGGAAACAATGGGTTTACAGGCTTTAAGACTATTTTAGGCATGGATATCACTTCTGCTCCCATGCGTGCCACCTTATGTTCCCTAACGGCTTTGGTGTTGATGTTGTGCTTTGTGGGGTTGCGTCATCTCATGAATAAACCCTACGGTCGTGTGCTGGGGGCGATTCGGGACAGTGAAAACCGCTTGCAGTATTTGGGCTATCGTACGCTGTGGTACAAGCTTTCTGCATGGGTGCTGTCCGCAGTGATTGCAGGTATTGCAGGAGCATTGTATGTGCCTCAGGCTGGCATTATTAACCCGAGTGAAATGAACCCCGTTAATTCGATTGAAATGGCGGTGTGGGTGGCTGCGGGTGGGCGTGGGACTTTGATTGGTCCAATTTTGGGTGCAGGGTTAATTAATGGCGTGAAAACCTATTTCACCGTGGCTTATCCAGAAGCATGGTTATTGATCTTGGGTGCTTTATTTATTGTGGTCACCATTTTCTTACCCAAAGGTGTCATTGGTCTGTTTGACCGTTTTAAAAAGGAGCGTAGCGAATGAGTGAGCTAATACAACCTCATGGTGGCCATGCTTCAGACGGCTATGGACGTCCCAAAGAACAAGGCGCCGACTTCAGTCATGGGATTGCACTGTACTTGGAAAAAGTTAGTGTTTGGTTTGATGCTTTTCGTGCCTTAAATGATTTATCACTATACATCCAAGAAGGGGAGCTACGCTGCATCATTGGGCCCAATGGGGCAGGTAAAACCACACTAATGGATGTGATTACGGGCAAAACCCGACCGACCGAAGGCTCCGCTTTTTTTGGGCAAAACTATGATTTGGCCAAGATGAGTACCGAGCAAATTGCGGAAGCAGGCATTGGGCGTAAATTTCAAAAACCCACGGTGTTTGAAAACTTTAGTGTGATGGAAAATCTACTACTCGCGGCACCAAAAGATAAGCGGGTGAAGAAAAGCTTTTTTAGCAAACTTGACCCAGATGCACAGCTGGCTTTAGATGAGTCATTGGCGCAAATTCGCCTAGAAGAGTGGGTACATAAACCTGCGGGACTGTTGTCACATGGACAAAAACAATGGTTGGAAATCGGCATGTTGCTTATGCAACGCCCTAAGCTGATCCTACTCGATGAACCCGTGGCTGGTATGACCGATGCCGAAACGGAACGAACCGCTGAGCTATGTTTAGAGCTGAAGAAAAATCACACCTTGGTGGTGGTTGAGCATGATATGAGCTTTATCGACACCATCAGTGAAAAAGTGACGGTACTGGCTCAAGGAGCGATCTTAGCCGAAGGTACATTGGCTGAGGTACAGGCCAATGAAGATGTGATTGAGAAATATTTAGGACGTTAAGGAGCCGACCATGTTAGAAGTCAAAGACGTCAATCAGTTTTACGGTGGCAGCCATATTTTAAGAGATGTCTCCTTTCAAGCACCTGTAGGAGAGTGCTCCGTGGTGCTGGGACGGAATGGCGTTGGGAAAACCACTTTACTTAAATGTTTAATGGGGATTTTACCGATTAAGTCCGGACAGATTTTACTTGATGGTCAGGACATCTCGAAAATGAGTCCAGAGCAACGCGTGCGTGCAGGTTTGGCTTATGTGCCGCAAGGGCGTGATATTTTTTCAACCTTAACAGTTGAAGAAAATATCCTGATTGGCATGGCCAAGTTTAAGGGGGCGAAAACTCGAAAAGTGCCTGAGCATTTGTATGAAATTTTCCCAATTTTAGATGAAATGAAGCACCGCCGAGGCGGGGATTTATCAGGGGGGCAGCAGCAGCAACTGGCGATTGCGCGTGCTTTAGCATCAGAGCCTCGGGTGTTAATTTTGGATGAGCCTACAGAAGGCATTCAACCTTCTATTATCAAAGACATTGGCCGAGTGATTCGTAAACTGGCGGATGGCGGCGACATGGCGGTGGTTTTGGTCGAGCAGTTTTATGATTTTGCCGAGGAGCTGGCCGATGCATATACCGTCATGGCCCGTGGACAAGTGATTGCGCAAGGGGCAGGCTGTGAAATGCCTGCAAAAGGTATTCGAGAATTGGTAGCGATTTAAGCTTTTTTATTCTCCCCCTCTTCCAAAGGGAGAGGGGGAGAATAATGAAAATATTGAATGTTGTATCGCGATCTTAGTCTACTTTTAGAAATAAACCGTCTGCCGAAACATTGTGCCCAAAACCACAGCTCATGGTATTGGTTTCACTGACACGGATGGTGTGTCCCATTTTGGGATCGAAGGCGAACTTTAAATTAATTTTACAGTCATCGACCTGATATTGAACTTGAGTTCGATTGAGCGGCATAGTGGTTTCAAATTCGCCAATATTGGGTCCGTAGATGAGACTGCGTAGTCCCATATAAAGACCATTAAATTCAATTTGATATACATTCTTAAGTGGTTTTACCTTAATCTGATTCCACTGCCCAAAGCCTGCATACTGTACATATTTACCTGCCAGTGTTGCTGATTGTTTAGGGGGTGGCAGTTGCTTTAAATTAAATTGACTGGATTTAGACTCAGCATCACGCAAAAACCATGCTCTGGCCCAAAGCGGTTTCCCCAACTTGCTATAACTTAAACCGACATTGTTGTTGGCAATTTCGACATCACGTTCAGTGAGGGATACACCACTTTCAGGTTGATTCATTAAACAAAAAGAAGACCAGGTCGCCTGATACTGAAATTGCTCTAACGCTTTTTGATATTGTTTTTGATCATAAAATTTCTTACCAGAGTTGGCAGAGGTTTTGACTTTAGCACAACCTTGGCGAAGTTCTTGTTCAAAGGTGTCGTCTGCTGAAGCGAGTGTGCTTACAGTCAAAAGTCCAATCAAGAATGGATACTTAAGCATGATTTGATTCCATTTTCGTTATGCTTTGAATAAAACATAGGGAGCTATTCGAAGTAAAGGGACAATCTTTAGGGGCTCGTAATTATTCAAGATAGAGGGATGATGGAAACTGAAAAATTACTCATACAAATTGTTTGAGCAGTGTGCTTTTAGACGCGTTAAGCTAATGCAAAGCAACAACAATAAGAGCAGCCATATGGACACATTATTATTAAGTATTCCGCCCAATGCTTTGGAAACGTTGATTTTAGAATCTATTTCTGTCGACGATGTGCTGAATTCGGAGCACATCGAGTCACATCTGCTTTTAGGTAAAAACTGGAAAATCTTACAGACCTTATTGCAAGGCAGTTTTAAGTCTGGCACTTCATTACTGGCTTTGAGTGTACAAGCCGAGCATCACTTGGCAGAGCGCCAAAAACAACTTACAGAGGTACGTTATAACACCGCGGTGCGTGTGGTTGAAGTCCAGGAAGCTTTAGAAAAACTGGATATCGAAGACTTTAAAAAGCATATGCAAACCAATTGTTTGAAACGCTTAGAACAGGAACATGGCATCCAGACCGAATCGATTGAATTGCAATTTGCCGAGTTGAGTTTAGTCTTTGCTCAGCTCAGAAACTTTTATGAACATGCGGCCAAGCATACCTATGCCGTGATCAGCGTCACCAGTGACAAGTTAGTCCCGACCTCACTGATTTAACAGCAGTTGCATCAACACCAGATCACGCCATTGCCCAAACTTTTGTCCGACTTGGGGCATATAGCCAGTTTGTACAAAGCCAAACTTTTCATGCAAAGCAATTGAAGCCAGATTGGCGTGGTCAATCCCTGCAACCATGACATGCATGTGCTGCATTTTTGCTTGTTCAATCAAATAGCCTAAAAGCTGCCGGCCTAAGCCCTGACGGGCATAGTTGGGTGAAATATAAATCGAGTGCTCAACGGTATAACGATAGCCTGAAAAATTACGGAAGGTGGCATAGTCTGCAAAGCCTGCAATGGCCTGCGTTTCTTGGTCTTCCACCACGCAAAATGGAAATTGGTTTTGTTGAAAGTGTAGTAGTTGTTTTTGGAAATGCGCTAAATCATAGGCATGTTCATTCCAAGTGGCCATGCCATGTAAGACTTCTGCATTATAAATATTTTGGATCGCGGGCAGATCGTGTTCAGTAGCTGGACGAATGAGAAAAGACATGAAGGCAAGGTTGTATGCGTTGGGGCTTTATCATGCGACTTTTGCATAAAAAAAAGCAAGACAGAAGTCTTGCTTTTGGATATTCACAAAAGTGAATTAGAAGTGGTATTTGATTAACGCACTTACGTCATTTTGGTCTAAACCTTTGATGGCGTATTTGTTGTTCCAAACTGAGTGCTCAACACCCACATAAAGACGTGTATCTGGAGAAATGTGTTTACCTACATTCCATTTCCATTGAGTTGTCCAGTTTAACTCACTTGCATGATTTGGATTTTCACCTGTTGACCAGTCAAGGAAGCCGTCAATAAGAAAATCTTCTGAACCAAGTTTAACTGGGATACCATAGGCAGCAGTCATTTGGTAGTCATCAGTAGTCCCTTTTTCATTGTCTGCTTTGTAGAAGTTAAGCTGAGCATATTGGAAATAAGGAATAGCAAGATCAAAACCAATACCATAAAGGTAGTTATTGAAGTCTGCACCTGAGTAGTTAGAACTGTTCGCTTCCCATGTTCCTGCAATTAAAATATCTTTGATCGGACCAGCTTCTAATTTAGTCCCTGTCACTGCACTTAAGCTTAAACGAGGAGAAAGTTCGAAATATGTGCTGTTTTCAAAGTCATTGTGAGCACGGTCAGCAAAGCCGAAAAAATCACCATATTTTAACTTAGCAGTATATTCTACAGTTGCAGTCGTTTGCTGGTTGTTGTCACCCATATTGGCAGGATGAGCATAGTTTTCACCATATAAACCAGTGATGCTAAAGTCTTGCCAAATCGGCGCAGCTTGAGAGATTGCCGCAGCAGAAGATAATGCTAAGAAAGCAGCAATTTGAGTCAGTTTCATGAATATTTCCCCAAAAAATCGGATACAGGATACCGATTATTAAGCAAAAATAAAGCCAAATTTGACGAACGTCATGAAAAAGAGATATCAAAATGAGCCATTTTTTATACTTTTTTTACCAAATGGTTTAATGTTGCCTTTCAGGCATGATACTTAATTTGATACGGACCTGCTTGGAAAACATGTTAGGTGATTGAATAATAAATTTAGCAATATCGACATGATACAGCTCGGGAAAATCCTAGAATAGAACAGGTTTTGCACTTATTTAGGGATGTTTGCAAAGAATGAATGATCGATGTTTGCAGTCATTCCCGCCGCAATTGAAGTTGTCACAATTATCAAATTTTTTGTTCATTCTAGCCAATGAAGTCATGTGAATAGTTAGAAGATGGAATCAAATCCATCTGTTTTTAGCCATGCAAGTAAGGGCTTGTCACAATAAGTATCCTTTTCATATTTTTTTAAAAATATCACTTGCATAATTTTCAGTTAGGCCCGATATTCAAAGGAGAAGGACACAGATCTGCAGACTCAAAAGTGTTCATCATTCAATCGATGGAGGTTACATTCCAAAGCAATTGAAGATGGTCGAATACTGTTAAAACAGTAAGTTACAAGTGTGCCAAGAGATAAAAATCTTCGTACAAAAAAAGAGTCGAATAAAGAAAGAGAGAGGATGTTATTTTATGAACATAGAAATCCGTACAGATAAAAACATTCAAAATAGTGACCGTTTAATTAGTTATATACGCGAAGAGCTGAATCAAGAATTTCAACGTCACAGTGAGCGCATTACCCACTTTTCAGTGCATCTAAGTGATGCCAATAGCCATAAAGGCGGAGATGACGACATTCAATGTATGATTGAAGCGCGTCCAGCAGGTTTAAAACCCGTGGTTGTAAATCATAAAGGTCATAATGTCGATACTGCGATTCATGGCGCGATCGATCGCCTTAAACGTAGTTTAGAACATACCTTTGAAAAAAATGATAAACCACGTGCTGGCCAACCTGTATATGCAGATCAGGATGATGGCCTAGTTGATGATGAGGAAGATTAAACCTCACCGAATTTAAAAAAAGCCCCTCAATCAGGGGCTTTTTTAATGCTGAGTACTCACTTTTATCCAACATTACGGATAACAAATGTCCCGTTTATTCGGCATAATAGAATAAACTGAATTGAAGAGCGTCATCTCCATGTTAACCGCGCAACAACAAGCTTTCGTGCAAGCACTTGAAGAATTAGATCTTCAACAAGTTCAACGTCTATTGACCGATGGGTTAAGTCTCAATTTTATCGATCCTGAAAAAGGACCTGTGATTTCTGTTTGGTCAGATGGCTTATTCAAATGGTGGGAAGCGATTTGCGAAGCGTATGAAGCAGGTGCACCACTGTCAGAACAAGAAAAACAAGAGACTCTAGCGGTACATTTAGATATTTTAGAACAACTGATTCATGGCAAAGCAAACTTGCATTTGTGGGATACAGAAGAAATTTATGGCCCACTTTGGGATGCGGCAAGTGCTGCATGTGCGCCAGCGGTCAAACGTTTATTGGACGAAAAAGTCGATCCAAACACCAAAGATGAAGATGGCTTAACTATTTTATCCTCCATTAGCGATTTATTCTTTGATTGTGAATTTGACGAAATTAATTGGGCCGAAGCATTGGCTGAAGAAAAGCAAACCTTAGAGTTGCTTCGTCAGCATGGTGCAAAAATGACAAAAGAATTAGCTTAAACAGCGAGATCATCATGATGCAATTAAAACATTTAGGTTTATGTGTAGCCGCTGGGTTCAGTATGAATGCGATGGCCGCAGATTTTTCTTTTGATCGTCCGGGTTCGGGCATAGGGACAGGGATTACGCCTGTGGGGCAGTTGGCTTGGGAGCAGGGCTTGGCCAATGCGCACTATGCTGAATCGACCACGGCTGATGGTGAAAAAGTCAAAACCACCAGCTTAAATGCAGATATGTTATTGCGCACAGGTTTAGCTGAAAACATCGAATTACAATTGGGTTGGGCTGGACCTTCTTGGCAACAAGTGAAAGTGGCCGGCCACAAGTCTGAAACAGACGGTTTGGGTGATGTCAGTGTCGGTGTAAAAGCGGCGATTCCCTTGGATGATGAACGCTTGAGTATGGCGGTACTGGCTGAAGCGATTATTGCCACAGGTAATGATGGTTTCACCAATGAAGATGATATTTATAGCCTGTCATCTGTGGTGGCATACGATTATAGCGACCTCGTGTCGACATCCATCACCATGCGTTATGAAGTGCAAAATAGTGATTGGGCCATTTCTGCGATTCCGACTTTAGAATATCAATTTACCGATAAACTCAGTGGTTTTTCTGAATTGGTTTATCGTAAAGCAGAAAGTCAAGACAATGAATATGCGCTCGGTACAGGTGTCATGTATGCGGTGAATAATCGGATGCAGTTGGACGCAAGTGTTGGTATTGACTTAAATGGTTCAAATAAAAGTTATTATTCAGGACTTGGCGTTTCATACTTATTTTAATTAGAAAAAAGAACATATTATGAAAAAGCATCTTCATCTGAAACAGGGGATGAGCGGCAAAACGTGGTATCTGGCACTGTCAGTATTGATCATCAATCTGTGTATCTGGACCAGTATTCTAAACGTTCATGCGGAAACTCCACTCCTTTCAGCTGAAGATGCTTTTCCATTTACAGTGGAATCCACGACTGAGCATACCGCTCAACTGCACTGGAATATCCCTGAACAGTATTATCTGTATCAGCACAAATTTGAAGTACAGCAGGCGGGTCAGCCCCTTAAGCTTGAGCTGCCGCCTGCGCATGATTTGTATGATGAAAACTATGGACACACCCAAGTTTATTATCAACAAGTGCAATTTGACTTAGACACACAGGCCTCGCAAACCTATAAGGTGACTTGGCAAGGCTGTGCCAAAGATCGCATTTGCTATCCACCGCAAAGCATTGAGTTTAAAACTGATGTCAATGGCTTGGTCAGTCTACAAGATCAAGCAGGTGGCTCAAAACGACTGCTAGATTTAGCCGCGCAGTCGAATCCGCAATTTGAACCGATCAACCCCACAGTCACTGCTGAAACCGTTGTAACAGCTTCCGATGCGATTGCTGCGCAAGATCAAATTTGGTCTGAAGAGTTAGCCAAAAGCTCATTGGCTTATGGTTTATTGCTGTTCTTTGGCCTCGGGATATTACTCGCGTTTACGCCGTGTTCTTTACCGATGTTGCCGATTTTGACCTCTTTAATTATTCGCGATAGCAAAGGTCTGAAAGCATGGATGATTGCCTTGGTCTTTGTGTGCAGTATGGCCATGGTCTATGCCATTTTGGGTTTGGTGGCCTCATCTGCGGGTTTGAACTTCCAGCGTTGGTTACAACAGCCATCCACCCTGATTGCTTTTAGCATTCTTTTTGTTTTATTCGCGCTCAATCTATTTGGTTTGTTTGAACTTAAACTGCCGCAAGCCGTGGTGAATAAACTCGATCATATCCAGTCTATGCAAAAGGGTGGAAGTCTGATCAGTGCTGCGATTATGGGCATGATCTCTGCGCTGTTAGTTGGACCGTGTATGACGGCACCTTTGGCAGGCGCTTTACTGTTTATTTCGCAAACACAAAGCCAGTGGCAAGGGGCAATTTTGTTGTTCACCTTAGGCTTTGGTATGGGGACACCATTGTTATTGGCAAGCGTACTGGGTGCTAAGGTATTGCCTCGTGCTGGGCTGTGGATGAATCAGGTTCGGGTATTCTTTGCTTTCATCATGTTGGCTTTGGCGCTGTATTTTGTGCGTCCTTTGCTTTCTGAAACATGGATGCAAGCACTGAGTCTGCTGCTAGGCTTGAGCTTTATTATTTATGTGTTGTATCGTTTGATGTGGCATAAAACTCAGTTGCGTATGCTGTACATCGTGGCTCTAGTCATTGGCGGGACGTACATTGCCTATAGCCAATATCAGCAGAGTCAGCGTTTCTTTGAAGCGCCAGTGGCTGCATCTGCGCGTTGGCATGTGGCAGCGACGGCAACGGAGTTTAAGCAGCTCTTGGCACAAGCACCAAAAGGTCAAAAGATCATTGTCGATGTCTATGCGGATTGGTGTGTTGCTTGTCAGCCGATTGAACACCGTATATTAAAGTCTGCAAAGGTACAGCAAGCGCTTGCGCCATATTATTTGATTAAATTGGATTTGAGTCATTACGATGCAACCCATCAAGTGCTTTTAAACCAGTGGGATATTTTAGGACCACCGACCTATTTATTCTTAGATGCCTCACAACAAGAAATTCGTGGTTTACGTTTAACCGGTGCATTTACTGAGGCTGAACTTTTAGCTCAATTACAACGTTTTTAACCTGAAGGATAGCGGGGGATGTAACGTTTATATATTGCCAATAAAAATTACTCCAGTTGGTCGATGCGAGCATGGTTGGTCTTGACTGCATTTGATCTGGATTTTGAAGAAATCCTCATTCGCTTTGATGTAGAAGATCCGACCTTTAAGCAGCAACTGTCTCAGATTCATGCCAATGCTAAAGTGCCCGTATTGGATGTGGGTGAATTTAAAATTTGGGATTCTTTAGCCATCTGTGAATATTTGGCCGAGCAAAATCCAGATTTAGCCCTGTGGCCCAAGCTGACCCATTTGAGAGCACAAGCACGGAGTATCAGTTGTGAGATGCACAGTAGTTTTATGGCACTACGCCAATTGTGCCCCATGAATATTCAAGCGCAGTACAGCATAGCTGAGGGGCAAGCTCTATGGGCGCAGCATGCTGAATTAAGAGCAGATGTCGAACGAATTGAACAAATTTGGGCACAGCGTGCGGATGAGCATACCTTTTTATTTGGTGATTTTTCTATAGCCGACGCCTTCTATGCACCTGTGGTGATGCGTTTCAAGAGTTATGCACTACCTGTATCTGAACGCAGCCAGCAGTATATGCAACACATTATGCAGCATTCTGCGGTTACACAATGGGTCGACGCGGCACGGGCAGAAGCAGTTTAGTTAGGTGAAATATGCTGTGTGTCTGCACATGCGGCGCTATATTTGATCTCACTGGGATTGATTTCTAAATAGCATTTGATTTGATTACGTCCACTGGCTTTAGCGGCATAGAGTGCTTTGTCTGCTTGATCCAAAAGCTGTTGCGGTTTCAATTTATCCGTCGCTAGGGCAATGCCGAAACTGGCAGTAATGCGAATTGCACGTCCATCTTCATTTTGAATCACTAAATCTTCAATGGCTGCACGGCAACGTTCCGCGATTTGACGAGCTTTAAGGGCAGAGGACTGCTTTAAAATGAGTATAAATTCTTCACCCCCAAAACGGCCCACTACATCACTTTCACGCAAATGAAGGCCTAATTTTTGACTTACGGCAATCAGAACCGTATCTCCCATATGATGTCCAAATTGATCATTGATATTTTTAAAGTGGTCGAGGTCTAAAAGCACGATGGCATAGGGGCAATTTTTATCATGATGCAACTCATCTAAGCTTTGGTTAATACTGCGGCGGTTCAAGGCGTTGGTGAGTGGGTCGGTCTGACTTAAATGTTGAATCAGTCGCTCACGATGCCGCCATTGACTGAGTAAGATTTCAAACAAAATCAGACAAGTGACAAGAATAGGGGCAATGAAATACAGCATTGAAAATAACCAAAACCCATTATAAAACAGCTTGCCGTTAATGGTGAAAAGTGGAGAGTAGGGCATGACATCTATAAAACTGAGATAGCCTGAAAAGACCAAAAAGCTGGTTGCGGGAATCAGCATGATATAAATGATTTTGCGTTTAAACAGGACTAAGCCCACGGTCAGCAAGCACATGTAGGTAATCATAGTCATTGGGCTTAATACGCCGACGAAATAACTGTCTTGGCAAAGAGAAATGACAAAAATCCCGATCGCGACATAGGGTAAAAAACGCTGCACCCAGACGCGATCATGTAGGACATAGCAGGGATAAATCAGTCCTGACAAGGTCAGTAAAAAGATAGAGTTCAGTACAAATTGGATGCGTACAATATCGAGATTGACCACCTGCCAATATTGCGGGTTCAGTAGGATAAAGCTATCCCAACCGAGCCAAGCAACATGAATAATGCAAGCCAAAACCAACATCAGAATGCACTTTTTCAAGGTGCTCCAATTCATGATGACTTCCTCTTCCAGTAAATAGTGAGAAAGTTTTTTTTTATTTAATTTTTTTTATAGGATTAGGTTTTCTGAATGTGGCATGTGCAAAAACTAGCACAAATGGCTGCAATTCAAATAATGTTGAGGAAAAATTTCAATGTATTAGAAAAGAAAATTTTCTTCTTGAAAAAGAGTTGAAGAAATTAAAAAACAATGAAAGAAAAGATTTTACCCTATGGAAAAAAGGTATTGAGAATAGATGTGAGAGTAAAAAATCTTATACTCTAGGGGAGGGTGTTGGATTGGTAAAGGAAGAGTGTTATAGGGGGGAATACATAAACAGGTTAAATGAAATTGGAAGAGATAATGGTAGAGTTTTAAAAGCAATTAATAAAAAAAATGATGATGGATTTTCTGTAACTTTATTACCTTATAATAGTGATGATCACATCAACTGTATTTTGAAAAATAGTAAGACTGGTTGTGATAAAGTAAATTTAATTGATGTTTCTGCTTTATTGAAAGTTTATAACGAACTTGATGAAAATTATGGTAGTTCAGTTATCTTTCCTGAATCAAAAAATGGTGTGATCTTAATAGCATCTCCATCGTCTTCTGACTCTGGTCGCGCTGTAATTAATCTTACCTCAGTAAATGCATTGGGACTATTTAAAAAAATTACTATAGATGCTTCCAACAATATAACAATTAATGAAAACTATGAAATCTTTTATACAAAGAATGGGAAGTTGTTGAAAATTACTCTGAATAATAATGGAGAGTTTGTTGTTAATTGATTAAATTAGGAGTAACTAAAAATGATAGTTACTCCTAATTTAAACTCACCCTTCCAACACTGCTTCCAACAACTCTTCGCTCGGCGCAAAATAATAAGCACCGTCAACAGGAGTCACAAAATGAAGCATACGGTCATGAATTCCATCACCACTGGTGCCGAACATACGCAGTAACATCGCATCAATAATGTTTAAATCTTTCGTATAGGCAATAAAAAATAAACCTTGCTCACCTTTACCATCGCCATAAGGAAGCGAGTGACGTAGGATTTCCATTTCTTCGCCTTCATCATCTTCAACCACGACACGTGCAACGTGAGAATTTTCAGGCTTAACGTCATCATCTAGTTCAATACTTTCAAGTTTTGTCCTTCCAAAGACTTGCTCTTGAGCATCAACTTTTAATTTTTTCCACTTTTCCAAATCATGACAATAGCGCTGTGCAAAGATAAAAGAGCCATCTGCGAATACTCCTGCATCTTCACTTAATAAAGTCGTTGCAGCACGATCATCGGGGAACTGCGGGTTTTCAGTACCATCAATAAAACCAGTCAAATCTCGACCATCAAAATTGCGGAAACAGACTCGTTCATCTAGAACATCAACTTTATCTTGGATACCTTCAAAGAACGATTGACTAAGGGCAAAACAAATATCGGTACGCTGAGCCGCAATATGAATTAAAACATCCGCAGGTGAAACAGGCATATTGAAAGAGCCATAAATGGGCTCTAGCTGTTTAAACCCTGCAGGCGCTGTAGGATGAAGTTGTGCCCAAAGTTCAGGGCCAAAAGCAACAGCCGTTTTAATTTGCGCATGTGGATGTTGGGTAATAAGGCGATCACGAGTTGAAAATAAATCTTCTAATTTTTCTTTAAGTTCTTCAATACTTAAATCTTTTAAACGTAAAACAATAAAACGGGCATGATCTGAAGGTAATGGTAGAATTACAGATTGGGCGGTCATTCATGGCTCCTAAAAAAATTGTTATTTCTATTGGCTGTACTTATTGTGCCTTATGCAGTTTCTGCTTCATAGCCTTAAGTGATAAATTCATTGATGAATAATAAACCCTAAAAGCATGAAAGATCATATAATCTAAAGGTCATTTTTTTCTCAATACCACTATGTCATTTCAAATTTGGCTGGGCTTTGTACTCGCATGTTGGATCATTAGTATTTCTCCAGGGGCAGGGGCCATTGCGTCAATGTCGAGTGGCCTTAACTACGGTTTTCGGCATGGTTATTGGAATGCGCTGGGTTTACAACTCGCCTTATTGGTGCAAATCGGTATTGTGGCGGCTGGGGTAGGGGTACTCTTTGCCACAACGCCTTGGGCATTTTGGGCCGTGAAGTGGTTTGGTGTGGCTTATTTATTGTATTTGGCTTATTTACAATGGATGGCACCCATCCAATCGATTGAAATCCAACAAGAACAACCAACTAAATCGCGCTCCAAATTGGTGATGTATGGCTTTTTGATCAATATGAGCAATCCCAAAGCAATCGTATTTTTATTGGCGGTTTTACCGCAATTTTTGAATTTGTCTAAACCGCAGTGGAGTCAATATGCGGTGATGGCTGTCACGATGGTCACGATTGATTTGATTGTGATGGCGGGATATACGGGGTTAGCAGCGAAAGTTTTAAAACTCTTAACATCACCGCGACAGCAAAAATATCTCAATCGTACTTTCGCAGTATTGTTCAGTTGTGCGGCGGGACTGCTTAGTTTGGTTCATCAGTAAGTTTAGTCTGCGTCAATTCTACTAAAAACTGTTGTTCGGTAACCACATGTATACCGTGCTGACGAAATAGGGCGGCAGTGATTCCTTCCCCTACAATTTTTTGCCCAGTAAATGAGCCATCATAGATGCCATCACTGCCACAAGATGGGCTATTGGCTTTGAGCACAGCATGGGTAACGTGATTGGCTTGCGCTAATGCTAAAGCTTTGTAAGCACCTTGAATAAAGACCTCGCTAATCTGATGACCATCTGAGGAAAAAACCTGTGCGTGGCCTAATAAAACATCAGCACCTGACCCGTGGCGAATTTCTGCTGCGGGACGCGGGGTTGGAAGTCCTGCACTGACTTCAGGGCATAAGCTGACATAATTTTTATCGAGCAAGGTTTCAACTAACTGAGAGACTAAGCAGTCTTTGCCGTCATAACGGACTTTTTGTCCGAGTAGACATGCGCTGATAAAATAACGTTTATGGCCCATTTAGTTATGTCAGTTTTTTAAACTTCTGCGCGATAAAAATCAACGCAAACAAAATCGACATGGTTAAAACAATGCTGAGTCCTGTAGAAGTATTTAGCCCTGCACTGGACCATAAACCAACCGTCACCCCAATTTGCGCAATCACAAAGGCCCAAATCACCATTTGTTTTGGAGAGTGGGCAAGCAGTCGAGCGGTGAGTGCTGGAATGACAAGCAAGGCACCCATCAGTAAAGAACCCACTGCACGAAGCGCTAAAATGGTAAATAAAGCCAGTAGCAACATAAAAATCAAACGTTGCCATTTCGCACTGACGCCTTCACTGACGGCCATATCAGGATCGATCGCGATCTGAATTTGAGCTTGCCAACTTTTATAAAGCACTGCCAATGCAACAACAATAACAGTCGCAAAAACGGGCAGGTCTGCCCATGTAATCGTGAGCAAATCACCAAATAAATAGCTGAGTAATTCAGGTCTTAAGCTTGGAATATGTTGAATAAACATCAGACCCGAGCAGAGCAAGGTCGCAGAACAGAGTGCGAGTAATGCGTCATTCGGTAACCGTGGATCATGCAAAACCCAAAGGATCGCCACCAACAAGCCCGCAATAAAAGCCACACCCATCCACAGGGGCAATGCCATTGCTCCTGCAATCGCGACACCCAGTAACGTGCCATGTGCCATGGTGTCGGCAAAGAAAGACATGCGGCGCCATAGCATCAAACAGCCTAGTGGCGCAGTTAAAAAGACCAGAAGCGTGCCCATAATCCATGCAGGCAACAGCAGTTGTAACCATTCCATCATGAGTTAAGCTTCCGGTTCAGGGTGAATGTGTGGGCGAGCGTCATGCTGACAAGGCGTTGCACTATCACCATGTGCGCAGTGATCATGATGATGTTGATAGAACACGCGGTTGGTACCAAAAATGGCTTGATACTCAGGGTGTTGTTGCACGCTTTCAGGCAGGCCACTACAACAAATGTGTTTATTCAAACACACCACACGATGAGTTCCTTGCATGACCCACTGCAAATCATGTGAAACCATGAGCACAGCACAACCATATTTGGCGGGTAAACTGCGCACATAGTCGTACAGCTCAGCCTCAGACTGAATGTCTAAGCCCTGCATCGGTTCATCGAGAACCAAAATATCGGGTTGACGTAACAGTGCACGAGCCAGTAAAACGCGTTGTCGTTCCCCACCTGAAAGCTGCTGTACTTTGGAATTTTCAAGTTTGCTGATCCCAGTATCGTGGATAATTTCTTGCTTAATTACAGGATCACATTTTTCCAAAGCCAAGAGGTCTTTCACCCTAAGCGGTAGGCTATGTGAGGGATTAAATTTTTGTGGTACATAAGAAAACTTGAGTGGCTTTGTTGTTTTAATGTCGCCAGCATTAGGGTGCACAATACCCAACAGCACTTTAATGAGCGTGGATTTCCCTGCACCATTTGGCCCAATCAGGGTCACAATTTCCCGTTCATGTAAGACAAAATCGACATGCTTTAAAATGTCGCGTTCATCGATACGAACACTAATTTGGGAGAGTTCGACCAGAACAGGATCGAGGCTTACTTGTGGCGACACTGCTGACAAATTCCTGAAATTTCGATAATGCTATGTTGTGCCGTAAAACCATCGGCTGCGGAAAGTGCATCGAGTTGTTGTAATAATCCTTGTGCAGAGGCCTCGGTCACAGATTTGCAATCAGTGCAAATGAGAAAGGCTGCTTGATGGCCTTCACGGGGATGGCAACACGGAATATAGGCATTAATCGAGGTGAGTCGGTGAATGAGGCCCTTTTCTAATAAAAAGTCTAAGGTGCGGTACACCGTCGGTGGGGCAGCAGGGCGGTCGGCATTGCTTTTAATTTTAGCCAACAAGTCATACGCACCCATCGGGCCTGTCGCATTCAGGATCAGTGCCAAGACTTCTTTTCTTAAGGGGGTTAGGCGCGCACCAGTTGTTGCGCACAAGACTTCTGCTTCAGCCAAACGCGTCTCAACGTTGTGATGACCATGCACATCATGTAAAGCATGGTGGTGTTCGTGAGAACAAGCGCTCATAACAAACCTCAAGTGCAAAATTTATAAAAGAAAAACGACATTAAATCTTAACATGAAGCGCAGAGAGTTTCGATTAGGCATAGGTATTTTTGTCGATTTGTTATATTATAACACTAATTGTATTTCTAGTGATTGCTCCCCATGTCCCGTTTCTTGGCTTTTTTTGCGTTTGCGCTGTTTAGTAGTGTTGCTTGGACGCAAGACTTGGTTGTTTCTACACAGCCGATTTACTTGATTGCACAGGAAGTGACGAAAGGCATTGAAAAACCAACCTTATTGTTGGCAGATCAATCTGGACATGATGTGAGTTTGACCCCAATGCATCGTAAAATCATTCAGGATGCAGGCTTGGTTATTTGGTTGGGACGAGCACATGAAGCACCGCTGGATAAACTCCTGACCCCCAATGATAAAGCAGTTTCTATTTTAGATTCAGGCATTATCAATGCTTTACCACTACGAAATACCCGTGGTGATGCCTTAAAAAATACCATCGATACCCATGTTTGGCTTGACCCAAACAATGCGGTACGCATCGGTTTCTTTATTGCAGGCCTGCGTTCACAGCAGATGCCTGAGTATAAGGAGCGCTACTGGAACAATGCCAAAATCTTTGCTCAGAAAATGTTGCAAGCTTCAGCTATATATAGTCAAAGTACCCAAGCTCGCCCATATTGGTCTTTTCATGATGCCTATCAATACCTGGAGCGACCTTTAAACTTACGCTTTGCAGGCGCATTGACAGATGATCCACATATTGCGCCTACGGTTGCGCAAATCAAATACTTAAATGACAGCCGCCCTTATTCAAAGATGTGCCTTTTGGCCGAAGTGCATGCCAGTCAAGCACAATATCAAAAGTTGAACCCATTGGTTTTCCAAGCGGTTGATGAAAGCATGACTGGGGCAGGGGATTTTGTCAGCGCGTGGAAGCAATTGGCCGATCATGTGCATAAATGTGTGCTAAATGCGCGAAAGTAACGCAAAAATTAAACAATAATTGATTAGTTTAAAAGCAATTTAAACATAGAAAAAAACTCGACTTAGGTCGGGAAAAGATTGCATGTTCAGGGGTGTAACTCTATAATGCCTGCGATTAAAAATAATCATCAGCTAAACTTGTCAAGCATGATTGTTGTGAGTGAATAAATAATGAGCCGAACTAGTCGCTTGATTGACCGACGATTAGCGAAAGCTTTAGTCCTCTTACAAGCATGTATGATTCCTGTTTCAGCCTTGATCGGCTGGGTCGTGAAAGACTCAACCGCAGCCCTGAGTGCAGCATTAGGTGCGCTCGTGTGTTGGCTTGCGACTTGCTATTTTTCATGGCAGTCGTTTCGAGCAGCAGGAGCTCGCGCTTCTAAACAAGTTCTTGCGAACATGTATAAAGGCATGATGGGTAAGTTTGCAATTGTGATTGTTGGTTTCATTTTAATTTTAAGCAATGTCAAACCGTTGTCAGCGGTGGCATTGTTTTGTGGTTTTATGCTCGTTCAAACCATGACGTGGGTTGCTCCATTTTGGGTGTCGCGTCAACAAAAACGAGTTTAATAAGCACTACAAAAAATTGAAAAGTTTTTTAGGAGATGGACGAGATATCAAGCAGCACGCGATGTTCGTTCTCTCTATTTGTATTTGACATTGACCAGGTGTGATTTATGGCTGCTGAAGAACATGCCCTTACTTCGACCGAGTATATCAAGCATCACTTGACGAATATGACTTATGGCAAAATGCCAGACGGTTCATGGAAGTTGGCTGAGACTGCTGAAGAAGCTCAACAGATGGGGTTCACTGCTATTCACTTGGATTCAATGGGTTGGTCTATCACTCTTGGTGTGATTTTCTGTTTGTTGTTCTGGTGCGTAGCGAAAGCTGCAAACTCTGGTGTTCCAACCAAGTTCCAGTCTGCAATTGAAATGATCATTGAGTTTGTGGACTCAAGTGTTCGCGACACTTTCCATGGCAAATCACGCTTAATTGCGCCACTTGCATTGACCATTTTCGTGTGGATTTTCCTCATGAACGCAATGGACTTAATCCCAGTTGACTTTATTCCGTATACAGCTCAACTGATTGGTGCAAGTGTATTTGGTATGGATCCTCATCACGTTTACTTCAAGGTTGTACCTTCTACAGATCCAAACATTACCCTAGGTATGTCTTTATCTGTATTTGTACTGATCTTGTTCTACAGTATTCGCGAAAAGGGGATTGGTGGTTTCGTTGGCGAATTAGCACTTAACCCATTTAACCCAAGTAACCCAGTTGCAAAAGCGTTATTGATTCCAGTGAACTTAATTCTTGAATTAGTAACATTCCTTGCACGTCCAGTTTCATTGGCTCTGCGACTTTTCGGTAACATGTATGCAGGTGAGTTAATCTTCATCCTTATCGCATTATTACCGTTCTGGATCCAATGGGCGTTGTCTGTGCCTTGGGCGATCTTCCACATTCTTGTTATCACGCTACAAGCATTCATCTTTATGATGCTGACTATCGTATACTTGAGCATGGCAAGCGAAAAGCATTAATGGTAATGCCCAACTATCACTGGATGGTTGGGCGCACAATTTTTTAATTTAATTTGGTATAAACCTAACCTCTGAGGAATTATCATGGAACTCACTTTAGGTCTAGTTGCAATTGCATCTGCTATCTTGATCGCTTTTGGTGCTTTAGGTACTGCGATTGGTTTTGGTCTTTTAGGCGGTCGCTTCCTTGAAGCTGTTGCACGTCAACCAGAATTGGCTCCACAACTTCAAACTCGTATGTTCTTAATCGCGGGTCTTCTTGATGCTGTGCCTATGATCGGTGTTGGTATTGGCTTGTTCTTCATCTTTGCTAATCCATTTGTAGGTTAATCAGCTTAATTCCTAAATTAAACTATTGAGGAATAGCAATGAATATCAACCTCACATTGATTGGCCAAGCGATTGCATTTGCGATGTTTGTCGCATTCTGCATGAAATTTGTATGGCCACCACTAATCAATGCGATTAGTGAGCGTCAGCGTAAAATCGCTGATGGCTTAAACGCTGCTGAAAAAGCAAAAGCTGATCTTGCGGATGCGCAAGCTCAAGTGAAAGCTGAATTAGATGCAGCGAAAGCGCAAGCGGCTCAATTGATCGAACAAGCGAACCGTCGCGGTGCACAATTGGTAGAAGAAGCTCGTACTCAAGCGTCAGCTGAAGGTGAGCGTATTCGTCAACAAGCAAAAGAAGCTGTTGATACAGAAATCAATTCTGCTCGTGAAGAATTACGTCAACAAGTTGCTGATCTTGCAGTAACAGGTGCTGAGAAAATTCTTAGCCAAAAAGTTGATGCTGAAGCTCACAATGCCATGCTGACTCAGCTGGCTGCTAAACTTTAAGAGAGGCGGATTATGGCTGAACTCTTGACGTTGGCACGCCCGTACGCTAAAGCAGCATTTGCTTACGCTTCTGAGCAAAATGCAACTGACTCTTGGTCATCTGCATTGAACTTGCTCAGTGCTGCGGTGCAAGACGAAGCATTTTCAGCTTTCTTAACTCGCCCTGAGCTTACTCCTGCTGAGCAGGTAAGTCTTTTTGCAAAAGTATTAGGCGAAGACCAAACTGCAGCAGTGTCAAACTTTTTGACATTGCTTGCTGAAAACAACCGTTTGGCGCTTCTTCCTGAAATTTCTGCTGAATACGAGCAGCTCAAATCACAGAATAACAATACTGTGGATGTAGTGATTGAATCTGCATTCCCATTGACTTCTGTACAAGAACAATTACTTGCACATGCTTTAGAGAAAAAATTCGAAGCTGCGGTAAATGTTTCTGTAGAAGTTAAACCAGAGCTTATTGCTGGTGTTGTTATTCGTGCAGGCGACCAAGTGATAGATGATTCTGCGCTTAACAAGCTAGAAAAAATGCGGACTCGTCTTCTTGCTTAATTGCATATGAAGACTGAACTTTAAAAAGATTGAGGTATAGCGCAATGCAACAACTGAATCCATCCGAGATCAGTGCGCTCATTAAACAGCGTATCGGCGATCTGGACACCAGCGCGACCGCTAAAAACGAAGGGACCATTGTTATGGTTTCCGACGGTATTGTGCGTATTCACGGCCTTGCTGATGCAATGTACGGTGAAATGATCGAATTCGACGGCGGCTTATACGGTATGGCACTGAACCTAGAACAGGATTCAGTGGGCGTCGTTGTTTTAGGTAACTACTTAAGCCTTCAAGAAGGTCAAAAAGCGCGTTGCACAGGTCGTGTATTAGAAGTTCCGGTTGGTCCAGAACTTTTAGGCCGTGTAGTAGATGCTTTGGGTAACCCAATTGATGGTAAAGGCCCAATTGATGCAAAATTAACTGATGCTGTTGAAAAAGTAGCACCAGGCGTAATTTGGCGTCAATCAGTGGATCAACCTGTACAAACTGGTTATAAATCAGTAGATACAATGATCCCTGTAGGCCGTGGTCAGCGTGAGTTGATCATTGGTGACCGTCAAACTGGTAAAACAGCGATGGCGATCGATGCGATCATCGCTCAGAAAAACTCTGGCATTAAATGTGTATACGTAGCTATTGGTCAAAAACAATCGACTATTGCTAACGTTGTGCGCAAGCTAGAAGAAACTGGCGCTATGGCGTATACCACTGTTGTAGCAGCAGCTGCAGCCGATCCAGCAGCAATGTTGTACTTGGCTCCATACTCTGGCTGTACAATGGGTGAATACTTCCGTGACCGCGGTGAAGATGCACTAATCATTTATGATGATTTGTCTAAGCAAGCTGTTGCTTACCGTCAAATTTCATTGTTATTACGTCGTCCACCAGGTCGTGAAGCGTATCCAGGTGACGTATTCTATCTTCACTCTCGTCTTCTTGAGCGTGCTTCGCGCGTTTCTGCTGACTACGTTGAGAAATTCACGAATGGTGAAGTTAAAGGCCAAACTGGTTCATTAACTGCATTACCAATCATTGAAACTCAAGCGGGTGACGTATCTGCATTCGTACCAACGAACGTAATTTCGATCACTGACGGTCAGATCTTCCTTGAAACATCATTATTCAACGCAGGTATTCGTCCTGCTGTGAACGCGGGTATCTCTGTATCTCGTGTTGGTGGTTCAGCGCAGACTAAGATCATCAAAAAATTGTCTGGTGGTATCCGTACTGCTTTGGCGCAATACCGTGAATTGGCAGCGTTTGCTCAGTTCGCTTCTGACCTTGATGAAGCAACTCGTAAGCAACTTGAACATGGTCAACGTGTAACTGAATTAATGAAGCAAAAACAATATGCTCCATATTCAATTGCTGACCAAGCTGTTTCAATTTATGCATCTAACGAAGGCTACATGGCTGACGTTGAAGTGAAGAAAATCGTAGACTTTGATGCTGCGTTAATCTCTTACTTCCGTTCAGAAAATGCTGCGTTAATGCAAAACATCGATGAAACTGGTGATTACAACAAAGACATCGAAGCTGCAATCAAAGCAGGTATTGAAAGCTTTAAAGCGACTCAAACTTACTAATTTCAACTTCAGTTGGATTTAGTTTTGGTTTGGTTCACGGATCAACCTTCGAGGGCTCGAAAGGGCCTTCGAATACTAGGTTAAGCGTATGGCAAATTTAAAAGAAATTCGCGCCAAAGTAGCTAGTATCAAAAGCACGCAGAAAATTACTCGCGCGATGCAGATGGTAGCAGCTTCTAAGATGCGTCGTGCGCAAGAGCGCATGGCTCAAGGCCGTCCGTATGCCGAAAATATGCACCGTGTAATTGCTCACTTGGTTCAAGCGAATCCTGAATACAAACACCGTTATATGGTTGAACGCCCTGTGAAGCGCGTTGGCTATATCATTGTGTCTTCAGATCGTGGCCTTGCTGGTGGTTTGAACATTAACTTGTTCAAAAAAGTGGTTAAACACGTACAACAGCAACAAGAGCAGTCAATTGAAGTTCAATTTGCTTTAATTGGTCAAAAAGCGGTTTCGTTTTTTAAAAACTACGGCGGTAAAGTGCTGGGTGCTACGACAAATGTCGGTGATACACCAAGCCTTGAACAGTTATCTGGTTCTGTACAGGTGATGTTAGACGCATTTGATAAAGGCGAGTTAGATCGTATTTATCTTGTGTCAAACGGCTTTGTCAATGCCATGACTCAAAATCAAAAAATCGAACAACTTGTTCCTTTAGCAACTGCTGAAGAAAACAAGACCCTTAACCGTCAATACGGTTGGGATTATATCTATGAGCCTGAAGCTGAAGAGCTTTTAAATGGCTTATTGGTTCGTTATATCGAGTCTGTGGTATATCAAGGCGTGATCGAAAACATCGCGTGTGAGCAGTCAGCTCGTATGGTTGCAATGAAAGCTGCAACGGACAACGCAGGTGATTTGATCAAGAGCCTACAACTTATTTATAACAAGCTGCGTCAAGCCGCGATTACTCAGGAAATTTCTGAGATCGTTGGTGGTGCCGCTGCCGTTTAACATTATTTTGAATTGAGGAGACAGCAATGAGTAGCGGTCGTATCATTCAGATCATCGGCGCGGTTATCGACGTCGAGTTTGAACGTAACAGCGTTCCTAAGATCTATGACGCTCTCCACGTTGATGGCACTGAAACTACATTAGAAGTTCAGCAACAACTTGGTGATGGCGTAGTTCGTACTATTGCAATGGGTTCTACTGAAGGCCTTAAGCGTGGTTTGAACGTAACGAATACTAACGCTCCAATCTCTGTACCAGTGGGTACAGCGACTTTGGGTCGTATCATGGACGTTCTTGGTCGCCCAATCGACGAAGCTGGTCCAGTTGCGACTGAAGCGCGTTTGCCGATTCACCGTCAAGCACCTTCTTATGCTGAACAAGCAGCTTCTACTGACCTTTTAGAAACTGGTATTAAAGTCATCGACTTACTATGCCCGTTCGCTAAAGGTGGTAAAGTTGGTCTGTTCGGTGGTGCCGGTGTTGGTAAAACTGTAAACATGATGGAGTTGATCAACAACATCGCTAAAGCGCACTCAGGTTTATCTGTGTTCGCTGGTGTTGGTGAGCGTACTCGTGAAGGTAACGACTTCTATCACGAGATGAAAGACTCAAACGTTCTAGACAAAGTAGCAATGGTCTACGGTCAGATGAACGAGCCACCGGGTAACCGTTTACGCGTAGCGTTGACTGGTTTGACCATGGCTGAGTACTTCCGTGACGAGAAAGACGAAAACGGCAAAGGCCGTGACGTACTATTGTTCGTAGACAACATCTACCGTTATACACTAGCAGGTACTGAAGTATCAGCACTTCTAGGTCGTATGCCATCTGCAGTAGGTTACCAACCGACACTTGCAGAAGAGATGGGTGTTCTTCAAGAACGTATTACATCGACTAAGTCTGGTTCGATTACGTCAATCCAAGCGGTATACGTACCTGCCGATGACTTAACAGATCCATCGCCTGCAACTACGTTTGCTCACTTAGATGCAACTGTAGTATTGAGCCGTGACATCGCATCTTCTGGTATTTACCCAGCGATCGATCCACTTGACTCAACTTCACGTCAGTTAGATCCACTAGTAGTGGGTGCTGAGCATTACGAGATTGCTCGTTCAGTTCAAAACGTTCTTCAACGTTATAAAGAATTGAAAGACATCATCGCGATTCTTGGTATGGACGAACTTGCAGAAGAAGATAAGTTGACTGTTTACCGTGCGCGTAAAATCCAACGTTTCTTCTCTCAACCGTTCCACGTAGCTGAAGTGTTTACTGGTGCTCCTGGTAAACTTGTACCGCTTAAAGAAACGATTCGTGGCTTTAAAGGTCTTTTAGCTGGTGAATATGACCACATTCCAGAACAAGCGTTCTATATGGTTGGTGGTATTGACGAAGTAATTGCTAAAGCTGAGAAACTTTAATTAGTTACCTAATTTAGGAGATTCTCATGTCGACTATGCAGTGTGATGTTGTAAGTGTTCAAGAGTCTTTGTACTCTGGCACTGTAACGATGCTAATTGCTAAAGGTGCTGGTGGTGAATTAGGTATTATGCCTGGTCACGCGCCACTAGTAACTTTACTCAAGCCGGGTACAATCCGTGTTCTGCTTGAAAACGGTACAGAAGAGTTAATCTATGTATCTGGTGGTGTTTTAGAAGTTCAACCGCATGTTGTTACGGTTCTTGCAGATACTGCAGTCCGTGCAGAAAACTTAGATGAAGCAGCAATTCTTGAAGCGCGTAAACACGCTGAACAATTGCTTGCGAATCAAAAGAGCGACTTGGACTCGGCTGCTGCTTTGGCTGCTCTTGCAGAAACTGCTGCTCAGTTGGAAACCATCCGCAAAATCAAAAACCGCGCTCAATAAGAGACGGTTTGAGATTAAAAAAAGCCACCGAAAGGTGGCTTTTTTTATGTCTGTTGATAAAAATGCGTCAATTGCTTATTTCATGATGAGTTTGTTGGTTTCTTAGTTGTCATTGTTCAAATGGACTGGATTGGTCTGCTGCATACATGCAATCTTTGTTTTGCATGATAGTGCTTCGTCTTTTAACTGTACGCTGGCTTGTAGAATATTTTGAATACACAATTTTTAAAATTCATCTGAATCAATGCTCCTATGCTTGATATATTTCGTTAAGCAAGGACATAGCTATCTAAAGTTGCATATCTTTTATTCAACAGAAGTTATATTTTGAAAGCTTCTCTGTAAGCGAAGATGAAGATGAACCTGATTGCGCATGAATCCCACTTTTGGGAACTTTACCAAGATTTTGAGCATTATTATCTGAGTATTGCAGTCGACATGAGCTCAGTGGTGTCGTGTTGGGACTTGGTACTGACTTCAGAAGAAATATTACAATATGAACATCGGGGTCGCGCGAGTATTCAGGAGCTGACCAAAGCCATGATTGAAGCAGCTTATAAGGGTGATTTTTCAATGATGGAAGCACGTTTAGCCAAGCCATATGAGCGTCACGCTATGCAAAAGGCTTTTAAAGAATGGTTAGCACAGAGCAAAACTCAGGAACAGTCTTCGTTTTGATGAGGTGTGAGCTCAAAGCATTATTTTAAATTTATTGCAAAAAGCTTTGACGCAATTGGCTGAACATCATGCGGCTAACGCTATTGTGTTGAGTCTCAATCAACTTTTTGATTTGCTCAACTTGAGGTTCATCTTCAGGAATCACAATCTCTGGATCGATTTCGATATCCGAATTGGACATGGTATTGGACGGCTGTGCAAGCAAATTTGAAGATGGGTGTTCGGCATGCCAAAGCTGTGTTTCGAGTGACATGATGTACTTATATTCATCGGTATTGGGGTTAAACCGCTTATATAGTCTCAGGTCTTGCATTGCATCTTGACGGCTTCGATCAGGCATATCTGTTTCGACTTCCAACCATTCAGAGATAACTGGATGAATTTCATGTTGCATCAGTTGGTAATAAAGCCAATCGCTGAGTAGGCTATGATCGATGTCAGACAGATATGGGCTGTTGTGTTGCAGCAATTGTTGTAAGTGTTCGAGAACCAAAACTTCTTGCTTTTGTAAGGCATAGCGCGCTTCAGCATCAAATTGTTGGTATTCTTCGGCTGGAATTTCAGTGAAATGTTGTTGTTCAACGAAGGCATCTACAATATGCGTTTGAAATAAGTTATTCCATTGTTCTAGCGCATGAATTTCGAGCTGTTGTAGCTCTTTAAACGCTTTGCTTTGATAGCGGCTGAGCTGCAGGCGCTGAATATTTTGCTGGTTGAACTCAATTTTTTGTTTGATGTATTCAGCATAAGCACCTTGTTGTTTGGGGCTGACAGGGCTTACAACATCGACCAAAAGTAACTGCTGCTGTTGTTTGTATTTGAGCCAGTCCTGAATACGTTGAACTTCTTTATGCTCTTTAGAAAAAAACTGGGTTAAGTGTGGCGTGGTTTTTTCAGGCATTAAAAAGTGCATCCCGCCAAAGACGATGATTGCTAAACAGGCGATCACAAGAATGACTTTTTTCATTATAAAAATGTTTTTCTGTGTTTCTTATTTGTACATGGTAGCTTAAAAATGAGAAATAGTTAATGTTTTTTCATTAAAGCTTCAAATCTGTATGGGTGAAATTGAAAATTCACCTTGCCCGAGAATACGAACTTTATACAGTGCATCAAAGCCTTCAGCATAGTGTGGAGGTTCAAATTTTTGAGCGGTGGCTCTGATTCCGACTTCAGGAATGCAGGCTTTGCCTTCACGTAAGTGGTTGCGTTCCAGTGCACCTTTAAGCTCAGTCTCAAAGAAATAGCCAACAATTTCAAAGCCTGCGGCCTGAGCACTGGCAATATAACGCGCACGATCGGCTGGCGTAGGGTTGGTATTATCAATCACCATTTTGGTTTTTGAGGCCAGTCCTGCTTCAAAAATGATTTTTTCACGATGCCGTGTTTTCAGCATGTCGAGGTTGATGCGCAAATGGCTATGTGCCAAATTCAACAGATAATAGCTCGATTTTCCCGAAGCTTGGATGCCCATAAAAATAATCAGCTGCATGTGAGAAATCGTGCCTCAATCAAATTAGGAGAAAATGGTTGCAGTCATTTTCTCCTACTCTATTGCTGAAAGCACCACTATTTAAATGTTTTAAGATTGGTTTGTGTTTGAGCTATCATTCTCAGCTTGCTGAGGAATCATCATTGAAGCCAGTTTCAACATTTCAGATTGGATCGTGCCCATTTGCTGTTGTATCTTTTTAAAGTCGACTTGGCTAAAATCCACTTGTCCATTTAAAAAAGGCGAAGCTAAAACTTGTTGGTTAGCAGACAGTAATTTTTCACGGATATCATTGATTTCTTGGGTTTTAAGATTCAGGCCATTCAAGGCATTATTGAAACCTGTGAGCTGTTGTTGTAAAGCTGTCGCGGCGTGTTGCAACTGTTGCTGATCGTGCTGTTCAATTGCGGACTGCAAGTCACTTTGGGTTTCTTGCAGCTGAGTGACATATTCGCCTGCTTTTAATTGCATATCTGCCACATCACGCACGATATAGAGCATGTTGCCACTTTTCAGTTCAGCTTTTTCAGGGCTTTGTGTATTCGCTGATTGGTGTTGCTCAGATGACTCAGTCTGGATGTCTTGCTGATTCGGCTCTGTTGCTTGCTCACAGCCAATGAGTAGGATGCCTGAACTAAACAGTGCAAAAGGAAGAACTAAGTTTTGTAAAAGCTTTTTCATCATCAAATCAATATTGGGCTATGTGTTTTTTAATATAAGGGCAAAATGTGTAGATAAAATGCTGGGTTTCAAAGTCATAACAAAACTTTTTAAAACAAAAAAAGAGTGCCTGAGCACTCTTCATTTACAGCAGTTTAACCAGCAATGATTTTAATAATGGAATGATTGCGAATGTCTGTCAGTACATAGTCGCCATTCACTTTAATCCACTGTTGGTTTTTACCGGGTTTGCTGAGTTTTTTGTATTTTTGGTGATCTACTTTATAGGCATTGCTATGGTAAGCGCTTGGGAGTTTTTGACCTGCTTTCCAGTCTTGAGATGGACGGTTGGCTTTTTTGACAGTGGCATGGGTTGGTTGTTGATGTCCATTTGAAGTCTGCTTTTGCGCATGTCCATGTGACTGAGCTGCTTGATGTTGCTGATGTTGTTCTTGTGGTGCTGCTAGTGCAGGAAGGGCAATCAATGCGGTTGAGATAGATAAAACGGCTGCTTTTATAAATGTATTCATGAGCTTCACTTTGGGTTGTCTTGAGCGGATAGATGCATCATAGAGTGAAGTGTTTGATTGATCGTGAATGAAGTGTTGTAAAATTATCAAAATAAAGAAGAAATCATGAAGATCGAACCGATTCGAGTGTCATTACTCATTTAAAAAAATAAAAATATAAGCAGCCGTTAAATTCGACTGCTTATAAACAGCTTCAGGCTTATTTGGCCAATTCAGCATTGATAGCATCGACAATACGCGGATCATTGGCCGTAATGTCCGGTGCAAAACGCGCAACCACTTCGCCATTTTTATTGATTAAGAATTTCTCGAAGTTCCACAGCACTTCAGGTAGTTCATTCGGTGTTAAACCATAGTCCACCAAGTCTTTCCACCAAGGGCCTTCACCAATGCGTTCAGGCACCGCTTGGGTGAGCGTTTCATATAACGGATGCTTATCATCCCCAGCAACCGAGATTTTTGAAAAAAGCGGGAAATCCACTTGATAGTTTAAAGAGCAGAATTCTTGAATTTCAGCATCTGAACCCGGTTCTTGTGCCAAGAAATTGTTGGCAGGAAAACCTAGAATCTCTAAACCCTGTGATTTTTTGTCTTGATAGAGTTTTTCTAAACCTTCGTACTGCGGTGTGAGGCCACATTTAGATGCCACATTCACCACCAAGAGAACTTTACCTTGGTATTGGTTTAAGTTGATGTCTTCGCCCTGAATGGATTTGACAGGAATATTATAAATCGAAGTGCTCATTTGCGTGTCCTTATACGATGTGCATTTTATTGTGTTGGAAGCGTTCGACAAAGTCACGCCCATTTGCGGATTGATCGCAACAAAAAAGCAAGCCAAGGCTTGCTTTAAAGGGTAGGGAGGTCATTAAGACGCTGGAGCCGCTTTGACTTTCGCTTCCAAAGCCGTTACGTCAGCAATGATCGATTTCTGCAATTCAGTTGCTTTGTTTTGTAGTTCGGTGATTTTCGCGCTATCTGGCGTTGTTTTTGTACTTTCTTTGGTGAGCTCGACACCCAGATCATTGGCGTCCTGCATTTTTTCACGTAAAGCATCTACTTCAGCACTTTTTAAGGTTAAGGCATCTAATTCATCATTAAATTGCTTCACATAGGTTTCTGTTTTTTCAACCATAGTTTTAATTTGAGCGGGATCCTTTTTCTCTAAGGTTGCACTCACTTCTTTTTGAAACGCGGCGGCTTCTTGAGCTTTGGCATTCGATAGCGTTTGTACGGCTAACAAATCGGCTTGAATATCGGCAATATTGTTATTGCTATGATTAGCAACGATAGTGGTTGCTTCGGTTGAGGTCGCTTCAGATGCAGACGTCGTTTGTTCAACGGCTGGCTCAGTTCCTTTTTTTTCGCACGCAGCCAAAGTAAGTGTGGCCATACAAACTGTGGTTAAAAGTAACTTTTTCATAACGACATCCTTCTATCGGGAAATATGTTTTTGTAGGCCAGAGTCTAAGAGCAATGACCAATCAATTAAAAAATACGTTCGCTAGAACAGCATCAATACGATGCAGAGATCGTTGACATTGTTCTATGGTGTTTTTGTAGAGTGAAGCTGCTGAAATGCATCAATTTATTGAAATGTATAGTTTTATATTATCTTAATATTATGTTTTTTATGAATTTTATATTTTAAGATAAATGTATCAATTATGTGTGATACCCAAATGATATTCGAATAAATCATAAAAATGTTTTACCATTCATTTAAATTTTGCAAACAAAAGCTAAACGGGAAAAAGAATGAGTACCACAACACAACGTATGTATTGGGCTTTGAGTCTCCCTATCATTGCCGTACTCATTTGGTCGATCAATATTGTCGTTACGCGTTATGTAGCTGATTTCATTTCGCCAGTCAGTATTAGTTTTTATCGGTGGTTCTTTGCCTTCATTCTGTTAACACCTTTTGTCGTGCGACCTTTATGTCGGCAGTGGGCATTAATTCGAGTGCATTTGGGTCAGTTGGCAGTGCTAAGTGCATTTGGTCTGGTGTTGTATCAGGGCTTAGCCTACACCGCAGCGCACTATACGACCGCGACCAATATGGGACTGATTAATGCCTTTATTCCGATCTTTACCATTTTTGTTTCACTGCTGATCTTAAAAGATATTCCAAATCGTTTTGCGATGATCGGGAGTATTTTATCTTTTGCAGGTTTGGTTTATATCATTGGGCAGGGCAATCTTGCAGGCTTAGTTCAATCGGGTGGGCATTTGGGTGATGTCCTGATGGTGGTTGCGGTATTCTTCTATGCCTTTTATGGGGTGTTTTTGAAAAAGTGGCAATTGCAAATTCCCTTGATGTTGAGCCTCTATGTGCAGATCTTTTTTGCACTGCTTTACCATTTACCTTTTATTGCCTATTTCGGTCTCGATTCAATCAATAGTCAAAATGCGGCAAGTGTTATGTATGCCAGCATTTTCCCTTCTTTGGTTGCGCCTTTACTGTGGATGTTGGCCATTACCCATTTAGGGCCGAATCGAACCAGTATTTTCATGAACTTGATGCCAGTCTTTACCGCAGTGATTGCCTATGTCTGGTTGAAAGAGGCGTGGACGGTTTATCATACGGTCGGTGGTGTGGTCATTATCTGTGGCATTTTACTGGCACAGCGTAAAACAGCTTTAAAAACGGCACCTTTAGTAAACTCGATGGATTAATTTTGGTTGAAAATCGATCATTTAAATTATTTTTTTAATAGAATAATTCATTAATAAGTTAATTTATTAATGCTATTTTAGATGATGAATGTATTTAATGTATGCAAAAGCTGATTAAAAATAGGTAGATAATTTGAATTATATTTTAATTATCTCCATTAATCAGCGTTTTAACGCTGTTTTTAATATAAAAAATCTATTTGTTTAGAAAAGCAATTTGCTACATAATACGCGCACTGCAAACTTAGGCCAATGTCAAAACGGGTATTAAGTGTTTGCTCATCAGTTTTCAGACCCTCTGGATGTGATTACACATCCTTTTTTATGCTCAGCCATCCCTATATGGCTGAGCTTTTTTTTATCTATTTTTCAGTAAAAATCCTGAGAAAGAGCACGCTTTTAAGCACGAACCACTGCGCCAGTTTCGGCATCGAGTATGCGACTCGGTTCTTGGCTCAAGCCTAGGTCACCATTCAGATAATTCACTTGTTGCGCAAAGTAGTGATTGGCATCTTGTAGTGAACGAGCAGGTGGCAATCCAGCGGGGTTGGCACTGGTTGAGACTATGAAGCCTTGAAAGGCATTGCAAAGCGCCACACAAATCGGATGTGTGGTTACCCGTACAGCAACTTTAGGGTGATTGCCTTTAATCCATGTTGGAATATGTTCATTTGCAGGTAACAACCACGTGGTTGCGCGTTCTGATGGACTGCGATCGCTCCAGCTGTCGATCACTTGTTGACGGATGTGGGGATCTAAATGTTCTAAAAGCGGTTCAACTTGAGCAATTTGCCCAGCCAGTAAAATTACCCCTTTTTCAATCGGGCGTTGCTTAATCTGCAAAATATCTAGAAAGGCCTGTTCGTTATACGGATCACAGCCTAAACCCCATACTGCTTCTGTTGGATATGCTAAAACTTGACCTTGTTTTAAACATTGCGCCGCTTCAGTCACAGAGGTGGTAATCATTACACTTTGTACCTTTTATTGATTCATAAAGGGTTATTGTGAACCTTATTGGCTGGAACGGCAACGCAGATAATTGCCAGCCTGTTGTTGTGCAAGCCCCAAAATCTCCAGTTCCATTAACTGGCTAGTGAGTGTGGCAATATCGGTGTTAAGTTTGAAATTAAGTTGATCCATATTTTGTCCCACCCAATCCAGTTGATTATAAAGTTTGAGTAAATCAGATGGGATCTCAATACTAGCACTTGGGGCGGTTTCTTGTGACTGGGATTGGCTATGCCATTGAGTGGGGAGTGCCAAGTCTTCAATGATTTGCTCAGGATGATCGACCAAAATCGCCCCTTCTCGGATCAGTTGATGACAGCCTTGATGGTGTTCACTGTAAATATGACCGGGAATCGCAAAAATGGTTTTCCCTTGTTCAGCAGCAGATTTGGCTGTACCAAGAGAGCCACTTTTGAGTGCGGCTTCTGCAACCACAACCCCTAAACTCAATGCACTGACGATGCGGTTGCGCCGTGGAAAATTATGCTGTAAAGGCGGTGTATGTGGTAAAAATTCAGTAATGATACAGCCATTATTTTCTAATATTTGCGTACGCAGTGTTTGATGTTGGGAGGGGTAAGTGAGATCTAAGCCCGTGCCCATCACCGCAATAGTGCGTTGATGTTTTAAGCCGCCCTGATGTGCCGCTGCATCAATGCCTTCAGCTAAACCACTGCAAATATAAAAGCCTTTTTCGGCGAGGTAATAAGCAAAGTCATAAGCCACTTGTTTGCCGTGCGGACTGGGTTTTCGACTACCGACGATAGCAACTTGAGGTTGGAGTAAACTTTGTGGATTGCCCTGACCAAATAAAATCGGTGGTCGGTCAGCATAGGGCAGCAGCTGCGAGGGATAATGACTTTCACTATCAAGCAAAATAAAATCACAACTGGCTTGGACGTCATGCAATAAAGTTTGTAATTTGGTTTGTCCAGCAGGTGTTTGGATTTCTGCGACACGTTGTAGATGGCTTTTGTGTAAGCCGAGATTTGGCCAGATCTGAAGATTGGAGGCAGCAACAGCTTTTGTGCTTGTGCCAAAATGCTGCTGTAGTTTTTGAAAGCTCGATAAAGAATGCTGAACTAAATACCACAGGGTGATTGTTGCAATCTGTTCATGTGATAAAGAGTTCAGCATATATACACCTTAAGGCAACGGATTATTCATCCACTACAGAGGGAGAAAGTTTCGCGCCCAAGTTCATTGGTAGTTCGCTGTCGAGCACATAAGCATAGCTGACACGGTCAAAGGTTTTAAAGACCATGATGTTGCCGATACGCTCCGTTGGAAGGGTCAGTTTTTCATTGGTTTTCGGATCACGAATTTCTTGACCCTTTTGACTAACCGAGAACACATAACCCGATTGAACGCCATCCACTGTGCCACGGTCAATGGTTACAACTGAATGCTTCGCAGCTAGACCAATCGAACCTTGAACACGAATCACTTGTCCACCCCCAGTCACATCTTGTGCATGTGTTGGGTAGAACAAGGTTGGAAGCATGGCGTCGTATTCAGGCAGTACGCGATAACCACGACGTACTTCAGAATTATACGAATCTGTGATTTCTAAAGTGGACATGTCATTTTCACCACGAATGGCAATGGCTGAAGCAACCTGAGTCAATTCTAGACCTAGATTTTGTTTTTTGCCCTCTGCATCCGTCACAATGTACGGTTCGCCTTCACGGTAAATCGCGTAGCGTTGACCGACTTCAATGCCTTGGCCACGTGCATAAACGGTTTGACCTTTACCTGCAATCACACGCTGATCGGCAGCACCAACGATATACGGTGTACCTTCCAAAGATTCCTCTGAAAGAATAGTGCTGTGTTCAAGCCAGTTTTTAATGTATTCCAGTGGAATGACAGGAATGGCATTGTTTAAAGACTCAACGCGTGCTTGAGGTTGAAGTTTAGTGCCGCCTGTATAACGACGAATAATCCCTTCACAGCCATCGCCTTCGTCTTTACCAATAATTGGACGGCCTTCATGAGTACACATCAGTAAGCGGTCACCCGGGAAAATCCAATGCGGATTTTTGACGTGTCTATTGCTGGCCCAAATTTCAGGCCAACGCACAGGATTGTTTAGGAAACGTTTAGAAATATCCCACAGGGTATCGCCTTTTTTCACCACATAAACATTCGGTGCATTGGCTTTTAAAGCAGGTGGATTGTAATTTCGTGTAGGCGCCGCTTGAGCTGTTGAAATGACGCCTGCGCCAACACTTACGCAAACCGCAAGTGCTAACATGTGTTGCTTAAACCCCAAGGCACTAAAAGATGGCATGCCCATAAAAACCTTTTTCATTATCATAATTCCTAAAATTATGTATGTAGTTGCGTTATAATAACGATATTACACACATTTTTTTGATCAAGCATTCCCTTCATTTGGTTTTTTGATCAATGGCATAATTGAGGACGCAGTATGGCCTTATTACCTATTTTAAGTTTTCCTGATCCCCGTCTTCGTACCATTGCAGAACCCGTCGAAGAAGTTACTGATGAAATTCGTCAGCTGGCTGCAGATATGTTTGAAACCATGTATGAAGCGCCAGGCATTGGACTTGCCGCGACACAAGTTGATCGTCATATTCAGTTGATTGTCATGGACTTATCTGAACATAAAGATCAACCTTTGGTATTCATTAACCCCAAAGTTACCCCATTGACTGAAGAAACGCAGCCCTATGAAGAAGGCTGCCTATCAGTTCCCCAAATATACGACAAAGTTGAGCGCCCGTCACGCGTAAAGATCGAAGCAATTAACCTTGAAGGTCAAGCATTTGAGATCGAAGCTGACGAACTTCTCGCTGTTTGCATTCAACATGAAATGGATCACTTAAATGGCAAATTGTTCGTCGACTATTTGTCACCACTGAAGCGTCAACGCGCACGTGAAAAAGTGGAAAAATTGACTCGTCAGCGCCAAAAAGACAAAGTAGCTGTGAAACGCGGTTAAGTTTTTTTGCTTAAAAATCATCTTTAAAGTGAGCCCAATTTCGATTGGGCTTTGTTATACTGGCCGCGTTCTCAATTCGGATGGAATGGATTGTTTTTTAGAGCTGCGTTGCTACTGTCTTGTGTAGCCGTGTTTTTACAGATTGCTGTTTTTTTACAGCCTTTACTACCGACGCAATATCAAATTGCGCCGGTCTGTGAAACCATTTCGCGTGCGCTTTTACTCAAACCAGTTGAACATCTCAGTTCTCATGCTGAAAAGCATTCCACACATCATCATGAAATGCAGGCTCAGCATGAACTCAGTTCACAACCTGCTGAACACAATCATCATGATGCAAGTCATCAATGCCAATACTGTACGGTATATGGCAATCTCGTGCTGCCGCCTGATTTAGAGTTAAAAGCGGTACTTGACCGTATTCAAGTCCGTTTAATTGCATTCCAAAAAGCCTTTGCGCATGTTTGGTTTGCACTGCAACAACTCTTTTTACTACCTCAAGGGCGAGCACCGCCACTGTTTGTATAAACCTAGACATATATTTTTCGGGTCTTAACGGACTCTAGCCTAGTTGTATTTATAGATTCAGTGAGAATAAAAATGGCTCAGCCTACATTCTTTTTACAGCCTCTTGCGGCTGCGATTTCCCTTGCTTGTTTTTCAAGCGTAGTATTTGCCGCTGACGCAGACAGCGCACACATTTTAGCGCCTATCGTGGTGACGGCTCAGCAGGGCAATGATGCCCATGGTCTGATTGTACATGCCGACCCTAAACAACCCACTCAGCCAATTCCTGCGGTTGATGGTGCAGCCTACCTACAAAGTATTGTGGGTTTTAACCAAATCAAAAATGGCGGCGCGAATGGTGATGTCACCTTCCGTGGTATGTTTGGCTCACGTATTAAAATCCTCACAGATGGTACGGAAAATTTAGGTGCATGCCCAAGCCGTATGGATAATCCTGCTTCTTATGTTTCCCCTGAAAGCTATGACAAAATCACGGTCGTAAAAGGGCCACAAACTGTTCAGTATGCGCATACCGGTTCAGCCGCAACCGTTATTTTTGAACGTGAGCCTGAGCAGCTCACTTCGGCGAAACCTTATCGTGGGCAAGCCAGTGTCATGCTTGGCTCTTATGGTCGTTTGGATCAGAATGTTGAAGCCGCTGTTGGTGATGAAACGAAATATGCACGTTTAAATGCCAACCGTTCGATTGCAGATAGTTATCAAGATGGAGCTGGCAATACGGTTCCGTCCGATTGGGAAAAGTGGAATGCAGATCTCGCGCTGGGCTGGACTCCAAATGAGGACACATGGGTAGAGCTGAAAGGTGGGAAGAGTGATGGTGAGGCAGTCTATGCTGGACGTAGCATGGATGGTTCTAAGTTTGCTCGTGAAAGTCTAGGTTTACATGTTGAAAAGAAAAACATTGGCGAGGTGATCAAGAAAGTCGAAGCGCAAGTGGACTATAGCTATAACGATCATGTCATGGATAATTTTAGTTTGCGAAAATTTAATCCCGCAGATGGTATGTCAATGCCGATGGCTTCAAATGTTGCTCGTAGGACTTTAAATGCACGGGTTGCTATGACGCAGGACTGGGGACAATTGCAACTTATTTCAGGTATTGATAGTCAAAAAAATGAGCACACTAAACGTAGTGGTAGCTTAATGTCTCCTTATCAAAATAAAGCTCGTGTCGGAGATATGGATTTTGAGTCTTATGGGGCTTTCGGTGAGCTGAGTTATGCATTCAATGATCAGCATAAACTGGTGACAGGTGCACGCCTCGATCAAGCGAAGATCGATAACTTAGCCACTGATACAGAGCGTAAAGAAACCCTGCCAAGTGGTTTTATTCGAATTGAAAGTGAACTTGCGGAACATGTTAAAACTTACGCAGGTTTGGGTTATGTAGAGCGTGTGCCTGATTATTGGGAATTGTTTAGTACCAAATACCATCAAAGTACAGGTACGACCTTTGCCGATTTAGAGAATGAAAAAACCGCGCAGTTTGATGCAGGTTATCAATATGAACAGGGTGCATTTAAATCATGGGCTTCAGTTTATGCAGGTTTGATTCAAGACTATATATTAGTGGCGTATACCCCGACAGGTTCAATGGGCAAGTTAGAAGCCAAAAGCCGAAATGTCGATGCAACCATTGCAGGTGCTGAAGCAGGTGTGGCTTACCAGTTGACGGATCAAATTCAAGCGGACATCAGTGCCATGTATGCGTGGGGTGAAAATACAACGGATCACACCGCTTTACCGCAAATTGCACCATTAGAAGGACGTTTCAATCTACGCTATGTGCAAGAGAAGTATAATCTCGGCTTGTTATGGCGTGTGGTGGCAGCACAAGATCGTACCAGCTATCGAGAAGGCAATATCATTGGATACGATTTAGAAGACAGTAAAGGTTTTGGAACTCTGTCTTTAAATGGGACTTATAATATCCAAAAAGATCTAGACCTTTCAGTCGGAATAGATAATGTGCTGAATAAAAACTATGCCGAGCATTTGAATAAACTTGGAAGTTCAGGTTTTGGTTATGCTGCAACAGAACAATTCAATAATATTGGACGTAATTATTGGGCGCGTATCAGTATGAAGTTCTAAATATATTGTAATGATCGGAAACAGCCATTCTAGAAATAGAATGGCTGTTTTGGGTTCTAAGATAGAAATTGACTGAGAAAACAGCATTGTGAGTGGATATTCACCATAAAAAGTAGAAAGAAACAGCGATTTAAATAAAATATTAGGACTTACGCAG
>OERN01000005.1_pt1 | contig 91388 bp, 75 predicted proteins | sample 1540061 | NCBI WGS metagenome assembly OERN01 (sample SAMEA3891241, study PRJEB23780) | metagenome | biome: terrestrial biome; feature: animal house; material: water of meat washing | place: Italy | collected 2015-05-12 | reverse complement strand
GGCAGCGGTCAGATGTGTATAAGAGACAGGTCCAGGCCCGCCTCGTCTGCACTCCACACGGCGCCTACTGGCGCCGTGTCGGTTTAAAGCATCCCGGCCGCGGCCAGTCTGTCCAGCTCAGCGATCAGCTGGGTAGGCTCTGCCCGTTGGGTATAGTCAACATTGACGAAGTGGTAACGTACCACCCGATCCTGGCCAAGGATATACGTCGCCGGGACTGGCAAAGTAAAACTGTCATCCCCGTTGCTGGCCGGAATATCGATACCAAAACGCTCATAAATTGGGCGCAGCACCTCGGGCAGCTCGAATACCAACCCCAGCGAAGCCGACACCCGGTTGCCTTCATCGCTGAGCACGGTGATCGCCAGCTCGTTGGCGGTGAGAGTGTCCTGCGCGGTTGTTGGCATCTCGGGAGTCAAACCGAGGAGGGTGACCCTCCGTTTCACAAACTCGGGCAACGCGATATTGAGTGCCTGCATCTCGAGATTGCAATAAGGACACCAACCACCTCGATAGATGTTGAGCACCACAGGCCCCTCAGCCAGATAGTGGGAGAGCGGGCGCACCACCCCGTGCTGATCGGGCAACGCAAAGTCAGGAAACTGATCGCCAGTGACAAATGCCCCTTGTCCCAGTCCGCTCGTCCGTAGCGCTTCTGTTGCCCCCTCCATCACCGCCAGTACATCACCAGGGACTTTAGTTCGCTTTATCGCATCGTACTCTTTGATTTTTTGCTCAAGTGTGGGCATGATTATCATCCTTTCTGTAGTGGTCACTACAATATCAAACAAGCCACCAACACTGGTCAAGATATTTTTTAGTGATCACTACAAAAAGACAACGCAAGCAGGAATCGAAATGGCAAGACCGGCATCATTTGACAGAGAACAAGTTCTGGAGGTTGCCCTCAACAGCTTCTGGGAAACGGGCTTCAGCAACACTGGCATCGCCACACTCGTTGACAGAATGGGGTTGAAGCCCAGCAGCCTGTACGGCGCCTTCAGCTCAAAAGAGGGATTGTTTATCGAAGTGTTGCAGCGCTATTCAGCACAGAGTCTGGCGCAGATCGAACTGTTGTTGGCCTCGGCAGATTCTCCCCTAGCCGGTGTGCGAGCCCTGCTCGATGCTGTAGCTCGGGATGCCATAGCCAGCGAGACACATCGTGGCTGCCTGCTGGTCAATACCCTGCTGGAAGTGGGACGCCAAAATCGAACGATTCAGCATGAAGCCAGCGTTCACTTGGCCGAAGTGGAACAGCGGGTGGCCAATAACTTGCGCCAGGCACAAGCAGCTGGAGAGTTGGCCGCCGAGCGCGATATCGACACCCTCGCGGCTTTGTTGATGACCATGGTGTGGGGAATGCGCGTACTGGGTCGCACCCATCCACCTGCCGCCAAGGTACAGGCTGTGTTGGCCCAGATACAGGCCATGCTTTAAGCCACAGACCAGCAGCCCCTCGCACAATTCGTAGCCACCACAGAAAAACAGAGGAGCCGATTTGGCTCCTCTTTGCGTGTTGGGGTGGGGGGCTAGAAACTGGCGCCAAGGCTGAGCAGGTGTCTTAATTCGCTCTCCCGGGGTTCCGGGCTGCCTGTGTCGACAAGGATGTCAGCATCTTCCCAATCCAGCTCACTCGACCAGGAGAGGCGCAGATGGTCGTTGAAGTAGTAGCGCAATCCTATGCTGCCTTTCAGATCCTGATTACGGGTGAAATAGGGGGAGGCTTGTGCCAGATATTTCAGATAGCGCCCCTGGCTGAACAGCTCCATTTTCTCCTGCCAGAGGGAGAAAGGTTGGCGATAATCCCAGTTAAAACCGGCGAAGGGGTAGTCAATGACCCGTTCACCCAGAAAAATCTTGGGAACCTCGCTATCTTCACGGAAGTAGAGTCGGCTTAATCCCCCTTGGGCCATCAGCTCCAGTCGGCGGCGTTTGTCGTTCCAGAAGCGGTAGCCAGGCCCCGAGCCATAGTCCATGTAGAGATAGCGATCTTTATCCAGCATGTCATATTCGGCATCGAGTGAGGTGCGCAAGAACCACTGCTGGTTGAAGAAGTAGTCCAGCGTAGGGTTGAGCTGATAATCATGGCTGTCGGTGACGTTGTCAGCGGTCTCATAGGTATATTCACCGGAGAAGCTGTAACGCCAGTCCAGATTGGCCAGCTCGCTTTTCCACTTGAGGTTGACGTTGTTGGTCTGCTTGTCATTCTGTTTGAGTTTGACATTGAGATCGCCGCTGCCGGTCCAGAGCCAGGCGTTGCGTTCATCCTGGTCATCCTCGAACAGCTTGAGCCCACCCTTTGCCGTTGCCTTGGGTTTGTCCTCTTTATCGATGCGCCAGCGTTTGATGGCCTCCCGCTGGACGGTGACTGCGCCGCTGTAGGGCAGGGCGATGCGCACCGACTCATCGCCGACCTCTTCAATGGTGCCGGTCAGGCGATCGCCGTTGTTCATCCAGAGAATGTCTTTTGCCCACAGGGGGTGGCAGACCACCATGAGCATGAGAGGCAGGTATTTCATGACGTAAGGCAACTCCGGTATGGTGCAGGTGCTGATGAGTTAACTGCTGATGGGGCGTGGCAGGCCATTTTTGCTCTCCAGCGCCGCAGTCACCTCATCCTGCATCACGTCAGGTGCGCTGATAAAGCTCTCTATGGCCGGTGATAGCATCAGCGGGGCGCCATTTTCAAGCTCCTCTTCGGTGCGGGAGAGCGGGGAGTGTACCTCCAGCCAGCGGCGACCATCCGGCTCGATGGCCACCTTGACCGGTTGATTGATGACCCGCACCGGCGTGCCGATCGGCACAATCTTGAACAGGGCCTCGATATCGTCAGGTCGCAGCCGGATGCAGCCTGCACTTACCCGCAGGCCAACGCCAAAATCCTTGTTGGTGCCGTGGATCAGGTAGTCGCGCTTGCCATAGCCAAGGCGCATGGCGAACTTGCCGAGGGGATTCTCCGGGCCGGGGGGCACCACGGCGGGCAGGGTGATCCCTTTTTGCTCCAGCCAGGATTTGCGCACCATGGGGCCGGGTACCCAGGTCGGGTTGGGATTCTTCTCGATGACGGTGGTGGTCATCTCCGGAGTCTCGCGGCCGATATCACCAATCCCGATGGGCAGCACGATGACCTCGCTCTTCCCTTTGGGGAAGTAGTAGAGACGCAGTTCGGGCAGATTGATGACGATCCCCTCGCGAGGCACATCAGGCAGCAGCATCTGGGTGGGCAGCGTCAAGCGGGTGCCCGGCTTGGGTAAATAGGGGTCTACACCCGGATTTGCCTCAAGCAGTGCCAAAAATCCAATTTGCGTATTTTTGCCAACCAGCTCCAGATGTTCATTCTGCTGGATGATGTAATCCTCCAGCTCACCGATGAGGCGACTCCCGGCAGGTGGCAGCGGGTAGCGTTTGGCCTCTGCCGGCGCCGCGCAGAGCAGGCTGGCTGCCAGCAGCAGGGAAAGGGCGGGCGTTAAGGGTAGGGGCTTGAGTTTCGGCAATCGCATAAGAAGATCCATCAGTTCAATCGGGGCGGAACATCATCAATACAGCCGCCAGGATGGCGCGATTGTTCCTCAATCAGCCCATGATTACCAGCTTGCCGCGCACTCGCAATGATGTGGGGATACATAGGAAACCGGCCAAAATCGGCATCACCCATAAATTTGAGCGCCAAGCAGGAAAAAGAGACGCCTGATGGCAATGGGGCAATATCACGATATGGATAATGGCCGGGTGTGCGAGAGGGTTAATGTCGGGTGGATGCAGGGTGGCCTAGCAACGCGAACAGCACGCGCCGCATTGTGAGCCTGCTCCCAGATATCTGATTCAGCCATTTGATATCTAAGAAATTTTTATTGCATCCTCGGCCCAGCTTGGGTAAAACTCTCTCCCCACGGAGAGATGCCGGAGTGGCCGAACGGGATTGACTCGAAATCAATTGTGGCAGCAATGCCACCCAGGGTTCGAATCCCTGTCTCTCCGCCACATACCAAGCCCAACCTGTTTAGCAGGTTGGGCTTTTTCTTTTGGTGATGTGCTGAGGGACTATCCGGCCGCCTGTGTATCTGTGGTCATCGAGCCGGATTAATGCTGTTGGATGCTCGCCGTGCCTGCCAGGAGTGCAGGCGCTGCTGCGCCCCGATGATGAAGACGAAGAAGACCGGTACGAAGAAGATGGCCAGCAGGGTGCCGCTGATCATGCCGCCAAACACGCCGGTGCCGATGGCGTGCTGGGTCTCCGCGCTGGCGCCACTGGCGAGCATCAAGGGCACCACCCCGAGGGTGAAGGCCAGCGACGTCATCAGAATGGGGCGCAGGCGCAGGCGGGCAGCAGTAACAGCCGCATCAAGCAGTGAGCGCCCTTCGCTGTGCAACTGGCGCGCAAACTCCACGATGAGGATGGCATTCTTGGCCGACAGACCGATGATGGTGATCATGCCTACTTTAAAGAAGACGTCGTTGGGCATGCCGCGCAGCATCACGGCCGCGACGGCACCGAGCAGGCCCAGCGGCACCACCAGCATCACCGAGAGCGGGATCGACCAGCTTTCATAGAGTGCCGCCAGCACCAGGAAGACCACCAGCGCCGACAACAGCATCAGCAGGGGGGCCTGCTCGGCCGACTGGCGCTCTTGCAACGACTGTCCCGTCCAGGCCAATGCGAAGCCTGGCGGCAATTGCGCCACCAGACGCTCCATCTCCGCCATCGCCGCTCCGCTGGAGATGCCGGGCGCTGCCCCTCCGGCAATACGCACGGCAGGGAAGCCATCGAAGCGCATCATCTGTTGCGGCGATTCGCGCCATTCCGGTGTCACCACCTCCCGCAGGGGCACCATGCCGCCGCTGGCATTGCGCACCCGCAGGCCGAGCACGTCATCGAGCTGCATGCGCGCCGACGCGTCGGCCTGCAGAATGACCTGCTGCATGTGCCCGCCGTTGGGGAAGTCGTTGACGTAGAGCGACCCCATTGCGGCCGACAGGGTACTGCTTACGCTGGCGAACGAGAGTCCCATGGCTTCGGCCTTCTGTCGGTTGATCTCGAGGTGAATGCTCTCGCCGGGAGGCAGATTGTCGGGATACACATCACTGACTACCTGGCTTTTGGCGGCCAGTTCCAGCAGTTGGGCCTGAGCGGCCAGCAGCGCGGCATCTCCCCGGTTGGCTCTGTCTTGCAGGAACAGGGTGAAGCCGGAGGCGGTGCCCAGCTCGTCGATGGCGGGCGGCAGCAGGCTCATTACCGTGCCTTCAGGAATATTTGCCATAGCCGCTTGTGCCAGATCTGCCTCTTCGGCTGCCGTGGCGCCATGACGCTGATCCCAATCTTTGAGCATGGTGAAGGCCATGGCGGCATTGGGGCCTGCGCCGGAGAAGCTGAAGCCCTGCACCACCAGGTTGGTGTCCAGCGCCTCGCGAGAGGCGACGTGAGCCTCGAAGGCCTTGACCACCTCAAGAGTACGCTCGCTGGTGGCGCCGGTCGGCAGCTGGATGGAGGTCATGAAGTAGCCCTGATCCTCGTCCGGCAGGAAAGAGGAGGGCAGCTGGGCGGCGGCGATGGCCAGCACGGCGCAGAGGGCGGCAAAGGTTGCCATCATCCGTCCGCTGCGCCCGACCAGCCGGGTTACCCGCGCACCGTAGCCTGCCGTGAACCGCTCGAAACCCCGGTTGAAGGCACCGAAGAAGCCGCGCTTCTCATGATGATCCGGACTGACCGGACGCAGCAGGGTGGCGCAGAGCGCAGGCGTCAGGGTCAGGGCGAGGAAGGCCGAAATGAGGATCGACACCGCCATCGACAGGGTGAACTGCTGGTAGATGACCCCCACCGAGCCGCTGCCAAACGCCATGGGGAGGAACACCGCCGTGAGCACCAGGGTGATGCCGATCACCGCCCCGGTGATCTCCTTCATGGCCTGCGAGGTCGCCTCCCTGGGCGACAGCCCCCGGGTGGCCATCAGGCGCTCGACGTTCTCCACCACCACGATGGCGTCGTCGACTATGATGCCGATGGCCAGCACCATGCCGAACATGGTGAGGGAGTTGATCGAAAAACCGGCCAGCAGCATCACCGCGAAGGTGCCAAGCAGAGCGATGGGGGCGACGATGGCCGGGATCAGGGTGTAGCGCAGGTTCTGCAGGAAGAGAAACATCACCAGAAACACCAGCACCATGGCTTCCAGCAGGGTGTGGATCACCTTTTCGATGGAGACCTTGACGAAGGGGGCCGAGTCAAACGGGATCGAATAGGCCATGCCCGCCGGCAGGGTGGGGGCGAGCTGGGCGAGACGGGTGCGCACCGCATCGGCGGTACGCACGGCGTTGGCGCCGGGGGAGAGCTGGATGGCGGCGCTGGTGGCGGCCACGCCGTTCTCCCGGTTGGAAAAGGCGTAGGATTGCGCCCCCAGCTCGACCCGGGCGACATCACCCAGCACCAGCTTGGCGCCATCACCACCGGCTCGCAGCACGATGGCGGCGAATGCCTCGGGGGTTGTCAGCTGCCCTTGAACCGTGAGGGGAACCGTCAGGCGCTGCCCCGGCAGGGCGGGTTCATCACCGAGGCGCCCCGGTGCAATCTGGATGTTCTGCTGCTCGATGGCCTGTGCCACCTCGCCGATGGTCAGCCCGTAGGCGGCGAGTTTGGCCGGATCTACCCAGATGCGCATGGCCTGCTCGGCGCCGAACAGCTGCACTCGTCCTACCCCGTCGATGCGGCGCAGCTCCTGCACAATATTGCGTGCCATGTAGTCGTTGAGGGCAACCTCATCGAAGCGGCCATCCGGTGAGGTCATGCCGACCATCATCAGAAAGCCGGATGAGGCGGACTCCACCTGCAGGCCGGTTTGCCGCACCGCTTGTGGCAAGCGAGGCTCGACCGCCTTGATGCGGTTTTGCACGTCCATCTGGGCCAGCTCCGGATCGGTGCCCGGCTTGAAGGTGGCAGTGATCTGCGCGCTGCCCGAGGCGTCCACAGAGGACTCGAAGTAGAGCAGGTTCTTCACTCCCGACAGCTCGCGCTCGATAAGGCTCACCACCGCATCGTTCAGGGTCTGCGGCGTGGCGCCCGGATAGGTGGCATAGAGGGTCACCGACACCGGCGCCACCGAGGGATAGCGGGAGATGGGGAGCTTGGGGATGGCGATGACCCCTGCCAGCACGATGAACAGGGCGATCACCCAGGCAAACACCGGGCGATGGATAAAAAACTGCGGCATGGATAACTCTCCGATTCAGCGAATGCCACCGTCAGCCGGTTGGCTGACAGCGGGTGGTTGCCAGGGGGAAGCTGTGACCTGAACCCCCGGGGTCAGACGGTCGATCCCTTCGATCACCACCTGTTGCCCGGCACTGAGCCCGGACGCGATGCGGTACTGGCTATTCACCAGTTCAGCGGTGTTGACCGGAACCAGCTGTGCCTGCCCCTGGCCATCCACCACCCACACGCTGGTCTGACCCGAGGTGCGAACTACCGCCTGCTGGGGCACGGTCAGGGCGTTGGCATAGCGGGCCCGGGGGATGCGCGCCTGCACATAGAGGCCGGGCAACAGGCGCCGCTCAGGGTTATCCACCAGCACCCGCAGCAGCACGTCGCCGGTCCCGGCATCGACCTCGATGCCGGAGAAGAGGATGCGCCCCTGCATGCCCAGCGGTGTGCCATTGCTGCCGAGGATCTCCACCGCCAGTTCCGGTGCCGTTGAGCCAGCCTGCTGGCGCAGGGATTCCAGCACCGAGGCCGGTTGGCGCACATCGACGTAGACCTGATCAATCTGCTGGATCCGGGCCATGGGGGTGGCATCGGTGGGCGACACCAGGGCCCCTTCACTCACCAGCGCCTGATCGATGCGCCCGGCGATGGGGGCCTCCACGCTGGCAAATTGCAGGTTCAGCTGGTGCCGGGCCAGAGTCGCCCTGGCCTGGGCTACATCGGCGGCCGCCTGATCCCGCTGGGAGATCGCATCGTCATAGGTCTGGCGGCTGATGGCGTCGGTGCGCAGCAGCGGCTGCAGGCGCTCAATCTGGATGCGGGCGCGGGCCAGCACGGCCTCGGCCCGTTGCAATGCGGCGGCGGCGCTGTCGACATCGGCCTTGAAGGGGGCCGGGTTTATCTGGAACAGCACTGTGCCTGCGCTGATCTCGGCGCCCTGCTCGAACAGGCGGCGCTGCACGATGCCGCTGATCTGGGCGCGAATGTCGGCGCTGCGCAGTGCCGCCACCCGGGCGGGCAGATCCTCGCTGATGACCAGCTCCCGACCAGTCAGAGTCAGCACCGACACCTGAGGAGGGGCGGGTGCCTCCTGCTCTTGCGGCGCGACATCGCAACCCGCCAACCCGAATGCGGCAATGACGGCGAGCAGGGCGCCCGCATACCGCTGTTTTACAAACATCATCCACTCACCTCGTTAAACCGTCTCTCCGGTGTGATGTGACCGGAGAGTGCATCGAGCGGCCATTATGGCGAGGGGCTATTGCGAATGATTCGAGGCTTTGTGGAGAATCCATGGAGGCGATGATAAAGTTCAACGCCACCTTTTTTCGAGTCCGACTATGTCCCATCTCAATGCTTCCGCCAGCCCGGCGGGCCAGTCACTGGTACTGATTGCAGAGGATGAAGCCGAGATCGCCGACATCCTCGCCGCTTACCTGCAACGTCATGGCTTGCGCTCCCTGCACGCCGCCGATGGCCGTGAAGCGCTGGCCATGCATCAGGCATTCAAACCCGATCTCCTGCTGCTGGATGTGCAGATGCCGCAACTGGATGGCTGGCAGGTGCTCAGCGAGATCCGGGCGCGTGGCGACACGCCGGTGATCATGCTGACCGCCCTCGATCAGGATCTCGACAAGCTGATGGGGCTGCGCATGGGGGCGGATGACTATGTGGTCAAACCCTTCAATCCGGCCGAAGTGGTGGCGCGAGTGCAGGCCGTGCTCAGGCGCACCCGGGCCGTAAAGCCTGCCACGGCGAACGTGCTGCGGGTCGGCCAGTTTCAGATCGATCTGGAGAGCCACGAGGCCAGCATTTTCCGCGATGACCAGCAGCAGGTGCTGGAGCTGACCCTGACCGAGTTCAAGTTGCTCGCCTCTTTGATGCGGGCGCCGAAACGGGTGTTCAGTCGCGCCGAACTGCTGACTCACTGCTTGCCGGAGGGGGATACCCAGGAGCGTACGGTGGATAGCCACATCAGCAAGTTGCGCAAAAAACTGGAGACACACGGCATTCAGGGGGTCCCCGCCAGTGTCTGGGGCGTTGGCTATCGCTTCGGGGGCGATGCATGAAATCGGCGCCCGGCCTTCGCAGGCAGATCATCCGCTCTCTGGGCTTGATGACGCTTGGCATCATCTCCCTCGCGGTGATCGGCACCTATGTGTTTTATGGCATCGCCGTGGCGTTTGTGCCGGGCAGCATCTCCGAGACCTGGGTGCCCTCCAGAGTCGAGATGTTATGGATCGGCTCCACCATTCTCATTGCATTGGGGATGGCGCTGTACGTGGCGGTGCGCCTCTCTCGCCGCATCCTGACTCCCCTCAACTCGGTGGCAACCAGCCTGCGCGAGGTGGCCGAGGGCAAACTCGATGCCCGCGTGCCGGAGGATGAGCAGGCGATCGGGGAGACGGCGCAACTGGTGCGCGACTTCAACGCCATGGCCGAGCGGCTGCAGAGCATGACCCGCGAGCGGGAGTTCTGGAATGCCGCCATCGCCCACGAATTGCGCACTCCCGTCACCATTTTGCGCGGCCGTTTGCAGGGGCTGGCCGAAGGGGTATTTCCTCCCAGCAGCGAACTCTTCGAGGGGTTGCTGCGTCAGGTGGAGGGGCTCAATCACCTGATCGAGGATTTGCGGGTATTGAGCCTCAACGACAGCGGCCATCTGGAGTTGCAGCGGACCGAGGTCAGGCTGGCCGACGAGCTTGCCGTGGTGCTTGAGGCGTTTGCCAGCCCTCTGGCGGCGAGCGGATTTGTGTTGCAGCGGGAGCTCGATAGCGAACTTCATGTCTGCTGCGATCTGTTTCGTATCCGTCAGGCTCTGATGGCGCTGTTGGAAAATGCCCAGAAGCACGCGCTGCCGGGCCTGCTGACCGTGCGGCTGCATCGCTTGGAGAGTGTGTGCGTCCTGAGTGTGGAAGATGAGGGGCCTGGCATCAGCGAGGAGGTCGCCGCCTGTATCTTCGATGCGTTTCGTCGGGGAGATCCGTCACGCTCGCGCAAGAGCGGCGGCAGCGGACTCGGACTCGCCGTGGTCAAGGCGATTGCCGAGGCCCACGGCGGCAGCGCGGTTTGCCAAGCTACCGGGCGGGGAGGGAGCCGATTCGTGCTCTCCTGGCCCATCTCGGCCATGTCCGGTTGCCCTGAAATCTAGCCTGCGGGCGGCAGGTTCTGATGAAGCTATACAGCTGACAGCTGCCCGCACAGGGGCGTTCGACAAGCGACCGTTATAGGGTTTTCTACCGCTTGTGCCGGGTGAGCAGGAGGGGTTGGGACATGGCTCATTTGGCGCGAAATCATGGTTTTTTGCCGCTAAAAATTGAAACCGTTTTCAGAAATCCTTTTCAACTGTGATCCGCTTCAAAGCTTTTTCGGGCGCCAACCTCTAGCATTGGCTCCACGAATTAGGGGCTAGCGCTCCCGATTTTCCCGCTGTGGGAGGTAACCGGATGATCCGGCTATTTCCTTCGTTACTTTCGACGGTCATCATGGATGGCCGTTTTTTTTTGAGTTATTTCACGGTAAAGGGTCGAGCCGCTGGCGCTTTACCGTTAAAATTCCGCTTTTGCACTTGCCCGTGAGTCTTGATGTCTGCGTCCACCCTCTCTTCGGATAGTTATGCCCTGCTCGCCACCCTGCAATTGCAGCGCGTTGCCAGTACCCGTTTGCTGCAAGAACAACTGGCGATAGGCCATGCCCTGATCGATAAACTGACCCGACTGCAGGATGCGGGGCTGGTCAGATTGCGCGGGGAGCAGCAGTGGAGCCTGACCGCCGAGGGGACGCTGGCGCTGATCCTGGGGGTGCGTGCCGGTCTCTGCCCGGCGCCGGACTGGAGCCGGGTGCCCTCATTGACCGGGCAGGATCTCACCCATGCGGTGGTGCGCGAGCTCTGCCGCGGCAAGGCGGGGGAGATCCCCACCTATTTCTCGGCCAGCGATCTGCTGACCCTGCTCGATACCCCGGACGCTCACCAGTTGCTGGCGGGCTCCAGCCCCGCCTGGCAGCAAATGTTGCTGGAGCACTTCTCGCTGCAACTCTTGCTCGATGCCCCCTATGAAGAGCGCTGGCCGCTGGCCAATGCGCTGGTGCGCTGCGCCCCCGAGGTGCAGGCCCGGGCCAAAGCGTTCGAGGCGGAGTGGCGCTGGCTCTGCGGGGATGGCGAGAGCACATCGCCAACCGGCGAGGACAAGGATGCCGCCCCCGGCTGGCCAGCCCTGCAGGCGCTGGCCCAGCAGAGCCAGAGCGGCCCGCTTGGCGAGCGACTGCTCACCGCGCTGGGCCAGTGGCAGGCAACCGATGAGGGTGAAGCGGGCCAGTGGCCCCGTTCATTCAGCGCCCTGCTCTGGCTTGGCTGGTTGCAGCAGGCCGATCCCGTCATCGCCAGCGAACAGCGCAAGAAGTGGCAGCGCAGCCTGACTGGCCAGTTCCCCCTGCTTGCCGACCTGCTCAGCCAGTGGGCGGGCGATCGCCACGGTCAGGCGGTCGGCCTGTTCGATACCCTGCAACTGCCGGTGGAGGAGCTCCACTGGGGCTATCTCTGGCTCGATCTCTGCGCGCTGGCCCGTCACGGTGCCCAGAGCCCGCAGGTGGCCATGTTGCACAAGTGGGATCTCTCCCATCTGCTCGATGCCGAGCCCCATCATCGCCTGATGGCCTTTTGTCAGGATCTGCTGCGCATCTTGTTGGGCGAGGCGGCCAAAGGGGCGCCCTTGTGCCAACTGCGCGGCAGTGAGGAGAGTGCGCAAGAGGGCAGTGACGAGCAGGATGATGACGGGGACGAGGATAAAACCGCGGCCTCTGCCAGCTGGCTCAACTGGTTGCAGGGGCTGGGACGCTCCAGTGGCGTGCGCAAGCCGCAGGAGCGGTTGGTGTGGCTGCTCCATGCCGATGGCCCCGAGCTGGAGTGCAAGATCCAGAAACTGAGCACCAAGGGGGAGTGGACCGCCGGTCGCCGGGTCGATCCGGCCCTGCTCTCTACCCAGTATGCCGCCATGCTCGATGAGCACGACTGGGCACTGGTTCGCACCCTGCCACGGGTGATGGGACGGCTGCCGCGGGATGTCTGGGCGCCGCTGGCCGATCACCCCCGTTTGTTCAACGCCAAGGGGCAAAAGCTGCAACTGGCCATCAGCGCCCCCCTGCTGCAGGTGGTGGCCACCGAACAGGGGATGAGCGCGCAGCTCTGCCCCGATGCGGCCGCCCGCGGGGCCCATATCATGCCGCTGGCGCAGGATCTGTGGCAGCTGATCCTCACCCCGCAGCCGCTGCTCGACCGCTTGCCAGCGCTCGAATCCATCCCGCTGCTGCCCGCCGAGGGGCTGGCCGAGCTGCAACGCACCCTGGACGCCATTCCCGAGCTGCCCTGGCACAGTCAGGTTGCGGGGCTTAGCGGCAACGCCGAACTGGCTCCCTGGCCGGGCATTCCTTCGGTGCAACTGGATTGGCAGGATGGTCAGCTGTCGGTCAAGCTGGTGACCCGCTTTGAGGATCTGCCGCCCCAGCCCCTTGGCAAGGGGGAGGCGATCGTGCGGCAGGGGATCAAGGCGTACCACTACTGGCAGCGGGATCTCGGGGCCGAGAAGCTGCAGGCCCAGTTGCTGCGCAATCAATTGCCCATCGGCCTGCCCGGCAGCGAGTGGCTGCTGCAGGGGGAACAGGCGCTGGCGCTGGTCAATGCCCTGCCCGAGCTGGTGGATGCCGGTGTGGTCATTCACTGGCATCAGGACAGCGCTCGCCTCAAGAGCCTTGATGAAGCGGCTCTGAGCCTGCGCATCGAGCGGCGGCAGGACTGGTTCCAGGTCGAAGGGGCACTGGCGCTCGATGAGCACCAGATCCTCGACCTGCGCCTTATTCTGCGCCAGATGACCCCGGGGCAGCGCACCGTTCAGCTCGACGAGAAGACCAGCCTGATGCTGAGCGACAAGCTGGTGGAGCGGCTCACCATGCTGGGGGCCATGCTCGATGAAGAGCAGCGCATCAACAACAAGCTGGCCTATCCGCTCACTCGCCTGCTCTCGGTCATTACCACCGAAGGGGATGCGGCGTGGCAATCCCTGCAGCAGGAGTGGCAGCAGGAGGTCGATTGCCCGGACGAGCTGCTTACCTCCCTGCGGGACTATCAGAAAGAGGGGGTGCGCTGGATGGCGACCCTGGCCCATCACGGTTTTGGTGCCTGTCTGGCCGATGACATGGGTCTGGGCAAGACGCTGCAGGCGCTTATCGTGCTGCGGATGCGCCAGCACCTTGGCCCTGCGCTGGTGGTGGTGCCCAAGTCAGTGGTCACCAACTGGCAGGAGGAGGTGACCCGTTTCGCCCCCGAACTGGATGTGGTGGTGTTCGAGAACCCGGCCGAGCGGGAGGGGATCATTCGCGAGGCCAAGGCCGGTCAGGTGATCCTCATCAACTACGGCATGCTCGGCAGCCTGGCGGAGGCGCTCAAGTCCCGCCGCTGGTCCAGCATGGTGCTCGATGAGGCGCAGCAGATCAAAAACGCCGGTACCCAGCGCGCCAAGCTGTTGTTCCAGCTCGACGGCGATTTTCGCCTCGCCCTCTCCGGCACCCCCATCGAGAACCATCTGGGGGAGCTGTGGAGCCTCTTCACCTTTATCAACCCGGGGCTGCTCGGCAGCCTTGGCGAGTTCAAGCGTCGCTTTGGCAAGGCGGTCAAGGATCCCCAGCACATGGCGCTGCTGCGGGCGGTGATCAGCCCCTTTATCCTGCGTCGTCTCAAGCAGCAGGTGCTGACCGAGCTGCCGGACAAGACCGAGATCATCCACCACATCAGCCTCTCCCCCGAAGAGCGCCAGCTCTACGAGGCGACCCGGCGGGAAGTGGTGCAGCAGGTGCAAAGCGCCGATGGCCGCGCCCTGATGCATGTGCTGAGTGGCCTGACCCGGCTGCGCCGCCTCTGCTGCTCGCCGGAGCTGGTGATGCCCGAGTGGTCGCAAACCAGCAGCAAGCTGGACGAGGCGATGGCCCTGCTGGAAGAGGCGATCGACGGCGGTCATCGGGTGCTGGTGTTCAGCCAGTTCGTCGATCTGCTGAGCCTGTTGCGGGCCCGCATCGAGCAGAAGTCCTGGGACTACTGCTATCTGGATGGGGGCTGCTCCGCCAAGTCCCGTCAGGACTCCATCCTGCGTTTTCGTCATGAGGAGGTGCCGCTGTTCCTCATCAGCCTCAAGGCAGGGGGGACCGGCCTCAACCTCACCCAGGCCGATACCGTGCTGCACCTCGATCCCTGGTGGAACCCGGCGGTGGAAGATCAGGCGAGCGATCGGGCGCACCGGATGGGCCAGACCCAGCCGGTGACCGTGTACCGGCTGGTGTGCGAGCAGACGGTGGAGGAGAAGATTGTCGCCCTGCACGACGAGAAGCGGGCGCTGGCCGATGGGTTGCTGAGCGGCCAGTCCGAGGTGCGCGGGCTGGATGTGGAGAGCCTGCGGGCCCTGCTGATGGGCTGATTGGCGACGCCGCCTTACATACCGTCTATCGATACAGAAAAGGGGAGAACATCCAGAGATGTTCTCCCTTTTCTCGTTTGGGACGCAGATGCGGGATACTCGTTTATCGCGGCAAGGCGGCCCGGTTATCCCTGAACCAGCTATCCCTGATCCAGTCACCCCTGATAGAGATAGAGGTGCAGCCGCTCGATGATGGGCTCGCCGCCAATCTTGCGATCCCGCCGCGCCTGCCGGCTCTTGGGGGGATAGTTGCCCAGATGGGTGACCGCGGGCGGGGTATCCGAGCAGAGCAGCAGAGGCAGGCTCGCCTTGATCTGCTGCTTGCGCGGGGTGCGCTCCAGCCAGAGCAGGTTGATCATCGGGTGGGTCTTGACCGGGCGGCGGATCCGCAGCTCGGCATCGGCGGGCAGACGGCGAATGTCGTACACCTCCTGATCCACCATCTTGCTCCACTCCTCGTTGTTGGAGAGGGCCGGTATGTAGCGGCGGCTGCGCTCCAGCATCTCAAGCACCTGCTCGCGACTGAGGCGATTGATGGTCTGCTTGTCAGCCCAGGTAAAGCCGAGGGATTGCAGCTCCCCCGCCAACAGGGTCAGTTTGCGGTAGACCTGCAAGGTGATCACCCCGGGCAGGGCGGTATGTACCAGCTCGAACTTCTCGTCCCGTCCCCCCGCCTGCTGCACCAGCGCCTTGAAATCGAGCTTGTGCTGGTTGATTTGGTCGATCAGCGGTTGCAGCAAGGGGGCTGCGGCGGCAGGAAAGCGCAACCAGCCGGGCAGCCGATGAGTCGCCTTGGTGGAGCAGCCGGGGCGGGCGCTGTGGTCCCGATAGGCGGCGAGGGTGGCCGCCAGCGCGGCTTCACCGTTGAGATAGCCCACCTCAATTTGCTCGATCGGGTCGTGTTCTTCCCCCTGTGGCACCGGGGGGAGGGGATAGACATGGGCCTCCTGCAGCTCGAGCTGGCCAAGCAGATCGGCCAGCTGGTTGAGAGAGGCTTCAATGGCGGCCATCTGTTGACGCAGGGCGGCGGTCGGGGTAAAGGTATCCATCGATGATCCTGTGGTTTCATCCGCCGCTGACGGCATAAACGATGGCGTCAGGGCAGGGGAATAAACTACTGTATAAATAACCATACCAGTATGCCGGTTGCGCGCCAAGAGGGGCGTTTTCGGGTCTTCATCGAGGGAGCTGCGCGGGAGGAAAAGTAAGTTTGTTTTATGTTTCATGGTGTTAATTGCAGATCACCAAGAGATCATTGAATTAACAATCGGATGTAATGGCAGGGTTGCCAGCCATGGCGCGTCCATTGGCGAGTGCATAGGCAATGCGGTAAATTGCATATGTAAGGTGGTGCCATGCAGCACAATATGCTGCGGGCCGTTGATGGTCGAATAGTGACTTAATTATTCTTTATAAATCAAAGCATTAAAATTGTATCAGTCAGTTTTTTACTATTAGTTTTCCTAATGTAACGTATCAAAATTCGTCAATTGAGTCGGCCCTGCTCCCTGACTAAGCTTTGCGCATCAAATAAAGCCCAGTGCGTAAACAAATATTCAGAGGAGCCACATCATGGCCAACATGACTTATACCGAAACCGGTTACCAGCATTCCAGCCAATTGAATCTGGTTGCTCGCGTTAAAATGACCGTTCTGACCTGGCTGGAGCGCAGCCGCAGCCGTCGCCAGCTCTCCGAGCTGCCCGAGTACCTGCTCAAAGACATCGGCCTGAACGAAGCTGACCGTTATCAAGAGACCACCAAGCCGTTCTGGCGTGGTTGATCAGCCGGGCATGGATGCCTTGTTTTTCTGCTGAGTCGTTTGCTGTTCTGCCCCGTGGCGCCCGGCCGTCAAGTCTGTCATTGTCTGTTTTATATCCCCCGTTTTCCCCCTGTTATTTGTTGGTCCTTTTTCCTCTCCTCTTTATTCCACATCGCTACTGCCATTGCTGTCGTCGTTCGATTGTTATCACACTTGTATCGTTAATGTTTGAATTTGTTTAAAAAACGATTTTAAGCCGCGATGCCTTGCGTATAATCCGGCCATAGTATTCCAGAGCGAGAGGGTGAGACGGATGATTCCCCAGCACGATTTTTTGGCCTTGACCCGCAGCCATGAGTGGCAGCTTGAGCCCTTTGAATTTGCCCTGCCCGATGGTGCGCGGGTCAGCGTCTGGGATACGGGCGTGCTCTGTCTGGAGCCTGCCAGTGGCGCGGGCGGCCAGCCGGGAGGGCGCAAGGATATCGTCCTCTCCTGCGGCATCCACGGCAACGAGACCGCCCCCATCGAGATCTGCAACCAGCTGCTGAGCCGTCTGCTCTCAGGCGAGCTGAGCGCCCGCCATCGGGTGCTGTTCCTGTTTGGCAATCCGGCGGCGATGAATCTGGGGCTGCGGGAGGTGGAGGAGAACATGAACCGGCTCTTCTCCGGTGCCCACAGCAAGGGGGAGGGGCTCTGCAATCGGGAGCGGATCCGCGCCATGCGCCTCGAGCAGTATGTGAGCCGCTTCTTTGCCGATCCGGCTCGTCCCCGTTACCACTACGACCTGCACACCGCCATTCGCGGTTCGCGCCACGAGAAGTTTGCCGTCTACCCCTTCCCCCACGAGCGGCCCCACTGCCGCGAGCAGGTGCAGTTCCTCGGCGCCTGCGGGGTGCGCACCATTCTGCTCTCCGCCAGCCCGACCACGACCTTCAGCTACTACAGCTCCCGCCAGCATGGTGCCCACGCCTTTACGGTGGAGTTGGGCAAGGTGCGCCCGTTTGGCGAGAACGATATGACCCGCTTTATCGAAACCCGCCAAGCGCTGCAGGAGCTGGTCACTCAGGATGAGGTGGCGCTGGAGCCGTGGCGGGCGGATGATTTCACCCTGTTTGCCATCGATCGGGTGATCACCAAAAAATCGGCGGACTTTCGCTTCCTGTTCGCCAGCGATGTGGACAACTTCACCGAATTCCCCCAAGGGTTCGTGCTGGCCGAGGATGGTGAGCTGCGCTACACGGTCGAGAAGCCGCGTGAGGCGGTGGTCTTCCCCAATGCCAACGTGGCGATCGGTCAGCGCACCGTGCTGATGGTGGTGCCGACAAGGCTCTGGGAATAGCGGTGATAGTTTTGCCTGCAGAGCGGTGATGCATCCGCAGGTGGCGCCAAGCCATTGTTTTAGTCTGCGGCTCAGACACAGCAGCGGTTAGCCGCAGTAATAAAAAACGGGGCCAGTCAGATGACTGGCCCCGTTTTTTATCGGGTTCAAGCGGTGAGGCTTAGCTGTTGTTCTTCACAAACAGGGTCAGCTCCTGACCGGGCTTGAGGTAATCCCCTTTATCCAGCTGGTTCCAGCGCATCACATCGTTGATGGCCACCTGGAAGCGAGCCGCGATGGAGGAGATGGAGTCGCCACGGCGAACCTGATACACCATCGATTTGTCGCTCTTCTTCCCTTGCTTGGGATAGACCACCAGCTTCATGCCTGGCTTGAGCGCCGACTTGGCATTCAGACCATTCCACTTGGCGAGCTCTTCGTGGGAGACGCCGTGTGCCTGGCTGATGCTCCACAGGTTGTCACCCGAGCGCACCTTGTAACTGACTTTGGCCTTCTGGCTGCTGCCACGGCTTGCCAACTGCTGCGGTTTGCTGGCAGAGCTGGCCTTGCTGCTGACCTGACCGTGGGTCGGGATCACCAGTTGCTGACCGCGACGCAGGTTGTTGCTGCGCAGATTGTTGGCCAGCTTCAGCTCGTTCACGCTGACGCCATGATTCTGGGCGATGCGCGACAGGGTATCGCCACTGGTGACCTGATAGGAGCGGGTACGAATACGCTCGCTCTTGGGCAGATCGGCCAGTGCCAGCTCCAGGGTATCGGCATACTCTACCGGTACCAGCAGGCGGTAAGGGCCACGGGGCGACATCACGCCACGGCTCAGGGCCGGATTGACCTCCTTGAGCTGTGAGGTGCGCAGACCTGCCAGTTGGGCGGCCACATTCAGATCGATCTGGCTGCCGGTCTCCACCACTCGCAGCTTCGGCTCGTTGGCGAGCACCGGCAACTGGATATTGTACTTGTCCGCATTGCTGATCATGTCAGCCATGGCGAGGATCTTGGGCACATACATCCGGGTTTCGCGGGGCAGATCGAGCGACCAGTAGTCGGTCGGTTTGCCTGCGCGCTGGTTACGCTGGATGGCGTTGCGCACCCGACCTTCACCGGCATTGTAGGCGGCCAGCGTTTGCAGCCAGTCACCGTCAAAGAAGCGGTTCAGGTACTCCAGATAGTCGAGCGCCGCATTGGTGGAGGCCAGCACATCGCGCCGTCCGTCATACCAGTTGTCGTGGCGCAGACCGAAGTTTCTGCCTGTCGCTGGCACAAACTGCCAGAGTCCGACGGCATTGCTGCGGGATCGGGCATGAGGATCAAACATGCTCTCGATCATCGGGACAGTAATAAGCTCCATTGGCAGCTCACGCCGTTCAATCTCCTCTACCATCAGATAGAGGTAGGGTTCAGCCCGGCTGGCAATGGTCGCCAGATGCTTATCATTGCGCAACAGCCACTCACGTTGCTGGCGGATGCGCGGATTGTCCGGAGTTTCCAGTTGCATATCATCGCTGATACGCACCCACAGATTGTCCGTATCTTCCATTTCGTCCAGCTGTTCATCGCCAAACAGGAAATGGGAAGAGTGTTTTTTATGCGCTTTTTTCTTGACCTGGGGGGACTTGATCGGCTCGATTGCCGTTAGCGCCCGGTCATCCTGATGGCTCAGGTTTTGGCAGCCGCTGAGCAACAGCGCTGCCAATAAGGCCGTTCGTACCTTCATCTCGTTCCGGTCATTTTTAGGAAAAACAGCTCGCATCATAAGGGGCAATGGCCCCCTGATCAAGGTTTGTTCAAAAAACGTCCTTCCACTGACGCAGGATGGTGAAGGTATCTACCGGATTTTCCACGCATTTTAGCCCATGTTTTTCAGCAGAAAATTTCACTGAATCCTGTTCGCAGCGCAGAAAAATGTTGAAAGTGCGTTCGTCACCCAGCCGGGTTGGCAGGCTTGGCAGCCCTTGTTGCCGCAGTTTGCTGATCAGCCCGATCTGGCGGCGGATCGCCGGGTTGTCCGGCTCGACCGCATAGGCAAAACGCAGGTTGGAGAGGGTGTACTCGTGGGCACAATAAATGAGTGTCTCATCGGGCAGGGCGGCGAGTCGTTGCAGCGAGTGGTACATCTGCTCCGGCGTCCCTTCAAACAGGCGGCCACAACCGGCCGAGAAGAGGGTATCGCCACAAAACAGCATGCCGTTGCCGTGGTAGGCGATGTGGCCGCGAGTGTGCCCGGGCACATGGATCACCTCGAGGGCGAGGCCGTGCCAGTTGATCTGATCGCCATCTTCCAGCCACTGACCGTGGTGATCCGGCATCGGGTCAAGTTTGGGGCCATAGAGCCGGGCGTGGGGGAAGTGGGCAAGCAGGTCGGTGACGCCCCCGACATGGTCGTGATGGTGATGGGTCAGCAGGATGGCATCGAGCACCAGCCCCAATGCCTCGAGCCGCTCCAGCACGGGGGCGGCATCGCCCGGATCGACCACCAGACAGTGATTTTCGTGGCGGATCAACCAGATGTAGTTGTCATTAAAGGCTGGAACTGTGATCACTGGATACATGAGTCTGCTTCTCTTTAGGGAGGGTATCTTATATAACAGGATGGCGTTCGAAACCCCGAGTTGAGCCCTATTATGCAGGTGGCACGTACCGAACAACAAATCGAGATCCCGACCAGCTGGTCTGCATTGCCTATGGGGGACTGGGTGGCGGCCGAGATCCAGGATCGGCTCGACAACTGGTGTCCCAATCTGTTTGGGTATCATCTGCTGAAAATTGGCGCTCTGAGCGCTGAACTCTCCTGCAAACGCTCTTCCATTCGTCACCAGATCGGGGTCGCCCCCGGCGGGCGGTTGCTCGACATGTATGGCGATCCCCTCGATCTGCCGGTGCGGACCGGCAGCGTCGATGCCTGCCTGCTGGCTCACTGCCTCGATTTCTCCGCCGATCCCCACCAAGTGTTGCGCGAAGCCGAAAGAGTGTTGACCGACGATGGCTGGCTGATCATCAGTGGCTATAACCCCATGAGTCTGGTCGGGATCGGTCACTGTGTGCCGTTCTTGCGGCGCAGAATGCCCTGGTCGGCACGGATGTTCACCCCGGGGCGGGTGACGGACTGGCTGCATCTGCTGGGATGCGAGGTGATGTTCGACGAGCGCTTTGGTTATTCGTTTATGGGAAAACAGAGCTGGCACAGTTGGTGGCGGGAGAGTATCGGGCGGGATTATTGCAGGGCATTTGCATCGGTATACGTGATTGCGGCCCGTAAACGGCGCTTTCCACTGATCCCGGTGCGGCGGCGCTGGCAACTGCCAAAGTCCCTCGCCACACCGGGAATGGCCCGTCAGGGCTGGTAGCCGGTATCCTCGGCCAGATCCTTGCCGCAGGCGGCCTCTCTGGCCAGCTCGTCGCACCGTTCGTTCTCCGGGTGGCCGGAGTGACCCTTCACCCAGAGCCACTCAATCTGGTGGCGACCCACTTCCGCATCCAGCTCCTTCCAGAGATCGACGTTCTTGACCGGTTGCCGGTTGGCGGTCATCCACCCTTTCTTCTTCCAGCCGATGATCCACTGGGTGATCCCCTGGCGGACATACTGGCTGTCGGTGGTGAGGCGCACCTTGCACGGTTCGTTGAGGGTGCGCAGCCCCATGATGGCGGCCATCAGCTCCATCCGGTTATTGGTGGTCAACTTGAATCCGGCGGAAATCTCTTTGCGGTGCTTGCCGTAGACCATCACGGCCCCGTAACCACCCGGGCCCGGATTGCCGAGGCAGGAGCCGTCGGTATAGACATCAATCTGTTTTAACATGAGCAATCAATCTGTTTTAACATGAGGCTTGGGGTAAACTAGCGAGTAAGTAAAGCCGAAGTTTGACATAGATTGGATCATGAACACACCCCAACTGAATCGCCAGATCATTCTGGATACTGAAACCACAGGTATGAATACGGCGGGCGGCCCTGTCTATCTGGGGCACCGCATTATCGAAATCGGCTGTGTGGAGGTGATCAACCGCAAGCTGACCGGTAACCACTATCACGTCTATATCAAGCCTGATCGTCTGGTCGACCCGGAAGCGATCCAGGTGCACGGTATTACCGACGAGTTCCTGCGTGACAAACCGTCGTTCAGCCAGATTGCCGACGAATTCCTCGAGTTCATCCGCGGCGCCGAACTGATCGCTCACAACGCACCGTTTGACGTGAGCTTCATGGACTACGAGTTCAGCAAGCTCGGACTCAACTTCAAGACGGCGGATATCTGCACCATCACAGATACCCTGGCGATGGCGCGGGATCTCTTCCCCGGCAAGCGCAACAACCTGGATGTGCTGTGCGATCGTTACGGTATCGACAACTCCCACCGTACCCTGCACGGGGCTCTGCTCGATGCGGAGATCCTGGCGGACGTCTACCTGCTGATGACCGGCGGCCAGACCAAACTCAATCTGGCCACCGAGAGCAACGAAAACGAAAGCAATCAGGACACCAGTATTCGCCGGTTGGAGAGCAACCGACCCGCCCTCAAGGTGGTGCGTGCCAGCACCGAGGTTCAGGCCCTGCACGAGGCGAGACTGGATCTGGTACAGAAGAAGGGAGGAAGTTGTCTGTGGCGGCAATGAGCAAGTGGTGTGCCGGTCTGCTGTTGTTGCTCTCGCTGGGGGCGACGGCGACCGAGGTATTTGCCCCTTCCGATATTCCGCTGCTGGATAACCGCTTTCGCATCGATTATGGGGTTAAGGAGATAACCTTCATCATCAAGCGCAAGCCGGGCACCCCGTCCGTGATCCTGGTTCGCCCCGATGGCAGCAAGCTTTACGTGGGCAAGGTCAAACCCGCAGATGTGGGTTGGCTGGCGCTGCCGGAGCATGATCTCATTACCCTGCGCAATCCCATGCCGGGCCCCTGGCAGGCGATTGGCGAGGTGGATCCCGACAACCGGGTGCGCATTCTCTCCGATATCCGGCTCGATATCGCCGCCCTGCCGATGCAGCTCTATCAGGGGGAGGTGGTCAAGCTCAAGGCGTGGTTGCTGATCAATGGTCAGCCGCCGAAAGATAAATACTATCTCTCTGACCTTGGCATGACCGTCAAGCTGCAATCGTTCAGCGATGCCGATAAGAAAGAGGTCGTGCTGGATCAAGTACTTGGCCACTATCGCGATGATGGCAAGGGGCTCGACGAAGTGCCGGGCGATGGCATCATGACGGCGGAAGTGACGCTGCAGGATATTCCCGGTGGCAAGTACCGCGCCATGTTCAGCACGGGCAATCAGGTGTTTGTCCGTGCCCGTTATCAGGATGTGCTGCTTTACCCCTATCCGTTCAGCTATAACTTGTCGCCGCCTTCGGATGAGCTGGGTGCCAAGCTCTCACTGCTAATCGACCGTGATGAGCTGGATCCCGCTTCCGTGGTGGTCAAGGGGAGTGTGACCAGCAATGTGGGCGGCCTCTACGAGTTCAGCGAGACCGCCAGCGACCCCAAGCTTGATATCGATCTCTCCAACATCAAGGAGGTCGGTCAGCATGAGGTGAAAGCAACCCTCTATGGCACCACTCGCCTCGGCCGTGAGCTGAAAATCGAGTTGCCGGTGAAAACCTTCAATGTCTTCCCGCCACCGCCGCCTCCTGTAGAGGTGGTGTCGGCCGCCGCACCGGCCTCCAGTGCCGAGGCGACCCATGAAGCTCCGGCAGAGGAGGAAATGGGCTGGCTGATCTGGGCATTGGCGGGTGGTGGTGTGCTGCTGGCGGTATTGGGTGGGGTCGGGTTTGTGGTGATACAAAAACGGCGTGCCCTGAAGCGTGCTCTGGCCGCTGCGCAGGCCGAGAATCAGCAAGCCGGACAACCTGCTGCCAAGCTGGATCTCAATCTGCCAGAGCAGTAACCCTCGTACTTCTCGCTCTGAAGTGGCGTGATGCCAGATATAGAAAACCGCCCTGATAAGCAGGGCGGTTTTTTTTAGTTCATAAACAGAACAAGCTGGCTATCAGTGTTCGCCGATATAGACATCCTTGTTCTGCTCGCGGATCTCGAGGAACTTGTCCAGATTGGCCATCATCAGCTCGACCAGCTGGGGGTCGAAATGCTGCCCCTTCTCCTCTTCAATCAGGGCCAGCACCTTGTCCAGCGGCCACGCCTTCTTGTAGCAGCGATCCGAACCCAGGGCATCGAACACGTCAGCCAGCGCCACAATTCGCCCCTCCAGCGGAATATCCGTCCCTTTCAGACCGCGGGGATAGCCACTGCCATTCCACTTCTCATGGTGATTGCCAGCGATGGTGGCACCAATCTGAAACAGCGCCAGATCGCTGCCGGAGAGCATATCCTGCCCGAGCTGGGCGTGGGTTTTCATGATCTCCCACTCCTCCGGTGTCAGCTTGCCCGGCTTGTGCAAGATGGCATCGGGAATTCCCACCTTGCCAATGTCATGGAGCGGCGAGGCACGTTTCACCAGCTCGCTCTGCTCTTCGCTCATGCCCATCAGGTGGCAGAATTGTTCGGTATAGAGCGCGACCCGTTTGACGTGCAGCCCTGACTCTTTTGAACGGGTTTCGACCAGTTCGCCGATGCGATAGATGATCTCCCGCTGGTTGTCGGCGATCACCTCATTGAGCCGGATATTCTCCAGCGCCACTATGATGTTTTCGGTAAACAGGGTCAGCAGACTGGTATCGATCTGGCTGAGCTGGCGGGTGGTCTCGATGTGGAACAGCAGGTGGTGGCGCGGATTCTGGCAGTAGAGCACCATCTGGGTGGCGTTATAGACGTTGCTGCGCTTGCTCATAGCCTGGCGCAGGATCTCCGGCGCGTCCGTGAGGAGCATGGCGGGATGGCCGGGGAGCAGGGGCTCCAATACTTGATCCTTCACCTCATAGGCGTATTGCTTGACGTCGTATATCTGGGTTTCCCCCAGATGGAGCAGGGCGCTGAGCTGCTCCTGGGCGCCTTCGACAAACTGGCGCAAGGCCCGTTTCTCAAAGATCCCCTTGGAGGCTTCGATGACTTTTTCCAGCCCCTGACGGTTACTCTCCAGGGTGCGGATATCCCGATATGAGCGCAGGCTGGCCCGCAGCAGGGTGCGCAGCTTCTGGGAGGTGAGCTCGGTTTTATCCTTGTAGTCGTTGATGTCGTAGTTGGTGACCACGTCATCTTCCGGCGCCTGGCCGGGTTGGCCGGTACGCAACACGATGCGTACCATCTTGTTTTGCAGATCTTCACGGACGTATTTGACGACATCGAGGCCGGCGTGGTCGACCTCCATCACCACGTCCAGCAGCAACAGAGCAACGTCCGGGGTGGTGGCCAGCAACTCTTTGGCCTGTGCCGCGGAATAGGCATGCAGAAAATCGATGGGGCGATTGTCAAACTCGAATTTGTTCAAGGTGATTTTGGTGATGCGATGCACTTCAGGCTCATCGTCAACAATCATCACCTTCCAGCCCGCTTGCTGTGCGTCGGGGAGGGAGAGATCGTCATCATCAATAATCAGGATCTGGTCATCCATCATACAATCCTGTTTGGCATCCTGTGCTTACATTAACTGCTTCACTAAGGATAGGAAACTTATTGGGAAATAAAATTTGATCTCGAAAAACTATGGTCGAAATAAGCAAATGGAACCCTTTGTAACTGTGGCGTTGTCCGGCTGCTTTCTTTGCCCAATCATGGAGCTAGCGTGCATAAAGCCTATGTCTGGATTGGGGTGTGGACGCCAGTGGTTGGGGATGTTTGAATCCAGCTTGTAGCTATTAGACGAGAAATAATCTTATTTGATAGTGATTCCTATTTGCGTGTAGCATGGGCGACACACTCAACGAGGAGCCCCATCGTGTCCCCATCTCTGCCTCCCAATCGTCCCCGTCTGCTGACTGTCAAAGCCATTACCCAGATCACCCCCCATTTGCGTCGCATCACCTTTGGTGGCAGCGAGTTGGCTGACTATCCCTTTACCTGCGGTGGGGCCCATATCAAGGTGATGCTGGCCCAGCCCCATCAGGTAGAGCCGGTGCTGCCTGCCATGACCCCGAGCGGCCCGCGCTGGAGTGACCCGGCTGACAAGCCGGTGATCCGCACCTACACCATCCGCGCGTTTCGCCGTGATGAGCAGGAAATTGATATCGACTTCGTGCTGCACGGTGACGGCGGGCCCGCCAGCGCCTTTGCTACCCATGCCAAGCCGGGAGAGAAGGTGATCCTCTCCGGGCCGGGTGGTCCCAACCCCATGCTGCAACCGGCCGATCACTACTGCCTGGTGGGGGATCTCACCGCCTTGCCCGCCATCATGGCGATGTGTGAGGTGATGCCTGCCGATGCCAGAGGGGAAATTGCGATTCTGGTGCCGGATCAGGCCGATGCTCAGCCGTTGACGCTGCCGGTCGGGGTGCGCTGTCACTGGTTTGTCGGCGAGCCCGAGTCCAGCGGCCTGCTGGAGCATGTGATTGCTCTGCCGCTGGTGCGCGATGGTGGCTTCTTCTGGCTGGGTGGGGAAGAGGCGCTGGTGCTGCCGCTGCGCCGCCATTTTCGGTCTGTGCTCGAGGTGGATCGCCAGTCGCTCTACGCCGTGCCGTACTGGCGCCGGGGCAAGAGTGAAGAGGCCTATCACCAGACCCGTCACGATGTGATGGATAATTAAGCGGATGCGAAAGAATACCTGATTCACTCTTGCAAATAAAAATGATTTGCATTTAGTATTGCGCCGTCCCGATGTCAGTCGGTACGGCGCTTTTGTTATTGATGGCTGCGAGTGGCATAGCACAACGCAGGGCCTGCCGTAATGCACTGATGTTCGGGGTGATGGGGCATGGACGACTGTTCATGCCAATGAACTCCATCACTTTGCACCGGGTCTGGCGAGGTCAGACAGGGATGTCGGTGGTGTTGGCCTTGGTTGTTTTATGTGGAGTGTTGATGATGCGTACATCATCCCGACGATTTGCAGTGCATCCGCTGGTGTTGTCCCTTTTTGCCCTGCCAGTTCTGGCCCAAGGGACTGCGCCTGTCACCGCTCATGAAACTATGGTGGTGACGGCGAGTAAAACCCGGCACAGCGAGCTGACCGCCCCGGCCAGCGTCTCTGTGGTGACCCGGGCCGAGCTCGACAAGCTCAATGTCAATGATCTGACCGGCGCTCTGAAACAGTTGCCGGGGGTCAATATCAGCCCTGCTACCAGCTACGGCCGCAGCGAGATCAAGTTGCGCGGGCTGGAGGGGGATTACACCCTGTTGCTGGTCAATGGCCGGCGTATCAGCTCCCGCGATGCTCTTACCTCCGGTTATGGCAATGATTTCGATCTCTCCGCCATCCCCATGGCGGCCATCGAGCGTATCGAAGTGATCCGTGGCCCTATCTCCTCCCTCTACGGTGCCGATGCGCTGGGTGGGGTGGTCAATGTCATCTTGCGCCAACCCGGGGAGAAGACCGAAGCGGCGGCCACCTATACCTTCAGCGACCCCACCGACGGTCACGGCGGGACTATCAACAAGGCGAGCGCCTATGTGGGCGGGGCGCTGATCGACAACAAGCTGCTGGCCAACCTGGTGGTGGAAGGGAACCACAGGGATGCCTGGCAGAGCGAGCAGAGCATCAACCCCAAGGCCGATGCCATCGAGCAGCGTGAAAAGCTGGGGATCCTCTCCAACGTCAAATGGCTGATCGATGATCGTCAGGATCTGGATGTGGGGATGAACTACGCCAAAGACGATCGGGAGGCCCACTGGAACAACTACGGCCAGACGCCGCGCAATATCCAGCAGATGGAACGACTGGGACTCAACGCCACCCACGTCGGCCGTTGGGATCAGTTCGACAGCCGGGTCGGCTATGCCTTCGAGCAGGTTGACCTGTTTGACGACTCCGAACTGATGACGGCGCTGAGCAAGACCAGCGGCGATGTGAGCCAGACCAACCACACCTTCGATGGCCAGCTGAGCGGCAATCTGGGCAGCCACCTGCTGACCAGCGGTGCCGAGTACCGCATCACCGAACTCAAGCATAACGTCAACCTCAAGGGGGGCGATGTCAGCGTCAACCAGAGCGCGCTCTATCTGCAGGATGAGTTTGGCTTTGGCGATCTGGCGTTGACCCTGAGTGGCCGGGTCGATCACCACGAGACCTATGGCACCGAGTTCAGCCCCCGTGGTTATGCCCTCTACAGCCTGACTGACAACTGGGTGGTCAAGGGCGGCATTGGCAAGGCGTTCAAGGCGCCGACCATTGCCCAGTCCAACCCGGATTATGCGGTAGCCGCCTGTCGCGGTCGCTGCGCCGTGGTGGGCAACCCGGATCTGAAACCGGAAACCGCCGTCAGCTACGAGCTGGGCACCGCCTATGATGGTTCGTTCTGGGGCGCCGGGGTTACCGCCTTCCACAACGATATCAAGGACAAGATCCAGAGCGAGGCATGGACCTCCACCTGGCGTCCGGCGGTGATGACCTATCAGAACGTCAGCAAGGCCCGCATCAAGGGGGTGGAGCTGAGCGGCTGGTTTGATCTCACCGATAACCTGACCCTCTCCAGCAACGTCACCCTGATCGACGGGGAGGACAAGACCAGCGGCAAGGATCTCTATCGGACGCCGGAGCATACCGCCAACGCCAAGCTGGAGTGGCAGGTCATCGAGAGCCTGAGTACCCAGCTCGGCTGGAACTACACCGGCAGCCAGATCCTGCCGGTTCCGCGCATGAGCGGCACCACCTATGAGACCACCGCCGGATTCCACACCCTGGATGTCGGGGCAGTCTGGAACGCCACCCGGGCACTGGATCTGAAGTTCGGGCTCAACAACCTGACCAATACCAAGCGTGACTGGGTTGCCACCGAGGCCGATCAGATCCTCGACGGGCGCACTGTCTATGCCGGTGTGGCCTACAAGCTGTAATGGCTGAGCGGAGCCCGCACTGGCGGGCTTCCGTTGTTGCCACGGTATCACCTCGGATGACGGCTTTTGTGTCAACAAGATGGCATTGCAATCATAAGGAGTTAAAGGGTGTTTAGAGACCAGACCTCGCTGTTCTGGCTGGGATTATTCCTCCTGTTCATACTGCTTTCTCTTTCGCTCGCCACCGGTGCGGGTGTTTATGGTGCCCGCGAGGTGTTCGGCTACCTGATGGGTGACGCGCCTTGGGCGAGTGACGAGAAGCTCGCCATGGTGCTCAATACCTTGCGACTGCCGCGCACCCTCTGCGCCATGGTGGTCGGCGCCTCTTTATCTCTGGCGGCCTCCTTGTTGCAGAGCGCGACCCGCAATCCGCTGGCGGAGCCCGGTCTGCTCGGGGTCAACGCCGGGGCCGTCTTTGCGCTGGTGGTGGGGCTCACCTGGTTCGGGGTGGAGTCCGCCTACGGCTATCTGCTCTGGGCCGGACTCGGCGCGCTGCTCGGCAACGTGATTGTGCTGGGGCTCGGCATGATGATTGGCCGCTCCAACCCCCTCAAGCTCATTCTGGTCGGGGTGGCGCTCTCCGCCACCTTCGGCGGTCTCTCCAGCTTTTTGCTGCTCTCCAACAAGATGGTGCTGGAGCAGTACCGCTTCTGGAACCTCGGCTCCCTGTCGGCGGCCAATCTCGATGCCATCATTGCCGTGCTGCCCTTCGTGCTGGCGGCGTTTGTCATCACCTTGCTGCTCTGTCGCCAGCTGACCCTGATGCAGATGGGGGACAGTCAGGCCCAGGCGCTCGGGATCCGCCCAAACCGGGTGCGAATTGGCGTGCTGCTGGCCGCCACCCTGTTTACCGCCAGTGCCATCGCCATCGCCGGCCCCATCGGCTTTGTCGGCTTTCTGGCCGCCTACTGTGGCCGATTGGTGGAGCCGGTGAAGCTGTCGGTGCAGGTCTGTTTCTCCGCCCTGTTCGGCATGCTGTTTCTGCTGTTGGCCGACATTCTGGCGCGCTGGCTGATCCAGCCGTTCGAGCTGCCCAACGGGGTCATTCTGGCCCTGATCGGTGCACCTGTGCTGATCGCCATTGTTCATCGCGGGGGCTTTCGTACCCTGCTGACCGTCAAGTGAGGGGCTGATGCGTACACCTACCGATATGCTCTGCCTGCGGGCCGGCAACCGCTCTTTGCTGATCCATCTGCCCAGCTGGCGCTGGCTGGCACTGCTGGCCGTGGCGCTGCTGGCGCTGGCTCTGCTGGCCCTGAGCGTTGGCGGCGGCAAGCTCGGCTTTGCCGGGGTGGTCAACACCCTGCTGGGGGAGGGGACGCGGCTTGAGCAGCTCACCCTGTTCAAGATCCGGCTGCCGCGCATCCTTGGGGTGGTGGTGGCGGGGGCCGCCATGGGGCTCTCCGGCTGTCTGGTGCAGACGCTGGTTCGCAACCGGCTGGCCACACCCGACATGGTGGGGGTCAACAACGGGGCCTCTCTGGCCATCATCGTCTTCTCCCTCTACCTGACCGTGGGCAGCTGGCCCTGGTGGGCGGCCCCCATCGGCGCCATCTTCGCGGCGCTGGTGCTCTATGCCCTCTGCCGCAAACCGGGTGAGCAGGGCTATCTGTTCGTGGTGATCGGCATCGGCCTCTCCGAGCTGTTCGAGGCGCTCGGCCAGTTTGTGATGTCCACCCAGGCCCTGCTGCACCTGAGCTCCCTCTATCTGTGGAATATGGGCAGCTTTATCGCCGTGGGTTACAGCACCATCACCCCCATCGCCATCCTGTTGCTGCTGCTCTGCCCGTGGATCGTCTATCTCTCCCGCTCGCTGGCGGTGCTGCGCTTTGGCCCCGAGATGGCCAGAGGGCTTGGCGTCAACGGCGATCGGGTGCAACTGGGCATTCTGGCGCAGGCCATTCTGGTGGCGGCGCTCGGCACCGCCATCGGCGGCCCCGTGGTCTTTATCGCCATGGCGGCCCCCATTCTTGCCTCCTGGCTGGTGAAAGACCGGGTGGTGCCGCTCTGGCTGGCGGCACTCAGCGGCGCCCTGCTGCTGCTTGCCAGCGATACCCTGGTCCGGGTGCTGGCCAGCCCCCACGAGGTGGCGACCGGCATCATGACCCGCATTCTCGGCGGCCTGTTGCTGCTGTTTCTTCTTGTTAACGATCGCCAGAGGGCTGACTGATGACGCTCACCGTAAATCGCCTCCACTTCGCCTATCAGCAGACCCCCATTTTGCGGGACATCTCTTTCAGCGTGCCGAGGGGCAAGCTGGTGGGGATCGTCGGCCCCAACGGCTGCGGCAAATCGACCCTGCTCAAGCTGCTATCCGGCCAGATGAAAGCCCAACGCGGCGAGATCCTGCTCAAAGGCAAGCCGCTTGCCAGCTACCCCATGAAGGGGCTGGCGCGGGAGCTCGCCTATCTGCCCCAGCGGCCGACCCTGCCTGCCGGCATTCTGGTGGAGCAGTTGGTGCAGTATGGCCGTCACCCTCATCAGGGCTGGTTCAATCAGTGGGGCGAGGAGGATGCCCGCATGGTGCGCAGCGCCTGCGAGCGGATGCAGCTTGAAAGCATCTGGCAGCAGAGCGCCGCGTCCCTCTCCGGCGGGCAGGCACAGCGGGCGTGGCTGGCGATGATCCTGGCGCAGGACAGCGACATGGTGCTGCTCGACGAGCCCACCAGTGCCCTCGATATCGGTCACCAGACCGAGGTGATGGAGGCGATCCATCGCATCACCGCCGAGGGCAAAACCGTGCTGCTGGTGATCCACGATCTGGCGATGGCGGCCCGCTACTGTGACGAGTTGATCGCCATCGGCGAGGGGACCATTGCTGCCATGGGCCCGGCCCGGGAGGTGGTGACCAAGGATCTAATCGACCGGCTCTACCAGACCAGTGTCGACATTCTGCATGCCCCCGGCGACGGGGCGCCCATTATCGTGCCCCGTCGCCACGAACATGGCCGCGCCCTGCGTTCGGCGAGTTGAGTCATATGGGCCTGTTCTGTGGGCTCACCGAGTGTATCCACGCGGCCGATTATCCGGGCCGTGCAACGAGAAGGAGTGAGATGATGAAGCGTTTTGCCGCCCTGGCAGCAGCCATCCTGATGCTGGCCGCGCCGCTGGTTCAGGCGCAGGAGATGCGTGAAGTGACCGATGCGTTTGGCCAGAAGGTGCAGGTGCCAGTCCAGCCAACGCGGGTGGTGGTGCTGAGCGAGCTCGAACTCGACAGCACCCTGACCCTGGGGCTGACCCCCATCGGCGCCGTCAATGGCCGTGGTCAACCCACCTTGCCTCGCTATTTGCTGAACAAGGCGGGCATGGGGATCCAGGTGATCGGCGATCTCGACAGCCCCAATCTGGAGTCGCTGATTGCGCTGGAGCCTGACCTTATCCTGACCGGCCAGACCCGTCCCGAGCTGCTGACCTTGCTGGGGGAGATCGCGCCGACCGTGGTGACCAGCAAGTGGGGTGAGCCGTGGCAGGATAGCTTCCGCCGCACCGCCCACACCCTTAACCGCGACCAGCAAGGGGATACTTTCTTGCTGCAGTATGCCGAGCGGTTGACTCAGGCCCGCAGCAAGCTGGCCAAGCATCAGGGGGAGAGCATCAGCATAGTGCGCTGGAACCCCAAGGGGCCGAGCTTTATGTATCAGGGCACCTTTGCCAGCAGCGTAGTGGAGTCGATGGGGCTGGTACGCCCAAGCAAGCAGCAGGGTACTGGCGCACCCCACTCACCGGCGCTGAGTCTGGAGTCCCTCAACCTGCTGGATGCTGACTGGCTGGTGGTCGGTACCCTGAGCGCCACCGGTGATGCGGTGGATGCCATGCGTCAGGCGGAGCAGACCCCGGCGTTCCAGCAGCTGCCGGTGATCAAGGCCAAGCGCTTTGGCGCCGTGGACGGGTCGCTCTGGACCTCCAGCGGCGGCCCGCAGGCGGCCCTCAAGGTGATCGAGGATGTGGAGCAGTTGCTGGCAACCCGCAGCTGAGTGCCATGCGCACCAGAGGTTGACCCAACGAACAGGTTGATCAAAAGAAGAGGGAGGCTGATGCCTCCCTCTTGCGTTGTCACTGTCTATCGTGACCTCTTCGGCGAGCCAGAGCCGTTTATTGCGGCTGGATGGCTGTCACTGTGAGCTTGCCGCTCTGGCTTTCGGCATGAAAGTGGATGGCATCCCCCACCTTGAGCCCCTTGAGCTGGGCCGGATCTGCCACTCGAAAGACCATGGTCATGGCGGGCATCTTGAGATTCTCGATCGCCTCGTGCTTGATGCCGACTTTGCCGCTCCCCTCATCGAGGCGGGTAATGACCCCCTTGGTCATCACCATTGCGCCCTGTTCGCTCATCTCACCCGTCTGACTCATATCGTGCCCTTCATGGTGCATCATCTCTTCGGCCTGCAGGTTGGTCTGGGTGGCAAGGCCAAGCAGCAATGTCAGGGTCAGCGTTTTGTAGTTCATGATGGTTTCCTCATCGTTCAGTCAATATGGATCGTGAAATCGGGTTATTCGGATTGCGGGTTCGCGCTCTTGCCAAGGCTGCGACTGCGCCACAGGTAATAGGCCGCTGGCAGCACCAAGAGGGTCAGCACCAGCGCGCTCACCATGCCGCCGATCATGGGGGCGGCGATGCGCTGCATCACCTCGGAGCCGGTGCCGTGGCTCCACATGATGGGCAAGAGGCCGGCGATGATGGTGACCACCGTCATCATCTTGGGGCGCAGGCGCAGGGCGGCGCCGTGGATCACCGCCCGATGCAGCCCCGCCTTGTCCGGCTTGCCGCTGGCAACGAGATCGTCCCAGGCGTGGTTGAGGTAGACCAGCATCAAGACGCCGGTCTCCACCGCCACCCCGGCCAGAGCGATAAAGCCCACCCCGACTGCCACCGAGAGGTTGAAGTCGAGCAGCCAGAGGGTCCAGATCCCGCCCACCACCGCCAGCGGCAAGGTGGTGAGAATGAGCAGCACCTCCTGAACGCGGCGAAACGCCAGATAGAGCAGCAGCACGATAATGGCGACCGTGAGCGGCACCACGTAGGCGAGGCGCGCCTTGGCCCGCTCCATGTACTCGTATTGGCCAGACCAGGTGAGGGCGTAGCCTGCCGGCAGCACCAGCTGTTTGTTCACCTCGGCCTTGGCCTCATCGACGAAGGAGCCGATATCGCGGCCGCGAATGTCGACGTAGACCCAGCCGTTGAGGCGCGCGTTTTCACTGCGCAGCATGGGGGCTTCATCGCTGATGTAGACCCGGGCCACGTCCGCCAGCGCGATACGCGCGCCGCTCGGGGTGACCACCGGCAGCAGCTCGAGGCTCGCCACCGAGTCGCGATAGCTCTGGGGGTAGCGCAGGTTGATGGGGTAGCGCTCGCGCCCCTCGATGGTCTGGCCCACCTCCATGCCGCCCACCGCGGTGGCGAGCACCGCCTGCACGTCGGCGATGTTGAGGCCGTAGCGCGCCGCTTTCAGCCGGTCGATATCCACCTTGACGTAGCGGCCACCGGCCACCCGCTCGGCGTAGACCGATGAGGCGCCCTCCACCTTGCCGACGATCTGTTCCAGCTGCTGGCCGAGCTGCTGGATCACCTTGAGATCCGGCCCCGCTATCTTGATGCCGACCGGGGTCTTGATGCCGGTGGCCAGCATGTCGATGCGGGTCTTGATGGGGGGCACCCAGGCGTTGGTGAGGCCGGGGAAGCGGATGAGGGAGTCGAGCTCCTCTTTGAGCTTCTCCGGGGTCATGCCGGGGCGCCACTGATCCCGGGGCTTGAGCTGGATGCTGGTCTCCATCATCACCAGATCGGCGGGGTCGGTGGCCGATTCGGCGCGCCCCGCCTTGCCGAACACGTTCTGCACCTCGGGCACGGTACGAATGAGCTTGTCGGTCTGCTGCAAAATCTCCCGCGCCTTGCCCACCGAGATATTGGCCGCGGTGGTGGGCATATACATGATGTCCCCCTCATCGAGCGGCGGAATGAACTCGGAGCCCAGGTACTTGAGCGGCCAGAAGCCCGCCACCGTCACCACGGCGGCGACAGCCAGAGTGGTTTTCGGACGGGCCAGCACGGCTTTGAGCAGCGGCACATATGCCTGGCTTAAGCCACGGTTCAGCGGGTTGGCCTGCTCCGCCAGCACCTTGCCACGGATGAAGTAACCCATGATCACCGGCACCAGCGTGATGGCGAGCCCGGCCGCCGCCGCCATGGCGTAGGTCTTGGTGTAGGCGAGGGGGTGGAACATCCGCCCCTCCTGCGCCTCCAGCGCGAACACCGGCAGGAAGCTGATGGTGATGATCAGCAGGGAGAAGAAGATGGCGGGCCCCACCTCGATGCTCGCCTCGGTGATGATGCGCCAGCGGTTCTTGTCGGTGAGCGCCTCCCGCTCCATGTGTTTGTGGACGTTCTCGATCATCACGATGGCGCCATCCACCATGGCGCCGATGGCGATGGCGATGCCCCCCAGCGACATGATGTTGGCGTTGATCCCCTGCAGGTGCATCACGATAAAGGCCACCAGAATGGCGATGGGCAGGGTGATGACCACCACCAGTGACGAGCGCAGGTGGAACAGGAAGGCGAGGCAGACCAGCACCACCACGGCGAACTCCTCCAGCAGCTTGCCGGAGAGGTTGTCGATGGCGCGCTGGATAAGGTCGGAGCGATCGTAGACGGTGACGATCTCCACCCCCTCTGGCAGGCTGCTTTTCAGCTCCGCCAGCCGTGCCTTGACTCCGTCTATGGTGTGCTGGGCATTCTCGCCGTAGCGCATGACGATGATGCCGCCCACCACTTCCCCTTCGCCGTTGAGCTCGGCAATGCCGCGCCGCATCTGGGGGCCGGTGACCACATCCGCCACATCCCCCAGCAGCAGCGGGGCGCCGCGCACAGTGGTGCCGAGCGGGATCTGCTTCAGATCCTCGACGCTTTTCAGATAGCCGTTGGAGCGCACCATGTACTCCGCTTCCGCCATCTCGATGACGGAGGCGCCGGTCTCCTGATTGCCCTGCTTGATGGCGGTCTCGATAAGGGAGAGCGGGATGCCGTAGGCGCGCAGCTTGTCCGGATCGACCCGCACCTGATACTGGCGCACCATGCCGCCCACGGTGGCGACTTCGGAGACCCCGTCCACCGTCTGCAACTCGTACTTGAGGAACCAGTTCTGCAGCGAGGTGAGCTGGCTGAGGTCATGCTTGCCGGTTCTGTCCACCAGCGCGTACTGATAGACCCAGCCCACCCCGGTGGCATCGGGGCCGAGCTGGGGGCGGGCGGAGGCGGGCAGGTTGGGCGCCACCTGGCTCAAATACTCCAGCACCCGGGCGCGGGCCCAGTAGAGGTCGGTGTTGTCGTCAAACAGCACATAGACGAAGGAGTCGCCGAAGAAGGAGTAGCCGCGCACCGTGGTGGCCCCCGGCACCGCCAGCATGGCGGTGGTGAGCGGGTAGGTGACCTGATCCTCCACCACCTGGGGCGCCTGGCCCGGATAGGAGGTCTTGATGATCACCTGCACGTCGGAGAGATCCGGCAGGGCATCCACCGGGGTCTGTTTGACCGACCAGAGCCCCCAGGCGGTGAGCATGAGGGTCAATAACAGCACCAGAAAGCGGTTGCCCACCGACCAGCGAATAATCGAGGGGATCATGGCTTGGCTCCCATATTGTGCTGGCTATGGCCCATCCCTTCCATCTCATCTTTTGCCTGCTCAAGAGCATGGCCGCTGGTCGGGGCCTTCTCCTGATGGATGGTGGTGATGCGGTACTCATCCCCCTCCTGCATTACCTGCAGGTGCAGGGTCTGCCCCTCGACCAGCTTGCTGATATCGACCCCGTCGGCGACGGTGAACTCCATCTCCATGGCGGGCCACTGCCACTCGGGGATGGGCTGGTGGGAGACCATCAGGGTACGGTTGGCCAGATCGATGCTTTCAACCTCGCCCTGGGTCCACACCTGAGCGGGGCGTACTGCCGTCATGCGCTGGAAGTCCGAATCGATGGCCGACTCGGAGTCGAGCAGGAACTGGGCCGAGCTGACGATGTTATCCCCAGCCTCTACCCCTGCCTTGATGGCGACCTTGTCGCCAAACTGGGGGCCGAGGGTGACGGCGACCGACTTGAAGTTGCCATCCCCCAACGCCAGCACCAGCCGATCCTGACTGCCGGTGCGGATCACCGCTTCGCTCGGCACCACCAATTGCGGCTCTCCCTTGCCCGCCTGAATCGTCACCTTGGCGAACATATTGGGTTTCAAAAACTCGTCCGGGTTGTCAAAGCGCAGCCGCACCTTGAGGGTGCGAGTAGCGGCATCGAGGGTCGGATAGAGGTAATCCACCTTACCTTGCCAGCTGCGGCCGGGGGCATAGTCGAGGGTCATGGTGACCGGATCCCCCACTTTCAGCTGGGCGGCTTGACGCTCGAACACCTCGGCACTGACCCACACCTGCTTGAGGGTGCTGATGTTAAAGAGCGCCGCAGCGGGCTCCACATACTGGCCCTCGCGCACCTTGAGCTCGGAGACATAACCGCTGCTGGGGGCGTAAATGCTGATGGTTTCGCGCACCTGACGGGTGCGCTTGAGGGCTGAGATTTGATCTGCCGGTACCTGCAGGGACTTGAGCTTGCCCTCGGCAGCGCGCAGCAGCAGTGGGTTGGCGGTGTTGAGTGCCAGCAGGTATTCGTGCTGGGCGTTGACCAGATCCGGCGCGTAGAGCTCGTAAATAAGGCTCCCCTTGCTCACCTGCTGCCCTTCACTCTTGATGGCGAGGGTGCGGATCCAGCCCGCCATGCGGGCGTTGATGGCCTCCAGCCGATCCTCGTCATACCCGACATAGCCCACCGTCTCGATCTGCTGGTGGATAGGCAGTCGCTCGACCTTAGCCAGTCGCACCCCCAGGTTCTGCTGGATCTCGGGGCTGATGGTGACTGTGCCCGGCGAGCCGTTTTTTTGTTCCTCATAGACGGGGATAAAGTCCATCCCCATGTTGTCCTTGGCCGGGCCGTCGCGCTTGTCGCGGGGATCCATGGGGTTGACCCAGTAAAGGGGCGTCTTCTCTTTGGCGCTTGCGCCATCGGAGGTCTGTTTGGCGGCCCAGTAGCCGCCACCAGCGCCAAGGGCAAGTAGCAGGGCCGACATCAGGACGGTCTTGTTCATGACTGGCCTCCGGCGCGGATCTGCATGCAGAAAGTGCAGGAGGGTAATGCGCCCGCAAAGGCAGCAACCTTGGACGGTGAAAAGTGGGCTGGTGACATAATACGTCTTCTCTTTTGCAGGCCGCCGGTCGGGTGAGGTGCAAGGCATCACCAAAGGGGCTGGCGGCAAACGGGGCGCAGCTGTATCAGTGCGCACGGCTCCCTGTGAGCGGACCGGTTTGGCCGGGGCACAGGGTCAGGCAAGGCGGCAGGAAACGGGCAAGTTAAAGCTTGCCTGTGCCGCAAGAGAAGGACTTTCTAGTGGCGTAACACCGACAGCATCAGATGTCGGCGCGGCCAGGAGGGAGGGTGAGTACCGCGCGAGCGCAGGAAGGGATCCCGCAACCAGTTATCAAGCAGTGACGCTGCGACGTTGTTGCCAAGTAGCAAGGGAAAGAGCAGCAGAGCGACCAGTACACCCAGCAGAGTCATCGCGCCGAAGGAGAGAGCATTGACGCCGGTCTGCATCTGGCACTCATCGCCCATGGCTGACCCCTCGTCTCCCTGATGGCAGGAGAGGGGCATGACATCGCCCGGGTGATCCATAGCGGGCATTGCATGAGAGATATCGCCATCCGCCATCGCCATGGATGAATCGAACATCACCATCGACTGGGCGCTGCTTGGGGTCGGCTCGGAGGAGAGGGGAGAACCATGCCAGCTGATGCAGAGGGTCAGATTGCAGACGAGCAGCAGCGCCAGCAATAGCCGGGCCAGAGCAACAGAGGGCAATCTTGCAGCAAGCTGGGTGAGTGACAATCCGGGCATCCTTCGGGAGCAGATGGCGGGACTGTAAACCTTGCCACGAGGTGAAGGTCAATGGCGCCGGTGATGTAATAGAGGTGCTGTGTTGGGGGGAGGATATTTAAGCAATGCTTAACCATTGCGTATGCCCAACCCTAATGAAGCATGCCCCTCATCCCGTTAGGATGCCCCCTGTCAGTTACCACGATGGCGTGATGGTTCACTCTTTTGCTCCGGCATAAATGACTGCGGCAGGAGTGCTTGCCGACCTTATCCATCCCGTGACGCCATGAGCGAGCAGTATAAAGCCGCAGGTCTCCCGGATGCTGACAATCAAAGAGTCAAACCGTGTTTTTGAGCAGCACACCTTGCCGGGTGCTCACCATGTTCACTATTCAGGAGTATTGAAATGCAGCCACGACTGCTGTCGCTGATGCTTGCCGCTTTGCTGAGTCCATCAGCCATGGCTGGCGGCCTTGCCCTCTACGAGACCAGCACTGCCAACAGTGCGCTGGCCAACGCAGGGTCTGCCGCCCGTGCCCAAGGGGCAGATACTATCGCAAGCAACCCGGCCGGTATGACCAAACTGGAAGGTACCCAGTTGCAGGTCAATGGCGGTGTGGTATACGGCGACCTTGAGCTGGATCTGGACAACGGCGGTAACAACGGTGGAAATGCCCTGCAGACCGCGCCGCTCGGCAGCCTCTATCTGACTCATGCCATCGACGATCAATGGGTCGCAGGTATCGGCGTCTTTGGCAGTCACGGTCTGGGTATCGATTATGGCGATGGCTGGGATGGTCGTGGTTATACCCAGTCGGCCAAGCTGACCGGCATCGCCTTTGCCCCTAGCCTGGCCTACCGCATCGACGCCAACTGGTCGGTGGGTGCCAGCCTGATCGCCATGCATGGTGCGCTGGAGTCTTCTCTCGATATGGGATTGGGTGGACAGGAGTTCTCCGATAGCGACTGGGCCTATGGCGGCTCCTTCTTTACGAGCTGGATCAACACTCCCGCATCGGCCTGAGCTACTTCTCCGAACTGAAGTGGGAGCTGGAAGATCAGCTCTTCCCACGTGCTGATGTGGCAGGTCTAGGGGTCGAGATCATGATTCCGCAGACCATTACGCTAAGTGGCTATCACCAGCTCAACGACCAGTGGGCCTTGCTGGCCAGTGCCAACTGGCAGCAGTGGTCCCGTTTTGGCGATATCGGTGTGGCATCTGCCATGGGCAGCCAAACCATTGATATGAATTACAAGGATACATGGCATGCCAGCCTGGGGGCACAGGTTGATGTCACCCCTGCACTGCGTTTGAGCAGCGGAATAGGCTATGACAGTAGTGCAGTGAGTGATGAGTACCGTACTGTGATGCTTCCAGTGGGTTCTGGTTGGCGCTGGGGTCTGGGGGCCAGTTATCAGTTGAGCCCAGCCACCAAGGTGGAAGCCAGCTATACCCTGGCCTGGCTGGGTGATATGCCAGTGGATCAGGACGGGATCGGTCGCCCGCACTTGTCCGGCAGCTACAACAACAGCTACCTGAACTTCTTCAACATCGGTGTGCAACACCAGTTCTGAGTTGTGAGCCTTGCAAGCCTTCACTGGTTGGGGGCTTCTCCATCCTGCCCGTCGCGCCGATCCGGCGCGTTATTAGCTGGGTGGCTCGTGAGGTCCACTTGTTTGCTCATCCGTTACTCAAGGAACAACATCAAATGTCATCACAATCAACCTCTGCGTTAGCGCGGTGGCTTTGGCGCCTGACGTTTATATTGGTCACGGTCGCTCTGGTTGTCTTCTTCTCGAAAGGTGCCCACATCTATCCAATTGAGGCGACCAAGTTCAACCATGCTTTGCCAGCCATCATGGTACTGCTTGATTCCGAGATCTTTATGGGGGTGATTACTGTGATCACTCTCTATGTGGTCCTCTATCTGGTCTATCTGCTGTGGCAACTGCATGAGATCGCTGTGCATCGTGCCAAGGTGTCTGAGTCGGTGCATATCACCCTGGTGTTTGCGCTCTCCTTGTGCGGACTGTTTATCGACAAGACCTGGTGGGTGCTTGCCGTCATCATCGCCTTTGCCCGTTGGGATGTGCTGAGCGAGCGGATGAGCCTTATTATCGGCCATGGTATTCGACGTGGCCGTCATGAGGGGGAGGCATCATGAAAGAGATCCTGCTGCCCTATATCCTGATCGTCTGGTTGCTGGTCAAGCTGAACATATTGCCTTGGAACCTAAAAACGGGTTTTTGGAGTACCGCAATTGGCGCGTTATTGGCGCTTGGTTTGTTGACTACCTCTCGCCATTTGGCTCCGGTGGATTTTACCGATTCGGCGACGGTCAAGGCACCTCATGCGGTGTTGGGACCCTTACTAGGCATCAACCAGTTTCATCAGATAGATCAGATTTATGTTGCGCATAATCAGCGCGTTGCGCGTGGTCAGCCCATTTATAGTCTTGCGGACTGGGAGAGTAACGGTAAGTCTCAGGCGTTGAGCTATCAGATTGACGCCCAGCATGCCCAGGTGGCGTCAGAGGTAAGCCAGCAGCGAGCGATCCAGTCACGACTGAACCTCAATCACAAGGAATTGGCTCGGCTGACCCAGTTGGGTAACTTTGCCAGTATTCAGAGCCGTGACCAGCTGCAGACCCAAATTGATGGCGATCTGGCGCAACTGAGTGCCAGTGAAGCGAAGGTTCAGGCGATTGAAGCTCAGGTGTTGAATCTAGAGACAGAGCTGGCCTTGCAGGAGCGACGGAATGAAGAGAAGGTGATCAGGGCTCCGTTTGATGGTCAGGTCTCGATAGTCAATATTGCCAGCGGTTCCCGTACCGGCAACATGCACCTATACGACACTTCTCGCAAGTTTCTGGAGTTTCGCATTCCGGATCAGAGTTTTCGCAACATAGCACCAGGCCAGTTTGCCGAGTTTTATGTAGATGCCTATCCCGGGCGCATCTTTCGGGCACGGGTGCACTCAGTACTTACTGGTACGGGGGAGGCCCAGATGAGTGTTGCGCAGGGGGATCAGGATGTACGGCAGCATGTGGGCAACAACATGTCGAGCCATGGCCGGACAGTGGTACTCGACATGCTGGTGCCGGACGGTGTGGACCTGCCAATTGGGGCAACCGGCTCAGCCTGGATTTCGGCACATAAACCCCATCCGCTGCTTGGCTTTATCGACATCATCGGTGCGGCTACCGTGCGTCTCAAGGCGATGAAGGCCTATCTGTTTGCGATGTAACGGACTGACATAAAAAAGCCCCTCCGTGAGGGAGGGGCTTGGTGAGCTTTACCGGAATAGTCAGGCCCGTTTCTCCGAGCGGCGCATGATGAGCCGGAAGAAGAGCGGGATAAAGAAGATGGCGATAAAGGTGGCCGCCAGCATGCCGCCGATGACCGGCCAGCCGAGGGCGTGACGGCTTGCCGCACCGGCCCCGCTGGAGGTGACCAACGGCACACAGCCGAGGATGAAGGCGAGCGAGGTCATCACGATGGGACGGAAACGCAGGCGCGCCGCCTCCAGTGCCGACTCGATGAGGCTCATCCCCTCTTCGTGCTTCATCACCGCGAACTCCACGATCAGGATGGCGTTCTTGGCGGCAAGGCCGACCAGGGTCACCAGCCCGATCTGGAAGTAGACGTTGTTGGTCAGCCCCACCAGCCAGGTGGCGAGCAGGGCACCGAACAGGGCGAACGGTACGGCGGTGATCACCGCAAACGGCAGGCTCCAGCGTTCATACTGGGCGGCCAGAATGAGGAAGATCATCACGATACCGAAACCAAAGGCCATGCCTGCGCTGCCTGCGGCCGCTTTCTCCTGATAGGCGGAGCCGGTCCACTCCAGCTTGGCGTCGTTGCCAAGAGCCTCATTGGCGACCTCTTCCAGCGCGGCGATGGCCTGACCCGAGCTGTAGCCTGGGGCGGGCTGGGCCATGATCTTGGCGGCCTGGAAGATGTTGAAGCGTTCGACCAGTTCGGGGCCGGTGGCATCACGCACCGTCACCAGACTGCTGAGCGGGATCATCTCCCCCTTGTCGGAGCGGACATAGACGTTGCGGATGTCGCTCTTCTTGGCGCGATAGTCTGCCTCGGACTGCAACTGCACCCGGTAGGTACGGCCGAACTGGTTGAAGTCGTTGACATAGACCTGGCCGAAGGTGGCCTGCATGGTGTCGAACACCGCGTTGATCGGCAGCCCAAGCGCCTTGGCCTTTTCGCGATCCAGGTCCAGATAGACCTGCGGCACGTTGGCGCGGTAGGTGCTGGTGACGCTGGCAAACTCCGGGCGCGCCTTGGCCGCTTCGAGGAAGCGCTGCACTTCGCCGGAGAAGGCCTGGGCGTTGCCGGTGCCACGGTTTTGCAGATAGGCCTCAAGGCCACCTGTGGTGGACATCCCCTGAATGGGAGGCGGGTTGAAGGAGGCGACAAAGCCATCCGCCAGCCCCATCAGGCTCAAGCCCTGGAAGGTCTTGGCCAGCGAGAAGGAGTCCTGTCCGGCCCCCTGACGCTCGCTCCAGTCCTTCAGGGTAATGAAGGTCATGCCGCTGTTGCTGATGATGGCATTGGAGAGAATGTCAAAGCCCGAGAAGGTGATCACATCCTTCACATGGGGGTTGGCCATGGCGATCTTGTCGAACTGATCCGCCACCGCCTGGGTCCGGCTCATCGCGGCGGCATCCGGCAGCATGACGGCGGAGATGAGGTAGCCCTGATCTTCGTTCGGTACCAGTTCGCCCGGCACTTTCAGGAAGAGGCCGTAGATGGAGAGGATCAGCACGGCGATGATGGCAAAGGCGACCCCCACCCGACGGTTCAGGAAGGCCACACCCCGTACATAGCCGCGGGTCAGCTGGTCAAATTTTTCGTTGAACCAGACGAAGAAGCGGGCCGGTTTGTGGTGTCCCTCTTTCAGCAACACGGCACAGAGGGCCGGGGAGAGAGTCAGTGCCACCAGACCGGAGATGGCGACCGAGACCGCGACCGTGATGGCGAACTGCTTGTACATCACCCCTGTCATGCCGCCCATAAAGGCGACCGGCAGGAACACGGCGCAGAGCACCAGCACGATGGCGACCACCGGACCGGAGACCTCCTGCATGGCGAGGATGGCGGCCTCTTTGGGCGAGCACTTCTTCTCGCTCATGATCCGCTCGACGTTTTCCAGCACCACGATGGCGTCATCCACCACGATACCGATGGCGAGCACCATGCCGAACAGGGTCAGCAGGTTGATGGAGAAACCGAGCACCAGCATGCCGGCGAAGGTCCCGATGAGCGACACCGGCACCGCGATACAGGGGATCAGGGTGGCGCGGAAGTTCTGCAGGAACAGATAGACCACCACGAACACCAGCACGATCGCCTCGAACAGGGTGTGTACCACCTCTTCGATGGAGATCTTCACGAACTCGGTGGTGTCGTAGGGGATCTGGTACTCGATATCCTGCGGGAAGCGCTCCTTGAGTCGCTCCATGGTGGCGTGTACCGCATCGGCGACCGCGACGGCGTTGGCGCCCGGTTGCAGATAGGTGGCGATACCGATGGCCGGTTTGCCGTTGGCGCGGGCGACCAGATCATAATCCTTGCCCCCCAGCTCGACCCGGGCGACATCGCGGACCCGGATCTTGGAGCCATCGGGCATGGAGCGGACGATGATGTTCTGGAACTCCTTCACATCCTCAAGGCGCCCCTTGGTCTGCACCGTGTAGGTGAAGTCGATGGGGGCCGTGGTGGGCTGGGCACCGATCTTGCCTGCCGCGAACTGGGTGTTCTGCTCGCGAATGGCGCCGATCACGTCGCTCGGGGTGAGCTCGAGCTGGGCCAGTCGATCCGGCCGCAGCCAGATACGCATCGCATAGTCGGTACCGCCAAACAAGGTGGTATCACCGATGCCGGGAATCCGCTTGAGCTCGTCGATGATGTTGAGCAGGGCGTAGTTCGACAGATAGGTGGTATCAAACGAGCCGTTCGGTGACTGGAGGGTGACCACCTGCAGGATGGAGGTCGATTTCTTCTTGACCGTCACCCCCTGCTTTTTCACCTCTTCCGGCAGCTGGGCCATGGCGGCCGAGACCCGGTTGTTGACGTTGATGGTGGCCTGATCCGGATCGGTGCCGATCTCGAAGTAGACGTTGAGGTTCATCTGGCCGTTGGAGGCCGACCCCGACTGCATGTAGATCATCCGCTCGACGCCGTTGATCTGCTGCTCCAGCGGCGCTGCCACGGTCTGGGAGATCACCTCCGGGGTTGCGCCCGGATAAAACGCCGTGACCGAGACCACCGGCGGGGTGATCTGGGGATATTGCTCGATGGGGAGCGCCCGCATCGCCGCCAACCCGCCCAGCACGATAATGATCGAAATCACGCTGGCGAAGATGGGGCGTTCTATGAAGAACTTGGAAAACATACGGGCTCCTTACTTGGCCGCAGACTGGCTGACCACCTTGCCGGTGATCGCCTTCATCTCGTCGGCAGAGACAGGTTTTACCACGGCGCCGGGGCGAGCCTTCATCAAGCCTTCGACGATATAGCGCTCACCTGCCTGCAGGCCGCTCTCGATCAGCACGCCGGAGTCGACTGCCGCGCCCAGGGTCACCGGACGGGGCACCACCTTGTTGTCGGCATCGACCACCATCACCATGCGGTCAGCCTGGGACTGGACGATGGCGCGCGGCGGCACCACGATGGCGTTTTTGCGGGTGCCCAGATCGATGGTCATGCGGACAAACTGGCCGGGCAGCAGTACGCCGTCCTTGTTGTCGAAGATGGCGCGGGCACGGATGGTGCCGGTCTGGGGATCGACCCGGTTGTCGGAGAAGTTGAGCTTGCCCGCCTCCGGATAGAGGGAGCCATCGGCCAGACGAATATGGGTGCGCCAGGTGGTGGCATCCTTCGCCTCAATCACCCCTTTCTTTACCGAGTTTTCGAAGTTGAGGCGATCCTGCTCCGAGTAGGAGAAGTTGACGTAGAGCGGATCAAACTGGGTGATGGTAGTGAGCAGGCCGTTGTCGCCGCTGGTGGAGATAAGGCTCCCCTCGGACTGGGAGCTCTTGCTCGCCATGCCGTTGATGGGGGCGGTCACCTGGGTGTAGCTGAGGTTGAGCTCCGCCTCTTTCACCTTGGCCTGAGCGGCCTGATGGCTGGCGATGGCCGCTTCGTAGTTGGCGATGGTGTCGTCATAGTCCTTGCGGCTCACCACCTGACGCTTGAAGAGGGGAATGATGCGATCCCGATCGGCACGGGCCTTGTTGAGACGGGCCTGCTCCTGAGCCAAAGTCCCTTTGGCCTGCTCCAGCGCCACCTTGTAGGGCTCCGGGTCAATCAGAAACAGCTCCTGACCGGCGGTAACCGGCTGGCCTTCCACATAAGTGCGCTTGAGCAGGATGCCACTGACCCGGGAGCGCACATCGATCTCGCGAAAACCGGCGGTCTCTCCCACCATCTCGGTGGTGAGCGGCACATCGGTCAGCTTGACCTCGGCGACCACCACAGGGACGGCGGGCATGGTCTGGGCCGTCTGGGTCGTCTCGCCGCCACAGGCACTCAGACCGCTGATCAGCGCCAGGGTCAGCAAGCTGCGTTTGTAAACCTCTCTTCCGGCATTGGACACCTTCATCATCACACTCCTGTTGGATCGATTTCGGCTGCTGCGTTCAGCATGTTTCTCCATACACATCATTAACTTCATGATTAAAAAAACAACTTCTTTATGATTGGAATGGGAGATGATAGGGCGGCAACCTTGAACACAACCTTCTCAAAGTGGCAATTAGGGTTGCCGATTGACGAAAAAAGTCTGACTTTTCCGATATGGGCGGGGGGCTTCGGGGATGTTCATCCCGGGCCAGGGCTCTTCGCAACCGTATCACGCCAGCCACTCCTTGCTGCAAAAAATAAGGTGCCATAAGGCACCTTGTCTGGATGGGTTTTTTACGCCCTTTTATCGCGGGCAACCGCGAGCCGCTTCACAGTTTACGAATTCGTCGCGGCTCATCGGTTAATCTTGCGCCGTATCAGGCGAAGCAGGCCCAGATGGGGGCGTGGTCGGAGGGTTTCTCGATGCCGCGCAGCTCGTAGTCGATGCCGGTCTCGGTCACCTTGTCCTTGAGGGCGTCGGAGGCCATGATGAGGTCGATGCGCAGGCCGCGGTTCTCGTCAAAGCCCTTGGAGCGGTAGTCAAACCAGGAGAAACGCTCGCACTCGGTGGGGTTGGCGGCGCGGAAGGTGTCGGTCAGGCCGAACCCTTTCAGTCGCTCCATCCATTCGCGCTCGATGGGCAGGAAGGAGCATTTGCCATCCCGCAGCCAGCGCTTGCGGTTTGCCTCGCCGATGCCGATGTCGAGATCGGTGGGGGAGATATTCATATCCCCGATCAGCACCAGCTGGTCGTCCGGGGTGTGGTTGGTCTCGAGGTAGTGCTGCAGATCCTCGTAGAACTTCTGCTTGGCCGGGAACTTGGTCTCGTGATCCTGACTTTCACCCTGCGGGAAGTAGCCGTTCATCACCTTGATGAGGGAGCCGTCTTCGCGCTCGAAGGTGGCCATGATCATCCGGCGCTGGGCCTCTTCGTCATCGGTGGGGAAGCCTTTCTCCACCTTGACCGGCTTCTGCTTGCTCATGATGGCGACCCCGTAGTGGGCCTTCTGGCCGTGAAACTCCACGTGATAGCCCATGGCCTCCACATCGGCCAGCGGGAAGGCTTCATCGTGCACCTTGATCTCCTGCAGGCCGATCACATCGGGCTGGTGCTTGTCGATGATGGCTTGCAGCTGGTGCAGACGGGCGCGCAGGCCGTTGATATTGAAAGAGATGATCTTCATGTCCGGGATGCTCATGTCATTTTTATAAGTGGCTATTGGACTAGGAATCGGCGGTGGATGCAAGTTTGGCCGCGGGCCTACATCAGTGGCAGGCACCGCGGGGTGGGCAGAGGTGTCAGCGGGTCATCTTTTTGACGAATACCACCACAAACAGCGCCAGCGTAAAGCTGCCGGTGAAGGCTTCGAAGGCGGCGAAGATCCTGGAGAGGCCGACCGGAGTGAAGTCGCCGTACCCCAATGTGGTGAAGGTGACCACGCTGTAGTAGAGGCATTCGAGCAGGAAGATGGCATTTTGCTCGAGCGGGGCACCGGGCTGGTAGATGAGGTGCTCGCCCTGAAAATGCAGTCCGCAGAAGAAGTAAAAAATGCTGCAGATAAAGATGAGCAGCAACGAGAAGAGCACCACCCGCATCGGGGCCTCGCCATAGCCGCAGAAGAGATCGACCACCCAGGAGGTAAAACGCTGGGTCGACCAGAACGGCAGTTGCAGGCGGCGCATGGTGAGCTCCTGCTGGATATAGTTGCCGGACATGGTGAAGATCCCCTGTGCCTCGGAGGCTTTGCGCAGATCCCGGTAGGTCTCTTCCGCCTCCTTGAACCAGATGCGCGCCTGTTTGGGATCCCGTTCGCGGCGCCCCTTGCGATCCTGCATCACCCGTTTGCCGGTCTGCATGTTGTCGAGCCGGGTGTTGTGCCAGCGGATGCCGAGCAGGTTGACGTCATCGAGGGTGGCGCACTGGAGGTTGGCATCACTGAGATCGGCCTTCATCAGGCTGCCGCCCTTCATGCGCAGGCCGTAGAGGTGACCACCGCGCAGGTTGGCGCGATAGAGGTTGCACTGCTCCAGCAAAAATCCCTGATCGGACTCCTTGTTGACCAGATTGAGGCCCGCCAGATTGGCCCGTGACAGCTGCAGGCCGTGGCAGAGTCCGCCTGCGCGAACGTACTGTTCAAGCGCCTCGGCGGTGTGGGCTTCCTGATGGGTATGGTGGGGATCATGCCAGTGGCAGAGATCGTGCTCGCCAGCCTCTTCACTGCAGTGGCGGCCATCGGCCACCAGATAACGACACATCGCCATCTTCGTTTCCCTCGCATTGCCGAACTGGTTTCAGCATAGGCGGGGAAAAGGGGGCGCGGCGGCGTCTTAGCTGAACTGGTTGAACTCCTGACGCAGCTTGCGAAAACGCTCCTGCTGGGCCGGGTTGAGGGGGATGCCGTCGAGCACGTCCAGGGTGTCTTTGCACTCGGCACCAAATTCCGGACTCTTGCGGTTTTTCTGCATCAGTTGCAGCAGCACCTGGATCTTGTTGAGAGCCGCACCGGTATTGGCGGGGGCGCGGCGCAGGGCCTCGCGAAAATGGCCGAGGGCCTGCTCCAGCTCGCCGCTCTGATAGGCCTTGATCCCCAGATCGTTGAGCTGCTGGTAGCGCTGACGCCGCTCCAGCACCGTCTTGTCATCGCGGGTTGCCTGAATGCAGGTGGTGAGCAGCCGATCTTCGTCCTCCGCCAGCAGCCCCTGCAGGCTCTCTGCATATTCGAACTCGCCGAGCTGATAGAGGGCGAGGATGGTCTCGCCAAGCAGGGCGGGGGGCATGGTGGCCGGTTCATCGAGCCAGTTCTGATTGGCGCGATAGAGCATCTTCTTGCCCTTGAGCAGCTCGCCCAGCGCAATCTGCACCCGGGCCTGACAGATCTGCTCGAACACCGGGTAGTTGAACTCCGACATCATCAGCGAATCGCGGATGCGCGACAGGGCAGAATTGACCTGCTTTTGCAGGTTGGCGATGTGGTAGCTGTCGTTGCTGTTGAGGGCGTAGAGGGTCAGGGTCTGGATATAGGCCCCCAGATAATGGGGCGTGCGGTGAATGGAGTTGCGCGACAGGTCGATCAGCGACATCAGCACATCCTTGGCCTGGGCGTAGTCGTGGCGCTGCAGGCACACCTCCGCCAGCCGGCGGGAGAGTTGCACCGACTGGGGGGAGATATCCACCGCCCGTCTGAGCTCCTGCTGCGCCTGCTCGTCATTGCCAAGGGCCAGCAGGGATTCTGCCAGCCAGAGGTGAGCCTCCACCATCAGCGGGGTATTTTTGAGGGTCGCCTGCAGATGGCTGACCGCCTCTTCGTGGAGCCCCAGGGTGTTGCACGCCTTGCCCAGCGTCAGGCGGGCCCAGCTGTTCTCCTGCCCGGCCAGCAGCTGGCGCATCAGGGCGCGTGCCTCCTGCGCCTGACCCAGCTTGAGGTGGGTATCGGCCTGCAGGCAGCGGCAGTAGTTGGCAAAACGGGGCACCGCATCGGCCCGCTCGGCACAGGCGGTAATGAGGGCTGCCAGATTGTCATCGGCCAGCGCGGTAAAGACGCTGGCCAGGGCGTTGCGCCGGGCGAGGGCACGCTTCAAGCGAAACGAGAACTGCTCCTGAGAGAAGGGCTTCATCAGGTATTCGTCGGGCTCGGCTTCCAGCGCGCTCAGTACCATGGCGCGGGAGCTGTCGCCACTCACCATGATCACCACGCTCTGGGGCGGGATCAGGTCTTTGTCGCGCAGGCTTTCGAGCAACTGGCGGCCATTCTCGCCAACCCCGAGATCGTAATCGATGAGATAGATGTCGAAACTGCCCTTCTGGCAGCGGCGCCGCGCATCCTCGGCGGTATTGGAGTAGGTGATGTTGCTGATACCCAGATTGAGCAGCATCGCCTTCATCATCACCTGAAACGAGCGCTGCTCATTGACCATCAGAATGCGTTGTGGCTTGGCTGGGCTCTTTTTTTCTGGCTCTTGTTCAGGTGTCTGCATCTGTCTGGGTCGAGGCGCTACGGGCTGATGGGAGAAAGTGTGCCACCAAAGCGCCCGAAGAGGCAATTGGCCAAGTTGTCGATTGCGAACCATCTCCGTTTGTCCGCCTTTTGCCCGCGATGAGTGAAAGAAAAAGGCCCTGTTGCCAGGGCCTTGAACTCACCGTTTTTTCTCTGCCAGATAGGGAGCAAATTGCGGCGTGTACTCGGCCTTGAACCCCTGTTCGGTCTTGATGATGAGATAGACCGCCAGCTGGTGCTGTTTGGCAAATGCCATCCCCGCTTCAGGCCCCATCACCATCAGCGCGGTATCGAGGGCATCGGCCTCCAGCGCGGTCGGGGTGATGACGCTGGCGGAGACCAGCTTGTGGGTGACCGGCTGGCCGGTGGCGGGGTCGATGATATGGGAGTAACGCTGGCCATCCAGCTCGTAGTAGTTGCGATAGCTGCCCGCGGTGCTGAGCGCCATGCCGTTGGGGATGACGATATCGGAAAACGCTCCCGGCTGATCGGAGGGTTCGACGATGGCCACTTTCCATGGCGAGCCCTTGCTGTTGTTGCCCTTGCTGCGCACCGCACCGGCCACTTCGATCAGGTAGTTGTGTACCCCCTTGCCCTCGAGCAGGGTGGCGATTTCATCCGATGCCGCCCCCTCGCCGAGAGTGGAGAGGTCGAGATAGAGATCCGGGATCGTTTTTTCGAGCAGGAAGTGATCCCCCTGCGGGGTCAGGGTCAGCTTGTCGATCCCCACCTTGTGGCGGGCGGCGGCGATGGCCGCCTCATCGGGCCGCTTGACCGGCCGTTTGTCCGGGCCAAAGCCCCACAGATTGACCAGAGGCCCCACGGTCACATCCAGCTTGCCGTCGGTCAGCTTACCGGCATCAATCCCCTGCTGGACTATGATGGCCATGGCGGGCGGGATGGCAAACGGGGTGTTGGCGGGCCCTTGATTGAAACGGGAGATGAGCGAGCCCGGATCGTAGGTGGAGATCTCCTTGTTCATCCGGGCCAGCAGGCTCTCTACGTCGCTTTTGAGGGCGGGCTCCCCACCGGGGTAGCTATCGCTCAGGGTCACCACATAGTAGGTGCCCATGGTCTTGCCCTGAATACGGGTCTGGGCAGGCGGGGTGGGCTGGCAGCCGGCCAGCGCCAGCAGCAGGGTCAGCAGCAGGCCGCGCAGGGCCGCCACGGGGGTTATCGCAATCATCCGGCGCTCTCATCTGGAGAAGGTTCATATCGGGGCGCTAGCTTAGCCAAGGGGCGCCCGCCGGGCGAGCCCTGATAGGGGCAATCGGAGGGAAAAGGGCAGAAAAAATTAAACAGTTTTGAACCTGTGGCGGGAGCGGGTCGTATCGTCCATCCGTGAGGGAGAGAGTGGCGAGTAGAGCACCGTCTGGTGACCTGGCCCGCAGCTTTGGCCAAAAGCCATAGCCGATTGAAGACAATTGAGTAAAATGAAGGTCGATTTAGACGGCATCTTTGCGAAGCGTTCACCGCATCCGCCAAGTCGTTGCCATCCATTGCCAATCAAAGGAGAAGATGATGAAAAAGGCGATTACCCTGCTGTTTCTGAGTACCCTGGCTGCCCCCGTGCTGGCGGATGAGTGTGCACTGGTCATCGAAGGCAATGATGCCATGCAGTACAACCTCAAAGAGATGAGCGTGCCGGCCACCTGCAAGGAGGTGACGGTCACCCTGAACCACACCGGCAAGCTGCCTGTGACCGCCATGGGTCACAACTGGGTGCTGGCCAGCACCGCCGACTATCAGACCGTGGCGACTGCCGGGATGAGCGCCGGGGCCGAGAACGGCTATCTGCCCAAGGATGATCCCCGTGTGCTGGCTCACACCAAGCTGATCGGCGGCGGCGAGAGCAGCAGCGTCACCTTCAAGACCGACGGTCTGGCGGGCAAGGATCTCACCTTCTTCTGCTCCTTCCCCGGCCACTTCGCCATGATGAAGGGCTCCTTCAAGGTCAACTAAGGTGCTGACCGGCACGAGCCGGTTGCCTCAATAGCAAAAGCCGGGATTTCCCGGCTTTTTCATCTCTGCTGTTTGTGTGTGGCATGACTGCACACCGCCGACTTTCGCGCTATTTGGCCTGCAGGGTAAAGAAGGCGATGGCGGTCTTCTTCTGGCATTCGAAGTGAATGCTCTCTTCCCCGGTCACCACCAGCGTCTCGTTGATGGCCACCTCTTTGCCCTGCACGGCCAGCTGGCCGCTCAGCAGGTGACAGAGGTAGGTCTTCTCTGGCTCGAGGGTAAGGGTCAGCGGGAAGGGGAGGTTCAGCACCCGCACGTTGGCGCTGATGCGATCCGGATGGTAGATAAGCCCCAGATCGGTCACCTCTTTTTTCAGCAACTCGCAGTGGGTCTCCTCATCGCCGCTAAAGTGCGCCGCCTCGAAGGTGGCGTAGGGGTGGCCGTTGAGCACAAAGCCTGCCCCGCTCACCGGCAGCAAAATGCGCTGATAGCCGGGAAAGGGGGAGAAGGGGCCCGCGCTCTTGATGGGGGCCGAGCTCAGTCGATAGTCAAAGTCGAGTTTGGCAAGGCTGCTCCCCTTGGGGGAGATGAGGATCTGGCTGGTGGTGCCCTGCTGGTTTTTCCAGGGCATCTTCTGGTGGTCAGACTCTTTAATCAGGGTGATCACGGGCACTTCCTCACGATAAAAAAACGCAGGGAGCCGGGGACATCAGCCCCGGCTCCCTGATAGAGATTGGCGATGGTAAAGGCGATCAGCCCTGACCATCCAGTGCTGCCAGCCGCGCTTCCATGGCGGCGAGACGGCTCTTGAGCTCGCTCACCTCCTGCTCCAGCTCGCTCAGGCGGTCGGCGGCAGGGGAGGCATAGGCCGCGGCGGGAGCGGCATCCATCATCGCCTGAATATCCACTTCGCCGCTAAACAGGTGGGCGTAGCGGGATTCGCGCTTGCCCGGCTCGCGCGGCAGCTTGACCACGTAGGGGCCACGCTCGATAAGCTGGGTCAGCACCGCATCCACCTCGGTGACATCATCGAAGCTGCAGAGGCGGTTGGTGCGCGAGCGCAGCTCCCCCGGGGTTTGCGGGCCGCGCAGCAGCAGTTCGCAGACGATGCCGAGCTCCTGGGCACTGAATTTCAGCTCGCCAAATTCGGTGTTGCAGAATCTGTGCTGATAGCGGGGCACCCGGGCGTTGAAGCCTGCAGTGTTGACCACCAGCCGCTTGCGGATCAGCTCGTCCACCACGGCGCGGATATCGAGCTCGGAGAGCTCCAGCACCGGCTCGCGGTTGCTCTTCTGGTTGCAGGCGTTGACCAGTGCATTAAGGGAGAGGGGATATTGATCCGGGGTGCAGATCTCTTTTTCAATCAGACAGCCGATGACGCGGGCTTCCAGCGGGCCAAGTACTAACTCCATTTCCTACTCCCTTCCAAATCGAGACATCAAGAGCCCCTATCTTAGTCATGGTCCGCGCCGCGTCTAGCGTTGCGCGCCATTTTTGCGAGCTGATCAGGGCGTTGGCGAAAGGCTCGCCAACGCCACAGACCTCTGCTTTTTATCGCTGCCCCTGATAGAAGCGCGCCTTATTGGCATACATGGCGTCGTCCGCCACCCGGCTCAGCTCCGCCAGCGGGGTCTGGTCGCTGCTGCTCCAGCCGATGGCAAAACGCAGCGGGAAGCTGTGCTCCCCATGCTGCACGATGGCGTGCTGCTGGCTTGCCTCCAACCTGCCTGCCAGCAGCTGGCTGGCGAGGTGATCCGCCTCCGCCAGCAGCACGAACTCGTCGCCGCCGATGCGGAAAATCTTCTCATCCTGACGGCAGAGGGTGCGCAGCTGGCGAGCCATCTGGATCAGCAGGGCGTCGCCCGCCTCGTGCCCATACTGGTCGTTGGTACGCTTGAGGCCGTTGAGATCGAGCATGAAGAGGGCGAGGTGACGCTCCGGATGGCGCGCCAGCACTGCTTGATAGTGGTGGAAGGCCTCTTCGAACGCCTGCCGGTTGGGCAGCCCGGTGAGGTTGTCGGTGCGGGCGACCCGCGCCAGCTCGTCGGTGAAGAGGCGCCCCTCGATGCCCACCGCCAACTGCTTGGCAAACAGCCGCAAGATGGCCCTGTCTTCGGACTCCAGCCCTTCTGCGCTCACCATCAGATAGCCAAACAGCACGCCACTTTGGCTACCGGGCAGGGTCATGATCTTCCAGAGTGCGTTATCCCACTGGCATTCGGAGTGTTTGACCTCCTCATCCATCAGTTGAGCCAGTTTCTCCTGCAAGGCATCCCGCAAGGGGGCATCGACCCCCTGGGTCAGGGAGTAGTGGGGCTGCCCGTCTCGGCGGATCACCAGTCCCCAGCGGTGGCCGGGATAGAGCTGCGAGAGCTGCAGCAGGGCGGAGCTGGCCAGCTCGGCAATATCGATATCCAGCTGCTGGTGCAGACCGAACTGCAACCAGGATTGCAGGATATGGCGGCTGCGCTCCTCCCGGCTCAGGGCCGAGCGCAGGGCGGTCGTTTGCGAGGCAACCTCTTGCTCCAGTTCGTCGTTGAAGCCGAGCAGCCGCTGGTTGAAGGCCTCTTTCTCGCTATTGGCCTGCTGCAGCTGTTCATTTTGCTGATAGAGCGCCCGCACCTGATCCGAGATGGTGCTGGCCATCTCCTGCAGCAACTGGCGCACCTCGTCGTACTCCACAAAGCGCAGCGGCGCCTGCCGTTGCTGGTAATTGCCCTTGCCATAGCTGCGCACCAGCGCGGCCAGCGAGCGCAGCGGTCGGGTGAGCCAGCGGGTGAGCCAGACGCAGCCGATGGCCACCAGCAGCAACATGACGGCGATGCTGACGGTCAGCAACTGCTGGGATTTATTGAGCTCGCTGACCCTGTCATTGCTGTAGCTGTAGAGGGTGATGGTGGGGGTGATCTCCTGCTCCAGCTGGGGCCAGCCAATGGCCAGGGGCTGCGCCATCTTGCTTGGCTCCCTGTCATCCATGGCGTTGGCGCTCTGGTGAGCCCCTTCGTAGAGACGGTTCTCGCCCTGGGAGATCACCAGATATTCGCTCCCCTTGAGATAGGGTTCCAGCAACTGGGCCATCTGCCGCCAGGGGAGAATGGCCATCACGAAGCCGGAAGGGGTCTGCATCACCCCTGCTCGCTGGTGGTTGCGATAGATGGGGGCTACCAGCGCCAGCCCGCCGCTGCGGTTTTGCTCCATGTCGTCGACCAGCACGGGATCATCGACGGGCAGCAGCAGATGCTTGCCCTGTTTTGCCTCGCGGGTCTTGCCCCAGGCCATCAGCTGCGGCATCAGGTTGCTCGACTCGAGGTGGGAGGCCTGGCCATTGATGTACTCCACCACCAACCCCTTGTCATCGATGAGGTAGGCCGAGGTGAGCAGGCTGTTGGATTTGACAAAGGTGGCCAGCGCCAGCCGGGCATGGCTGGAGAAGAGAAAGTTGTCGAGGGCCTGATGGAGCACCCGATCCTGGCTGAGCTGATTGAGCTGGGTGCCGATCAGCTCGCTGCGAAAGCGGGCCTCGCGGGTCATGCTGGTGAGGGCCCGCTCCAGCTGCGACTGCTCGCTCTGGGCGATGATCTGGTGCTGGCGGATCAGCAGCACAGTGCTGGCCAGCAGTGCCGGCAGCAAGGCGACGGTGAACAGGATGATGATGAGGGTCGGGCCGAGCCGAAAGGTGCGATGTTTCATGGTGTTTTGACCTGCCGGTACTGCTGATCGGCCAGCTGCTGCATATAGCGGGCGGTGTCGGCGGCACTGATCCCCTCTTTAAAGCGCTCGAACCCTTTCTCCATCGCTTGCCAGGCGATGGACATGGCGCTGTCGGAGGGCATGGGGGTACTGAGGGTGAACTGCTCCAGCAGCACTTTTTCCTGAGGCGTGGGACGGCGGCTGATGGCGGTAAAAGCCTGCTGATTGACCGGCAGCAGCGCCCCCTGATGATAGATGAACTGCTGAATATCCTGACGCTGGATAAAGGCCATCAGTGCCTTGATGACGGGTTGCCGATCCTCATCATCCATCGCCCAGCGGGAGGCTCCCATCACGTAGGCGCCGCTCATGGAGTGCATGGGATGGCTTTGCCAGCGGGGCAGCAGGGCAACGCCCAGCTTATCCCCCATGTTCTTCACCAGATCGTTGAAGGCCCAGTCCCCATTGATGAGGTAGGCGCTCTTGCCCTCATTGAAGCGGGCGAGGGCGGTGTCATAGTCGCACTCGGGATCGACCCACTGTTCGCTGGCGACGGTGCGGTAGGCCTCCAGTGCCTGCACCATGGCCGGGCTGTCGAGGGTGATGCGCCCTTCGGTCACCGGCGAGCCGCCAAAGGTGTGTAAAAAGGCGGCGAAGTAGTACATGTCGTGATAGGGCCAGCTGACGGGGTAGACCCCCTTGGCCTTGAGGGCCGGGGTGATAGCAGTCAGTTGCTGCCATTGGGTCACCGGAGTCGAGACCAGCGCCTTGTTGTAAAACAGCATCAGATGGTTGCCCTGCATCATGGGCATGCCCCAGCGTTGCCGATCCAGGGTGACATAACGCAAGGCGCTGGCCATCAGCGCGGGGGAAAACCACTCGGCCGGGAGGGGAGCGAGGGTCATCTGGCGATAGAGGCCGATAAAATCGGAGGGGATCAGCATCAGATCGGGCAGCCCCCTGGCCTGAGCCGCCAGCAGGAGATCCGCCTTGATCTTGCCCGGCTCAATCTGGGTGACCCGCACTCTGTGGTTCCCCTCCTGATTGAAGCGGGCGATCACGTCGTCGATCACGTAACCGGCTTGCTGGGAGTGCCACAGCTCCAGTTCAGGCTCCTGAGCCTGCAGGGGGTGGCTCAATGCGAACAGGCAAAGCAGCAAGAGATGATAAAAAGATCGTTTTCTGCTCATGTTATCATCACCGTTATTCCCTGAATTCCAAGGGAAAAATGTAACAAACTACCGGCAAGATCGGTAGGCTCGGGTGTCAACTAATTGACTGAAACAACAAAAAGCCCGGCGCGTGGGCCGGGCTGGGGGATAAATTGCTTATCCGCATATTCTTCGAGGCATCTATTGTGGATGTTGTTTGAGGATGTCGTATATCTCCTCTTTCAGTTTGAGTTTCTGTTTTTTCAGATCTCTCACCTCGGCGCTATAGTCGCTGGCGTGATGCTTTTCCAACTTTCTAATCTCCGCATCCAGGTCGTTGTGCAAGTCAAACTTCTTCTGGAAATGGACATCACTGCTCTTCAGTTTCGAGATGAGTTCTCTGTACTCTGGGAACATGTAATGGAGCCTCCTTGGTTTCGTTTGATTGTGCCTGTAAGACCAAAGCTACCCCTTAGTGCCGGGGATAAATGTGATCCTGATCGGATTTGGGGGCAATGATTTGGAGTATTCGGCGGGATATTTATAACTTGTTGAATCAAAACAAGATAAGTGATTTATCAATCTGAATGGTGAGCCAAACTGTGCGACAAGTCACAACAGGGGCAGTGTTGGCGTGAGGGTGCAGGATCAAAAAAGGGGCCGAGTGGCCCCTTTTTATGGATGCAGGCAACGTTACTCTTTCTCTTCGTCCGCCTGCTCTTTTTTCTTTTTCTTCTCGGGCAGCGGCTTGCCGTCGCGGTGTATCACCTTGCCCGCCTCAAAGCCAATCTGGGCGGCCAGCTCCTCCAGATCCGCCGACTTGGCCTGATCCCCGATGGCGTAGCGATAGTTGGCGATGGAGAGCTTTTCGGCCACCGGCGTGCCCGGGACGATAGGCTCGCGCCAGCCCTGGCCGATGTGGGCCACCAGGGTGCCGTTCATCAACAGCTCGCCGACGATCTCCTGGGTCGGATTGCCCTTGCCGTAGGTGAGACCCTGCGGGTGCTTCTTGCCGACCAGCGGCTCGTTGCTGGCGGGGATCAGCTTGGTGCGGATCAGCCACTTGGGCTTTTTGGTGTTGCCCACCGCCTTGCCGGTCTGGTACTCGTTGATCTTGATGGTCTTGATCATCTGGGCCATGAAGTCCTTGGTCAGCGCCTTCTGGGCGTCGCTGGTTTCATCGATGGCGATGGGGGCCACATACCAGGTCTGGGTGGCTTGAGCCTTGGGAGCGGCAGGGGCAGTTTGCGCCATGGCCAGGGGGCTGAGCAGGATGGCAGCCAGCAAGAGTCCTATCTTCTTCATTGTGATTCCGCTTTTGTTTCAACAAGAATTTTGTTTTGCCAGCGACGACTGCGCCAGCGCCAGAACATGGCCAGACCGCGCACCCACTCGTCGCAGGCCAGCGCCAGCCAGATACCGACCAGTCCATAACCCTGCATGATACCGAGGAAATAGGAGAGTGGCACGGCAATTCCCCACATGGAGAGCAACGCCATGTAGAGGGGGAAACGGGCATCCCCGGTGGCCCGCAGGGCGTTGATCACCACCAGATTGAAGGTGCGGCCGGGTTCGAGGATAAGGCTGATAAGAAACAGTTGCGCCACCTGGGTGATGATGTCGGCATCATCGGTAAAGAGGCTGATGATGGTGCGGCCATTGAGGGCCGCCGCCACGGCGATGACGCAGGTAACTGCCAACCCCAGCTTGAGGCTCTTGAGCAGCTGCTGATAGGCGCGATCGAACTGTCTGGCCCCCGCCAGATGACCGATGATGATCTCGTTGCCAAGGCCGATGGAGAGGCCAAACAGCAGGATAAACAGGCAGATCTGGAAGAAGTAGGATTGGGTCGCCAGCGCCTTGTCACCCAGCAGTCCGACAAAGGCTGTCACCACCATAAACTGCAGCATCCAGGAGAGGTTCTCCCCTGCCGCCGGCAGGCCGATATGGAGCACCTTGCCCAGCATCTCCCGGCTGGGGTGGACGATATCGCGCACCACCAGTCGAATGCCGGTCTTGCGGGCTACCAGCCACACCAGCAGCACCACGCCGACCAGTCGGCCCGCGACCGTGCTGATGGCGACACCGGCGACGCCAAGCTGGGGCAGGCCGAACCAGCCGTAGAGCAGCAGCAGGTTGCCGACGAAGGTGATGAGGTTGACGATGAGGGTCACATACATCGCCTGACGGGTGTGGCCGTGGGCGCGCAGGGTCGCCGCCAGACAGAGCGCTGCGGCCTCCGGCAGCAGGCAGAGACCGATGATCTGCAAGTAAAGCGTCCCGTCGCTCATCAGGTTGGCGGGCAGGTTCATCAGCGCCAGCATGGTGCTGGCCCCCGCCATCACGCCGATGGCGGCCACCAGACCGATCAGCAGGTTGAAGCCGATGGCGGTGTGGATCACCACCCGACTCTTCTCCCGATCGCCCGCCCCCAGATACTGGGTGATCACCACGCTGGTACCGATACTGACGAAGCTGAACAATGTGATGGCGAGATCGAACACCTGATTGCCGACCGCCAGCGCGGCCACTCCCTGATAGGAGACGTGACCCACCATGAAGGTATTGAGGGCGCCGGTCAGAAAGTGCAGGGCGAGATCGATAAAGAGCGGCCAGGTCAGCGCAAAGAGGGTGCCCGGGCCTGCGTGGGATTGAGATTGCATGGCATGTCCAACAGCTGGGAGGGCACGGGGGAGTGCCCTCTGGGGGCGCATTTAACACCAAGGCCAAGGCCGGTGCAATCCTTGTGCAGGATTGCACCGGCCAGGGGAGCAGGCCAAGGGATCAGGCAGGCGTGGCGCCCGCCTCCTGTTCGCTTGGCAGGGTGAGGCGCGCCGAGTCGGGCAGGGCATCATCCTGCGGCCAGTTGGAGCGGATGGCATCTGTGGTGCTCTCCACCACCGCATCATCCTTGAACACCGGCTCGCGATAGCAGCGGGTCAGGCGCAGCGCCTGATACATGTCGGGGCAGAGGATGATCCCCTCATCGCCCACCCGCACACCCGCCTGCTTTAGCCAGTGGGTCATCTGGCCGTGGCGACCCGCCATCACCATATGGATGCCGCGCCGTTTCAGCTCTTTGTGCAGCTCCCCCACCATGCTCATCACGCTGATGTCCTGATGGGTGAAGCAGGCGACCGCATCGATCACCAGACACTTGGGGGCTCGGGGATCCTGCACCAGCAGGGCCAGCACCCGCCGCTTGAAATAGGGGGCATTGAAGTAGGTGAGCGGCGAGTTGAAGCGATAGACCAGAATACCCGGGATCGCCTTGGCCTGTTCGTTGTCCCCCAGGGTACGCACTACCCCCTCGTCATCCATGCCGAGCAGCTGGTCGGTGGGGCGCATCACATTGCGCAGGAACTGGAACAGCCCCAGCAGCACGGCGAGGGTGATCCCCGGGATCACCCCCATGGTGAGCACGCTGATAAAGGTGACCAGCGCCAGCCAGAAGGCGGAGCGATCGGAGTGGCGCAGGGCCCAGAGACCGCGAAAATCGGTGAGCGACAGGGAGGCCATCACCAGCACCACCCCGAGGGCGGCAGTGGGTATATATTTGAGCGGCGCCGTCAGATAGAAGGTGATGAGGGCGATCACCGCCGCAGCGATGATGGAGACCAGCTGGCTCTTGCCGCCGTTGGCGTCGTTGACCGCGGTGCGTGAATCCGCGCCGCTGATGGCAAAGCCTTGCGAGACCGCGGAGGCGAGGTTAGCCATACCGAGGGCCCGAAACTCCTTGTCCGCGTCGATTTCGTAACCGTTTTTGGCTGCAAAGCTGCGAGCGGTCAGCATCATGGAGACGAAGCTCACCATGGCGAGGTTAAGGGCGGGCAGCACCAGCTCCCGCATCAGACCGGGGGGAAATTCCGGCATCTGGAACGCGGGCAGGCCGGAGCCCACCGTCCCCAGGGTGGCGATATCAAACTGGCCGAGATTAAAGCCCCACACCAGCGCAGCGGTCACCACCATGGCCACCATGGAGGAGGGCCATGCCGGTTTGTAGCGCTTGGCCAGCAGCAGGGTGAGCAGGGCTACCAGACTCATGGCCAGGGTCGGCAGATGGGTCTGGGTGATATAGGTGGCCCCGCTGGCGATCCGCTCGATGAGGTAACGTTCGCTAAAGGTGAAGCCGAAGATCTTGGAGAGCTGGCCCACCATGATGGTGATGGCCACACCATTGAGCAGCCCCATCAGGATGGGGCGGGAGAGAAAGTCCGCCAGCACTCCCAGCTTGAAGCGGCTGGCAATCAGGCACCAGAAGCCGGTCATGGCGGTCATGGTCATCACCAGTTGCCAGTGACGGGTGGGGTCGCCTGCGGCCAGCGGCGTCACCACGGCGGCAATGACCGCGCAGGTGGCGGCATCGGGGCCGACAATCAGCTGGCGGGAGGTGCCAAACAGGGCGTAGACCAGCATGGGCAGGATGCAGGAGTAGAGGCCGACGATGGCACCCACCCCGGCAAGCTCGGCATAGGCGATGGCGACGGGCAGTGCCACGGCCGCCACCGAGAGTCCGGCGCGAAGATCTGGCATCAACCAGGCGCGCTGGTAATGCAGCAGGGCGGCGAGGCCCGGTAGCCAGCGTTCGAGAGAGAAGAAGTCGCGCATTATTTAACCCATTGAGTTACAACCAGCTTTTCCCCTAGTGTGCCCAAGGTTATCGAAAGATTGCAATCAGGTTATGGCCAGTTTACCTGAAGGTCAGGCCAGATAGCCTGCCAGCGTTTCTCCTTGATGCGCTGGGTAAAAATCTGTTTGTCCTGGCGACATCTGGGGTTGGCACTCACTTGCAGCGACCAGTTGATGGCAAAGCCGTAGGGGGCAAGCCACTCGAACTCGCCATCTCGGGTGAGGCGTACGCCGATGCAGGTGGGCACTTCGACCCAGTGGCTGAGCGCCTCAAGGCTGCTGGCAAACGGCGCTACCAGCTGGCGAGTGTGCATGCGGGCCTGATTGCGCACCTCCCACTGCTGGCCGGGCAGGCGTTTGGCGAGCCAAGCTTCGTGCTCCGCTTCGGCCAGCCCTTGCGGATCGGTTTTATCGAGATAGATAAGGTCGATATCGTTGAGCGGGGTGGGCACCGCCTTGTGGTGAAGGTGATCCCAGATGAGGTTGCGGATAAAACCGGCCCCCAGCGCCCAGTCGGGCAGATTGAGCTCGGCCGCGGCTTGCAGGCAGGCCATCCGCTGCGGATCGGCCCGCAGCAGGGCTTCTGTTTTGGCTTGGAATTGCTGTTCGAGGGCGGAGTTCAGAGGTTCAGTTGTTGGCATTGCGGCGTAACCAGACATCAATGTAGCGGCAGCTCGGCACTATAGTGAGCCCCTCCGCCTGAGTCCAGTTGAAGAAGGCGCGCGCCAGCTGATCGGCAATCCCCTGCACCCGCAGCTCGGGGGGCACGAAGGTGCTGTAGGCGTCGATGGTCTTGGCATCGAGCCGCCGGTAGCGCAGTCTCGACTCTTTCCCCTCCACCATACAGATGAACTGCTGCTGGTTGGCCTGATGGATGATGTCGCTCATGGTGGGCACCTCTGGCATAAAGTTGGGTCTCTCGGCACAACATAACTGTTAGCCAAGGTATAGAACAGATAGTGGATGATGTATCGATTGTTATCAGGATTATTGAGCCAGCTCTTGCTCTCTGGCTTTTATCTTGGCACGAATCGATGTGGCAATAATCAGCAAGTTCGGAAGAGGTAAGAATGGACACGGTAATGTTGAAAGTTACCCGGAAGGTGTTGGCTCAAAGTCAGAACAGCCCAGATCAGCGGCAGATTGCGATTTCTGATGCATCCAACCCTGAACTCAAGGCTCAGTTTGAAACGGCAGGTAAAAATAGAAAAATTCGGCTGTTGTTGGCCAAGAGAATCTCAATGTGGATGGGGGATACGGGGGCTATTTGGTATAGCCACAACCGAGCGAGCAAAAAGAACCAAGAGGATTTTGATCAACTCTTTTCATTGTTGGCGCACCATCCTGATGCGCCATTCCAGTTTATTTGTGAGGTTGCGGCCGATTAGCCACTAGGCCCAGGCCCGCTCCAGCAGGGTAAGTAACTGCTCACGGTCGGCATCCTTGCGATTGAACAGCAGGGCACCGTCGTTGACCGCCAGATCGCGGATCTCGGTCAGTAGCGAGCGATCGCTTACCCCAGCCTCGCTCATGGTGCGCGGCAGCTTGACCGCTTGCCACAAGGTGTCGCGCAGGGTGCGAATGGCTGTGATGGTCGCCTCCGCCCGCTGATGGGCCGGGGTGGCAGCAAAGCGCTCTGCCCCCACCAGCGGCAACAGCAGCCGGGCCAACTCGCTATCCACCTCGGGGCGGTTGTAGTCGAGCACGGTCGGCAAAAAGAGGTTCATGCACAGCCCGTGGGGCAGATGGCAGCGGGCTCCCAGACTGTGGCCGAGGGCGTGCACCAGCCCCACCATGGAGTTGGAAAAAGCCATGCCAGCCAGCGTGGAGCCTTCCGCCAGTTGCAGCCGCAGCTGTTTGTTTTGCGGGTCGTGGATGATTTGCGGCAGGGCGCTGGCGATCTTCTCCACTGCCATCAGGGCCAGCGCATCGCTCACCGGGTTCTTGGCGGTACCGATAAAGGCCTCGATGGCGTGGGTCATGGCGTCCATGGCGGTAGCGGCGGTGATATTGAGGGGCAGCCCCTGGGTCAGGCGCGGGTCGAGCACCGCCAGCTGGGGCAGCAGGAAGGGGGAGGTGAAGGGCACCTTGCGCCCGCTCGCCTCATCCTTGATCACTGCAACCAATGTCACTTCTGATCCTGTGCCCGCCGTGGTGGGCACCACCGCCAGCGGCTTGAGGGGACGGGTCAGGCAACCGGCGCCCGAGTAGTCGAGCAGATGATCCCCCCCCATGGAAGTGAGAATGTTGACTGCCTTGGCGGTGTCGATGACCGAGCCGCCCCCCAGCGCCACCAGACTGTCGCAGTCGAGCTCGCGATAGCGTTTGGCGATCCGCTCCACCACGGCGGTGGAAGAGTCGGCCGGGATCTCGTCCCAGATGGCGGCGACCGGCAGCTCCCCCTCGGCCAGCACATTGGCCAGCAGGGTGGCAAGGCCGGTGGCATTGACCCCCTTGTCGGTCAGCAGCAGCGGGCGACGGGCCCCGAGGCTGGCCAGCTCGCTGGCCAGCTGCTCCAGCGCCTGTTCACCGGCCAGCAGTTTGACCGGGCAGAAGAAATCGTAATAGCGGCTCATTTCAAGGCTCCTTGCGCGTTAGCCGGTCACCAGACCCAGATAGATGTTGCAGGCCCGGCCGATCTTGTTGGTCGGGGCGGGATAGTGGCGCAGCAGCGGCCGCGCGATAAAGGCGGGCAGGATCAGGGACTGCAACTGCTCAAGCCCCCGCACCAGATGCATGGCAACGGTCAGGTCTCCCTCCACCAGCAGCCGGTTTTCGCCAAATGCCTGATTGACCCCGAGCCGAAAACTCAGGGCGCGAAAGGCGATATTGGGATGCTTGAAGCGCACCCGCAGCGGATGGATGGTGGCATGAGGGGCGACTGGCGCGCCGGGATACCAGCGGCCACCCTGCTTGTGCATGTTCATGGCGTAGCCGATGCCGCCCACTTCGAGGCGGATTGCCAGCCCGTCCGGCAACGGCGCCAATTCGCGGCGTACCGCCTCATCGGTGCGGGCGGCGCGGCAGAGGGTGCGACCCACCACCCAGAGCAGAGTGGTGATCCAGAGGCGGCGGCCAAGGGCGGCCGCAGGTTCAAACATCCGTGTTTGCATGGGGATTGGCTCCTGAGATGGCTGACCAGAAGAGGGCGAACGCACTGGCTTGCCAGTAGTCGTCCTCTCCCAGCTCCGGTTGATCGACAAACAGTGATGCGCAGGCGAGGAACTGGCCCTGACACACCTCCAGCAACAGTGGCGCGGGGGCCTGCATCAGCTCGCCGCTGGCCTGCCCCTTTGCCAGCAGGGCAGGCAGAAAGCGCAGGGCATCGTTCAGGATCTGGCTGCGGGCCGGTCTGGCCAGCAGCGGAGAGTGAAAGAAGCCCAGCACAAATTTGAGCTCATTGGGGTTAGCCTGCATCCACTCCATCGCCAGCTGCCAGTAGTGGCGGGTCTGGTCGTACAGCGGCAGGGTGGGATCTGCTTCATGGATGGCGCTCCCCATCCGGGTCTTTACATCCTGATAGAGGGCGAGGATCAGCGCCTCCTTGCTCGGAAAGTGGTGGAACAGAGTGCCGTTGGCCACCCCGGCCGCCTTGGCGATACGGGCGGTGGCGGCCCCCTGCAGGCCATCTTCGGCGCAGAGGGCGAGGGCGGCATCCAGGATCTGGCGGCGCTTGTCGGTCATGTTTTGTGGCTGCGGGATAGCCTGGTTCATGGTCATCTCCATCAGCGCAGGAAGAAGGCCATCATCAGCTTCTGGATCCAGCTGTGGTAGGGGGGATGGATCAGGGAGCCGGTGGTGAACTTGCCGCGGGTCAGCACGGTTTTCGCCTTGGAGAAGGTAAGAAACCCCTCGTGGCCGTGGTAGTGGCCCATGCCGGAGGCGCCGATGCCGCCAAACGGCACATCGTCGGCCGCCACCTGAAACAGGCTCTCGTTGATCGCCATGCCGCCGGAGTGGGTCTCCCGGGTCACTCGCGCCTGCAACTCGGGATCGAAGCTCATCAGATAGAGGGCCAGCGGGCGGGGCCGCTCAGCCACATAGGCGAGCGCCTCCTCCAGGGTGTCGTAGGGGATGAGCGGCAGCAGCGGGCCGAAGATCTCCTGCTGCATCACCTGACACTGACTTGGTACCCCGGTCAGCAGGTGGGGCACCAGCAGGCGACGCTGGTCGTCGCGGGCCGGGTTGCCACAGGGGTGGAGCTGGGCACCCGCCTGCTCGGCTTCATCGAGCCAGCTGACGAGACGTTGATACTGGCGGTCGTTGATGATGGCGCCGTAGTCGGCACTATTGAGCCCCTGCGGGTAGAGCTTGCTGAAGTGGCGGCGATAGGCGGCGATAAAGTTATCCACCTCGCTGCGGGGCAGCAGCACATAGTCGGGGGCGACGCAGATCTGCCCGGCGTTGAGGCTCTTGCCGAAGATCATCCGCTCGACCGCGGTGGCGACCGGCATGTCGGGGGCGATGAGACAGGGGCTCTTGCCACCCAGCTCAAGGGTGAGGGGGGTGAGCTGGGGCGCGGCGGCGGCCATCACCAGCTTGCCCACCATGGTGGAGCCGGTAAAGAGCAGGTGATCGAACGGCAGCGAGCTGAACGCCGCCGCCATCTGGGCATCTCCCTCGATGATGGCGATCTCGTTTTCGTCAAACACGCTGGTGAGCATGGTGCGCAGCACGGCGTTGGTATGAGGGGTGAACTCGGAGAGTTTCAGCATCGCCCGGTTGCCCGCCGCGATGGCGGTGATGAGGGGGCCAAGGCTCAGCATCACCGGAAAGTTCCACGGCACGATAATGCCGACCACCCCGAGCGGCTGGAAGTGCACCTCTACTTTGGCGGGGGCCAGCAGCAGGCCGGTGTGACGGCGGTGGGGCTGCATCCAGCGCTTGAGCCGCTTCTGGGTGTAGTTGATCTGCATGATGCAGGGCAGCACATCGGCGATCAGGCTGTCGTAGTGGCTGCGCTGGCCATAATCTGCTGCCAGCGCCTTGCACAGCTGCCCCTTGTGGGCGAGCAACGCCTGTTTGAGTTTGGTCAGCTGCGCCCGGCGCTCGGCCAGGGTAGGCATGGGATGAGCCAGACTCGCCCGCTTGAGCCGTGCCAGCTGATCCGGCAGGGACAATTTGATGGCGAGGATATCCTCAGGAGTGTGTTGAAGCTGCGCCGCACCCATGTTGTTCTCCGCATGAAAAATGACCGACTGATTAGTCGGTCTAAATCTAGCTGTTTGTTACCGGAATGTAAAGCTGGCAAGCTGTCTGCCGTTCACCACGAGCCAGACGCAAGAGAGAACTGTGTGTCTCCCCACACTTTTGTGGTTTGCTCGTTGGTGACTTATCTAATAAGGGGTAGTTTTTGGCTATTAACCTACACGGAGAGAGCACTATGACCAGGGAACTGAACAGCTTGTTGGCCCGGCTTGAAGATGTGGTTGAGCGGATGCCGGATTGCTTCAACACCTACGAATTCGCCCAGAAGCTGGCACTGCAATATCAGCCGGAATTCTTTGCCGCGGGCCACTCTCTGGCCGAGCACGAGGGCAAGGTACTGCGGGTGCTGCACCAGAAGATCGCCGAAGCGCTGGCAGGCAGCGAGATGGTGATTGAAGGGGCGCTGCTCCCCTGCGTCACCCCCTGGGGGGAGAAGGCGACCTCACCGCGCTGGCATCGCAAGCACTGAGGGGCGTAGTCAGGCAGATCACTGCCAGATAGCAGATAACGAACAACGATAAAGGGCGCGGCGCTGGCAACAGGGCCGCGCCGTTTTTTGTGCAGATTGTCGCCAGCAGCGCCCCCGCTGCCGGGAGCAAAGGCCCGCTCTGTGATCCCATGCCGGGATACGGGGCCGTCAGCCGGGTAGACTCTCCCTTTTGTCGCAGGGTTTGTCACCGTAGGAATTTCTCATGACCCATAAAATCATTCTGGATACCGATCCGGGTATCGACGATGCCATGGCCATCCTGTTTGCCGAGGCCCACCCCGCCATCGAGCTGCTCGCCATCACCACAGTTTTTGGTAACGCCACCATCGACAATGGCACCCGCAACGCCCTCTGGCTCAAGCAGAAGTACGGCATGAAGGCGGATGTGGCCAAAGGCGCTGCCGCCCCGCTGCTGCGCGAGCCGGTCGGCCCCACCACCATAGTCCACGGCCCGAGCGGCTTTGGCGACATGGAGGCGGGGGAGGTGACTATCGCTCCGGATCCTCGCCCCGCTTGGCAATATATTGTCGAGGCGGTGAAAGCCGCGCCGGGGGAGATCACCCTCGTCACTATCGGCCCGCTGACCAATCTGGCGCTGGCGCTACAACAGGCGCCCGAGATTGTCTCGCTGGTGAAACAGGTGGTAGTGATGGGCGGCGCCTTTGGCGTCAACGGCCATCGCGGCAACGTCACCCCCTATGCCGAGGCCAATATCCACGACGATCCCGATGCCGCCGACCGGGTCTTTACCGCCGACTGGCCGGTGGTGATCATCGGGCTGGATGTGACCCAGCAGAGCTTCTTCAGCAGCGCCTATCTGGATGAGCTCAGGGACAAGGCGGGGGAGCCGGGCCGCTTCCTGTGGGATGTCAGCCGCTTCTACCTGCGCTTCTACTCCGAGAAGCTGGGGCTCTCCGGTTGCCACGTTCACGATCCGTCCGCCATCGCCTATGTCATTGACCCGACCCTCTTTACCCTGCGCGAGGGGCCGGTGCGGGTGATCACCAGCGGCCCGGCCATCGGCCACACCCTGCAAAAGTTCGATGGCAAGCGCCACTCCCACGATGACTGGGCAGCCTATCGTCCGCAGCAGGTCGGGGTGGCGGTGCGCGATGAAGCCTTGCTGGCGCTCTATCGCGAGACGCTGGTGGGCTGGGGCAAGGATTGCTGAGCAAAGAGGCGCTATTGCGCTGACGCGGGGGCTGTGATCGGCGCCAAACAATCGGAGCGCACGGCCGCTTATACTGCCTTATATCAAGAGCTTGGGAGGGATGAAGATGGCCTGGATTTCCTTGATAGTGGCGATAGCCCTGATCTGGTGGTTGATGAAGCTGGGGCGTGGCGCCCTGTTCGAGATCCGCCTTGCCCCCGGCAAGGTAGTGGTCAAGCAGGGCAAGGTGTCACCCGCCTTTATTGAGCATGCCAAGCAGATCCTGCGCCACGACACGGTGCGCGGTCGCATTGTGGGGCAGCGTGATGGCGATGGCGTGAAGCTGATCTTCTCCCGCTCCATCCCCGAGCCGGTGGCCCAGCGGTTTCGCAATATCTTCCCCTATGGCGATTACCGCCAGCCAACGGCGCCACTGCCGGGGCCAAAATCCCGCAAGGGATAAGCACCGGAACCTGGTTCATCAATAGCAAACGGGCCTCCAGTGGAGGCCCGTTTTTTATGGCACTTGGCCAAGAGAGAGCTGACAGCCCTTACTCCTTGCCGTGCAGCTCGCGCTGGGCCTTGACCGCCGCCGCCTTGACGGCGGTGCCTTCATTGCCCCAGGAGGCGCGCAGGGTGTTGACCAGCTCGGCGAGCCGCTCGTCATCCATGGTCCAGCCATAGCCCGGCATGTGGTAACCCAGATGGCCGTGGGTGACCGGTGTTTCGGCGCCGTGCAGCAGCACGTTGATCAGGCTCGACGGATCGCTCGCCAGCACGGTGCGGTTGTTGACCAGCGAGGGGATGACGTGGTCATTGCCCTGGCCGTTGACCCCGTGACAGGTGGAGCAGTACATGGCGTAGTCCGCCTTGCCGCTGGCACTGGCGTAGGCGCGGGCCCCTTTCTCCGCCACCGGTTCATCTTTCAGATCGGTCAGATAGGTGGCGATGCTGGCCAGATCGGCGTCGCTGAAATACTGGCTGCTGTGAGTGATCACTTCCCCCATGGGGCCCGCGACCGCTTCATGCTGGCTGCGGCCGGTTTTCAGCAGATCGATCAGCGCCTGCTTGCTGTAACGGCTGCCGCGAATGTCGGGGGCATACCAGCCATCCAGCGCCGCCCCGCTCAGGTAGACGGGATCCGCCTCGGTCAGCGCTTTCTCCTGCATGCCAAGCCCGCGCGGAGTGTGGCAGCTGCCGCAGTGACCGGCACCCTGCACCAGATAGGCGCCACGGTTCCACTCTTCGCTCTTGCCCGCCACCGGGGTGAAGCGGCTGTCATCGTGGTAGACCCAGTTCCAGCCCATCAGCGGCCAGCGCATGTTGAGGGGCCAGGGGATGTCGCTCTCCTTGTTGGCGATGGCCAGCGGTTGCACCTCCTTCATCAGGTAGTGATAGAGATCTTCGAGATCCTTATCGCTCATCTTGGCGTAGGCGGTGTAGGGCATGGCCGGATAGAGGCGATGGCCATCGCGGGCCACCCCTTCGCGCATCACCTTGATGAACTCCGGCAGGCTGTAGTTGCCGATACCGTGGGTCTTGTCGGGGGTGATGTTGGTGGCAAATACGGTGCCGATGGGGGTCGGGAACCCTTTGCCGCCCGCCAGCGGCTTGCTGGTTTCGCTGGTGTGACAGGCAGCGCAATCGCCCAGCTTGGCCACGTATTCCCCTGCCGACATGGCGGGGGCTGCGTTGGCGGCAAGGGCGGGCAGGGCCAGCAGCAGGGCGCTGGCGGTCAGTGACAGGGCGCGGCTCATTGGGCACCTCCCTTGCTCATGGCAACCAGCTCGTTGACGGCGCGCCACGCTTCGTCGATGGCGGCGTGGGCGTAGGGGCTCCAGCCTGCATCCGAGTTGGCGATGGTGATGTTGCCGATCGGCTGGCGACCCAGTTCAATCCATTTTTCGCACTGCGCTTCGTCATCAAACAGGGTGTTGGTGACATAGGAGTAACCGTGAGACCAGCGGTTGACCGTGATGGCGAGGATGTCCTGCTCATGGTTGAAACCGGCGCTGCCGAGCATCCCCTGCAACTGCTCGCGGATCATCTGCTCATGCTGCTCGAACGGCATGCCGAGGATCATGGCGCGCCCCTTGCGGGACTGTTCGCGGGCCGAGAGGCCGCTGCCCGGCAGGGTCGGCACATAGACCATGTGCAGGCACATCGGCTGATCCGGGCTCTTGGGATGCTCGTAGCCACCCATGCTGACCGGATAGTCGAGCTTGACCCGGCTGTAGGGGGCGGCGGGGGAGTAGACCTCGTGTACCCCCAGCTTGACGAAGGCTTGCCAGTTCTTGATCACCACCTTGGTGTAGACCAGCGGCGCCTTGGCATTCTGGCGCAGCGCCTCCTTCTGGGGCTCCGGCATCTCGGGCACCATGTAGGGGATCATCATGTTGTAGCCAGCCATGATCGACTGCTTGGCCCGCACCCGGTGCAGTTTCCCCTCCTTGATGTAGGTGACATCCACCGCCAGCTTGCCGTCGGCGAGGCGCACGTTTTTGGCCTGCAACGCCGTGCTGCCAAGGCGCAGTTGCACCTTGTGCTCAGGCAGGTCGAGCTTGCTGTAGTCAAACTTGGCCAGCACCACATCCTGCATGGTGTGACCCGGCGCCACCTGCGGAATGAGCTTGCGCACCATCAGGCGGGTGAGACCGGCGTTGCCATCGGGGAAGTGGAAGATGTAGGGATCGTCCAGCTCCGCCTGCTCCTCGGCATCCAGCGGCGTCAGATTGAGGCCGTCGAACCCCGGCAAGGCGCAGAGGCGCGCATCGGCGCAGGCGGTGGCGTCGATGCCGACCGCCTGGAAGTCGTTGGTGCGCTGCTGGAAGTAAGTGATCGCCCGCTCGCTGAGACCCACTTTATCGCGCAGGAAGGTGGTGTAGCTGTTGCGGGTCACCCACTCGTCCTGCTGCTCGCGGGTCATGCCGCTCAGGTAGTCGATCTTCGATTCGTGCAGGGCCAACAGGGCGGCCTTGTCGGCATCATCGAGGGGGAAGTCACCGATAAACTCTGCCAGCGGCCGGCCGTTCAGGCGATCGCGCGGGATATCGTCCGCCACGTTGTGGCCCGGATCCCCGTTCACTATCTTGTTGACGCCAAAGTGCTTCTCGTCGAAATAGACGCCGCGGCTCAGCCCCAGATCCGGATAGAAGGTCTGCTGGAAACCGGCGGCCAGCTCGTCGATGTTGACCTCCAGCGCCTTGAGCAGCCCGAGCGCCACCGGGCTGTAGACCGAACGCGGTGATTGCAGGGATTCACTGCCGCCGTAACCCAGACGCAGGCCATCGGGGGTGGTGAACTCGTTGCGCTTGGCGTGGCCGCCAAAGTCGTCGTGGTTGTCGAGCAGCAGGATCTTCTTATCCGCGCCGAGCAGTTGCTGATAGAAGCAGGCGGCGGCCAGACCGCTGATCCCGGCGCCGACGATCACCAGATCGTATTCCCCCTCGAGGGGAATATTGGCAAAGTCATACTGCTTGCCGTCACGGGCGATGCTGTGGGCCGGTTCGAAGGAGCCCGGGTGGTTACCGCGCAGGCCGGTGAGGGCGGGCGGGTAGGCCAGGGTTTTATCCGCCAGCGTGCTGCCGCCTTCGGCAGCCTTGAGCAGATTGATGGGGGCGACGCCTGCCGCAATGGTGATGGCAACGCCGTTGAGAAAATCTCTGCGTGTAATACTCATGGCTATCCCTGTGTTAGGAGAAGTAATGAATAAGTGGATTCATTATGGGAGGGAGACACAGATCCTGTTCAGGATTGGGCGCCGAATCTACCGCTATCCTCACGCTGAGTCCATACGATTGCTAATGGATTATTAAGCACCATTTTCCTGCTTGTGACGAGAGTGATGCGCTGATGGGGGTGATTTGCCCTGTTGCAGGGCAAATTATCTTCCGGCTCGGTCGGTCAATGATTGCCGCAGCTGATTAGTTTGGGAGGCGTTCGGGCATCATTGTCGACTCGGGGGGATGATCGCGCTAAGCTCTTAACTACTTGTTTTATCGACTCTCTTTTTATTCATAGGCATAAAGGCCACTCAGGAGGCGCAATGAACTGGTATATCTCGGTCCTCAAGCAATATGCGGTATTCAGCGGGCGGGCCCGTCGCACCGAATACTGGATGTTCGTGCTGTGCAACGTCATCGTCATGCTGCTGCTCGGCATGGTGGACAAGCTGATCGGCGGCGACAATGAGCTGATCAGCTCCATCTATTCGCTGGCGGTGCTGCTGCCATCGCTGGCGGTGGCGGCCCGTCGCCTGCACGATACCGACCGCAGCGCTTGGTGGCTGCTGCTCGGGCTTATCCCCATTATCGGCACCCTGGTGCTTATCTACTTTATGGTTTGCAACGGTCAGCAGGGGCCAAACCGCTTCGGTGACGATCCCAAAGCGGCCCCCTCGCAGGGCTTTATCGTCAGCTAACGGGCGCGGCTTGGCCAATCATCGGTCAATAAAAAGAGAGGGAGGCATCACGCCTCCCTCTCTTTTTCGTGTTGATGGCCGATCAACGCTCGATCAGCGGGGCGGAGCGGTAGCTCCACATGCCGTAGGTGCGCAGGGCGTCGCGGTAGATGCCGAGCAGCTCGCTCTCGCTCGGGGTGGCCAGCTCCTCGAGGGGCTTGTCGGGGTAGCTGACGCTCGCCACCTTGATGTTGGCCGGGCCAATCTGGTCGCAGGCGATTTCCAGCACCGTCTGACCGCGGCGCACATGGCTGGCGGAGCTTACCAGCACCGCATAGTCAATCTGGTGGCGGGCGAGGGCATAGGCGCTGTAGAGGGCGTTATCCACCGTGCTGGTGGCGTAGTTCTCTTCAATCAGGCGGCTGCGGTCGATGCCGTGGTTGGCCAGCCAGTCGGCCATCAGCTTGCCCTCGGTCTGGCGGTTCTGGGGCACGCCGCCGGTCAGGATGATCAGCGCTTCCGGGTCGGCCTTGGCCAGCTCAAGGGTGGTTTGCAGGCGGCCCAGCAGGATCTTGTCCATGCTGCCGTCGGGATTGAGGGCGTAGCCCAGGGTGACGATGGCGCGTTTGCCCTCCCTGCTGGCCTTGACCTGATCCTCGGTCAGTTCGGTCTGCAGCGGGGCGGCGGTGATCCGCTGCACCCGGGCGATGATCTCCTCCAGATCGGCGGCGCGGCCACTGTTGCGATCCGCCACTTTCGCCAGATAGCTGCGGGAAGCCTCCTTGTTACCCTTCACCAGCTGCCAGATGGCGAGATAGCTGTTGATGTCGAGATCATCGGGGGCGACGGCCTGCGCCTGCTCCAGCAAGGTGATGGCGCGGCTCAGGTTGCCGTTGTAGATCTGGGCGTTGGCCGCCGAGATGAGCAGGTCGGTGCGGTAGGGTTCAAGCTGGTAGGCGGCCAGCAGCCGCTCGGTCACCAGCTCCATATTGCTCGGCATCTTGGCGGTAAAACCGGCGTGGGAGATCTTGGCTGGCGACTTGTAGATCTGCAGCGCTTCGCCGAGCAGCATGTCCACCGCCTGGCGTTTGCTGACCAGGGTATTGAGGTCGTGCTCCATCTGCATCGAGCTCTCGGCCGCTTGCAGGGCGAGGGGCGAGAGCGCCAGCAGGCCGCCGAGGGTGAGGGCAAGAAGGGTCTGTTTCATCAAAAGGTCCTCTGTCGGGCTGAATCGCGCCGTGGCGCAGCGGCTTGTGGGCCGATGGGATAAGGCAAATGTGCGTCAATTCAGTCTGTTAGTGCCAAAGAGAGGGCAATATAGCAGCTAACGGCGTGGCAAACTGTGAGTCGGGGCGGGTCGTCGGGTGATGCCACACCAGTGGCCGCAAAAATGGCCGCAACGGGTCAGCAGCCATCTGAAAAGGGCAGGGGGAGCGTGACTCCCCCTCCCTCTGTTGCGATGCAAGACAGATGGAGTGTCAATCCATCTGTTGGCGAGTGTTCGTAGTCAGTTCCACATCGGGGAGATGCGGGCTTCCAGCGTCTCTTGCTGCTCTTCGGGCATATCGCTGAAGAAGTTGAGCTGGGTCTGCTCCTCCACCTCGCGTACCGAGACCCGGTAGTCGGCGATCTGGCTGATGGGCACCTCTTCCTGCGGCATGATAAAGGCGATGGCCTGCAGTCTGGCCGGGTCCATCACGATCTTGTAGTAGGCGCTCGGGATCGCCACACCCTGACCGATGGACTCTTCAGAGCCGGTAAAGATGGGGCCGGTGATCACCTGCACATCCTTGCGGGAGACCGCCCACTTGTTCACCTTGTCCTCCAGCACGCGCCACGCCTTCTGGTTGAGCACCCCGATCTGCGGTGTCATGTTGCTCAGCAGGAAGCTCTCTTTCATGGTGTTCTTGTTCGATTTCATGTCCCCCGCCGGGGCCTGATGGCCACGGTCGTAGCCCGAGCCCTTGTAGTCGGAGAGGGTGGCGCGGTAGGCGACCGGGATCTCCCTGTCCTCGGCGAAGGCATCCTTGCGCGGCACTGTGCCCTGTGCGCTCTGGGCGGTCATCCGGTAGGAGACCCAGTCCGCCACCTTGTAGTCGTAGTTGTAGCCGACCGCATACCCTTCACGGCAGAGCTTCTGATCCGATTCGGAGGGCAGGCCGAAGCGCACGTGCTCACCGCACTCCCAATGGGCGGCCAGCAAGGGGGTGGCAGTGAGGGTGAGGGTAACAGCCAGAACCAATTTATTGATTTTTATCATTTTTGTGATGCTCCAGTTTAGTAGGCGGAGCCATTTGACATGAGATCTGACCAGCGCTTCAATTGCTGTTTTTTTACACGTCACCGTTCTGTGACGGCTCGCCAAGATCCGTGATGTGACTGGTTAATATGTTTTAAATCAGTGGCTTGGTCGGTGGGATGATATGCGGTTGCTCGGCAGGCAACGAAAAGGGGCCCGCGATGGGCCCCTTGTGATGAGCGGTCTGACTGCTATCAGGCGGCGTTTGCCTTGTTGCCCAGCGTGCGGGCCAGCAGTGCTTCCGGATTGTGGATCGCCTCCTTGGTCTTCACGTCGATGACCTCGATATTGGTGAAGCGCTCGCGGTTCTTGATCGCCACATCGTGGGCGAAGATGACGCAGCGGGCGTTGGCGACATCCTTGGCGGTAATGCGGTTGATGATGCCGTTGGCGCCCTGGGTCTCGACCTTGATCTTGATCCCCTGCTTGGCGGCAGCCTTCTGCAGGCTCTTGGCGGCGAGGAAGGTGTGGGCCACGCCAGACGGGCAGGCAGTGATGGCCAGTACGTCCGCTTCCCCTTCCGCTTCAATGACTTCGAAGCTGGTTTGGGTGGTGGTCACGTCATCTTCTTCGCTCACCGGCTTCTTCAGCAGGTTGACGATGATGGCGGTGGTCAGGGCGCCGAGGATGGTACCCAGGATGTAGCCCATCTTGCCTTCAACAACCGGCAGGACAATCCAGCCACCCCAGGGGGCGTGGTTGATACTGTGCATCATGAAGCCGGTGATGTTGCCGACGATGCCGCCTGCGACGATGGCCGGGATAACACGCATGGGGTCAGCAGCGGCGAACGGGATGGCACCTTCACTGATACCGATCATGCCCATGATGGCGGCCGCTTTACCGGATTCACGCTCTTCTTTCTTGTAACGCTTCGGAGACATGAAGGTCGCCAGCGCCATACCCAGCGGCGGCACACAGATGGCGATACCGACGCCGCCCATCAGCCAGGGCTGGGTGTTGACCTGAGTCTGGGCAAACAGGGTAGCAACCTTGTTGACCGGGCCGCCCATATCGAAGGCGGTCATACCACCCAGAATGGCACCCAGCATCACTTTACCTGAGCCCGCCATGCTGGAGAGCCAGTGGTTCATCCCTTCCATCATGGCGGCGATCGGGGCACCGATCCCCCACATCACGATGCCACACACCAGGAAGGTACCGATCAGCGGATAGATGAAGATGGAACCAAGGGAGGTCATGGAGTCAGGCAGCTTGATCCGTTTGAGCTGATTGACCACGAAACCTGCGATAAAGCCCACCAGAATGGCGCCGAGGAAACCGGTTTGATAGTGCTGAACGGCAATCCAGGAGCCGATCATGCCCGGGGCCAGGCCCGGCTTGTCAGCCAGCGAGTAGGCGATGTAGCCACCCAGTACAGCGGTAAACAGGGTCAGACCGGCGATACCCATGGTCGCCATGTCTTTGAGGAAGCCCGCTTCCGGCACGGCGCCCTTGCCGCTCATCATCACCGACAGTGACAGCAGCACACCGCCTGCCACGATGAAGGGGATCATGTGGGAGGTACCAAACAGCAGGTGCTGCTTCATGGTGTTGAGGCGATCCTTGAAGGTGCGATCGGTGGGTTCAACCGGAGCAGAGGCCTCCGGTTTGGCGGCTGGCGCCGGTTTTTCCGCTTTCGGGCCTTGCTTGAGCAGGGTCAGGGCTTGCTCGACGGTAGTGGCCGCCTTCATCTGCTCGATAAAACCGGGTTCCAGCAGACGGGTAGAGAGCTCGGCCAGCACTTCGATGTGGTGGTTGGCGCCGCCATCCGGGGAGGCAATCATGAAGATCAGCTGGGTCGGTTTGCCATCTTCGGCGCCGTACTCGATACCCTGACGGCTGACACCGATGGCAATGGCCGGACGGCTGACCGCCTTGCTCTTGGCGTGGGGCAGGGCGACACCCTGCTCGAAGCCGGTGCAGTCCAGCTGCTCGCGGGCCCAGATATCCTTGACGAATTGCTGTTGATCAGACACGGCGCCATCGCGCGCCAGCATCTGTGCCATCTCGTCGAACAGGGCCTCCTTGCTGGTGGCCTTCAACTCCAGGCAGATGAGTCTGCCGTTGGTCATGGTGGGTAACATATTACACTCCTGGCTCCGTTGCCGAGCCGCATGATGGGGGGAACAATTGACCTGGATATTGTTCTCCCGTTGGCGCGGTGCCGAAATCGGACAAATGTGCCGTTTACTGGATTTTTGTGCTGTGCAAGTCGCCATGTGACCCAGCTCGCATATCATCATGAAAGCCAATTCATACCGATATGTTTATTGTTTTAAATAAAAACAATTAATTGTGAATGCATCTTGCTACTTGCATCAGTGCGTCGAAAAGGTTTCGGCTTCGGAGGTATGGAGATTTGTGTGCTGCTTTGAGGGCGGAAAATGTGAAGGTGCTGGCAAAACGCGTTGAGAGAACAATCAGAAAGAGGGAGAGCAGCTCTTGATGTGAGTTAATCCATCTACTGATCACTTGTTATGTGCAGCATGGGTGTCTTCGGGTTTTGTATGGTTCCTTGTTTGACAAAGCCCGCCACTTTTATGAATGGCGGGCTGTTTAGTGCTTCAGCCTTATTGAGCTGATTAATGAGGGGAGGAGAATCGGGCGTTATGTCCGAAACTTGCGTACAACCTCCTGCAGTTGTGTTGCCAACAGGTTGAGGTCGTTGCAAGCCTGAGCCATTTGTTTGGCGCCGGTCGCCACTTCTTCCGAGGCATTGCTGATGTTGACTACATTGCGATTGAGCTCCTCGCTTACCGCCCCCTGCTCTTCAGTTGCGGTGGCAATCTGAATATTCATGTGGGAGATACTGTTAACCGAGCTGCTTATTTCGGCAATAGAGGCTCCCGCTTCGCGAGCAGTGTGGACCGTCTCGGACATCATATCCTGACTCTGTTGCATGGTGACGCCCGCTTCGTTAGCACGCTGCTGCAGTTCGGAGATGATGTGGTTGATCTGGGAAGTGGAGTCTTGGGTTCGTTTGGCCAGAGTGCGGACTTCATCTGCTACCACGGCGAAACCACGACCTTGTTCACCGGCTCGGGCTGCCTCGATTGCCGCATTCAGTGCCAGCAGGTTGGTCTGCTCGGCAATCCCCTGAATGACTTCAAGCACCATGCCGATATTTCGGCTGTCATCACCCAGCTGGCGGATCACCAGAGCAGTCTCTTCGATGGCGGTAGCCACCTTTTCAATCCTGCCGATTGAGTCATTGACGGTCTCGCTGCCTTGTGCGGCTGTGTCGCTGGCCGACGTTGCTGCGCTGGCGGCGTCGTTGGTGTTGCGGGCCACCTCCTGTACCGTGGCTTGCATCTCGTTCATGGCTGTGGCCAGCTGATTGAGCTCATGTTGCTGGGCGCCCATGTTGTTGGCCGATTGCTGTGCCACCGCGCTGATCTCTTCGGCGGCCGCGCCCAACTGCACTACCGAGCCGGAGACCTCGTTGACCAGCATGCGCAGATTGGATTGCATCTCGTTGAACCCTTGAGCCAGCTTACCCAGCTCGTCATGGGAGAATTGCTTCATGTCGAGTTGGCTGGTGAGGTTGCCTGCCGCTACCTGGCGTGTCTGCTCCAGCAGGGTCATCACTGGATTGCGGATCTGCCGGATCAGCAGCCAGGCCACAATAACGACGAACAGCAAGGTTAGCGCACCGACTGTAGTGCTCAGCAGTTTTGCCCGTTCATAGGAAGCCTCACTCTGCTTGGTCAGCAGGTTGGCAACCCGATCGTTCTCCTTGCGAAGCTCCAGACCATCCTGTCCTGCCTGCTCGAGGGCTGCACGAGATTCGTTTTTGATCAGCGACTGCACCTTGGCAATATCTCCCTGCCGTATGGCTGTTTCCAAGTCACCATGGGCTGAAAAATATTTGGCTGCTGCAGTTTTCAGCTCTGCAAACATGTTGCGATCTCGCTCCGACACAAAAGGCATCGATCCATACCGTTGCTCGGCGGCCATGTACTGACTCTTTGCCGCTTCGAAAGACTGTGTGCTGCTGTTGAGGGAGTCGGGATCCTTGCCCAGTGCATCTATCACCATGTTCAGTTCGGCACGGCGCGCGTCCAGCAAGGACACATGCATCTGGCTGGATGCCCGGATGGAGGGAACGATATTGTCGCTGACCTCACTGGCGTCACGGTAAATATTGGAGAGTTGTAAAGTGGCAAACCAGGCAAAACCCAGCATCAACAAAGCGAGAGTGGTAAACGCCATGGTCAGCTTTTGCCCAATTGTCATTTTTGTCAGCATATATCCTCTTTTATCTATTTTTGTCAGCGGATCTTTGTGTGAAATTTATAGCGGCGAATAGATGTGATACCTTAAAAATAAATCAAATAAAAGAGATCTTAATCACAGAGGGTATTTAAGGTCTATTTCTTTACTGCAATGAGGTTTGGCTGGCATATCAAAAAATAAATATCAAATCTCTCATTACCCTGCTTTTAAATTGATTGAATTGTCAGTTCATGCGGCCTGGCTTTTTTACGGATTACGTCAATTTAAAGTAGAGGTAAAAATAAATCTGTTTATATGTCAGTGTTTTAATGTTGATTTCTTATGCTGTTATTCTCAGCAAAGATCGAGTGGTCTGCTTGGAATTAAATTATAGAACGACTAAAAAATAGGGCCGCATCTCGAAAAATCAAAAGAGATCCCTTTCGTTTGCATTATTAATGGTTCTGTATGACTACGGCTGCTAAATGTTTACAGACCGAATGATGATGGCCTGGGAAAGGTTTAATGGCGATGCATCTATGTGCTGTTTTAGTTTTCATCAGAGAGTGAAAATAGTAGAGGGTAGAGTTGTTATTTTTATTGCCTCCATTTTTTCGGATACTCAGAGTGTCGCCGTTGCTTGTGCAGGCTGGAATTTTCTTCGTATCAGCAAACCCAGTCATCTGCATCAGGGTAGCGCCAAGCTTGGGCGACAAACCTGTGGAGCTGGTTGTGGGCAGGATGCAGTCAGGGATGGACTTCAGAGCGAGATGCCTGAAGGAAGGTAGGCATAAGAGAGCAGTAGAGATACAGACGGACTTGACTGGTAGGCCATATTGCTCTGTTGGGAGGGGGAGGCATATTCCCCCTCCAACGAGAGTCGGCTCTTATGCTGATTAGCAGCGGTTGCCGGCGCGGGCGACCCGTCCTTCGGCCAGCAGTTGATAACTGCCAGTCGCTGCAGGAATAAAGGCTGATTGCCCCTTTTCCAGACGCAGTGACTGTTCGCCCTGCTTGAGGGTCACTGTGTCATCGATGGCAAACAGGATCTCGGCGCTGGCAGTGGTGAGCTGATGCTCGCCAGCCGGGTAGACGCTGAAAGTGAAGTCAGGTACCGGCACGTCGAAGTGCTGTACCGCGCCATCACAGCGGGGGGCCAGCAGGATCTGGTCGTCCGGCTTGGGCAAGCAGCGGGTGCAATCCAAAAGCTCTGCCACATCGATGTATTTGGGGGTGAGGCCGGCGCGCAGCACGTTGTCGGAGTTGGCCATGATCTCGAGACCCGTGCCGCGCACATAGGCGTGCGGGGTGCAGGCATCGAGGAACATCGCCTGACCTGGCTCAAGCGTCACCACGTTGAGCAGCAGCGGCGAGAAGAGGCCCACATCTCCCGGGTACTGGGCCGCCAGACTGGTGATGAGGGCAAACGTCTCCTCATCCTGATGGGCGGCGGCATAGGCCAGCAGCCCCGCCAGCGCCTCCTCCTTGCGCGCCCCTTCCAGTACCAGCAGCTGGTGGAAGAAGTGCTGCAGGCCCGCTTCATTCTGGCTGGCGGCAAGGGCTGCGGTCAGATCGGCGATGGCCGCCAGATTGACCCGCTCGAACAGTGCCAGAATGGCGGGAATGGCGCGAAAGCCGTTCATCGCCTGATAGGGGGTGAGGGCAAAGACCAGCTCCGGCTTATGGTTCGGGTCCTTGTAGTTGCGATTGCTCGCCTTGATATCGATGCCTGCGGCCTCCTCTTTGGCAAAGCCCGCTTCGGCCTGAGCCTTGCTCGGGTGCACCTGAATGGAGAGAGCCTTCTCGGCACACAACACCTTGAACAGGAACGGCAGGCTGCCAAAACGGGCGAAGGTGGCCTCACCCAGCGCGGCGGCCGGAGCCCTGTCGATCACCGAAGAGAGCTTTTGCACACTGCCCGCCAGCGTCACCTCGGAGCAGCCGTTGGGGTGAGCCCCCATCCAGAGCTCGGCCTGGGGTTTGCCTTGCGGGTTGGGAATGCCAAACAGGGTGGTGAGGGAGTCATGACTGCCCCAGTCATAGCCTTGAATCGGGTTTTGCATCAACAGAAAGGAGGGCAGATCGCTACTGCTCATAAGGGACGCCTCGTCTAGTTTGAAGAAAATCGGGTGCAGAAAAGGGTGGCATTACTGCTGTGGACCGGACTATAACATGGGCGGTCGTGCGCGCCGCAACCGCTTGCCTCTCTCTTGATCAGGATCACCATGTCTCTCATCTTCAGCCAACTGCTCGACGGAGCCCTGAGCGAACAGGTTCCATTTGACCAAATCTGGTTTGCCAGTGAACAGGGGGTGCCACCCAGTTTCAGCTATCAGGTCAACTTTCCCCGCCTCGAGCTGGTCTTTAGCGGCGAGTATCTCAACCAAATTTGGGACAGGGAGGAGGGGGTCAGAGAGATCAGTGTATTGCCGGGACAGGCGCTCTATATCCCTCCCAACGGCTGGAACAAGCCGCTCTGGACCACCGACTGCTCGGTGCTGAGCCTGCTGTTTGGCAAACGCCAGCTGGGGTTCAGTCTGGTGAGCAAGCGCCGTGAAGATCCGGACTTTTTCGATGTGCAAAAGCACAGCATCATGGCGCGGGCGGGCCATGTGATCGAACACATTTTGGCGGCGCTGAACGTACTGACCGAGGATCCCGGTCGCTCCCCCACCGATGATCACCTGCTGCAGGCCCTGCTGGCGAGTGCCCGTCAGCTGTTGCTGGAGTCCGCCACGGATCGGCCACGGGGGGCAGAGCTCTTTCACGGGATCTGCATCTATATCCAGGAGAACTTTCACCGTCCCATCACCCGTGACTCCATTGCCCACCGCTTCAACGTTTCAGCCAGCCATCTCTCCCACCTGTTCCGCGAGCAGGGTCATATGCGCCTTGCCGATTACATCAGCTGGGTGCGGATCGATCGGGCCAAATTCATGCTGAAAAAGTACCGCTTTCGTCTTGAAGAGGTGGCCAGTCGCTGCGGTTACAGTGACGTGAACTACTTCTGCCGGGTGTTCAAACAGAAGACCGGCTTGACCCCTTCCCAGTATCGTTCCCTGAGTCAGCCGCAGGCGGCGGCCAGCGAGCTGGAGGGATAACTGGGCTGGGTCGGGAAGGCGTGGTGACGGCGCACTGGCGGGTGGCTACCTCTTTGGTCTGACATGCTTTCTTGTCGTTTTATTATGAAAATGAATGGGCTAAGATGGCCGCGCGCAACAAACAAGTTGATAACAAACGGAAGTTAGGAGATGCCGATGGAAAGCAAAGTAGTAATCCCGACCCAGGGTCAGAAAATCACAGTCGATGCCAACGGCAAGCTGCAGGTTCCCAACCATCCGATCATTCCGTTTATTGAAGGGGATGGCATCGGTGTTGACGTAACCCCGGCCATGTTGAATGTGGTGAATGCTGCGGTCGAGAAAGCCTACAAGGGCGAGCGCAAGATCGCCTGGATGGAGATCTATACCGGCGAGAAATCGACTCATGTCTATGGCGAAGGTGCCTGGCTGCCGGCCGAAACCCTGGATTTCATTCGTGAATATTGCGTGGCCATCAAGGGCCCGCTGACTACTCCGGTCGGTGGCGGTATTCGCTCCCTCAACGTAGCCCTGCGTCAGGAGCTGGATCTCTACATCTGCCTGCGCCCGGTGCGTTACTACGACGGCACCCCGAGCCCGGTGAAACGTCCTGATCTGACCGACATGGTGATCTTCCGCGAAAACGCCGAAGACATCTACGCCGGTATCGAGTGGAAGGCCGACAGTGCCGAAGCGAACAAGGTGATCGCCTTCCTGCAAAACGAGATGGGCGTGAAGAAAATTCGCTTCCCCGAGTCCTGCGGGATCGGCATCAAGCCGATGTCCAAGGCCGGTACCGAGCGTCTGGTGCGTGCCGCCATCGAGTATGCCATCGACAACGATCGCGACTCCGTGACTCTGGTGCACAAGGGCAACATCATGAAGTTCACCGAAGGTGCCTTCAAGGATTGGGGTTATGCTCTGGCCCAGAACGAGTACGGTGCCCAGCTGATTGACGGCGGCCCCTGGTGCTCCTTCAAGAACCCGAAAACCGGCAAGACCATCGTCATCAAGGATGTCATCGCCGACGCCTTCCTGCAGCAGATCCTGCTGCGTCCGGCCGAGTATGACGTCATCGCCTGTATGAACCTCAACGGCGACTACATCTCCGACGCGCTGGCCGCTCAGGTAGGCGGTATCGGTATCGCGCCGGGTGCCAACATCGGTGACGGCGTGGCCCTGTTCGAAGCGACCCACGGTACTGCACCTAAGTATGCCGGTCAGGACAAGGTCAACCCGGGCTCCCTGATCCTCTCCGCCGAGATGATGCTGCGCCACATGGGTTGGGTCGAAGCGGCCGATCTCATCATCAAGGGGATGGAAGCGGCGATCCGCAACAAGACCGTCACCTATGACTTCGAGCGTCTGATGGAAGGGGCCACCCTGCGCTCCTGCTCCCAGTTTGCTCAGGACATGATCGACCAGATGTAATCTGCTGCTTGCCAGAAACGCAAAACCGGCGCCATGTGCGCCGGTTTTTTTATCGCGAAAGAGTGAAGGGGCTTATTGCGCCTGCTCTACGTGTTGCTGATAGCGTTGCTGCCATTTGCTGGTTTCTGCTTCATCACCCTGGGCCTTCCAGAAGGCGCAGATGGTGTTGGCAAGTTCCGAAGCCATCGCGTGATCTCCGTCACGTCGACTCATCAGATAATCTCCCAGCCAGCTTTGATATTGTTTCATTACCCGATCTCCTTATCTCATGTGCCCTTGAGGGTGCCCACCTTGACGGGAGCCTGTCGGCTCATCCTGGGGGGAACATCATCAGGCATGATGGTGCAAAGTCACGACCCGGGCAGAGAGCCCGATGGGCAATCTGGCGGCGAACGTGACGCGAGATGTCAAAAAATGAGCGCCATTTTAGCACAAACTGACCAACTTGGGGAAATTGTCGCCATGGATTGCGACAGAACAGCCCCATCCCCTTGTTCCCAAAACAGAAAACCCGCCGTGATGGCGGGTTGATTTGCAGATAAATGTGGCAAAACAGCCTAGATCTTGGCGCTGGCCAGGTACTTTGCCATCTCTTCGGCGGGCACCATGCCACCGCCGGTGGCCCACACCAGATGGGTGGCCTGTGCCATGGTTGCGGCATCGAAACCGCGCCCGGTGAGCCACTCGGGATTGGCAGCCACCCGCCACGGGCCGGCCATACCTGCCAGAGCAGAAGGTTCGAGTGTGATCTGCTCATCGCGCGCCAGCAGTCCCAGCAGGTCATACATCTCCTGATCGCTCAGGGTGTAGAAGCCATCGAGCAGCCGCTCCATGGCGCGGCCGACGAAGCCGGAGGCGCGACCTACCGCGAGGCCATCGGCTGCGGTGAGGTTATCGATGCCCAGATCCTGCACCGCAATGGCATCGTGCAATCCGGTGTGGACCCCCAGCAACATGCAGGGGGAGTGAGTGGGCTCGGCGAAGAAGCAGTGAACGTTATCCCCGAACGCGAGCTTGAGACCAAAGGCCACGCCGCCCGGGCCGCCACCCACGCCGCAGGGGAGGTAGACGAACAGCGGGTGGTCGGCATCCACCTTGATACCCATCTGGTCGAACTGCTTTTTCACCCGCTCGCCCGCCACCGAGTAGCCGAGGAACAGGGTGCGGGAGTTCTCGTCGTCGATAAAGAAGCAGTTGGGATCGCGCTCGGCCTCTTTGCGCCCCTGTTCCACCGCCACCCCGTAATCTTCGGCATATTCGACCACGATGACGCCGTGTTCACGCAGCTTGCGCTTCTTCCACTCCCGCGCATCGGCCGACATGTGGACGGTGACGGTAAAGCCGAGCTTGGCGCTCATGATGCCGATGGACATGCCAAGGTTGCCGGTGGAGCCCACTGCGATGCTGTACTGGCTGAAGAACTGGCGAAACTCGTCGCTGAACAGTTTGCGGTAGTCATCCTCTTCCCGCAGCAGACCAGCCTTGATCGCCAACTGTTCGGCGTGAGTCAGCACCTCGTAGATACCGCCTCGCGCCTTGATGGAGCCGGAGATGGGCAGGTGACTGTCTTTTTTCAGCAGCAGTCGACCGGTGACCTCGACCCCGTAGCGCTGGTTGAGCGTAGCCTGCATCGCCGGAATAGCGGCGATCTCGGACTCCAGAATACCGTTGCTGGCGCGGGTCTCGGGGAAGGCTTCGCACATGTAGGGGGCGAAGCGGGCCAGCCGAGCGGAAGCGTCCGCCACATTGTTGTTATCGAGCCCCACATAGGGCAGACCGGCAGCCAGAGTGGTGGTGTTGGGGTTGAACCAGGTGACTGGCTCAAGCGCGATCAGGGATTGCACCAGTGGAAATTGCGCTGTGAGCTGTTGTACGTCGATGTTTTTCATAGTGTTCTCGGTCTTGTTACACGATATAGGAGAGCAGGAAGGTACCGGCCAGCGCCATCAGGGAGGCGACCAAGGTGGCGGTGGTGTAGTACTTGAGCGTTTCGTTCAGGGTGGCGCCGCAATACTGCTTGACCAGCCAGAACAGAGAGTCAGTCACCATGGTGCAGCCAATGGCACCGGAGCCGATGGCCAGGGTCATGATCTCCGGGCTGATGTCCGGGTAGTGCACCATGATGGGGGAGACGATGGCGGTGGCGCCCATCATGGCGACGGTGGCGGAGCCCACGGCGGCGTGCAGCACGATGGCCACCAGCCAGGCCAGCAGAATGGGGTGCATATCCAGCTGGGAGAGGATGGTGGCCAGGCTATCGCCCAGGCCGCTTGCCTTGAGCACCCCGTTGAAGGCGCCGCCCGCTCCGATAATGAGCAGGATATTGGCGATGGAGGAGAAGCACTCCTCGGTCTTGTTGAGCAGCCCTTCCATCTTCATCTGCTGGCGGATCCCCAGCACGTAGTAGGCGGTGAAGGCGGCGATAAACATGGCGGTGATGGGGTTGCCGATAAACTCCAGCACGGTGTAGAGGTGGCTGGCGTGCTCCATATTGAGCTCGGCGACCGTCTTGGCCAGCATCAGCAGGATGGGCAGCAGCACGGTAAAGAGCGAGGCGCTTAAGGTCGGGAGAGTTGCCTCATCGCGGGCCTTGATGTCGGCAAAGGCGGCTGGCACCTCCTTGAACGGGAGCCGGTTACCCAGCAGCTTGAGGAACAGGGGGCCGCCGATAAGCGAGGCAAACAGGCCGACCGCCAGACCATAGACGATGACGGAACCCACATCGGCGCCCAGCTGATTGGTGACATAGAGGGCAGCAGGGTGCGGCGGCACTATGCAGTGCACGGCCATCAGGGCGGTGCAGAGCGGAATGGCCAGGGTCAGCAGCGAGGTTCTGGTCTTGCGGGCGATGGAGAAGGCGAGCGGGATCAGCAGCACTACCCCCACTTCGACAAACAGGGTGATGCCGCACACCAGACCGACCAGCACCATGATGACCTGTGGCGAGAGCCAGCGGCATCTCTGCAGGGCGAGGCCGATGCGCTCCGCTGCCCCTGACACCTCCATCATCTTGCCAAGTATGGTGCCAAGGCCGATGACGGCGGCGAGAAAGCCGAGCGTGCCACCAATGCCCGCTTCCATGGCATTGACCATGTTGACCGGGTTCATCCCCATCAGGGTGCCGACATAGAAGCTAGCCAGCAGCAGGGCAAGGAAAGGATGCACCTTGCCCTTCACTATGGTGACCACGATAAGAACGATGCTACTTAGCAAGGTAGCGATGACCCATACCTCTGAACTCATACTGCGCCTCGACATCTGTTGTGTGTGATTGTTTATGCGCTTATTGAATGAAAATGAGGCGGGGCTGACAAATGATGAAATCGACCACTTGGGTGAGCTGAGGTGATGCAAGAGCGCTGCATTGGTCACAATTTATCGAAATCACACTCTTTGGGTCTTTTGGTTTCATCCTGAAGGTGGCCTGTGGGTGTATCATCGGCGGCCATTGCGAAGAGGGGGATGAATGTATAACGGGGATAATTACATATCGCGCAACAAGCTGCTGAGTGGCTACCAGCTGGCCAAGCTGCACACCTTCGAGGCGGCCGCCCGCCACGGATCCTTTGCCATGGCAGCTGATGAATTGTCGCTGAGTCCCAGTGCCGTGAGTCACCGGATCAGCGCACTGGAAGAGGAGCTGGGGTTCAAGCTCTTTGAGCGTTTTCACCGCAAGGTGGTACTGACGGCGGATGGGCAGCGGGTGTTCTGGGCGCTCAAATCCTCGCTGGAGTTCATCAATCAGGAGATCCTGGAGATCAAGAATCAGGAGCTCTCCGGTACCCTGACCATCTATTCGCGTCCCTCCATCGCCCAGTGCTGGCTGGTGCCCAGGTTGGCTGATTTCTCCCGCCTGCATCCGCAGATCGAGCTCAATATCATCACCGGCAACGAGAACATCAACCTGCATGGTTATGGCATCGATTTGACCCTCTATTTCGATGAGAAGAGCCCGGAGCGGCTTGCCATCCACCCGCTGATGGATGAGTTCATGCTGCCGGTCTGCAGCCCGGAATATGCCGAGCAGCACGGGCTTGTCGGTAATCCCGCCAACTTGTCCTTGTGCCGTCTGCTTCATGATCGGCAGGCATGGGGATTTGACTCGGATACCGACGAATGGAGCAGCTGGGCTCGCCACGCCGGGGTCAGCCTCGAGGCATGCCAGCTGAGCATGGGTTTTGATCGCTCGGATCTCGCCATCATCGCCGCCATGAATCACGCCGGGATCGCCATGGGGCGCAAGAATCTGGTGAGCAAGCGACTGGCACGCAACGAGCTGGTGGCCCCTTTTGCCGGGCTGGAGGTCAAGTGCGAGCAGCGTTATTACATGGCGACCCTGCCCAATCGGGCGTGTCCCAAGATCCAGGCCTTTATCGACTGGGCGCAGGAAATGGCTGCCGAGATGGAATGAACAGAGGCCGGTGCGCAAGAGCAAAATGAAGATGGTAAAGCGCGAGTGAACGAAGGTAGCGGTTTAACGTAGCGGGAAAATTGGGGGAGAGGGGTTGGCTGATGGTGGTTGGTCGCGAGTGGCCTTGCTGCCAACACCGGGTGGCTGGCAGCAAGGCAACGGTCGGGATCAGGTGGTCTTTTCCAGATGGTTCTGGTAAATCTGCTGCCACTTGTCCAGTTCGTTTTCATCACCCTGCTGCTGCCAGAACTCGCAGATGGAACTCGCCATCTCGCATGCCATGGCGTGGTCACCGTCACGGCGACTCATCAGGTATTGCCCCAGCCAGCTTTGATACTGTTTCATTGCACGATCTCCTTATCTATTTAACCCTTGATACTGCAGCTGTGGGCCACCCGTCCGGCAGTGTTGCGCCACACTCCACTTTCGCCGCGCGCTGCTTGTTATTGCCTCGCTTGTTGTCAATCAGGACAGAGAGCGTATGAGAAAAAGGCGAAAGTGTTAAAAATTGGCCACCACCTTATCACAAAATGGTGTGATATGCAGGCTTTGGGGCCAATTGAGTTATAAGCGCGGGTTGTGTGTCCCGACATCGCGACAGGGATTGACGGAGAGTATCGGCACGCAACTTGTGCCGCAAGCAGGCGTTTGAGCGGTTACTGGGTCACCCGACGTGCCTGCCAGTAGCGACTGTTCCAGTAGACGTTGTCGAGGCGGGAGCGGATCACTCCCTTGCTGGTGGAGGCGTGAATAAACTCGCCGGCACCTGTGTAGACCCCCACATGGTACTGTTGCCAGCCGGTTTTGAAGAAGACCAGATCCCCGTGTTGCAGCCGGTAGCGATCCACCGGTTTGCCAATGCTGGCCTGAGATTCGGTGGTTCTTGGCAGGTTGAAGCCCAGCACCTGACTGTAGGCGAGCTGGGTGAAGGCGGAGCAGTCTAGCCCGGCGCGGCTGGCGCCGCCCATGCGGTAGGGAACACCGCGCCATTGTTGGTAGAAGCCATCAAAGGCACTGCTCTGCCGGGGGGCCGGAGGCGGCTCCGGCGTGCTGGAACAGGCGGCCAGCAGCAGAGTCAGCAGGGATAGCAGCAGCTTGCGATACATCGGGCTCTCTCCACGGACGGGTCTACCAAACGAGACATTTATCGAGCGCCATATCCTGCCAAATCGTTCTGGGGGCAGGAGGGCACGCGACAACTTTTCCATCATAAACAGGGATCTGGCTCCAGACCTAGTCTCCGAGAGGAAAAATGTGGTGGGGAACTGAAAAACGCCAACCCGAGGGCTGGCGTTTGTTGTCACTCGTTGTGGCTGATCAGCGGTTTAAGCAGCTCGGCCAGCTTGTAGAAGGTCTGCACCCGGGTGGTGCTGGGGCGCCAGACCAGCCCGATCTCGCGATAGGAGGTCTCTCCCGGCAGCGGGATGGCCACCAGATCGGAGTTGGCAAGAATGCCGGCATCGATGGCCATCTGCGGCAGGAAGGTGGTGCCAAGACCCGCTTCCACCATCTGCACCAGGGTGTGCAGGCTGGTGGCGGCGAACGGGTTGATCTTGCTCTTGTCCCGCAGGCGGCAGGCGCTCACTGCGTGCTCGGTGAGGCAGTGCTCCCGCTCCAGCAGGAAGATGCTCTGGTTGGGCAGCTCCTTGTAGTCGAACGGGGTATGCAGACCGGCCGCCATGCTGGCGGGCATCACCATGTGGAACGGATCCTGGCCGACGGTCTTGCAGTGAAATCCACCGATCTCGATGGGCAGGGCGAGGATCAGCAAGTCGAGCTGACCCTGTTCCAGCTGCTTGAGCAGATTGCTGGTGGTGTCTTCACGCAGCAACAATTCGAGGTCAGGATAGGTTTTGCTGCACTCTTTCAGCAGCTTGCTCAGCAGGAAGGGGGCGATGGTGGGAATGCAGCCAAGACGTACCGTCCCCTGCATCACGCCGCCCTGATGTTGCCCGAGCTCCATCAGATCCCGCGCATCGGAGAGCAAATTGCGAGCGCGCTCGACGATTTCCATGCCGACCGGGGTCATAATGAAGCTCTTGTGGTCCCGCTCCACCAGTTGCAGGTTCATCATGTCCTCCAGCGTCTGGATCCCGGTACTCAGGGTCGACTGGCTGACATGACAGGCCTTGGCGGCGCGGTTGAAGTTCTTGTGCTCATCGAGAGCGACCAGATATTGCAGCTGTTTGAGGCTGGGCCAACGTTGCATAGAAAAACCCGATTAATGCTATCTATTTAATTTGATTTAACTAATCTACCACCGGGTCTATAGTTTGTCGCTTGAATTAGATGGACTTGGCTCTAGGTAGCCCAATCCTCACCGGATTGTTCACTTCACATAAAGAGGAATTGAATATGGTATTGGTAGGCCGTCCCGCACCCGATTTTACCGCCGCAGCTGTTCTGGGTAATGGCGAGATCGTTGATTCATTCAACCTGTCATCCCACATCAAAGGCAAAGCTGCCGTTGTCTTCTTTTATCCGCTCGATTTCACCTTCGTCTGCCCGTCCGAGCTGATTGCCTTCGATCACCGTTATGAAGAGTTCCAGAAGCGTGGCGTGGAAGTGATCGGTGTTTCCATCGATTCCCAGTTCTCCCACAACGCATGGCGCAACACCAAAGTGGAAGATGGCGGTATCGGTCAGGTCAAGTACCCGCTGATCGCCGACGTGAAACACGAAATCTGCAAAGCCTATGACGTTGAGCATCCGGAAGCCGGTGTGGCGTTCCGTGGCTCCTTCCTGATCGACAAGAACGGTGTCGTTCGTCACCAGGTTGTCAACGATCTGCCGCTGGGCCGCAACATCGACGAGATGCTGCGCATGGTCGATGCCCTGCAATTCCACGAAGAGCACGGCGAAGTGTGCCCGGCTCAGTGGGAAAAAGGCAAAAAAGGTATGCAAGCCTCTCCGGACGGCGTTGCCAAGTACCTGTCCGAGAATGCTGACTCCCTGTAATCGGGCTGCACTCTCCTTGAAGAACCGGCGTCTTGGCGCCGGTTTTTTTATACCTGAGATTTATCCATCCCCTGACATTGCGGTCACACTCTTCTCGCTCCTTCGCTCCTTCGCTCCTTCGCTCCTTCGCTCCTTCGCTCCTTCGCTCC
>OERN01000001.1_pt1 | contig 178412 bp, 172 predicted proteins | sample 1540061 | NCBI WGS metagenome assembly OERN01 (sample SAMEA3891241, study PRJEB23780) | metagenome | biome: terrestrial biome; feature: animal house; material: water of meat washing | place: Italy | collected 2015-05-12 | reverse complement strand
GGCCAGCTGGCGCACCTCGTCGGCCACCACGGCAAAACCGCGGCCCTGCTCACCGGCCCGGGCTGCCTCGATGGCGGCGTTGAGGGCCAGCAGGTTGGTCTGCTCCGAAATGGCGCTGATGACGGCGGTCACTTCGCTGATCTGCATCACCCCCTCCTTGAGCTGGTTGACCTGCTGGGTGGCCTGCTCCACCTCGGTGGCCAGCGCCTTGATGCCGTGCACGCTGGCGTGAACGTCGCGGTTGCCGAGCCCGGCTTCACCGGTCGCTTCCTGGGTATCCCGCGCGGTATTTTCGGCGTGTCCGGCCACATCGGAGATGGTGGCGCTCATCTCGTTCATGGCGGTAGCGAGCTGGGCCAGCTGATCCCGCTGGCTGGTCACCGCCTGATTGGTCTGCTCGGCAGAGGCGGCGATGCGCAGGGCGGCATCCGCCACGTTGCGAGCTCCCTGGCTGGCCTCCAGCAGGGCGTGACGGATGGCATCGAGACTCTGGTTGGTGCAGCGGGCGACCACTCCCAGCTCATCCTTGCCCTGTACCGGGATGCTCACCACCAGATCCCCCTTGGCGACCCGCTGCATGGCGTGGTTGATCTGGCTGAGGGGGGAGACGATGGAGTGGGTGATGCGCCAGCCCAGCAGCCCCATCAGCAGGATCACGATGGCGGTGGCGGTACCCATCTTCATGTACTGGGCCCAGATGGTCTGCTGAATATCCTGCAGCAGCATGCCGGAACCGAGGATCCAGCCCCAGGGCTGATAGCCGGAGACCATGGAGAGCTTGTCGGCGGTTTCGCCCGATGGGCCTGTCCAGACATATTGCAGGGTGCCCTGTTTGCCCCCTTTGGCGATATCCACCATCTGATACCAGAACTGCCCGGCGGTGGCGGCGCCCCCTTCACCCATCTTCTGGCCGACCAGTTCGGGACGGATGGGGTGAACCACCATGGTGCGGTTCTCGTCGATGACGAACAGGTAGTTGTTGCCATCAAAGCGGGTGTTGGTCAGCAGCTTGCGCGCCTCCTGCTGGGCCTGCTCTGCTGGCAGGGTGCTGGCCAGAAACTGGATCTGGCTCATGGCCTGCTCCAGTACCGCATTGAGCCGCGCCTCTCGCTCGCTCATCAGATTGCGCTGGAGCGCGTTGGCCGAGATAAGCAGCAGCGAGACAAAACCGACAAACGCCAGTGCGAGCAGCAAAATCAATTTGCGGCTCACGGTAATATCACCGAGCTTGAACATGACTAAACCCTCATTTCCCTGTTGATTTTATGTGGCTCTGTACCGCGGCAGCCAGTTCGTAAGAGTTAACAACTCATTTACTTTCAGTCTCTTGCCGAGCTTTCTCAAATGAGCGTTTTAACATCAGTATAGTCAGCAGACAGCAACCCCCACTTTTTGGTAGCGTGTTGATGCGCATCCCTGCGCAATTTTTGCCAAAGAGTGTGAATGGTTTGGCATTTCTTCAAAAAAAGGAGTGGGCCCCGCTGCGGGTGACCCCATAACAAGAGGGAATTTATGAGTTCCATTGCCAGGAATTACTTCAACCAGCTCAACGCCGACTACCTGCAGGTGCACAGGCGCAAGGAGGATCTCTTCTGGTCCACCTATATGGGCACCAGCGATGATCAGGCCGGTTTCACCGCGGCCGAGCAGGCCTACAAGGCCTTTTGTGCCAATCCGGCCCGTCTGCCCGAATTGCGGGAGATGTTGGTGCAGGCCGACGAGGATGATCTCAAGCGCGGTCTGCAAGGCTGGATCGCCTTCTTCGAGTGCAATGTGATTGAAGATCCCGCCGCTGCCGCCCTGATGGATGAGCTGGTAGCTGCCGAGGCGGCGCTGTTTGCCCGCCGCAAGGGGCTGAAACTGACCCTGCTGGATGAGCAGGGCCAGCAGGTCGCAGGCAGCCTGCCCGCCGCCAGTACCTCGCTCGCCGCCAGCCCGAACGAGGCGGTGCGCCAGAGCGCGCTCGCCATGTTCCACACCCTGGAGCAGTGGGTGGTCGGCAACGGTTTTCTCGAGGTGGTGGCGATCCGCAACCGCTTTGCCCGCGCCATGGGCTATCGCGACTACTTCGACTACAAGGTGCGCAAGAACGAGCAGATGAGCCCGGAGCAGCTGTTCGCCATCCTCGACGACTTTATTGCCCGCACCGACGCCCGGTTGCAGCAGAGTCTGGTCGAGCTGAAGGCCGCCAAGGGCGAGGCGGCCCTGCTGCCCCACAACCTGCGTTACAGCGTGAGCGGCGACGTGACCCGCCAGCTCGATCCTTACGTGCCCTTCTCGCGGGCGCTGCGGGATTGGGTCGAGAGCTTCCGCCGGCTCGGCATCCAGTATCGCGGGGCGACCCTGACGCTGGATTTGCTGACCCGGGAGGGGAAATACGAGAACGGCTTCTGCCACGGCCCGGTACCGAGCTTCTTCCAACAGGGGGAGTGGGTGCCGGCGGTGGTCAACTTCACCAGCCTGGCCGATCCGGCGCAGGTGGGCAGCGGCTGGAGTGGCCTCAACACCCTGTTCCACGAGGGTGGGCATGCCGCGCACTTTGCCAATGTCACCGGCAACGCCCCCTGCTTCTCACAGGAGTTTCCGCCCACCTCCATGGCCTATGCCGAGACCCAGTCGATGTTCTGCGACAGCCTGCTGGACGATGCCGACTGGCTCAAACGCTACGCCAGAAATGCGGCGGGAGAGGCTGTTCCCGATGCCCTCATCAAGGAGATGATCGAAGCGCGTCAGCCGTTTCGTGCCTTCAACGAGCGCCAGATCGCGCTGGTGGCCTACTTCGAACGGGATCTCTACGCCATGGATGAGGCCGAGCGCACCCCCGAGGCTGTGTTGGCGCTGGCCCGCCAGTGGGAGCGCAAGATTGTCGGGGTCGAGAGCCCGCGCCCGTTGCTGGCCATTCCGCACCTCCTTAATCAGGAGTCGGCCTGCGCCTATCACGGCTACCTGCTGGCGCTGATGGCGGTGGAGCAGACCCGCGCCTTTTTCCTCAAACGTGATGGCTACCTCACCGACAACCCGCGTATCGGGCCGGATCTGGCCGCCCACTACTGGGGGCCGGGCAACGGCATGAGTCACGATGAGACCCTGCGCAGCCTGACCGGCGAGGGATTCAGCGCGGTGCCGCTGGCCGAGGCATGCAACCTGAGCGCCGCCGAAGCGTGGCAACAGGCGCAAGCCTGCATGGCCGCCGCCCAGCAGCGCCCCGCGGCTGGCGAGGGAAGCCCGCTCGATGCCCATATCCGGGTGGTACACGGCGCCGAGCTTATCGCCGACAACAGCGAGTCGGAAACCCGCATGCTGGCCGACTTCGAAGCGTGGATCCTGAGCCACAGCGCACGAGCCTCAGTTGCGTAAGCTGGAATGCTCCCGGTTCTTGAGCCGGGGGCACTCTTGGCGTGGTTCTGATGTCTGTTCGCGGCGATGACTGGCTGGTGCGACTTTAGAAATGCTGATGACACAGGCTGTCGCATGATGGTTTTGGTATGCGGATTTCAGATTAAATATGTATTCATATGAACAAGTCTCTACAGAGCAGGCCATAAGCTCTTAGAACCTTATCGCCTCATATCTTTGTTTATTTTGTTAATAGTGTTTTTTGCACTCACCTTTGTGCATAAAGATTGATCTATTCATCTTTTTGAGAACCATTCCCATCTTGTCGGATTGACTAAATTGTCCACAGCTGCAAAATCGCCCACCTTGCCACTCCCGATGTGAATCGGGTTCGGAAAGCCTCAGATCTCCGCCCGGAGATGGCTGGGCCGCACATAGGAAAGGTGCTGGCCGTTGCCCGCCTTTCACCCTCGAAATCAGCACACAAGTCAGGAAGCCCTCTTGCTCATCAGGCAGGAGCGGACGGGTGTGTATATCCGTATGGTCGTGCAGGGACGATATGACCAGCGTTTGTTATGGGTGGTATGTTGCGAATGAATCGCATCTTTTTGATGTTGGCGCTGTTGCCCCTGCTGGTGTGTGCCAGTGAGGTGGACAGAGTGCGTGAAGCCTGGGTGATCAAGGCCCGAGCGGGAGAGCTGGATGCGGCAGCGCACGGGCTGGATGCTCTCTATCGACAAAGTGGTGATGGCAAGGTGCTCGATGATCTGATCGCCGTGCAGCTGTGGCGGGGTGATCGCAAGGGGGCGCTGGCCGCCTGTGAGCCGTGCGAGCTCAGCCCCATCAGCAACAGTACGCTGGAAGGGGTGGCCCGTGCCGCCCGCGACGAGAAGCGCTACTCCGAGGCGATCAGCTATTACCGCATCCTGCAGGGACGCGATCCGGCCAACCGCAATGGCTGGCTCGGGCTGTTTCTCACTGCCAGTGATCAGGGCAACCGCGAGCTGGCCCGCCACGCTGCGGGTGAATATGAGGCCAACTTTGGCCGCGATCAGGCGATCCTCGAAGCCCGCATCTATGCCGCCCGCCAGGGTGAAGATCCCATGGGCGAGCTGCTGGCCCGCCAGCAGTGGCTGGAGCTGGAGCCGGATAACCACGAACAGGTGCTGGCACTCTATCGGGTAGCCGTGAGCCTGGGGGCGGGGCCTGCGGCAGCAGACCTGATGGGCCGTTACCCCAAGCTGTTCAAACCGGTCGACCGGCTCTGGCTCGACTACTACCAGGCGGTCAATCTGCTGCGGATCTCGGCCCAGACCGAAGATCCGGCGCTGGCCCGCCGCTCCCTGACTCGCACGTTGGCATTGCAAGACAGGATCCTGGCCCGCGCCCCCCACGATCATGTGCTCTATATCAGTGCCCGCCGAGATGTAGTGGTGACGCTGGTGGCCCTCGGCGAGTTTGCCCGAGCCGAACGGGAGTCCGCTACGCTGCAGGCCGAGGGGCCATTGCCTGACTATGTGCTGGAGGCGCGCGCCGATGCACTGGCCGGGCTGGGACGGGTGGATGAGGCCTCCGTGATTTACCAGCAACTGGCGACCCCTGCACGGGCCAAAGACAAACGCCTGCTGGAGAAGCGCTTCTATGCCTATTCGGATGGAGAGCGCTATGGCGCGGCGCAGGGGCTGCTGGCCGGTTGGCAGGAGCCACCGACTCGCTGGGATTTCACCGGCAACATGCGGATGGCCAACGACGACTACGAGAAGGTGTTGCAGCTTAAAACGTTGCTGCAGGCCTGGCGTGGTGAGGCGGGCGCGGCAGAGCGGCAGCTGGAAGGATGGCTGAAAACCGCGCCTGCCAATCCCTGGCTCTGGCTGCAACTGGGGGATATCCGCCGCTGGCGGGGTCATCCCGATGAAGCCGAGCAGGCCTATCAGCAGGCGGTGCGCTGGCTGCCTGCCGGACGCACCGTGCTGGCCGAGCCCGGTCGCCTCAATGCCCGGCTCGACAAGGGCGACTGGCAGGGCACGCCGCAGGCCGTGCGCACCCTTGGCAACCTGACCCGGGATCGTCAGGAGCTGCAGCAGCGGCTGACTCTGGAGCAGGCCCCGCAATTTGTCACTGACCTGACTCATGGCCGCAACGAAGGGGGCTCGGTGCAGGCCAGCCGTGACTGGAGCTACGACAGCCGCCTCTACAGCGCTCGCAACGATGGCGGCGATCGGCTGTTTGTCCGCCGTCAGGGCAGCTTTGGCGAGTTCGACCAGCAGCCCGAGCGCGCCGCCTATACCGGGCTGGGGGCCGAGCTCTCCTTCTACCCGCTGCAACTGACGCTGGAGGGTGGCACGGGTAGCGAGCTCAACCACAAAGGCTATCTGTGGAGTCGCCTCGACTGGCGGCTGGACGATCGCTGGACGCTGGGCACTGCCATCAACCTCAACAGTGCCGACACCCCGCTGCGGGCATTGGCGCGCGGCAACTACGCCGATCAATACCAGCTCGATCTGGGCTGGCGTCAGGATGAGACCCGCGAGGGGGCACTGCGACTGGAGCAGATGGATATCAGCGATGGCAACCGGCGGCTGACCGCCTCCGGCTGGCTGCGTCAGGATCTCTGGCGCCGGGATCGCTGGTGGTTCGATACCACCTTGCGTGGTGCCGCCTCCCGCAACGAGGCGTTGGAGGTCGACTACTTCAATCCCTTGCAGGATCGCAATCTGGAGCTGGAGCTGGCGGGGCGCTACCGGCTGCCGCTGGATGGGCGCCGCTCTTTACTACAGAGCCTGACCATGAGTGGCAACCACTACTGGCAGCAGGGCTATGGCAGCGATCAGGGGTGGCAGCTCAGCTATCGCCATGACTGGATCCTCTCTCCCGCCCTCAGCCTGGGCTATGGCCTTGGCCGCCGTCAGGCCATCTATGACGGCAATCCCGAGTTCGGAAATTTCATCTTCGCCAATCTGCAATGGAGTTTCATGTGATGAGACGCTGGCTTGCTCCTTTCGTTTTGCTGCTTGCACTGCTGCCTTCGCTGACGCAGGCGGCCCGGCAACCCGATGACTATGTGGTGCTCTGCTACCACGATATCGTCGATCTGAAATTGACCCCCAACCTCAAGCTCTATCCCCAGACCATCCGGCGCGACACCCTGATCCGCCACTTCAACTGGATCAAGCAGCAGGGTTATCACCCGGTCAGCTTCCAGCAGATCCTGGATGCCAAAGCGGGCAAAGCACAGCTGCCGGAGAAGGCGATCCTGCTCAGCTTCGACGACGGCTACGAGAGCTTCTACCGGCTGGTCTATCCGCTGCTCAAGCTCTACAACTACCCGGCGGTCTTTGCGCTGGTGGGCAGCTGGCTGGATGTTGCCGATGACAAGATGGTCCCGTACGGCAATGACAAGCTGCCACGCAGCTACTTCGTCGGCTGGCCGCAGATCCGCGAGATGCAGGACTCCGGACTGGTGGAGCTGGCCTCCCACACTTTCACCTCCCACTACGGGCTGCTCGCCAACCCGCAGGGCAACGTGCAGCCGGCGGTGACCACCGCAGGCTGGAGCCAGAATGGCTACGAGAGCATGGCCGACTATCGGGCCCGGATAAAAGCCGACTTCGACGCATCGGCCAGCCAGCTCAGGGAGCAGACCGGTCGGGCACCACGGATCCTGGTCTGGCCCTACGGCGCCTTCAACCAGACGGCGCTGGAGCTGGCCAGTGCGGCGGGGATGCCCTACACCTTCACCCTGGCGGAAGGGCTCAACAAGCTGAGTGACTCGGGCAGCACGGTGCGCCGCTATCTGCTGGAGGAGGACACCAGCCTCGAAACCCTGGACGAGATCATGGGGGGCAATACCTGGGAGCGGCAGGTGGAGCGCTTGGTGCACGTGGATCTGGACTATGTCTACGACAAGGATCCGCAGCAGATGAACAAGAACATCGACATGCTGCTGGATCGGATCAAGGGTTACGGCATCACCACCGTCTATCTGCAGGCCTATGCCGATGACAACGGCGACGGGGTGGCGGAGGCGCTCTATTTCCCCAACCGTCATATGCCGGTCAAGGCGGATCTCTTCAACCGGGTGTCCTGGCAGCTCAAGACCCGTGCCGGGGTCAAGGTGTTCGCCTGGATGCCGGTGATGGCCTACGACATGGGGCCGAACCACGCCTATGTCACCGACAGCCGTACCGGCGCCCCCGCCAAGGGGCAGTATCTGCGCCTCTCGCCCTGGGATCCTGCCAGCCGTCAGCTGCTGCTGGATATCTACGAGGATCTCGGTTTTTACACCAAGTTCGATGGTCTGCTGTTCCATGACGATGCGTTCCTCAGCGACTACGAGGGGCCGATGTCGCTGGCTCGCACCCCGAATGCGCTGCAGGCGCAGGGGGAGCAGAAGACCGATCTGCTGATCGACTTCACCATGGCGCTGCGTGATGCCGCCGCTCGTTACCGGCAAGGGGGCGCCGACGGTCTCAAGACTGCCCGCAACATCTATGCGGCGTTGGTGACAGAGCCGCAATCCCAGCAGTGGTTTGCCCAGAGCATGGCGGCGTTTGCCAAGGCCTATGACTACACCGCCGTGATGGCGATGCCCTATATGGAGCAGGCAGAAAACCCCGATGAGTGGCTGGCCAGGCTGGCGGAGGATTCACTGGCACAGGTGCCGGCCAATCGGCTGGTGTTCGAGCTGCAGAGCCGCAACTGGCGTACCGACCAGCCCATCCCCGATGCCGAGCTGGCGCGCTGGATGGAGATCATCCAGCGCAAGGGGGTGACCAACTTTGGCTACTACCCGGATGATTTTCACAACAACCAGCCGGATCCGGCGGTGCTCAAGCCGGTCTTCTCGGTGCAGACCCAGCCTCAGCCGACCCAGCTGCCGGTGACGCCGGTCGCAGTCAGTGCCGCTAAAGCCACCCAAGGGGAGGCGATGCGGTGAAGGATCTTCTGGAAGGGATAGCCATCTTTACGTTGGCCTATCCCAGTCTGATGGCCATGGTGTGGGTTTGTGGCGGTCTCTATTACTACTTCCAGTGGGAGCGGCGGGATATCGCGCTGGCCAAGCGGGGGCTGGAGCTCCCCTATTACCCCAGAGTGACCCTGATGGTGCCCTGCTACAACGAGGGGGCCAACGTCGAGGAGACCATCGGCCACCTGCTGCGCCAGCGCTATCCCGATTTCGAGGTGCTGGCCATCAACGACGGCAGCAAGGACGACACAGGCGCGCGGCTGGATCGGCTGGCGCAGCAGGATCCGCGCCTGACCGTGCTCCACCAGCACAATCAGGGCAAGGCGATGGCGCTCAACAACGGGCTGGCCGTGGCCAGCGGGGAGATCCTGGTCGGCATCGACGGGGATGCGGTGCTCGACTATGACGCGGTGCGCTGGATGGTGAAGCACTTCATCGAGAGCCCGAGGGTCGGGGCGGTCACCGGCAATCCGCGGGTACGCACCCGCTCCACCATCATCGGCAAGATCCAGACCGGCGAGTTCAGCTCCATCATCGGCCTCATCAAGCGGGCCCAGCGGATCTACGGCACCGTCTTCACCGTCTCCGGGGTGGTGGTGGCCTTTCGCAAGCAGGCGGTCGAGGCGGTCGGCGGCTGGAGCAATGACATGGTGACCGAGGACATCGACATCAGCTGGAAGCTGCAGCTGGCCGGCTGGCTCATCCACTATCAGCCCCAGGCGCTCTGCTGGGTGCTGATGCCGGAGACGGTACGCGGTCTCTACAAGCAGCGGCTGCGCTGGGCGCAGGGGGGCGCCGAGGTGTTTCTGCGCTACGGGTTGCAGGCGATGCGCTGGCGCAACCGCCGCTTCTGGTTGCTGCTGCTGGAGTATCTCTCCAGCGTGGCCTGGTGCTACAGCATGTTGCTGCTGGCGCTGATCTGGCTGATTGAGCCTGACGTGAGCGGACTGGCGGTGGGTCATCTGTTCCAGTGGACCGGGGTGATGATGACCGCGATTTGTCTGGTGCAGTTCGGGGTCAGCATCTTTATCGACAACCACTACGACAAGAGCATGGCCCGCAGCTTTATCTGGTGCGTCTGGTATCCGCTCATCTACTGGCTGCTCAATCTGGTGACCGTGGTGGTGGCGGTGCCCAAGGCGATCCTGCGTCGTCGTGGCCAGCTGGCGGTGTGGGAGAGTCCTGACAGGGGGGAGTCGTTCCGTGACAAAACATAAGTTGGCGAACGAGATGATCATCAGCAACGGTACCCGGCGCAGCTGGAAGTATCGGCTGCGGGATCTGCTGATCCTGCTGGTGACCTGGGTCGGCTGGATTTTTCTGGCCCTGCAACCCTGGCTCAACTATCTGGAGACGGAAGAGAATCAGAGCTTTATCGGCTCGCTGGATGCCGTCGAGGTGGGGCAACTGTTTCTGGCCCTGCTGTTCGGCATCTTCCTGCTGATCCACTCCTGGGCAAAATACAACAGGCTGCTGCACCGGTTGGTGGGCAAGCGAACGGCCTCAAAAGCGCCGTAATCATGAGGGGCAGGTCGGCCCCTCACTTTTTATCACCGATCAAGCACTGCGAAGCGGGCGGGGTACCCGAAGCGTTTTTTTCGGGCCGGTTTGCCATAGCGATGTCGCCGACACTCCCAAAACCAGTCGTTTTGCCCCTAATTTTTCATTCATCAATAACTTTATTTCCGCAATTTTCACAGATGGCGTGGCGTTCAAAGCGATCCATGTTGGCCAGAAAGGGGCCGGCGGCCCAGCCGGTAATGAAGTCTTTGATAAATGCAGTGCGCTTTTGCTCTGGTTTCACCTCTTTTCCATAGGATTTGTCGACCAGCACCACGACATGGTTGGTCTCGCGCTGACAACTCGGGCAGTAGCGTTGTTCGGTGGATGAAAGCAAGGGGGATCTCCTTGTCCGGAAGAGTGGGCAGCAGGTTTTCCGCCGCAGATATGTAACGTCCCCATTTGATTCCTTTTTCTGGCAGGTCGTCAATCACAGCGGAGGTGGATTGTGCGCTATCTCCTGTGAAGAGGGGCGAGCCAACAAGGGTGATCACGAGGGGCCAGTCGGCCCCTCTTTTGTTTCCGTTTGTCACACATTGCCACACAAGCTTCCCCCTCTGGCAAAGTCTTGTGACCGGACGGGTGTGTAATGGTGCCATCAGCAGGGAGATGAGGCCCTGCCGCGATGGAACCAGGGAGCATGTTATGACGAACAAATGGATGTGGTGGCTGTTGCCGCTGCTGGCGGTCGGGGTCTGGTGGCTCGGTTATGCGGGGGATGCCAACGGGGTGTGGCCCTGGCGCCATGAGATGTTGTTACTGACCGGCCTGCTGGGGATGACCTATATGGCCATTTCGCTGTTGCTGGCGTTGCGCCTGCCGCAGCTGGAGGTGTGGTGTGGCGGTCTGGATCGGATGTTGCGATTGCACCGTCAGACGGCCATCGGCGGTGCATTGGCGCTCACTGCGCATTGGCTGGTGGTGGAGGCGCCCAAGTGGGCGGTCTCGGCGGGTTGGCTGAGTCGTCCCGCCCGGCGTGGGGCCAGCGGTGCTGGGGCTGGCACAGGCAATGGCATCTCGCTCCATGCCCTTGGCAATACCCTGGGTGAGTGGAGTTTCTATCTGCTGATCGCGCTGGTGGTAGTGAGCTTGCTGGCGCTGGTGAGTTATGGCCGTTTTCGGCTGATCCACCGGCTGGCGCCGCTCATCTATCTGGCGGGGTGGGGGCACGGGCTCTGCCTGCTGCCTCAGGTGGGAGCCATGACGCCTGTTGGGGTATCGATCTGGTTGATCGGCGGGATCGGTGCTATCGGGGCCCTCTACTCCCTGCTGGGACAAGTGGGGGCGCGGGATCGCCATCCCGGCCGGGTCATTGCGGTGCGGGCGCTGGCGGATCAGACCTGCGAGCTGACCATGCAGCTGGAGCGGCCGCTCGCCCATTACCGCCCGGGTCAGTTTGCCTTCTTCGAGTTTGACGCCAAGGAGGGGCCGCACCCCTTTACCCTGGTGCGGGTGTCGGCGGATCGGCGCCAGCTGGTGATCGCGGTGCGGGCGCTCGGGGATCATACCCGTCAGCTGGTGGCAGAGGCGCGCGTCGGGGATGGGGTGGTGGTGACCGGGCCCTATGGCGCCTTTGTCGCCCCGCAAGGGGGAGGCCGAGCCCTCTGGCTGGGGGCCGGGATCGGCATCACGCCGTTTGTGGCCTGGCTGGAGGGGTTGGCTGCCCGTGGGGAGCGCGGCGAGGGGATCACCCTGATCCAGTGCGCGCCGGATCTGGCGGGCGCCGTCTACCACCAGCGGTTGGTCGAGCTCTGTCATCGCACCGGTGTGCGTTATCAGCTGCATCTGGACAAGGCGGCCGGGCGGCTGGATCTGGCCCGCATCGCGCAGGATGCGCCCGAGCAGGTGTGGTTTTGCGGGCCGGAGGGGATGGCAGATGCCCTGACCCGGCTGTTGCCGGACGGGCATCTGCATCGCGAGCTGTTTCGCTTTCGTTGAGCTCGATGGGCGCCGTTATTTGGCGCTGGCTGGCAACTGCTTGAGGGCGGCTTGTACTGCCGCCTCCAGTTGCGGGTCGCGCCCGGCCACCATGTCGGCGGGGGTGAGGGGCACCTGCAGATCCGGGATCAGCTCCTGATTCTCGTAGAAGGTGCCGTCCGGTTTGCGCAGCCCCAGGGTCGGAATGCCGTAGGAGAGGCCCGGGATCAGCCGGGAGTCGTGGCTGTAGACCATGGTGCCGGTGCCGGGCACCGGATCGCCGACGATGGGGCCGACCTTGAGGGTGCGGTAGTACTCGGGGAAGGCGGAGCCTTCCGAGTAGCTGCCAGCGTTGACCAGCACCACCGAGGGCTTGGTCCACTGGCGAGTGGCGGCGTCGGTTTCACCCTTGCCCTGACGGGGCCAACTGCTGGCCATCCCCTTGGTGCTGCCGCTGCCGGTCAGAAACTCCACCAGGGTATTGGCGAGATAGCCACCGCTGTTGAAGCGGACATCGACGATCAGCGCATCGCGATTGCGCTGTCTGCCGAGGGCATCCGCCACCACCGCATCGTAGACCTCGCTATTCATTGCCGGCAGATAGACGTAGCCGACCCGTCCTCCGCTCAGGCTGGCCACCAGCTCCCGCCGTTTCTCAATCCAGCGATCCTGTTGCAGCTGGTACTCCTGCTGTTTGTCGATGGCGGTGAGCACCACCTCGTCAGTTTGCTTGTTGCCCTCCTGCTGGAAGGTGAGGGCAAGCCGGGCACCGGCCTGATGGTTGAGGGCCCGATCCAGCTCGGCCAGATTGGCAATCGGGACGCCGTTGATGGCGAGCAGGCGGGCGCCCGGGGCGATATCGCTCTCCTGATCCAGCGGGCCGCCAGAGAGCAGGGCGGTGAGCATCACCCCCTGCTCGCCATCCTGCCAGTAGCCGCCAAGGCTGGCGGTCTCGTCCGCCATGCGCGGGAAGGGGGCGGGGCCGCTGCCCCAGGTGTGGGAGACATTGAGCTCGCCAGCCAGCTCCGCCAACAGGTTGCCAAAGTCCCGCGGGTTGCCGATGCCCGGCAGCAGGCGGCGGTAAGCGGCGACATAGCTATCCCAGTTCACCCCGTTCATATCGTCCAGATAGAACTCGTCCCGGGTGAGCCGGGCGATCTGATCGAAGGCGGCGGTCATGCGTTCCTGCCAGCGGCTGGTGGGCTGCAAGGCGAAGGGGGCGCTGGTGGCCTCGCCGGAGTCGAGGTGGATCCGGGTGATCTCCCCATCCCGCACCAGGGTAGCCAGGGTGCCCTGCTGGTTGAGGCTTGCCAGCGCTGGGCCGGGCTGCTCGCCAAACAGTTCGCTGGTTTTGCCCTTGCGCAGATCCTGGCTGTAGCCCTTGATCTCGCTCTCGCTGTTGACCCCCATCTCCTCCACCAGATAGATCAGCTGGTCGCCGATGATGCGGCTGGCGAGCAGGGTGCCGGTGGGTTGCAGCAGCAGCGCTTCTCGATGGTTGAGACGATCGCTCTCAAAGCCGTATCCCCCTTTCGGCGGCTCCAGTTCGGCAATCGCATCGGCTCTGGCGGCGCGGCTGCTGTAAATGCCGAGCAGGTTGGTGACGAGGGGCTCGCCATCGGGCCCCAGTGCGCCAAACCGGGTCGATTGCCAGTAGAGGATGGCGCCATCCTGACTCCAGCCCGGTTGCCCATCCTGATAGCCGTTGAGGCTGACATTGACCGGTTTGGCCTTGGGATTGGCCGTGTCGATCACCGCGATCTCCTGCTCTGCCGCATCGGGGCGGAAGGTGAGCGCCAGATGGCGGGAGTCGGGGGCAAAGGCGAGATGCACCTCGTGGCGCGACGGGTTGAAGCTGGCAGGCACCAGCTCCCGCTGCTTGTTGCTCGCCAGATCCAGCAGGTGGATGGCCTGGCCATCCACCACGAAGGCGAGCTGCTTGCCGTCGGGGGAGAGCACCGGACGGCTGATCCCCTTGTCGGGAATGGCCAGCAGCAGACTCTCGGTCAGAGTGCCGGGATCGCTGAACAGCAGATCCGGATCCCCCTTGCGCAGGCGATAGAGGGCGGCGTGCCCCTGCTGCTCCGACAGATAGATGAGGGCGCGGCCCTGCTCGGCGAAGAGGGGGCTGGATTGCTCGCTCGGATCGCGGGTCAGCTGGCGCACCCGCTCCCGCTCGGGGTCGACGGCAAACAGGTTGCCCTCGCTCACCAGGATCAGCTCGTCCGCCTCTTCGCTGACCAGCGCTTCGTCTGCCAGGGTCAGGGCCTCGCTCGCCTCATCCGGCGCGCTCGCCACTTGCGGGGTGAGGGTCAGCTTGCGTGGCTCGCTGCTACCGGCATCGAGGCGATAGAGTTCACCCAGCCATGACCAGACCAGATCGCCATTGCGAGAGGCGCTGAGCCCCCGCACCGGATGGCCCTGATAGTGGGTCAGCTGTTGCTCCTTGCCGCTGGCGAGATCCCGGCGCCAGACGTTGAAATCGCCGCTGCGCTCGCTCAGGTAAAAGAGGGTATCTCCCTTGTCGCTCCAGACCGGATCGGTGGCCGCCACCCGATCTTCGGTCAGCTGCTTGTGCTGCTTGCCATCAAACAGCCAGAGACGGGGCACCGCGAACGAGTGCTGATGCTTGCGAAAGGGTTGATCCGCCGCGGGCATCTGATAGGCGAGCCGCTCCCCGTGGGGACGGGCGAGGGTCGCAGGCAGCGGCAGATCGGCCTGCAAGGTGCCGCCGCTGATCGGGGTCCAGTAGAGCTCGCCCCATTGGTAGCCTTCCGCGACAAAATGGTCGGCATCGGGCGCCCCCAGGCGCTGGCTGCTCAGCAGCAGCCGTTTGCCATCGGCGCTGAAGGCTTGCGGCAGATCGGTGCGCGAATCGCGGGTGAGGCGCACCATCTCGCCGCCGCTGGCGGGTACCACGAACACATCCTCGTTGCCGTAGAGATTGGCGGCAAAGGCGAGCTGTTTGCCATCCGGCGACCAGATTGGCCGCTGGCTCAGGTAGTCGCTGCCGGTGAGCGCCGTAGCGGGGCCACCCTCGGCACTGGCGACAAAAATGCGCCCCTGCCAGGTGAAGGCAAGCTGCTTGCCATCGGGGGAGAGGGCGGGCTCGCGCAGCCAGAGTGCATCGGCGGCGACACTGGCGGGCAGCCAGAGCAGGAGTGGCGAGAACAGCAGGGTGGCGAGGCGGCACGAAGAGCGCATGGCATGATCCTGTCGGGGAGTGGAGTGTTATCTTCGCCGATCATTGCCCCGGGTGCCAGCGCGATAATTTTTTGTATCTTGTTGTTTTAACTGTTAATTACCAATGCCAAATGACGGCGTTCAAGGAAGATGGCCTGGCTGCGGCAAGATATGTTTTGCCGGGCATATTGAGTATTGATGGCGATCCAATATCATGGCGCTCGCTCGCCGCTCGGCGGGCATCGTTCAGATGATCTGGTAACAAGAAAAGCCCGCACCAGAGGCTTGTCGAGGGATGGAATGAGAGCCGTATTACTGTGTTTGTTGGGGCTTTGGCCCGCATTGAGTTTTGCCTTTACCGAAAAAGCCGATTTGGTGGTGGTCAAGAAGTCGACCTATAGCCTGACCCTGATGAAGGATGGCAAAGAACTGAAGCGCTACTGGATTGCTCTGGGCCCGGCGCCCAAGGGGCACAAGCAGCAGGAAGGGGATCAGCGTACGCCGGAAGGGCGCTACACCCTCGACTACAAGAAGACCAATTCCGGCTACTACAAAGCCATCCATATCAACTATCCGAACCTGGATGACATCAAGCGCGCCAATGAGCTGGGTGTTCGTCCGGGTGGCATGATCATGATCCACGGCCAGCGCAACAGCATTGGCAACCGCAGGGTTCAGCCTTCCAACTGGACCAATGGCTGCATCGCCATGCTCAATCACGAGCTGGATGAGGTGTGGGACGCCGTTGACCCGGGTACGCCCATCGTCATCGAGCCCTGATCCCCTTGTGCACGCCCGCGACTCCGCGGGCGTTTTATTTCCCGCCAGTGATGACGTGACAGCGCTTGCTGTCCCGTGCTAGTTTTTTCGGCTCGCTTTGGCTGTGACAAGGAAGATCACATGATGTCAGTAACGAGCGTGCCCGAGCGAACGGGGATGCTCTGGTGGCGTGCCACACTGGATATGCTCCCGCTCTCCATTTCGGTGATCCCCTGGGGGATCCTGTGTGGCGCTTTGGCGTTGCAGGCAGGGCTGAGTCCGCTTCAGGCTCAGCTGATGTCGTTGCTGGTCTACGCCGGAGCCGCCCAGCTCTCGGCCACGACCCTGTTCGGGGCGGGCACGCCCCTGCTGCCCATCATGGGCTCCACCATGGTGATCACTTCCCAGCATCTGCTATACGGCTTCACCTTCCGCCGTGACGTATTGCCGCTCTCCCTGCGCTGGCGTGCCAGCCTTGCTTTTTTCCTGACTGATGAGATGTTCGCTGTGGCGCTGAAAGACCGGGAGCGCAGCGGCCACTTTGATCCGGCCTACGCGCTCATCGCGGGATTCGTCTTCTATCTGTTCTGGAATCTGGCGACCCTGCTCGGCATCGCGGCCGGTCAGTACATCGATGGACTGGACAGCATGGGGCTGGATTTTGCCATCGCGGCCACCTTCATCGCCATGACCATTCCCGCCATGAAAAACTTGCCCATGGTGGCGGCCACTCTGGTGAGCGGCGGCACAGCGTTGCTTACCAAGCCGCTGCTGGCGGAGATCCACATCATCGTCTCGGCTCTGGCTGGCATGGTGGTGGGCTATGTGCTGCACCGGATGAGGAGGTAGCGTGAGCTGGCTGATGATTGGCCTGCTGGCCCTGATCACCTTTTTCAACCGCTTCGCCTTCTTTTCTCGGTTGACCCGATATCAGCCGGGTGCCGAGATGGGGGCGTTTCTCGGCTTCTCGGCCCAGTCGGTGCTGACTGCAATCTGGTTGCCCATCGTCTTTAGCTACGAGCCGGGGATAGGTCTTGACTGGGATCCTGACTACCTGACTGCCACCCTGTGGGTGATGCTCTTGACCCTGTTGCGGCTGCCGACTCTGGTTGTGGTGGTGGGCGGAATGGGGGGCTTCTTCCTGCTGCGCTGGCTGGGAGGCATAGCCGAGCTCTTGCCTTGGTGAAGCGCGAGCCGTGATCTTGTGTAATGGATGTCATTATTCGACATCCGTCATGTCATGAATGTCACTTCAAAAAAAGCCTGCAAATGGTGAGGATATGGGCTCTGTCCGTGAAGGAGTGTCCCATGTCTTTGATCGAAACCTGTCAGCGCATCGTGCGCGATCCCCATCTCTCCGCCGCCCAGAAGAGCCACGCACTGGCGCTGGCCGCCGAGAATGCGTTGCCCTACCCCGACCTGCCTGCCGCAGTCGCCGAGGCGATGGAGCAGGGATTTATCTGCGACATGTTCGAAGGGCACGCCCCCTACAAGCCGCGTTATGTGCTGCCGGACTATGAAAAATTCCTGACTCAGGGCTCTGCCTGGCTGGAGCTGGCGGCGCCGCAGGATTTCGACGAGGCGCTCAACGCCCTGCGCATCCTCTATCACCATGTCCCCTCCGTCACCGGCATGCCGGTCTGGCTGGGGCGGCTCGACCATCTGCTGTTGCCGTTTGTCGGCGAACTGGATGACGAGACCCTCTATCGCAAGCTGAAGGGGTTCTGGGTCTATCTGGATCGGGTGCTGCCGGACGCCTTCATGCACGTCAACATCGGGCCGGATGACAACCGCATCTGCCGCCTGATCCTGCGCATCGACAACGAGCTCAAGCAGGTGGCGCCGAACCTCACCTTCTTCCACGATCCGGAGCAGACCCCGGACGATCTGCTGCTGCAGGCGGTGAAGAACATCGCCGAGTGCAGCAAGCCGCACATCGCCAACTACCCGATCCACCGCGATACCTTCGACGATCGTGGTTTTGGTATCGTCAGCTGCTACAACGCCCTGCCGCAGGCGGGTGGCGCCAATACCCTGGTGCGCATCTCCCTCAAGCGGGTCGCCGAGCAGTGTCAGGGGATCGATGACTTCCTCGGCTGCCTGCTGCCCCACTACTGCCGCTTGGCCTCTCAGCTGATCGAAGCGCGGGCCGCATTCCTCCACGATGAGTCCGGTTTCTTCGACAGCTTCCTGGTGAAAGAGGGGCTGCTGGATGAGGATCGCTTCGTCCCCATGTTCGGCATCTACGGCATGGCGGAAGCGGTCAATATCCTGATGGATAAAGAGAATCTGCCGGATCGCTACGGCCATGGCGAGGAGGCGAACCAGCTTGGCTATCGCATCTCGGCCCAGCTCTCCGCCTATGTGACCACGACCCCGCAGACCCATGCCTGGGGTGGCCGCGCTTTGTTGCATTCGCAAGGTGGCCTCAGCATCGATGTGGCTGTTACCCCCGGGGTGCGCATTCCCTACGGGCATGAGCCGGATCCGGCCAGCCATGTGCTGGCGCTGGCGCCGCACCACACTTATTACCATTCGGGGATCAGCGAGATCCTGACGCTGGATCCCACCATCCGCCAGAACCCGCAGGCGCTGCTGCAGCTCTGCAAGGGGGCGCTCGCCATCGGTATGCGCGAGTTCACCGCCAACGTGGCCGACAGCGATCTGGTGCGGGTGACCGGCTACATGATCCGCAAGAGCGACGTGGCCCGCTTCGCAGAGGAGGGGTCGCGCTTGCAGACCACCTGTCTCGGTGCCGAGGCGAGTGAAGTGACCGCCATTCGTCAGCGGGCACCGCGAGTGGTCGCCCACGAATCGACCATCGGCGAGTATTGAGTTCGCACCGATGGCTGATGTTTTGCCAACACGCAGCGCCCTGGTAAGCAGGGTGCTGCCGTTCTCCTGTGTCGACGGGCCGGGCAACCGGCTGGTGCTGTTTCTGCAAGGGTGCAACTTTCGCTGCCCCGGCTGCCACAACCCGCACACCATAGGGCTGTGCGACGATTGCGGTGACTGCCTTGCGGTCTGCCCGAGCGGTGCCCTCACCTTGAGCGAAGGCAAGATACAATGGCAGGCAACGCTCTGCACCGATTGCGACGCCTGTCTGGATGCCTGCCCGCGCAGTGCCAATCCCAAGACTGCCACCATGACGGTGGACGACGTGCTGGCCCTGCTGCGCCGCTACGGCCCACTGCTGAGCGGGATTACCGTCTCCGGCGGCGAGGCGACCACCCAGCTCCCCTTTGTGGTTGCGCTGTTTGCCGCCATCAAGGCCGCGCCGGATCTGGCCCATCTCACTTGCCTGCTCGACAGCAACGGTTCGCTGGCCGAAACCGGCTGGCAGCGGCTGCTGCCGGTGCTCGACGGCGCCATGCTCGATCTCAAGGGGTGGCGTGACTCGGTGCATCACTCCCTGACCGGCTATGGTCGCGAGCGGGTGCTGGCATCGCTGCAACTGCTGGCACGCCACGGCAAGCTGACCGAACTGCGGCTGCTCCATGTGCCGGGCAAGAGCGATTTTCTGGATGCGAGTGGTGAGCTGGACGCGGATCTCGCCGCCTTCTTGCAGCAGCTTGGGCCTGTGCCCATTCGCCTCAACGGCTTTCGCCACCACGGAGTACGTGGGGAGGCGGCGCAATGGCCAGAGGCTAGCCAAACCGAGCTGGAACAGCTGGCCAGCCGTTTGCGCGCAGCGGGATTGGGGCCGGTCTCACTGCCTGCCTTGATGGGCTGAGTGGCTGCGTCATCCGGTGACCGTCATGGCGTGAGGTGCGGCATGGAAAGGCCGCAACTGTGATTTCTGTCTATTGGAGGGGGCGAGAACGGCGGCTAGAATAATGGCCATCTTCTTACCCCTCAATGACAGATAATCATGAGTGAAAGCAAGGCGTTATATCGGGTTCAGTTTATTTGCCACAGCGAGCGCTACGAAGTCTATGTGCGCGAAGTCAATCAGGGCCAGCTGTTCGGTTTTATCGAGATTGCCGACTTTGTCTGGGACAACCATACGGCGCTTATCGTCGATCCCAGTCACGAGAAGCTCAAGAGCGAATTTGCCGATGTGCGCCAGACCCTTATCCCCATGCATCAGGTGCTGCGCATCGATCAGGTGAAAAAGCAGGGGGCTGCCCGCATCACGGATCTGGGCAGCAACGTCGCCTCCTTCCCCAGCCCCATCTATACCAAACGTCCCTAGTCCCTACTTGCCGTTGATGTTTCGCCGCGGTGAAACATCAATCTCTGCTCGCTGTCGTCCGGCTCAGGGCTCAATCAATTCGCGACCCAGTTGCAGGATCCGCTGGCGGAACCAGTGACGGGCCGAGCCATCACCGGCCGGGCCATACCAGACCAGACTGTGACTCACCTTGCCGTAATCGAACGGTGCCGGACGCATCACCAGATCCGGCTGACTGGCCATGCAGGCCGCCCAGCCACCGATGGCGGTGAGGATCAGGTCGGTCTGGGGCAGCAGGGCCGCCGCGCTGGCAAAATCGGGCAGGGTGGCGCCAATCTGGCGACGCACCTGCTGCTGGGCCAGGCTCTGCTCGAAGAAGGGGTTGGCCAGCTCCTGATCCCGGATGGCGATATGGCGCCAGCTCAGGTAGGCATCGAGATCCCAGGGCTTGGCCAGCGCGGGGTGGTCTTTGCGCAGCAGGCAGACCAGTTTTTCTTCCCGCAGGGTCTCCCACACCAGCCCGGGCTGGCGCGGCAACGGCTGGCTCTGGTCATGGGGCAGGATCACGAAGTCGAGTTTGCCCGCTGCCAGCGCCTCCAGCCCCTGCTCATCCTTGTTCCAGATCTCCGGCACCATGCCCGGCACCTCTTTCATCAGCTGACCCAGAATGGGGCCCACCGGCCAGGTCATCACGCTCTCGCGCAATCCCAGCCGCAAGCTGCCCTGCCACTGCTGCGGGTTGAAGGCATTCTGGCGAGTGAGGCCGTTCAGCTCCCCCAGTAGTCGATGCAGGGTGGGAGCCAGTCGCTCGGCCATGGGGGTGAGCAGCAGCTGGTTGCCCTGGCGGTAGAGCAGTTGATCCCCCAGCAGATCCCGCAGTTGGTTGAGGGTTTTGCTGACGGTGGAAGGGGTGGTGCAGAGCCGCTCGGCGGTGCGGGTGACGCTCTGGTTGTCGAGCAGCAGGTGCAGGGTGACCAGATGGCGACCTCCCAGCCGAGAGAGAGCGATCAGATCCATAGTGGCTCCTGAAATTGATGAAGATAAACAGGCTTGGAATCAGGGAGATTCAGCGTGACCTGCTGGCATTCTCTCACAGCAGGGGGAGGGTGAGCAGACTCCTCAAGAGGTGACTGCGAACGCAACAGACAAAAAAGCCCCGCCAAAGCGGGGCTGATGCGGATTAGCCCTTGAGCACCGCCGCCATGGCGTCGGCCACGTAGTCGACGTTGCGGCTGTTGAGGCCCGCCACGCACATGCGGCCGGAGCGCACCAGATAGACGGCGAACTCTTCGCGCAGTCTGTCAACCTGCTCCGGGGTGAAGCCGGTGTAGCTGAACATGCCGCGCTGGTTGATGAAGTAGCTGAAATCGCGGCCCGGCACCTTGGCGCTCAGCACCTCGAACAGCTTCTGGCGCATCGCCTTGATGCGGGTGCGCATCTCGGTCACTTCATCGACCCACATGGCGTGCAGCTCGGGCTGGCTCATCACCGCCGCGGTGATCTGGCCACCGTGGGTCGGCGGGCTTGAGTAGTTGCGACGCACGGTGGCCTTCATCTGACCCAGTACCCGGCTCGCCTCTTCGGCATCCTTGCAGATGACCGACAGGCCGCCGCAGCGCTCGCCGTAGAAGGAGAGGTTCTTGGAAAACGAGTTGCTGACGAAGAAGCTGACACCGGCGGCCACCATGGCGCGAATGGCGTAGGCATCCTCTTCCAGTCCGTCACCGAAGCCCTGATAGGCGATATCCATAAAGGGGATCAGGTTCTTCTCGACCACCAGCGCGATCACCCGATCCCACTGGGCGCGGGAGAGATCCACCCCGGTCGGGTTGTGGCAGCAGGGGTGCAGCAGCACGATGCTCTTGGCCGGCAGGGTGCTCAGGCAGTCGATCATGGCGTCAAACTGCACGCCGCCAGTGGCCGCATCGTAGTAGGGGTAGTCATGCACCTTGATGCCGGCTCCCTCGAACATCGCCTTGTGGTTGTCCCAGGTCGGATTGCTGACCCACACCTCGGAGGTCGGGAAGTAGCGCTTGAGCAGATCGGCGCCGATCTTCAGCGCGCCTGAGCCGCCGATGGTCTGGATGGTGGCGATACGTCCCGCCTTGACCGCTTCATGGTCGGCACCAAACAGCAGGTGTTGCACTGCGGTGCGGTAGTTGGCGGCGCCTTCCATCGGCTGGTAGGGGCGCGGGGCCGGGGCGGCGGCGCGCTGGGCTTCGGCCTGCTGCACCGACGGCAGCAGCGGAATGCGCCCCTGCTCGTCGTAATAGAGGCCGATCCCCAGGTTCACCTTCTGCTCGCGGGTGTCTTTGTGGAAGGTCTCGACTAGCGTCAGGATGGGGTCGCCAGCATAGGCATCGACGTGTTCAAACATGGGGGATCCTTGAAATTGACTGTCCAGTAAAACCGGCGGTCAGCCGGGCTGGACATCATGGCGCAAAGCTGGCGGTGGCTCAAGCCCGACGCTGGTCGAGCCTGAAGGGATGGCGCCGCCATCCTGCTTACTTCAAATAGGATCGCAGGACGCTGACCACCTGATCCAGATCCTCCAGCCGCTCGGCCGGGGTGGCATCGGGGGCGCCGAGATGCTCGCGCATATGCCCCTCCAGCACCTCCAGCATCAGGCCGTTGACGGCGCCGCGGATGGCGGCGATCTGCTGCAAAATGGCGGCGCAGTCGCTCTCCTGCTCCAGCGCGCTCTCCAGCGCACCGGCCTGTCCCTTGATGCGGCGCACCCGTGCCAGCAGCTTCTTTTTGTCGTGAATGGTGTGGGACATGACGGATCCTCTCGATCAATAAAACTATACTGGGGTATAGTATATTGCATCATCGCTCTCAGGAGAAATCCATGTCATCCCTCGCTCAATCCCACTGCCATCAACCCGTCATCCACGAGGGCAATCCGCTGGCCGAACAGAAGACCCGCTGGGCCGTATTGCTGACCGTCATCATGATGGTGGCGGAGATTGGCGGCGGCTGGTTCTACAACTCCATGGCGCTGCTGGCCGATGGCTGGCACATGAGCTCCCACGCGCTGGCGCTCGGTCTCTCGGTGCTGGCCTACCGCGCCGCCCGCCATTTTGCCCGCGACCACAGATTCAGCTTCGGCACCTGGAAGATCGAGGTGCTGGGTGGCTTCACCAGCGCCCTGTTGCTGGTGGGAGTGGCCGGGTTGATGCTGTTCGAGTCGGTGTTCCGGCTGCTCGATCCCAGCCCGATCCACTATCAACAGGCGATCGCTATCGCGCTGGTGGGGCTGCTGGTGAACCTCGCCTGTGCCTGGCTGCTCAAGGATGATCACGGCCACCATCACCACGGCCATGGGCATGACCACCATCATGAGCATCACGACCACGATCATCATCATGACCATGACGATCACCACGGCCATCAGGATCTCAACCTGCGCGCCGCCTATATCCACGTGCTGGCGGATGCGGCCACTTCCGTGCTGGCGATTCTGGCGCTGACTGGGGGTATGTTGTGGGGGGCCGACTGGCTGGATCCGCTGATGGGCATAGTGGGTGCCGGACTGGTCGCGGTATGGGCCTGGGGGCTGTTGCGCGACTCCGGTCGGGTGCTGCTGGATGCCGAGATGGATACCCCGCTGGTGGCGGAGATCCGCGAGGTCATCGCCGAACTGCCACAGACCGAGATCCGCGATCTGCACGTCTGGCGGGTAGGGCAGCAGCAGTATGCCTGCGTGCTCTCTTTGCTGATGGTCAATCCGCTACCGGCGCAGCAGATCCGCGAGCGGCTGGCGATCCATGAAGAGCTGGTGCATGTGACCATCGAGATCGCCAGCGAACAGGATAAATAACGGGGGCCGTTGGCCCCCTTGGTTTCAGTGCCGTTGGCACTCTGATGTCAGTGCGGCTGCCCGGTGATTTCATCCTGGGGCTTGTGTTGCCACACAGCGCCGAGCAGCAGCTTGAGCAGCAGTCCGGGCGGGTTGTCCAGCAGCTTGCCGGACTCCAGCAGCAGCTGACCATCGGCGCGAAACCCGAGGCTGGCATCTATGGTGCCATCCTCCGAGACCACCTGGATCAGGCCATGGAGGGCGGAGCGCTCACCGGGCTGACAGCGCAGCCGCAGTTCGCGGGGTTCCCCCAGCAGGGTGAAGGCGCGGCTCAGCGGGGGCGAGTCTTCATAATCGGGCCAGTTGAAGAAGTGATACTGCTCGGCCAGGGCGCCCGCCTGCTGGCAGAACTGGTCGAACAGCTGCCCGATCGCCTGATACTCCTGATCGAGTCGTCTTGCCTGCTCTTCAATCCGTTTCATTGTTTACTCCTTGTCTATCCACTTGATCAGACATTGCTTTTCTGACCCCGTGACTGCCGTTTTCCAGATATGAGGCCAAATGGCCGCGAGGTCTGTGAGCCGGATCGAAGTTTCAGTCTGAAAACGTTATCTTGTTGAAACTGGATGGTTTTTTTGCCCTTCCGCTCACATTTGAATCGATTGCCGCTGATTAATATGGCACCGCCTGGCAATGACCGGGTGCTCGACTATCGAGACTAACTACAGCGGGAATTATAAAAATATGGATATGAAAAAGACCAAAGTGGCGCTGGTAACAGCCTCACTGCTCGCGCTTTTGTCTGGCTGTAATGACAACAGCTCTGATGCCTCCGGTGTGAACCCCGTCCCCCCTACACCGCCTACACCTGAAGTCACCGATGGGCCTGTCGCCCGTCTGCCCAAGATGGATCCCCCGAAAGAGTTGCTGGTTGCCGGCGAAAATCAGGTGGTCATTGCGCTGGTGGATACCCAGTCGGCAGCCAAAGGCGCCAAGGCACCGTTTGACAGCCACAGCCTGCACCTTTGGAACAACGATGCCTGTAACGCTACCGCTGATAGCGGCCTGAATACCGGGTGGGATGACAAGAGCAAGACGCCCGCCACCGCCGACAGCTTTGGTCCGGCCTGGGTCGTTCCGCTCAAAAATGTGGAAGGGTGCATCAACTTTATCGCTCGCAACGGCGATCTGGCCAACCTGACCGGCAGCGATATGAAGGTGATCTTCAGTGAGCACCCGGATCGCACCGTGGCCATCGTCGCGGGCAAGAAAGATCTGTTTGGCAGCCGTGCCGAAGCCTTTACCGCCGCCTTTGGCGTGGCGGGGGCCAGCGCTCATCTGATCGATGGCAATACCCTGATTTGGCAAGGGGGCAAGGACAAGCCCCACGTTCGCCTCTATTACACCGACTCGGGCACCATCAAGGCCAATGCCGATGGGGTGTTCGATTTCCCCTATATCAGCCTGACCGCGACCAGCCTGACTGCCGAGCAGCAGGCCAAATATCCGCATCTCAAGGATGCCGCCGCCTTTGCCCTGCCTGCCGGTAAAGATCTCAAGCCCCTGCTCAAGGGGGAACTGGTGGCTATCGGCACCGATGCCGACGGTATCCTGCAGGGGGCGACCCTGGTGCAGAGCGCCGGCGCCCTCGATGCGCTCTATGCTCCCGAGGCGACCAAGCTGAGCTATGGCGCCGTGGTAGAGGGCAACCGGGTGACCTTCCGCCTCTGGGCGCCGACCGCCAAGTCGGTCAAGCTGGCCCTCTACAACGCCAGCCACCAGAAGAGTGGTGAAGTGGCGATGACCTTCGACAGCGCCAGCGGCAGCTGGAGTTACGAAGGGGGCAGCGAGCTGATCGGCCAGTTCTACCGCTACGACATGGAGGTTTACCATCCGCTGAGCCGCAAGGTTGAGCACTACGAGGTGACCGATCCCTACTCCTTGAGTCTGGCGATGAACTCCGAGTTCAGTCAGGTAGTGGATCTCGACGATCCGGCCCTGAAACCGGAAGGATGGGACAGCCTCAAGGCGCCCCACAGCCAGCAGAACCCCGCCGACATCACCATCTATGAGGCCCATGTTCGCGACCTGACCGGTAACGATGCCTCCACCGATGAAGAGAAGCGCGGCAAGTTTGTCGGCCTGACCCAGCCCGACTCTGTACCGGTCAACCATCTGAAAGCGCTGGCAAAAAGCGGCGTCAGCCACCTGCACCTGCTGCCGGTGTTCGATATCGCCACCGTCAACGAGGATCCGGCCAAGGTGGCCAATCTCGGCGATGACTTCAGCAAGCTCTGTCAGGTCAATCCGGATGTGAAAACATCCAAATTTGGCGGCTATTGCGGTGGCGGTCAGACCGTGGGAGATGTGCTGGCCGACCTGCAAGGGGGCGACAGCAAGGATAATCCGCAGGTGCAGGAGCTCTCCGGCTATCTGCGCGGCGTCGACTCCTTCAACTGGGGTTATGATCCCTACCACTACACCACGCCGGAAGGCTCCTACGCCACCAACGCCGAGGGCACCAAACGTATTCTGGAGTTCCGCGAGATGGTCAAGGCCATCAAGCAGAACATCGGCATGAACGTGGTGATGGACGTGGTCTACAACCACACCAACGAATCCGGGCTCGGCCCCAAGTCGGTGCTCGACAAGATAGTGCCCTGGTACTATCAGCGCCTCAATCCGGAGACCGGCTCGGTGGAGAACTCCACCTGCTGCTCCAACACGGCGCCGGAACACGCCATGTTCGCCAAGCTGATGGATGACTCCCTGGTCACCTGGGCGCGCGACTACAAGATCGACGCCTTCCGCTTCGACCTGATGGGCCACCATCCGAAAGATCAGATGGTGCAGGCGCTGGCCGCGGTGAAGAAGGTCAATCCCGAGATGTACTTCTACGGCGAGGGGTGGAACTTCGGCGAAGTGCAGGATGACAAGCGCTTCGTGCAGGCGACCCAGAAGCATCTGGGCGGTACCGGTATCGGCTCCTTCTCGGACCGCTTGCGCGATGCGGTGCGCGGCGGCAGTCCGTTCGACGGCGGCGATACCATTCGCAAGACCCAGGGCTTTGGCAACGGTGCTTTCGTCGATCCTAACGAAATGAGCAAGGTGGATCTGGCGACGGCCTTGCACCAGTCCGATCTGGTGCGGCTCGGCATGGCGGGCAACCTCAAGGAGTTCGTGCTGACCGACAAGGATGGCATGCCGAAGAAAGGCGCCGAGATCGACTACAACGGTCAGCCTGCCGGTTATGCCCAGGATCCGGTGGAAGTGCAGAACTATGTCGACAAGCACGACAACCAGACCCTGTTCGACAACCTGATCTACAAGGCGCCTGCCGGAGCCGATCTGGTGCGGATGCAGGGGGTCTCGCTGGCGACTGCCATGCTGGGTCAGGGCATTCCCTTCACCCACGCCGGTGTCGAGCTGCTGCGTTCCAAATCCATGGAGCGGGACAGCTATGACTCGGGCGACTGGTACAACAAGGTCGACTACACCCTGGGCGACAACAACTTCGACAAGGGGTTGCCGCGCAAGGACAAGGATGGCGACAACTATCCGCTGATCGAGCAGGTGCTCGGCAAGCATGCCAAGCCGGGCTCGGCCGAGATGGCGCAGATGGTGAGCTTCTATCAGGAGCTGGCGGAGCTGCGCAACTCCTCCCGCCTGCTGCGTCTGGGCAGCGGCGCCGAGGTGATCAAGCGGGTCGACTTCCGCAATACCGGCCCGGATCAGGTGCCCGGCCTTATCGTCATGACGGTGGATGATGGCGTCAGTGCCGGGGCGGATCTGGATCCGGCCATCGACGGTCTGGTGGTGATGATCAACGCCAGCAACCAGAGCCAGAGCATCGGCGACTTCCGTGACGGCAACGATCAGCCCATCGATCTGAGCGGTATGGTGCTTAGCAGCAAGCATCGCGCAGTCGACAGCATCGCCAGCGGCGCCGCCTATGATAACGGCCAGCTGACGCTGGGGGCCTGGTCTGCCGCCGTGTTCGTCAAGCCGCAGTCTGGTGCACAGGGCGCGGGCCTGCCGGTCAGCAAGAAGACCGACCTGAGCACCCTGCCACCGTTTGGCAACACCGATGTTTATCTGAAGGGGTTCCTCGATGAGTGGGGCAACACCAACCAGATGACCTTCAGCGGCAACTTTATGTACGAGTTCACTACCGAGGTGAGCACCGACAAGCTGGGTACCACCAACGTCAAGATCGCTGACGCCAGTTGGGGGCCGGTCAACTACGGCAGCTGCAACGCCGGTGACAAGCTGGTGGTCGGCACTCCGCTGACCCTTTGCAAGGGGGGAGAAACCGGCAATATCGGTGTCGATCTGGCCAAGGCAGGCAGCTACAAGTTTGTCTTTACCGCCATGAACAAGGACAAACCGACCCTGAGCGTCAGCTTCACCGAGCCGGTGCAGAGCTGCAAGGTGCTGGATACGGTGGCGGGCAATCCGCTCGGCTACAACCTGTTCGTCAAGGGTGAGCTTTCAGGCTGGAATGCCCAACCTCAGTACCAGCTGAGCTACAAGGGGATGGACGGCGATCTCGCCATCTATCAGGCGGCGTTCAACTACGCCGGCAGCACCGAGTTCAAGGTCGCCAACGAGGACTGGAGCAAGGAGTACCTGCTCAACGGTGGCGGCGCGGTGAACGCTGAAACCGGCTATTCGTTCGCCTTCTCCAAGGGGGGCAGTGCCAATAACAGCATCACCCTGCCGCAGGGGCTGTGGAGTGTGCTGGTGAAGGTTGACCCGGCTGGCGTCAAGGCGGGTACTGCCGTCATTCAGGAGTGCAGCGTCAAGTAAGCAAGCCATTGAGTCCGGGGGATGGCTCGGCGCCCCCGGGTTGAATTCCACCTTGCCAAGGGTGGGATAACTCCGAGAGAGTAAGCAAAGCGCGACTGCCGACCGGCAGGCGCGCTTTTTCTTTTACGGGGTGCCGTGAGAGAAATGAGAGGAAAAAGAAAAGCCGTCCCGGTTGGGGGACGGCTTTTGGCTGGGATGCCATTGGCTGGCTTAACGCTTGCGCAGCAGCCGCAAGGCGTTGGCGGTCACCAGCGCGGTGGCGCCGGTATCGGCCAGCACCGCAATCCACAGGCCGGTGATGCCGAGCAGGCTGGTGACCAGGAAGATGGCCTTCAGCCCCAGCGCCAGCGCGATATTCTGGTGAATATTGGCCAGTGCCGCCCGCGACAGCCGGATCATCGCGGCAATACCGCCGAGCTGGTTGTGGGTCAGCGCCGCATCGGCGGTCTCCAGCGCCACATCGGTGCCGCCCCCCATGGCGATGCCGATACTGGCCCGCTTCATGGCCGGGGCATCGTTGATGCCATCACCGATCATCGCGACTTTCTGCGAGCTGGCGAGCTTGGCAATTTCATTGACCTTGCCCTCCGGCAGCAGACCGGCGCGCCAGCCCATGCCCAGCTCGGTGGCGATCGCCTCGGCAGCGTTGGGGTTATCCCCGGTCAGCATGATGCTGTTGAGCCCGAGCCGGTTGAGCTCTTGCAGCGCAGCCGCCGCCTCCGGCCGGATCTGATCCCGCAGCGCCAGCAGGGCGACCGGCAGCGCCTGGTCGCCGCTGCTCTGGCAGAGCACCACAACGGTCTTGCCCTGCCGCTCCAGCGAAGCAATCCGGGTTTGCTGTTCCATATTCAGGGCCGCCACCCGGCTCGGTGCCAGCAGTTGCCACAGTTCACCGTTGATGCGTCCCTCAACCCCCATGCCCGGCAGTGCGCGCAGGTCGCGGGCCTCCGCCAGCGTCAGCCCCTGTTCGGTCGCGTTGGCGACCACGGCGCGGGCCAGCGGGTGGTGGGAGCCCTGCTCGATGGCAGCCGCCAGTGCCAGCAACTCGGTCTCCGGTTGGCCATTGAGGCTCACCAGCTCGGTCAGTTGCGGCTTGCCCAGGGTCAGGGTGCCGGTCTTGTCAAACGCCACGGTATCGATATGGGCCAATCGTTCCAGCGCGGCCCCCCCTTTGATCAGCGCCCCCTGACGGGTGGCGGCGGCCAGCGCCGAGGTAACCGCTGCCGGGGTGGAGATGACCAGCGCGCAGGGGCAGCCGATCAGCAGCAGCGCCAGCCCGCGATAGATCCACTCGTCCCAGCTCTGGCCGAAGGCAAGGGGCGGCACCAGCACCACCAGCAGGGCGACCAGCATCATGGCCGGGGTATACCAGCGGCTGAAGCGGTCGATAAAGCGCTCGATGGGGGCGCGCTGGCTTTCGGCCTCCTCGATGAGGTGCAGAATGCGGTCGATGGCGTTGTTGCCGGGCTCGGAGACGACTTCAAGACGCAGTACCCGATCGGCAGCCAGACTGCCGGCAGGCACCTTGTCACCCTGACGGCGTTCCACCGGAATGGATTCACCGGTCAGGGCGCTCTCGTCAAACGCACCGAGCTCATCGAGCAGGCGGGCGTCGGCAGGTAGACGGGCACCCGGGGCGATTTCGATGATATCGCCGGGACGCAGCTCATCGGCGCCGACCTCTTCGCGCACCTCGCCCTCGGCAGTGGTACGGATGCGCAGCGCCTTGTCAGGCACCAGCGCCATCAGCGCGGTCACTCCGGCCCGGGCGCGTCCGGCGGCGTAGGCCTCCAGATGCTCACCCAGCATAAAGAGCAGCAGCACCATGGCCGCTTCGGCGGTTTCGCCGAGGAACAGGGCCCCCACGGCGGCGACCGTCATCAGGGTCTCGATGGCGAAGGGGGAGCCGCTTTTGGTCAGCGCCCACGCCTTGCGGGAGATGGGCCACAGCCCCCAGAGGGTCGCCAGGGTAAAGAGCGGCTGACCGAACTCGCTCGGCAGCAGGGCGGCAACCAGCATCAGGCCGGCCAGTGACAGGGGCTGCCAATATTTGCCCAAAAAGTTACCGAATAGATTGCCTTGCAGGGGCTGTTGTGAAGCTTGCTTACGGCCAGCTGCCTGCTTGTCAGCACTTTCCCCCTTGAGCTGGAAACCGGCGGCCAGCACGGCGGCGGTGACGGGATCGGGGGAGAGGCCGGGGGCCAGATCCACCACCAGCTTCTCGGTGGCAAACAGCACGCGCGCCTGTTGCACGCCGCTCACCCGGCTGACGGCGGTCTCGATCTTGCGGGCGCAGCTGGGGCAATCCATCCCCAACACCTGCCAGCTGTGGCGACTGTTACCTTGCTCCGGCGCAACCAGCGGGTCGGCAGGGGGCATATCGTGCTCATGCTCATGCTCATGCTCATGCTCATGTTTATGATCGTGAGCTGGCGATAAGGGGGCGCTGCAGCACGCTTGATCGTGACAGCTTCCTCGGGGAGGCTCTTCATCCCCGGGGGATTCATTGCCGTCACGGGATGCGTGCTCATGAGGCGTCTGGGTTGAACAGCAACTGACGGGCGTGGTGTTGTCGCAGCAGTGGCTATCGTGGTGATGCTCACTCTGGCCGGGGGCCGCCTTGCTGACGGCCTTGATGGGGGCGGCGTGCTGATGATTGCAGCAGGATTTGCTCATGATGAGTCCCTCTTGATGGATCCCGCCCCTGCGAGATCCCTGATTACCGAGAAGGAGTCTAAACCTTGGTGTTAAGTCCAAGGTCAACCCCTTTATATCCCTTGTCTTCGCGGGTGTTTGTCTGGTCCCGCCGCCCCTATACTGATCACCCGGATTTTTACTACACCAATAAAGGACATAACACATGAGCAACTCAGTCACTCTGCAAGGCAACCCGGTTTCCGTCGCTGGTCACTTCCCGGTCGCCGGTGAGCAAGCCAAGCCCTTCTCCCTGGTGGCCAAGGATCTCTCCGACGTGACCCTGGCAAGCTTTGCCGGTCAGCGCAAAATCCTGAACATCTTCCCGAGCGTCGATACCCCGACCTGCGCGACCTCTGTGCGCAAGTTCAACGAGCAGGCCAGCGCGCTGGAGAACACTGTCGTGCTGTGCATCTCCGCCGATCTGCCGTTCGCCCAGTCCCGCTTCTGCGGCGCCGAAGGTCTGGACAAGGTAGTGACCCTCTCCACCCTGCGCGGTGCGGCCTTCATGGAAGATTACGGCGTTGCCTTCTCTTCCGGTCCGCTGGTCGGTCTGACCGCTCGCGCCATCGTGGTGCTGGATGGTGACAACAAGGTGCTGCACAGCGAGCTGGTCGCCGAAGTGGCCGACGAGCCGAACTACGCTGCGGCGCTGGCCGTGCTGTAAGGCTGCAAGCCATAAAAAAATCCCGCTTCGGCGGGATTTTTTATGCGGGAATTGTCCGTTCAGGGCGTAGCTGGCGGGGTGGTCGCCGGTTCAGCCTTGGCGGTTGGGGAGGGTTGCCACTCCACATAGGGGCGGTGGATCTTCTCGTAGATCTCGGCCAGTTTGCCGGTGGCAGCCAGCTGATCAATGGCTTGGCGGAGAAATTCGTCCATCTCATCACCTGCAGCCCCTTTCTGGATGATGAAGACATCCTCGAAATCCCCGAAAAATTCTCGCCTGATATTGGTCAGCCCCAGCTGCTTGAGCATCAGGTCGGCCTCCTCTTGCGCCCAGACAAAGGCGTCGATACGGCCGCGTGAGAGCTTGCGCAGTGACTGCTCGATACTCATCGAGCGCTGCACCGGGAAGGGCATATAGTCGGGAACCGCCTCGATTAGCAGATCCCGTTTGGTGGGCACTATGCCGTAGGCCATATCCGTGGTGACCGGATAGGCGGTATTGCTGTAAATCACATGGGCAACCTTGCCAAAACTGCGGGTGCTGAAGCGATAAGCCAGCATATCGATATCCTTGAGGTTGCGGATGGCGGGCAGCCCCAGGTCAGCCTTGCCGGAGATCACCCCAGCCATGGCACGGGCGATGGGGTAGATGGTGATCTTGATGGTCACATCGGGGTAGAGATCATCGATGGCGTGCACCAGGTCGACAAAGGGGCCTGTCTTGTCGGCATTGATCAGCCCCGGCAGCTCGCCAAGGTGGGCATTGAGGATGCGCACCGGTTTCGGCGGCTCGGGGGTGGCGTCGTTTTCCGGAGTCTGCGACAGGCCGAGGGTGGCGCTGCCGAGCAGGGTGACCACGAGCAGCAGAAGGGGGATGTGTCTGGTCATGGCGTGTCTCTCTTGGTGATGGGTCAGCTAAAGTGTAGTCAGCCCGTCGCCAGCGCCCCTCGGCCAGGCCATCATGGATAGGGTTTTACTTCTCGGCCCCCGCTCACTAGACTTCGCCTCCCACTTCTTTGTTGACGTAGCGCCATGACCTTTAGCGAACTTGCCCTTCATCCCGACTTGCTGGCCTCTTTGCCCGCCACCTTGCAGACGCCGACCCGCATCCAGCAGCTGGCCATTCCGGCGGCGCTGGCGGGGCAGGATCTGCTGGCGCTGGCCCAGACCGGCAGCGGCAAGACCCTGGCGTTTGGCTTGCCGCTGCTGCAACGGCTGGATCCCGCCTCCAGTCAGGTGCAGGGTCTGGTGCTGGTGCCGACCCGCGAGCTGGCGATTCAGGTCACTGCCGCGCTAAAAGAGGGCGCCGAGGCGCTGGGGCTGCGCATCGTGACGTTGTGTGGGGGCGTTGCGCAGGAGCGGCAACAGGCCGAACTGGCGCAGGGGCCACAGCTGCTGGTCGCCACGCCGGGGCGGTTGCGGGATCTGCTGACCCAACAGGTGCTGGGGCTGGATGGTTTGCAACTCTTGGTGCTGGATGAGGCGGATCGCCTGCTGGAGATGGGCTTTGCTCCCGACATCAAGGCGCTGCTCGGCTTTATTCCGGCGGATCGCCAGACCCTGCTCTTCTCCGCCACCTTGCCTGCCGAGCTGGAGGCGCTGGCCAACGGCCTGCTGCGCGAGCCTACCCGCATCGAGGCCAACCCCCTCAACAGCGTGGTGAACGAGATCGAAGAGCGGCTCTATCTGGTCAACAAGAGCAGCAAGGTCCCGGCGCTCATCAGCTTGCTCAAGGAGCAGGCGTGGCCGCAGGTGCTGGTCTTTATCAGTGCGCGGGATGATGCCGACGGGGTTGCCAGAAAGCTGGCCAAGGCGGGCATTGCGGTGGCCGCCCTCCATGGCGAGAAGGAGCAGGCGGTGCGCGAGCAGGCGCTCGGCGATTTCAAAGAGGGCAAAATTCGGGTGCTGGTGGCCACCGACCTGATGGCGCGCGGCATCCATGTGGAGGCGCTGCCGGTGGTGATCAATCTGGACTTGCCCGCCAGCGCCCCTGTCTATGTACACCGCATCGGTCGTACCGCCCGGGCTGGCCGCGAGGGGCTGGCCATCTCGCTGGTCTGTCATGGCGAGAGTGACATGCTGCAAGCCATTCGCACCCTGACCGGCCGCGAGCTGCCGTTGGGCGATCTGGCTGGATTCCCGGTTACCGACCAGCCTGCCAGCGGGGAGGGCAAGCGCCCCCCTCGTGACAAGCAGGCCAATCGCCGTACTCAGGCCAAACGCAGCGTCAAGCAGTTCAAGGGCAAGCGCTGACCTCAGGGTTTGCCTTGCTCCCGCGCGAAGAAGTCACGACGCCACTGGCTCAACACCTCCTCCTTGTGTTGTTGCCACAGCGCAGGATCCATCTGCTGTTGGCTGGCCGCCAGTTGCTGCTCCAGCTCGGCCAGCTCTCGCTGGTAGCGGCTGCGTTGATCGAGCTGCTGCTGGCGCGCCCCGGCAAACGCCAGCGTGGCTTCAGCCTGCTCTGCGGGCAGGAAGTGATGGGCCAGGGTGGCCAGCTCCTCATCTCCCCAAAGCTGACGAGCTTGCTGCAGGCGGGCATCCGGGTTGAACAGATCCACCGCCAGATCCGGATGATCCGCCGCCCACCGATCCTGCAAGCGGCTGAGGGCGTCCAGCCGCTCGGCCAGCGGCAACTGCTCGCTCTCCTGCGCCAACTGATCCAGCGCCAGGGCATAGCGCCCCTGTAACCGGATCAGACTCTCCCCCTCGCTCAGCCACCCGGCCTCTGTTGCTTCCAGATTGCTCACACGCTGCGCCAGCGGCAACTCGCTGTCGCTGATCTCGCTGGCAAGCTGGTTGATCAGTTCATCCGGCATCGCCTGCCAGCTGCTGGGCACTTCTTTGCTTTTGCCATCTATCCCCTCAGCGTTTGGCATGCGGGGAGGCGGGCTCCCCGGTTCTGCTGGCAACTGCACATCGGCCGGAGAAGGCGTCGCCGACCGTTCTGGCGATATCGGGGACTGCTCTTCCTGCCAGCCCAGATTCACCAGCAAAAGGGTCAGGATAGCCAGCGCCAGTATCCCGTAACGGCGAGTCATCGGCTGATCTCTCCCTTGACCGGGAAGTGGTCTGAGAGGTTGCTGGCGGGCCAGAGGCTGCCATCGCTGCTGCGCGGGATCCAGACCGTGTTGAGGTTGTGGCTGGCGCTGCCGTACTCCCGGCTCACTACCAGATAGTCCAGATACTCGACGTTGGCGCCACCGGAGAGCGGGCCACCGGCATAGGGGTTGATCCTGGGATCGAAGGTGGCTTCGGTATAGCCGCCATAGGCGGGTTCATGGGCGTTCAGATTGGCCAGCATGTTGGCGTAGTCATCGGCAAACTTGCGTTTGTTGACGTTGAAGTCGCCGCCGTAGATGACGGTGTCGCTGGCGGGGATCTTGAGGCTGGCAGCCAGAGAGCGGATCTGACCGAACTGGATCTGGCGCAGCTTGCGCGCCTCGTCGGTGTCGAAGCTGGCGGTGTGGGTGGCGAACAGGTGCCACGCCTTGCCCCCCTTGATCACCTCGGCGTACATCACCCCCTTGTCGGCGAAGCAGTCGGTGCCGGTGCATTGGGGATAGACCAGCTGGGCCTCCCGCACTATGGGATAGCGGCTGACGATCACCACGCCGCCGTCATGAATGTTGACCCCGGGCTTGTCGAGTACCTTGGTCTGGTAGGGGTACTCTTTCGCCAGCGCCTGCAAAAAGCCCTCGCGGCGGCCATCGAATACCTCTTGCAGCAGCAGGGCGTCATAGCCCTTGAGATAATCAGGCAGCAAGGTCAACCGCTCGCCGATGCTGGAGGCGATCACCGGCAGCGCCCAGACGTTGTAGCTGGCCACCTTGAGCCTGTTTTCTGCCGGTTCCGGTTGCTCCCGTTTTTGGGGGGGCGTGATCATATAGTGCAGATCGTCGTAGCGGCCGGTGAACTTGGCGGCAAAGGCCAGCTCTTGTGGCCCCGCAACGCGGTGGATCGCCCGATCGTTTTGCCAGCCGGATGCGCTGGTCGGTGTCTCGCCACCGTGCTGCAAGGTGGTGTTCCACCAGGTTCCCTCCATCAGCTGGTTGAGCCGATAGACGTCGCCACCCGCTGTGGTCACGCGGGTTTCGAACAGATAGCTCTTGCCCGCCTTGACCCCCTCATAGCGATTGAAGCTGAGTACCATGGCGCTCTCCCACGGGCCCAGCTCGGTGCGGTGCTGGCTCCACTGACTGCCGGGTTGCAGCTGGCCGCTGCCGCTTTGGCGGATGTCGATCTGAAGCGGTTCAGGACTGTTGTTGGTGAGATAGACATCGGTATCGGCCAGTGCCAGTTGCGGGAACTGGCTGACCAGCAGCAGGGCGGCATAACTGAGGGTTTTCTGCATCACAGGATCCTTTTGGTTGCAGGGCAATGGAAAGTGACTGTTATGGCGAATGCAGAGGTCAGTTTGTTTACATTTTGGTTACAAGTAAATGAATTGGTTTTGTTTGGAGCTTTTTGGAGGTGTAAAGCGAGCGAGGCAGCACGCTTAAAGAGAGAGGGAAGAGCGAGGGAAGGCGCCCGTGTCAGGCGCCTTCAGGAGTTAGCGGTGGGCCAGCGGGTAGGTGAAGAGCGCCAGATGGGCGAAGTTGAAGGCGAAGTGGATCAGGATGGCCACGGAGAGTCGCCCACTGAGCTGGAATGCCAAGCCGTAGCAGCAGCCTGCCAGGGTCGCAAACAGCGCCAGCAGTGGGCCACCGGGCAGGTGGATGGCTCCGAACAGTAGCGCGGCCACGACGATGCCAATCCAGGGGCGGTAACGCTCGGTCAGCCCCTGCTGGATCGCGCCGCGAAACAGCGCCTCTTCCGCCACACAGGTGAACAGCAGATTGTTGAGTGCAAACAGCCACCACCAGTGGGGCAGACCCACTTCCGGTTTCAGTGCCCCCAACTGCCAGGCGATGACCAGCAGGGCACCCAGCGGCAGCAGCAACAGGGCCAGCGGGCGCCAGCGGATTGCGCCCCCCTTGCCCAGCAGCATCGGGCAGGCCAGCAGCAAGCCAAAGAGCAGCAGCGGCTTGTCGAGGTTCAGATACATGTTGAACGGCACGCTGGCGGGGCCTGCCAGCGCCTGATCCAGCACCTTGAGATTGTTGAAGCCGGGGATCAGGTGCAGGGTCAGCGCAATCGCCCAGAGGATCAGCACCACTCTGGCCGCCATCGCCCAGCGGGCGGGGAGGGTTGGCGTACGCCACGCCAGCAGTAATCCTGCGACCGAGACCAGCAGGGCGGGTAGCGTCATTCGGTCAAGCCACAGTGCCAGCAGCAGGGAGAGTCCCAGCAGGGCAAAGGCGGGAAGACGCTGGCGGAAGAGGGCAAGCAGCACGGCCAGCGCCAGCGCGCCCCAGATAAATGAGTCGGGAAGGGGTAACATTGGATCTCCTTGATCGAGGCAGGCGGCAACCTTAACAAGTGGGCGTCAGCAGGACAACCGCGCAGGAGGTGGTCGGATCCCTTCTCTATACTCATCAACAGGGTAAAGGGAGAGCAGCTGATGAAGCACTGTCTGTGGTTGTTGTGTTGTTGGTGTGTCTGGCTGCAGGCCGCACCCTTGCTGCTGGTGACCGGTGAGTTCACCCCCTATACCGGCAAGGCACTGCCTGAAGGCGGCGAGAGCACCCGGCTGGTGACGACCCTGCTGCAAGAGGCCGGGTATCGAGAGCTCCAGGTCGACTACCTGCCCTGGCCCCGCGGCTATCAGTTGACCCGCAATGGGTTGGTCGCGGCCACCTTCCCCTACGCCTGGACTGCCGAGCGGGCCAAGCTCTTCCACTACAGCGCTCCCATTCATATAGATCGCCTCTCCTGGTTCACCTATCGGGGGAGCGAGGCCATTCAGGCTGGCCGCTGGCAAGGGCTGCGTGTCTGCATTCCGCTGGGGTGGAGCACCAGCCATGCCGACGGGGTGATCAAGCGTTTCGGGCTGGATCTGCAGCGCCCCAAGACCCTGGCACAGTGTCTGCAACTGCTGGATCGCAAACGGATCGATCTGCTGCCGATGAACGAGACGGTGACCCGGGATGCCAGCCGTCAGCTGTTTGGCGACCCCTGCCATCTGCAGGCATTGCCCCACTTTCGTCAGAGCGACACCTTTTACCTGATCATTTCACGGCAGTACCCGGAGGCCGCCAGCCTGCTTGAGCGCTTCAATCATGCCCTGGCTGCCGCCCGTGCCGATGGTCGCTATGACCAACTGGTCTCCCGAGCCGGAAAGGGGATCGATTGCCGTTGAGAGTGCCTAGGCGGAAAACAAAAAGCCGGAGCAGTGGCTCCGGCTTTCTTTATGCCTTCAGGGGCGATTAGCGGCCTGATTCGGCGATCACGCGGGCGATGATATCGGCGCGCTTGCTGGCTTCCAGTTCGCCCAGGGCGATCAGGCCAGCCTTGAAGATGACGTTCTTCGGCAGGCTGACGTCGTCCAGCGTGGCGATCGCTTCAACGTGCATGCCGTTCAGGCGGCTGGCATCGCGCGGGCTCAGGTTGACCTGAGTGTTCATCACCTGCTTGCCTTTCTTCTTGGCAGGTGCAGCCGCTTTCTTGGTGGATTCCTGTTCTTCGTCTTCCGGCAGTTCGTCATCAAAATCGTAAATAGACATAGTCAATCCTGTTGAGTTAGGCAAAAGGGCACATTTGCCCGACATTGGGTCAATCAGCCCATATCCTCGTTACGGATAAAGGCGCGCCAGGAGCCGAGCACCTGGGCAAAATCTTCCAGCCCGCACATGGCCAGCTGTTCATCATCGTAGTAGGCGAGATCGTCAAGATCCTCACCCAGCTCGATATTGAGGGCGTTGGCTTTCACCTCCGCCTCTTCATGGGTCAGCAGCAGGGAGTAGTCACCGCCGTTGAGCCGGTATTCGACTCGGGTGCGGTTGGAGAGCTGATCAATGATGGAGAAGAGCTCGTCGAGCTTCTCTTCATCCTTGCCAACCTCGTCGATCAGCCACTGACCGATGGCTTCATGGCCCATGGAGAACCGGGCGCGATAGCCACCAAACGGGTCGCGGCGAAATTCATAATCCATAGCACAGTCCAGATCGGAGGGATGGGCCATCACGGGCAGGCGGGTGCAAGCACGCAATTCCTGCTCCATGGCGGGGCACACATCGGGTAAAGTGGCCTATTCTAGCGATCCCCCTCTCGCTTGTCTTGATGATGTGGCATCTTTGCGCCCATGTGCCCTGAATCGGCCCGTAGTGGCGCTCTCAGATCAGTTCCTTGTCCGGAGATGTTATGCAGCTAAACGATAACCTTGCCCGCCAGATCGTCGCACGGGCGATGAAGATCCTGTCGTTCTCGGTCAACGTGATGGACGAACATGGCCTCATCATTGCGTCCGGCAATCCGGAGCGGATCCATCAGCGCCACGAAGGGGCCGTGCTGGCGCTCACCGAAAACCGGGTGGTGGAGATCAGCGAAGCGACAGCCTTGCAGCTCAAAGGGGTGCGACCCGGCATCAATTTGCCCATCTCCTATCAGGGGGAGCTGATCGGGGTGATCGGCATCTCCGGCGATCCGGAGGAAGTGCGTGCTTACGCCGAGCTGGTGCGAATGACGGCAGAACTGATCCTGGAGCAGGCGGCGCTCACCGAGCAGTTGCAGTGGGACAAGCGCCACAAGGAGGAGCTGGTGTTGCAGCTCATTCGGGGCGAGGGGCGAGTCGATCAATTGCAGCAGGCGGCCCGCTTTCTCGGGCTGGAGTTGGCCCAGCCTCGGGTGGTAGCCGTGCTGGCGCTGGAGGAGGCGGATCCGGCGCGTCTGCGGGAGCTGGTTCATCAGCTGGAGAACCCGGAGCGGGACAATCTGGTCGCCATCAACGGGCTCGACGAGATAGTGGTGCTCAAACCGGCGCAATTGAGTGATGGCGTCTGGCAATCGGCGCAGGAGCGCAGCCGGATCAAGCAGTTGCTGGCCCGCATTCCCCACTTCAAGGTGCATATCGCGGTGGGCGATTACTTCGCCGGGATCGACGGGCTGGCGCGCTCTTACCAGACGGCGCGAGATACCCTGCGCCGTGGCATGCGGCAGGCGCCGCGCAAACAGGTCTACTTCTTTGAGGACTACCGTTTGCCGGTGCTGCTCGGCAGTCTGGCGGACTCCTGGCAGGCGGATCAGCTGCGCACACCGCTGCAGAAACTGGCCCGGGAAGATGGCAAGGGGGCGCTGCAGAAGACCCTGCGCCACTATTTCTTGCAGGATTGTGATCTGCATCGCTGTGCCGAAGCCCTGTTCATTCACCCCAATACCCTGCGCTATCGGCTGGGGCGGATAGAGCAGATAACCGGGTTGAATTTCAACAAGTTAGACGACAAATTTTTGCTCTATCTCGGCCTTAATCTCGACTTGTGATTGTGAAGTTGGACAAAAAACCACTTTTACATGACGCAATTTTTGGTTTTTAAGCCAAAGCATTCTGATTGCAGATCTCCATAATGGCGGCCATTCACTCCCATTGAAGGTGTCCGTCATGATCCCGGTTACAGCCCTTGGCGCCATCGCGGCGCTCTCCATCGCCATCATCCTCATTTTGAAGAAGGTGCCGCCCGCTTACGGCATGATCGTGGGTGCCCTGGCCGGTGGCCTGATTGGCGGTGCCGATCTGACCCAGACCGTCGCCCTGATGATCGGCGGCGCCCAGGGGATCACCACAGCTGTGATGCGGATCCTGGCGGCCGGTGTACTGGCGGGCGTGCTGATCGAATCGGGTGCGGCCACCACTATCGCCGAGACTATCGTCAAGAAGCTGGGTGAAACCCGCGCCCTGCTGGCACTGGCGCTGGCGACTCTGATCCTGACTGCGGTCGGCGTATTCGTGGATGTGGCCGTTATCACGGTCGCCCCCATCGCGCTGGCCATCGCCCGCCGTGCCGACCTCTCCAAGGCGGCCATCCTGCTGGCGATGATCGGCGGCGGCAAGGCGGGTAACGTCATGTCCCCCAACCCCAACGCCATTGCCGCGGCTGATGCCTTCCATCTGCCCCTCACCTCTGTGATGGCGGCGGGCATCATTCCGGGTCTGTTCGGTCTGGTGATGGCCTACTGGCTGGCCAAGCGGCTGAACAACAAGGGCAGCAAGGTTGCTGCTGATGAAGTGGTGAGCTTTGCCGGTGCCAAGTTGCCGGGCTTTGCCGCCGCCATCAGCGCGCCGCTGGTCGCCATCCTGCTGCTGGCCCTGCGGCCGGTCGCCGGTATCGTGGTGGATCCGCTGATTGCACTGCCCCTCGGTGGTCTGGTCGGCGCCCTGATGATGGGTAAATTCAGCAAGGTGAACCAGTTTGCGGTCTCCGGCCTCGCCCGCATGGCGCCGGTCGCCATCATGCTGCTGGGTACCGGTACCCTGGCGGGCATCATCGCCAACTCCGGCCTGAAAGATGTGCTGATCAGCGGCCTGACCGCCTCCGGTCTGCCTTCTTACCTGCTGGCGCCTATCTCCGGTGCCCTGATGTCGCTGGCAACCGCCTCGACTACCGCCGGTACCGTGGTGGCCTCCAACGTATTCAGCTCCACCCTGATTGAACTGGGGATCAGCAGTCTGGCCGGAGCGGCGATGATCCATGCCGGTGCCACCGTGTTTGACCACATGCCCCACGGCTCCTTCTTCCATGCCACCGGTGGCAGCGTCCACATGGGGGTGGGTGAGCGCCTGAAACTTATCCCTTACGAAACTGCAGTCGGTCTGACCATTGCCACTGTCTCCACCCTGATGTTTGGCGTGTTTGGCCTCGCCTAAGGAATTGATATGAAAATTGTTATTGCCCCCGATTCATTCAAGGAGAGTCTGAGCGCCATGGCGGTGGCTGATGCCATCGAGGCCGGTTTCAAGCAGGTGCTGCCGAACGCCACCTACGTCAAATTGCCGATGGCCGATGGCGGCGAAGGCACGGTGCAATCGCTGGTGGATGCCACCGGTGGCCGCATCCTGCCGGTCGAAGTGACCGCGCCCCTTGGCAACAAGGTGCAGGGCTTCGTCGGCCTGCTGGGTGATGGCGAGCGCGCCGTCATCGAGATGGCCGCCGCCTCCGGCATCCATCTGGTCGCTCCCGAGCAGCGCAATCCGCTGCTCACCTCCAGCTTCGGCACCGGCGAGCTGATCCTGGCCGCGCTGGAGATGGGGGTGAAGCACCTGATCCTCGGTATCGGCGGCAGCGCCACCAATGACGGCGGTGCCGGCATGATCCAGGCGCTCGGCGGCAAGCTGCTCAAAGCCGATGGCTCTGCCATCGAGCTGGGTGGCGCAGGTCTCAGTGAGCTCGCGACCATCGATCTGAGCGGTCTGGATCCGCGTCTGAGCGAGCTGGTTATCGAGGTGGCGTGCGATGTGAACAACCCGCTCTGCGGCCCGAAAGGCGCCTCCGCCGTGTTTGGCCCGCAGAAGGGGGCGACTCCAGAGATGGTGGCGCAACTCGATGCCAACCTCTCCCGTTATGCCGACTGCATTGAGCAGGCCCTTGGCAAGCAGGTGAAGGATATTCCGGGGGCGGGTGCCGCCGGTGGCATGGGGGCCGCGCTGGTCGGTCTGCTTGGTGCCGAGCTCAAGCCCGGTATCCAGATCGTCATCGAAGCCCTGAAACTGGCCGAGGAAGTGGCCGATGCGGATCTGGTCATCACCGGTGAAGGGCGCATCGACAGCCAGACCATCCATGGCAAGACGCCAATCGGTGTCGCACGTTGCGCCAAGCAGTTCGGCAAGCCGGTGATCGGTATCTCCGGTTGCCTGACCGACGATTGCGGTGTGGTACATGATCACGGGCTGGACGCGGTATTCGCCGTGGTCAACCGCGCCATGTCTCTGCCGGAGGCGCTGGAGAGCGCCAGCACCAACATTCAACTCACTGCGCGCAACGTAGCGGCGCTCTATCAGCTCAAGGGCTGATCCGGTTCGGCCGATGCGCGCCATCGGCCACTCAATATCCCCGTTTGGGGCATCTCCCATCCCGCGAGATGTCTGACTGCCCTGGCACTTATTTGCCGATCCATCGTGATCGGCTCTTTTCTTTCTGCTCCTTTGTCTTGCCACACTTTTGACTCCATGGGTCAGCGCGGTTTTGATAGGCGCAAATCTCCCTTTACGGCATAGTGGTCGTACCAAGTACAAGGAGAGACTCATGTTCCTGCTGACCCTGGGGGTTGCGCTGTTTACCCTGATCCATCTCTACCCCTGTTTTGCGGTGGCCCATCGGGCGCGACTGCGCGAGCGGCTGGGTGAGAATCGCTACAAGGGGCTCTTCTCCCTGCTGGTGTTTGTCGCCATCGCCTGCATCATCGCGGGCTGGCGGTCGGCCAGCGCCTTGCCGCTCTACTTCCTGCCGGATTGGGGGCCGATGACCATGACGGTGATGATGCCCTTTGCGCTGATCCTCTTCTTCTCCGGCCAGGGGCCCAACCATCTGCGCCGCTGGCTGGTGCATCCCCAACTGCTCGGTACCCTGCTCTGGGCGGTGGCCCATCTGCTGGTCAACAGCGAGGCGCGATCTCTGGTGCTGTTTGGCGGCATCGGGCTGTGGGCGCTGGTGAGCATGGTCTGGATTTCGGTGCGGGACTGGCAGCGATATCCCCGTCCGGCGGCCAACTGGACGGGCACCGGCATCAGCGTCGGGGCGGGCCTGGCTGCCACCGCGCTGCTGGTGTTCTGGGGCCACGGCTGGCTGACCGGCATTCCCCTGCATTGAGAGTGAACTGCGGCTCTGGTAACCGCGTATGATGGACAAAACAAAAGGAGTCTTGGCGATGAAATGGTTCACTCTGTTGCTGTTATTGGGGGCCGGCGCGGCCTCTGCGGCGTGCCCAGATTATTTCAATGTGGAGATGCGGGAGCTCAACAATGCCCAGCGCCACAACCTCTGTCAGCTGACCGAGGGCAAGGTGGTGCTGGTGGTCAATACCGCCTCCTACTGCGGCTACAGCGGCCAGTTCCGCGATCTGGAGAAGCTCTACCAGAGCTACAAGGATAAAGGGCTGATTATTCTGGGTTTCCCCTCCAACGACTTCTGGCAGGAGGCGGGCAACGAGACCAAGACCGCCGAGGTATGCCGCCGCGACTATGGCGTCACCTTCCCGATGTTCAATCGGGTAGCGGTGCGGGGCTCCGATGCTGTGCCACTGTTCAAGGGGCTGGCGGCGGCCGCTGATGGGGATGAGCCGAACTGGAACTTCCACAAGTATCTGGTGGGGCGCGATGGCAAGCTGATCGCCAGCTACGGCGCCAACCAGAATCCGGCTGACGACCCCCTCAAACTGCAGATCACCCGGGCGCTGGGGCTCTGACCCTACCCCTTGGCGGGCGGCTCTGGAATAATGGGCTCCCGCCACTCAATCCGGTTATCTTGTGCTGCAACGTCTTCCTCAAATGGTGATCTTCGATGCGCTGGTGCGCGAGCAGGGGATCTCTGCCGCCGCCCGTCGTCTCGGGGTCTCCAAATCCCATATCAGCAAGCAGCTGGCGCTGCTGGAGACCACCCTTGGCGCCCAGCTGGTCCAGCGCACCACCCGCCGCTTCGTCCTGACCGAGCTGGGTCAGGAGTATGCCCGTCACTGCCATGCGCTGGTGGCGGTGGCGCAGGAGGCGGACTCCATGATCGCCGAGCGGCGTGGCAAGGTGAGCGGCGTGCTCCATCTCGGGGTGGGCCAATCTTTTGGCCGCTTGCACGTCATTCCTCATCTCAAGGCGTTTCAGGATCGCTATCCCGAGCTGGAGCTGGAGGTCTCGCTGTTCGACCACAGAACCAATCTGGTGGATGAGGGGCTGGATCTCTGGCTCACCACCTATGAGGACAAGCCGGAAGGGCTGGTGGGACAGCGGCTGGCCGACATTGGCTTCGTGGTGGCGGCTTCGCCGGATTACCTGCTGAGCCACGGCACGCCGCTTCATCCCAAGGATCTGGCCCAGCACAACTGCATCACTTACCAGAGTCGGGAGCGGCGCTATCACCAGTGGTCGTTTCGCCAGGGCAAGGAGCGCCAGACGGTGCAGGTGGCGGGCAACTATCGGGTGGATATGGCGGAGGCGGTGCGGGATGCGGCACTGGCCGGGCTCGGCATCGCCTATATCGCCAACTACTTGCTGGACAAGGAGTTACAGAGCGGCAAGCTGATCCCTGTGCTGCCAGGGTGGCGACCGAACCAGCAGATGGCGGTACACGCCGTTTATGCCCGGCGTGAACATCTGGATCCCAAGATCCGTCTCTTCATCGATTTCCTCAAGGCCCGCTTTGGCCCCGAACCCTATTGGGAGCAGCGACTGGCCCCCTGGCTCGGGGGTAAATTGTCCGGCGGTGAGGAATGATTGTTTCCATATAAGAACTCTCGATTTCTCCTGATACTAAAATCGAACCAAATCAGCCAGTTGGCGCAACCGATATCGTGCAAACGTTTTTTCTAACAGGCTTGTAACCAAGCGGACTTGCAGTGACGGGGTGAGAGGCGCAGAATCCGCGCCCATCTTTTGCCCCACCTGATGGAGTCCCTATGATTGCCCTGCTCGGCATCCTGAGTATCCTGGCGCTTGCCGTCATCTGCTCTGATAATCGTCGTCGTATCCCGTTGCGAACAGTTGGCCTTGCCCTCTGCCTGCAAATCATGTTTGCCGGTCTGGTGCTCTGGCTGCCTGCCGGTCAGCACGTGCTGAACGGGGTCAGCGAGAGCGTAAGCAGCGTGATCGGTTATGGTCAGGAGGGGATCGCCTTCCTGTTCGGTGATCTGGCCAAGTTCAAGCTGGGCTTCATCTTTGCCTTCAACGTGTTGCCGGTCATCATCTTCTTCTCCGCGGTGATCGCCATCCTCTACCACATCGGCATCATGCCGCGGGTGATCGCCCTGCTGGGTGGTGGCTTGCAGAAGCTGCTGGGCACCGGCCGTGCCGAGAGCCTCTCCGCGACCGCCAACATCTTCGTCGGCATGGTGGAAGCGCCGCTGGTGGTCAAACCCTACCTCTCCAAGATGTCCGATTCCCAGTTCTTCGCTGTGATGAGCTGTGGTCTCGCCTCCGTCGCCGGTGGCACCCTGGTGGGCTATGCCAGCCTCGGGGTTGAGCTGAAATACCTGATCGCTGCCGCCTTCATGTCGGCCCCTGCCGGTCTGGCGATGGCCAAAATCCTGGTGCCGCCGGGAGCTGAAGAGGTCGATCACCATCAGGATGTGGAGATCCCCCGCGCCACCAACGTGATTGAAGCGGCGGCCGATGGCGCCATGTCCGGCCTCAATATCGCGGTGGCGGTCGGTGCCACCCTGCTGGCCTTCGTTGGCGTGATCGCCATGCTCAATGGCCTGCTCGGCTGGGCTGGCGGTCTGGTAGGGCTGGATCTGAGCTTCCAGATCATTCTGGGCTGGCTGTTTGCCCCCGTCTCCTGGCTGATCGGTGTGCCCTGGGATCAGGCGCAAGCCGCTGGCGCCCTGATCGGTACCAAGATCGTGGTCAACGAGTTCGTCGCCTTTATCGGTCTGGTGCAGGATCAGACCCTGAGCGAGTCGAGCAAGGCCATCGTGACCTTCGCCCTGTGCGGCTTTGCCAACATCTCCTCCATGGCGATCCTGATCGGCGGTCTGGGCTCCATGGTGCCGGAGCGCAAATCCTTCATCGCCCGTTACGGCATGCGCGCCATTCTCTCCGGCGTGCTGGCGAACCTGATGAGCGCCTGTCTGGCCGGTCTGTTCCTCGCCCTGTAACCGCTGCGGTACGGGATAGATGCAACAAGGGCGCCCTGATGGCGCCCTTGTCATATGGATAAAATGAAGCCCCGGCCTTGGTCGGGGCTTCTTGTTGCTGCTCAGTCGACGTAGAAGGTCTGCTGGAAGCTGAGGTTCTGTTGCTGCCCACCGCCCATGATCTTCAGGGTGAACTGATAGGTATCTTCGTTGCGGTAGGGGAGGGTCGCCAGATAGTAGATGGCATCGCCCTCTTTTACCTCCTGAAAGTTCAGGGTGCGGATGGTGCCGGTCAGGTTCTTGGCCTCACCGGTGATCCCCACGGCTTGCGCCACTTTCTGCTTGTCCTGTACCGCGATATTGATGATGGCGTTGTAGCGGCTGCGCTCCAGTCCATACGCCTTGGCGACCTCTGGTGTGAGGAAGCTGGAGTTGAAGGCGTTGTAGTGCACCAGCCAGGGCCCCAGCTCCTTCATCTGTTCTGCCTTGAGCGGCAGGGTCATCAGCAGTGCCAGCAGGCCACTCATCCAGGCTGTTTTCATCTGTCATCCCTCTCATATCTACGGTTGGCGCAGGCCGATTCATTCAGCCTTGCGTGTCATTCAGCAGTGCACTCACTTCTTGCGGCAACTGTTTGGGGCTGTCGATGGCGACGGTTTTGTGTCGCCCCAGCTCGCCCCGCACTATGGTGATCTGTCCCTTGGCCACCTTGAACTGCTTGGCCAGAAACTTGATCAGATGGCTGTTGGCCTGGCCATCGACGGGCGGCGCCGTGATGGCCACTTTCAGCTCTTCGCCATGCAATCCGATGATCTGATCCCGACTCGCCTTGGGCTGGATCACCAGATGCAGTACCAGTTCATCCCCTTGTTGCAGGACGGCTGGCATCAAATCATCCACCACAGCTGGCCGAACAGGTCACCCAGCAGGTAGTTGATGGCTTGCAGGCCGATAAAGGCGACCAGCACCGAGAGATCCAGCCCGCCCAGTGCCGGCAGTACGCGGCGGATAGGGGCGAGGAACGGTTCGGTCAGCTGATGCATCACGTATTCGATGGGGTTGCGGCCCTGGCTGACCCAGCTCAGGATGGCGCGGATCAGCAGTACCCAGAAGATCATCGAGCCCGCTTTCTTCAGCACGGTCAGCGCGGCAAACAGGCTGATGCTGAGCCAGTCCGCCAGCAGTACGTTCATGCTCTTGAGCAGGGCCAGCTTGGCGAAGGCGATGGCCAGCGCCAGCACCACGGAGGCGAGATCGATGCCGCCAAAGCCCGGGATAACGCGGCGCAGCGGGATCACCAGCGGATTGGTCAGCTTGACCACCATCTGGCTCATCGGGTTGTAGAAGTCGGCACGGGCCCACTGCAGCCAGACGCGCAGCAGGATCACCATCAGGTAGAGATCGAAAACGGTGTTAATCAGAAAGTAAGCAGTGTTCATCTGGGCTCCTGTTAGAAGAGGGTTTCCATTTCGGTGGCGCGAGCAACGGCCGCCTGCATGGCTTGCGCAGTCAGCGGCATCAGCCCCTGCTGCTGGAATGTCTTGATGGCTTCGGCTGTGGTGCCGCCCTTGCTGGTCACCTGCTCACGCAGGGTCTGCAGCGCCAGCTCCGGGTTTTGCTCCACCATGGCGGCTGCGCCCAGCGCGGTCTGCTGCACCAGCAGGCGTGCCTGATCGGGCGAGAAGCCCATCGCCTCCGCCTCTTCGGCGATCGCCTGCATAAAGAGGAAGAAGTAGGCCGGAGCACTGCCCGCCGCGGCGATGACGCCGTTGATGCCGGACTCCTGCTCCACCCAGAGGGTCTTGCCGACCGCCTGCATCATCTGCTCGGCAAAGTCGCGATCCGCGGCGGCAATATGTTCGGGTGCATAGAGGCCGGTCATGCCCAGACCCAGCAGGGCAGGGGTATTGGGCATGGTGCGGATGATGCGGTCATGGCCACCGGCCATCTCGCCAAGGCGCGCCACCTTGATACCGGCCGCGATGGAGATGAGCAACTTGCCCTCAAGGGAGCCCAGCTCGGCAACCAGCGCAGCCAGCATGCCGGCCATCAGCTGCGGCTTGACCGCCAGCACGATCACTTCGGCGTCGCGGGCCGCCTCGGCATTACTCTGGGTGATGCGAATGCCATGTTCGCTCGCCAGCGCCTCCAGCTTGGGCAGACTGGGGTTGGCAGCAGTGATCTGCCCGGCGGGATAACCCGCCTTGACCAGTCCGGCGATGATGCTGCGGCTCATGTTGCCCGCGCCGATAAAGGCCAGCGTTCTATGCTGCATCAGATGCTCCTGTAGCACATGGGGTCGCGGCGGGGTGGGTGCTGCCTGCACCACCTGACGCCAGAATTCGGTGTTCCATCAAACGCTCCTGTTGATGAAGTCGCGGCAAGAGGCGGACGTATGGGTTATCCGCTGGCCTTGCCTATGAGTAGTCACGGGCGCCGAAGATGGCGGTGCCGACCCGCACCATGGTGCTGCCGTGGGCTATCGCCAGTTCAAGATCCTCGGTCATCCCCATCGAGAGGGTATCCACCGTGGGGTATTGTCGCGCAAGCTCGGTGAACAGAGTCTGCATACGGGTCATTTGGGCGGCCAGTACGCTCTCGTCACTGGTGTGTTCGGGAATGGCCATCAGCCCCCGCAGCACCAGTCGCTCACTTTGAGAGACCAGCTCGGCAAGGCGGAAAATCTCTTGTTCCGACGTTCCGGATTTGCTGCTCTCTCCGCTAATATTGATTTGCAGACAAACATTTAGCGGTGCCATTGTAGTTGGGCGCTGGTTGTTGAGGCGGTCGATCAGCTTGTCCCGATCCACGCTCTGCACCCAGTCAAACCGTTCGGCGACCAGTTTGGATTTGTTCGATTGCAAAGGGCCGATAAAGTGCCACTCTATGTCGCTATATTCCGGCTGCTGGCGCAAGGTATCGATCTTGGCCGCTGCTTCCTGAGCGTAGGATTCGCCAAAGCAGCGCTGACCTGCGGCATGGGCGGCCATGATGGCCTCGACAGGTTTGGTCTTGCTCACGGCCAGCAGGCGGATCTGCTGCAGGTTGCGGCTCGCCCGTTCGGCGGCCTGGGCAATACGTTCCTTTACCTGAAACAGGTGCTGGGCAATCTGGTTCATATTTCGTTAGTGATCTTGTGATGGGAGAATGACAAGTCTATGGATATCACAGAGTTATTGGCTTTCAGTGTAAAGCATAAAGCCTCGGATCTACACCTCTCGGCCGGGGTTCCCCCGATGATCAGGGTTGATGGTGAGGTTCGCAAGATCAATTTGCCCGCCCTGGAACACCGGGAAGTGCATGCCCTCATTTACGACATCATGAACGACCATCAGCGCAAGGAGCTGGAGGAGAACTTCGAGGTCGACTTCTCGTTCGAGGTGCCCAATCTGGCCCGTTTCCGGGTTAACGCCTTCCAGCAGGCGCGCGGCTCGGGCGCGGTATTTCGTACCATCCCCAGCACGGTGCTGAGCCTCGAGGATCTCGATGCGCCGGAGATCTTCCGCAAGATCGCCGAGTTCCCGCGGGGTCTGGTGTTGGTGACCGGCCCGACCGGTTCCGGTAAGTCGACCACCCTGGCGGCCATGGTCAACTACATCAACGAGAACTTCCATCACCATATCCTCACCATCGAAGACCCCATCGAATTCGTCCACGAGAACAAGCGCTGTCTGGTGAACCAGCGGGAAGTGCACCGGGATACCAAGAGCTTCAGCAACGCCCTGCGCTCGGCACTGCGGGAAGACCCGGACATCATTCTGGTGGGCGAGATGCGCGACCTTGAGACCATTCGTTTGGCCATGACCGCCGCCGAAACTGGCCATCTGGTGTTTGGCACCCTGCACACCTCGTCGGCGGCCAAGACCATCGACCGTATCATCGACGTCTTCCCCGGCGCGGAGAAGGACATGGTGCGCTCCATGCTCTCCGAATCCCTGCGGGCGGTCATCTCCCAGACCCTGCTCAAGCGCATTGGCGGCGGCCGGGTGGCGGCCCACGAGATCATGATGGGCATTCCGGCGGTGCGTAACCTCATCCGGGAGGACAAGATTGCCCAGCTCTACTCGGTGATCCAGACCGGGATGACCCACGGCATGCAGACCATGGATCAGAGCCTCAAGCAGCTGGTGAGTCGTGGCGTGGTGGCATCCCTCGATGCCAAGGCCAAGGCTGTTGATCCCAACAGCATTTAAGCGACTCGCACCCAGGGAGGGATAGATGATGAATCTGGATGATCTGCTGAGCGAGCTGGTCGAGCGAAAGGGATCGGATCTGTTTGTGACGGTGGGCTCGCCGCCCACCCTCAAGGTGAATGGCCATCTGGTGTCGCTGGGGGGGGAAGCGCTCGACAAGAAGGGGGCGCTGACGCTGGTCAGGGATACCCTCAGCAGCGATCACTTCGAGCGCTATATCCGCACCAAGGAGGCCAACTACGCGATCTATCGCGAGGCGCTTGGCCGTTTTCGGGTCAGCGCCTTCTGGCAGCAGGAGCTGCCCGGCATGGTGGTGCGGCGTATCGAGACCCGCATTCCCACCTTTGAAGATCTGCAGCTACCCAAGATCCTGCAAGAGGTGGCGATGGCCAAGCGGGGGCTGGTGCTGTTTGTCGGCGCCACCGGGGCGGGCAAATCGACCACCCAGGCGGCGATGATCGGCTATCGCAACCAGCATGCCGATGGTCACATTCTGACGGTGGAAGATCCGGTGGAGTTCGTCCATCAGCATGGTCGCAGTCTGGTGACCCAGCGAGAGGTGGGGATCGACACCGAGTCGTTCGATGTGGCGCTGAAAAGCTCGCTGCGTCAGGCGCCGGACGTGATCCTGATCGGCGAGATCCGCAGTCAGGAGACCATGGAGTTTGCCCTGCAGTTCGCCGAGACGGGACACCTTTGTCTCGCCACTTTGCATGCCAACAATGCCAACCAGGCGCTGGATCGCATCCTCCATCTGGTGCCGCAAGACAAACACCGCCAGTTCCTGTTCGATCTCTCTTTCAACCTCAAGGCCATCGTCGCCCAGCAGCTGGTGCCGAGTATGGATGGCAAGCGGCGCTGCGCTGCGTTCGAGATCCTGCTCAATACCCCGCTCATCACCGACATTATCCGCAAGGGAGAGATGCATCGCCTCAAGGAGGTGATGACCAAATCCACCGAGCTGGGTATGCAGACCTTCGATCAGGCGCTCTTCAGCCTGTTCTGCGCCGGCCAGATTGGCTACAGTGAGGCACTCGCCCACGCCGACTCGGCCAACGACCTGCGACTGCTGATCAAGCTCTCCGGTCGCGAACGGCTCGGCACCGGTACGCTGGACAATGTGACGCTGGATGAATGAATCATGGGGCCGCTCTGCCGTTCGGCCCCTCGCCATAAAGGAACGTTATGCTGATTGTGGTTTCCCCGGCCAAGACGCTGGATTACGAGTCACCGCTGGTGACACCCCGTTTCACCCAACCCGAGCTGCTGGATCACTCCGCCGAACTGATTAGCCGGGCCCGCCAACTGAGCCCTGACCAGATCGCCACTCTGATGAAGATCAGCGACAAGCTGGCCGGTCTCAATGCCGCCCGGTTTGCCGAGTGGCAGCCAGATTTCACCCCCGCCAACGCCCGTCAGGCGCTGCTGGCTTTCAAGGGGGATGTCTACACCGGTTTGGCGGTAGAGGATTTCAGCGAGGCCGATTTTGACTTCGCTCAGGCACACCTGCGGATGCTCTCCGGCCTCTACGGCGTGCTTCGCCCCCTCGACCTGATGATGCCCTATCGGCTGGAGATGGGGACCAGGCTCGACAATAGTCGCGGCAAGGATCTTTACCAGTTCTGGGGGGAGGTGATCACTCACCATCTCAACGACGCGCTGGCAGCGCAGGGGGATGAAGTGCTGATCAATCTGGCCTCCGACGAGTATTTCAAGTCGGTACGACCCAAGAGCCTGAAAGGGCGGATTGTCACACCGGTGTTCAAGGATGAGAAGAACGGCCAGTTCAAGATCATCAGCTTCTACGCCAAGAAGGCGCGCGGCATGATGGCTCGCCACATCATCAAGCACCGTCTGACCGAGGTGGAGCAGCTGACCGGTTTCAACGCCGAGGGCTACTACTTCGTACCGGAAGAGTCGGACGCCAATACCCTGATGTTTAAACGCGCCGAAAATTAATTACAAAAAGAGGGAACCAATCTTTCGACCCGCGGGTCTGAATATGTGAATCCTCTGTTGTAAGCACTTTTTATTCGCCGACGTTTGATACGTCGGCTTTTTTATTGCCGTTTTTATTGTCCATCGATTGCCTTCGCCGGGACTATGTGGTTCAGATAGACTCAAGACAGGGAGCGAGTCGTCGTGAGGTGAATATGGAACAGAAAAATGCCATTCGGCAGGTTGCCGTCCCTTGGGCTCCGTCCCGCCAGCTACCGCCCGGTCTGGTTGTGGCCGAGCTGCATCAGGATCTCTGGAGCGACTCTCTGACCATCATGCTGGGGCGGGCACGCAGCATCGATCTGCCCCCGCAAATCCTCTGCCGGGTCTATTTTCGCCATATCTATGCCCTGCGGGTCATCGAGGATTGCGATCTGGCCGAGGGGAAGGATAGTCACGCCATCGAAGAGCAGATCCAGCTCATCACCCCATCCCGTTTTGCCAGCTGGTTCCATCAGGAGTCGGACGGTCTGCATCTGGATGAAGATCTGCAGCACTATCGCATCTCGACCTGGGATTATTGCGCCGATGTGCTGACCTCCTCGGCGCCGGAACTGCAGTTCCTGCCCCAGAGCGAGTAGCCAGCTGTTACGTCAGAGGCGAAGGATGATCCTTCGCCTCTTGGTTTTTGGGCTGGTGCAGATTTTGTGGCGCTCAGGCTACTCAACCCGGGTGGTAGCCTGTTGTGTTGGCACAAAAAAAGCGCCTCAGAGGAGGCGCGGGGAAAAAGACAGATTGGAAGCGTCACATGGGTGCTACTTGAATCAGCGAATGAGCCGTGCCATTCAAGTATGGAGCCATCATGCCAAGCTCAATCTGAAGTAGTTCTGAGGCGATTCTTCATTTTCTGTTCATCTTGTCAGCAAAGCGTGGCACTGGCTGAAAGCCTTTTCATTCTGGTCACCATATTGTCTCGCCCTCTCCAAGGCGCTCATCGTCTCATGGGGCCAGCTCGAATGTTGTGCCAGTCTGTTCCAGAGCCAGCAACCAGCGCTTGATGGGAATGCCGCCAGCATAGCCGGTCAGATCGCCGCTGCGTCCGATCACCCGATGGCAGGGCACTATGATGCTCAGCGGATTGCGGCCATTGGCAGCGCCTACTGCTCGCACTGCCTTGGGATTGCCGATAGCCTGGGCAATCTCGAGATAGCTCACGGTCTCGCCATAGGGGATATCGCACAAAGCGTTCCACACCGTTTGCTGGAACGGGGTGCCCTTCGCTGCCATGGGCAGATCGAACTGCTGCAATTTTCCGGCGAAATAGGCGTTGAACTGGGCAAGATAGGGGGCCAGCGCCTTGTCATCCCGTTGCCAGTCAGTTTGCGGCATGACGGGCCGCTCCCCGTGCATGAACTCCACGTGGCGCAGGCCATCCTGATCGATGGCGACCAGCAGGGGGCCGCGGGCGCTGTCGCAAAAACTGTATCTCATCGGCTGACATCCTTTGGGGGCTGGGGGTTGGCTCAGTCCAGAACCGGTTTGCCGCGGGCGGATTTGATATCCCCCTTGCGCTTTTTGGCATCGACCCGTTTGCGCTGGGAGCTGCGGGTCGGCTTGGTGGCATGGCGGGCCTTGGGGCGCCAGGCTGCTTTCTTCAGCAACTCCACCAGACGGCTCATCGCCTCCTTGCGGTTCATGTCCTGGCTGCGATGGCTCTCGACCCGGATCAGGACAAAGCCATCGTGTACCCGGCTGTCGCTCAGCTTGTCGAGACCCTCCTTGTAGAGGGGCGTCAGGCTGGGAGAGTTGCGGTAATCGAAGCGCAACCAGACGGCGGAGTCGGTCTTGTTGACGTGCTGTCCACCGTTGCCCTGTGCCCGCATGGTCTGAAATTGCAGCTCATGCCAGGGAATCGTGACGCTGTTGGAGATAACTAACATGCTGTTTTGCTCTTGTTTGGTGCATACCCGCTGACCGCTGCAGCATGGTGCCTCATTATGGGGCGTGCTGGCCGGTTATGGGGATGTGCCTGGCGAATGGCGCAGGCATTAAACTCTATCTATATGAAATAAAACAATAAAAATACTTGGCATAAGAATTGAAACCCGATTCATGACACACCATGGATTGGGAGCAACCAGATGAAGCTGATTAGTGCGATTATCAAACCGTTCAAGTTGGACGATGTCCGCGAGGCTATTGCCAACCTGGGGGTGGAAGGGCTGACCGTGTCCGAGGTCAAGGGATTTGGCCGCCAGAAGGGACACACCGAATTATACCGGGGAGCCGAGTATCAGGTCGACTTCCTGCCCAAGGTGAAGCTGGAGATTGCTACCGCCGATGATAACGTGGAAGGGGTGATCGAGGCGATCTGCAAGGCGGCCTATACCGGCAAGATCGGCGACGGCAAGATTTTTGTCTACGACTTGCTGCAAGCGGTGCGCATCCGCACCGGCGAGAGTGACGACGAGGCGCTGTGATGAACCGCATCCGTGACGTACAGATCTGTTGACCTCCCGATCTCGGGGAATCCCGATGGAGTGAGCGCTTATTGAAGCCTGATCAACATAACGTTTTGCTCAGAAGAGGCCGAATGGGATTCCATCCGGCCCTTTTCATTTATGGGCGATTAAATATGTGATGTGGCGACGGCGAGCTTTCTTGATCCGCTTATAAGATGTATGCAGAATGCAAACGGAAATCGTTATCACTCTGTATAGCTAATCAAGGAATGGATGATGAAAATGAAGATGTTGGCACTGGCTTTCTCTGCGTTGGCAGCTCAGTCGGCATTGGCGGCCGGGGAAGTGAATGTCTACTCCAACCGGCAGGATGAGCTGATCAAGCCCATCATCCAGCAGTTCGAGAAGGAATCTGGCATCAAGGTGAACGTGGTGTTCGCCAAAGAGGGGTTGAACGAGCGTCTGGAGCGGGAAGGCAAGCTCTCTCCGGCCGACCTGATGCTGACCGTCGATATCAGCCGTCTGACCGATCTGGTGGACAAGGGGCTGGTGCAGCCGGTGGACAGCAAGATCCTGCAGGAGAACATCCCCGCCATCTATCGTGATCCGGAGAATCGCTGGTTCGCCCTGACCACCCGGGTTCGCGCCATCTACTCCAGCAAGGATCGCCTCGGCAAGCTCGACACCATCAGCTACGAAGATCTGGCCAAACCGGAATTCAAAGGGAAAATCTGCACCCGCAGCGGCAAGCATGAGTACAATGTGGCGCTGGTCTCCTCCATGATTGCCCATCACGGCATGGCCGAGACCAAAACCTGGCTGGAAGGGGTCAAGGCCAACCTGGCGCGCAAGCCGCAGGGCAACGACCGGGATCAGGTCAAGGCGATCAAGGATGGTATCTGTGACGTGTCACTCGGCAACAGCTACTATCTGGGCGCCATGTTGAAAGATCCGGCGCAGAAGTCCTGGGCGGATGCGGTCTATATCAACTTCCCGAACCAGGCTGACCGCGGTGCCCACGTCAACGTGAGCGGCGTGGCCATGACCAAGTATGCCAAGAACAAGGCCGAGGCCCAGAAGCTGATGGAGTTTCTGGCTGGTGACACCGCCCAGCACATGTATGCGGACGTGAACGCCGAATATCCGGTCAAGGCCGGAGTCGAGCCTTCCGCCATGGTCAAGTCCTGGGGCAGTTTCAAGTCTGACGCACTACCGGTCAGCGATTACGCCAAGCACCGCAAGGACGCCTTGCAGTTGCTGGATGAAGTGAAGTTCGACTTGTAATCAGATGGGGCCAACGGCCCCATCAACATCTGTGGTCTCATGAAAAATTTTGGATGGATGACCGGCAGCTGGGCCATCGCCCTGCTGCTGGGTTTACCGGTTATAGCCCTGCTTTTCTCTGCCTTCTCGGCTGAGGGAGATCTCTTTCGCCACCTCGCCGATACCGTGCTGCTCGATTATCTGGGCAATACCCTGGGGCTGGTGGTCGGCGTGGTACTGCTCAGCCTGCTGTTTGGCGTACCCACCGCCTGGCTGGTGGCCATGTGTCAGGTGCCGGGGCGCCGTGCCCTGCAGTGGGCCTTGATGCTGCCAATGGCCATGCCCTCCTATATCGTCGCCTACGTCTATACCGACCTGCTCGACTACTCGGGCCCGCTACAGGCCGGGTTGCGAGCACTCTTTGGCTGGAACAGTCCTGCCGATTACTGGTTTCCGGCCATTCGCTCCCTTGGCGGCGCCGCCTGGGTGCTGGCGCTGGTGCTGTTCCCCTATGTCTATCTGCTGACCCGCGCCTCTTTTCTCGAGCAGTCAGTCAGCCTGATCCACTCCAGCCGCCTGCTCGGCTGTACCCCGTGGCAGAGCTTTCGTCGTCTCAGTCTGCCGCTGGCGCGCCCCGCCATCATGGTGGCGGTATCGCTGGTGGCCATGGAGACGCTGGCCGATTTCGCCACCGTCCACTTCTTTGCCATCAACACCCTGACCACGGCGGTCTACGACACCTGGCTCGGCTATGGCAGTCTGGCCACCGCGGCCAAACTCTCCTGCCTGATGCTGCTGGCGGTGGTGCTGCTGATCGCGCTGGAGCGCCGCTCGCGCAGTCGGCAGCAGGTGTTCCAGAAGTCCATGGGCCATGAGCAGCCGCTGCGCTATCCGCTCAAGGGGATGAGTCGTTGGCTGGCCGGTCTCTGGTGCTGGGGGCTGGTGCTGGCCGGTTTCGGCCTGCCGTTCGTCATCCTGCTCGATTACGGGGTGCGCTACTTCGAGTTGTCGTGGACGCCGGAGTTTGTCCGCTTCGCCGGCAACAGCTTGGCTATCTCGGCGCTGACCGCTCTGCTGGCGATGGGCATCGCCCTGCTGCTCGGCTTCTTCCGCCGCCTCGATGGCGGGATAAAGAGTCTGTTGCCCCTGCGCATCGCCGCCATGGGTTACGCCATGCCGGGTACCGTGCTCGCCATCGGGGTGCTGGTGCCGCTCACCGCCCTCGACTTTGCCATCAACGATCTGGCCGAGTGGCTCGGGCGTCAGGGCCCGGGCTTGCTGCTGACCGGCACCATCACCGCCATCGTGTTCGGTTATCTGGTGCGCTTCGTGGCCATCGCCATCGGCTCGGTGGAGAGCAGCATGGGCAAGATCTCCCCCAGTCTCGACATGGCGGCCCGCTCCCTGGGGCAGGGGGATGGCGGCATGCTGCGCCGGGTCCATCTGCCGCTGGTGCGCCGTGGTCTGTTTGCCGGTGCCATGCTGGTATTCATCGAATCCATGAAGGAGCTGCCCGCCGCCCTGCTGCTGCGGCCGTTCAACTTCGATACCCTGGCGACCCACGTCTACCAGTTCGTCTCGGACGAGATGCTGGAGCGCGGCGCGCTGGGGGCCATCGTCATCGTGCTGGTGGGGCTGTTGCCGCTGATCTGGGTCAACCGCAGTCTGGACAGTCCGGGCCACTGAGTCGCCGCGTCGGTCAATGAAATTGCATGCGGTGTGCTGAACCGAAAGGCAGCGCGCCGCCAGAAACGAGAGGAAGTCAGCCTTGTCCTGTTTGCAGGTTGAAAATGTCAGCTGCCGTTACAACGGCCGCAATGTGCTGGAACAGCTCTCCCTGACGGTGGCAGACAACGAGATCGTCTGCCTGCTGGGAGCCAGTGGCTGCGGCAAAACCACGTTGCTCAAGGCCATCGCCGGGCTGCTGCCGTTGGCAGAGGGCTCTATTCGCCTCGGCGATACCCTGCTCGACGGGCCGGGTGCCAGCGTGCCGCCCGAGGCGCGCAACATCGGCATGATCTTTCAGGATTACGCCCTCTTTCCCCACCTGACGGTGGCCGACAATGTCGGCTTTGGCCTGACCAAACTCGATCGCCGCGCCCGCCAGCAGCAGGTGGACGAGGCGCTGGCGCTGGTCAATCTGCAGGGGCTGGGGGATCGCTATCCGCACCAGCTCTCCGGTGGTCAGCAGCAGCGGGTAGCCATCGCCCGGGCGCTGGTGTGCAAGCCGCGGCTGATGCTGCTGGATGAGCCCTTCTCCAACATCGATACCCAGGTGCGGATGAAGTTGATCCTCGAGATCCGCGCCCTGCTCAAGCAGCAGGGGATCGGCGCCATCTTCGTCAGCCACAGCAAGGAGGAGGCGTTCGCCTTCGCCGATCGGCTGGCGCTGTTTCGCGCCGGTCACATCGAGCAGGTGGGCCAGCCGGAGCAGCTCTATCGCCGCCCGCAAAACCGCTTCGTGGCGGAGTTTCTCGGCGGGGTCAACTATCTGGCTGCCGAGGTGGTGGACAGCCACTGCGTGCAGACGGCGCTCGGGGTCATCTGTGGCAGCGAGCCTCATGGCCGCGCGGTGGGTGAGCAGTTGCAGCTGATGCTCAGACCCCAGCAACTGCTGCTGGAGAGCGCCGCAGATGGCGAGCTCAAGGTGGTGGAGCAGCAGTTCCTCGGCCACCACTGCCGGGTGCTGTTCGAGTGTGGCGATCTGCAGCTGGAGGCGAGCATTGGCGAGCCCCTTGATGGGATGCGGGCACGGATCAAGGTTGCCCCCCATGGGCTGGTGTTGTTTGACCCTTTGCCCTGAACGCGTGATATCGTCGTGAAATCAAAGAACTGGATCCACTCTGGTTTATAATCGCGCAACGCAAATAGCCCGTAACGCTAACGCCTACTCAGGGGAGAGATATATGAAAGCCCAAGCCGGGATCTGCGCAGAGCCGAATCTGCACGCCCTCTATCTGATGTTCAATCGTACCGGCGATGCCGCCGAACTGGTCGGCCGTCTGGCCAAACTGCCCGCCCTGTGGCAGGCGGTCGCCGCCGATTTCCCCGATGCCGGTTTCAGCGGTCTGGTTGCCGTTGGCGCCGATGCCTGGGATGGTCTCTACCCTGCCGCCCGTCCGCCCCAGTTCCGCAGCTTTATGGCGCAATCCGCCAACGGTCAGGAAGCCCCCAACACCCCGTTTGATCTCTTTATTCAGCTGCGCGCCGATCGGGTGGATGTGCTGCACCACGCCGGTCACCGTGTGATGGCGCTGCTGGCCGGACTGGTCGAGCTGGCCGAAGAGGTGCGCGGTTTCCGCAATCTGGATTGCCGCGACCTGACCGGTTTCGTTGATGGCACCGAGAACCCGCAGGATGAGCACCGTGCCGAAGTGGCGCTGCTGGCCGATGGCGAGTTTGCCGGTGGCTCCTACATTCACGTCCAGCGCTGGGTCCACGCCATGAGCGACTGGGAGAAGCTGGCGCAAAAAGAGCAGGAAGACATTATCGGTCGCACCAAGCCCGACAACATCGAGTATGAGTCTGCCGCCAAGCCGCTGACCGCCCACATCAAGCGGGTCAACCTCAAGACCCCGAAAGGGGAGTCCATGGAGATCCTGCGCCAGAGCATGCCCTGGGGCACCATGACCGAGCAGGGGCTCTACTTCATCTCCTGCTGCCGCACTCCGCAGCACTTCAACGCCATGCTGGCCAGCATGTACAAGGGGGAGGGCAGCCACTTCGACCACCTGCTGCGCTTCACCAAGGCAGTGACCGGCGCGGCTTTCTTCGCCCCATCGGAGGGTTTTCTGATGGCGCAGGGCAAATAAGCCCGCCTGACGAAGCTGCAGAAAACAAAAATCCCGGCCTTGGCCGGGATTTTTCGTTCTGGCGTGACCGCTATGACGCGGTAGCGGCCATTACGGCGTCTGTTCGAACAGCTCGAGGGCGGAGAGGTAGAGCTCTTCGATATCGGTGTCGCTGGTCGGGGTGATGAAGATGGTGTCATCACCGGCGATGGTGCCGAGGATCCCCTCTGCCTTGCCGAGGGAGTCGAGCAGGCGGGCGATCAGCTGGGCTGCGCCCGGGCTGGTGTGGATCACCACCAGTGCGCCGTTGTGATCGACGTCCAGTACCAGATTCTTGAGCGGGCTGGAGGTGGTGGGCACGCCCAGTTCCACCGGCAGGCAGTAGACCATCTCCATCTTGGCATTGCGAGTGCGAACGGCGCCGAAGCGGCTCAGCATGCGCGATACCTTGGACTGGTTGATGTTCTCGAAGCCCAGCTCTTGCAGGGCGGTGACGATTTCTGCCTGGGAGCCAAAGCGCTCTTCTTTCAGCAAGGCTTTAAAGGCCTTGGCCAGTTTTTCTTGCTTGTCGTTGTGTTTCATCTTGGTCTCACGAATGAGGAGGTGTGGCGGCCTGTGCGATACAGGCGGCAGATACGAACAGCGGGGCCATTTTGCATTCATATGCCGTTTTTTGCAAGGAAGCGGCGCTTGTTCTGCATATTGATTCAAAAATGGCTTGCATCAACCTTTATTAGGGATAGAATCGGGATGAAATTTTGAAAACTTATTCAATTGGGCTGTATGGGTATTGAATTAATAGGTATCGAGAAGTCCTGGCACAAGGTGCCGGTTCTGCAACAGGTCAGCTTTCGGACATCCCCCGGTGAAACCTTGGTGTTGCTGGGCCCGAGCGGTGCTGGCAAGAGTTCCCTGCTACGGATGATGAACCTGCTGGATACCCCGGATGCGGGTGTTCTGCGGATTGGCGAAAGTGAATTTTCTTTCCCGAACTCCCTCTCTGCTGCCGAATTCAACCGCCAGTCCCAACTGCTGCGTCGCAAGGTGGGGATGGTGTTCCAGCAGTACAATCTCTGGCCACATCTCACTGTGATGGAGAATCTGATTGAAGCGCCGGTCAAGGTGCTCGGCATGAGCAAGGAGGCCGCCATCGAGAAGGGGGCCTATCTGCTGGCCCAGCTGCAACTGGCCGACAAGCGCGATGCCTGGCCGGCACGTCTCTCCGGCGGTCAGCAGCAGCGGGTGGCCATTGCCCGTACCCTGATGATGGACCCGGAAGTGCTGCTGTTTGACGAGCCGACTGCTGCCCTCGATCCCGAGATCACCAAGGAGGTGGCCGAGATCATCCGTAACCTGAGCCAGACCGGCATTACCCAGGTGGTGGTGACCCACGAGGTCGACTTTGCCCGCAAGGTGGCCAGTCAGGTGATTTATCTGGAGAAGGGGCGGATCATCGAATCCGGCACCGCTGCCATTTTCCAATCCCCGCAAACCAGCCGGTTTGCCGAATTCTTGATGCATTGATATTGAATCGATAAGGAAGCTGTCATGAAAAAGAGTCTGTTGTTGGTTGCTGCCATGGGCCTGTTGAGTACCTCCGTCATGGCCAAAGAGATCAAGTTCGCCACCGAGGCCACCTACGCACCGTTCGAATACCTGGATGACAAGAACGAGTTTCAGGGTTTTGACATCGATCTGGCGCGCGCCATCTGCGAGCAGGCCAAGCTGGAGTGCAGCTTCCACAACCAGGCCTTTGACAGCCTGATCCCCAGCCTCAAATTCCGTCGCTATGATGCCGCCATCGCCGCCATGGACGTGACCCCGGAGCGCTCCGCTCAGGTCGATTTCTCCGACATCTACTACGAGAACTCGGCAGTATTCGTCGCCAAGAAAGGGGCCTTCAAGGGGCCGGAAGAGATGGTCGACAAGACAGTCGGCGTGCAGAACGGCACCTCTCACCAGTCCTATCTGGTGGATAACTGGGTGAGCAAGGGTCTGCTGACCGTGCCGTACGCCAGCTACCAGAGCGCCTTCCTCGACATGATGAATGGCCGTACCGACGGTGTGTTTGCCGATACCGCCGTTGCTGCCGACTGGCTGAAGCAGCACAAGGAGTATGCGGTGGTGGGTGCGCCGGTGACCGATGCCAAGTACTTCGGTACCGGCTTTGGCATCGCGGTCGCCAAGGGCAATCAGGAGCTGCTGACCCAGCTGAACAAGGGGCTGGCCGAGATCAAGGCCAACGGCACCTATCAGAAAATCTTCGACAAATACTTCGCGCAGTAAGCCATGTTGAGCCTGTTGTTGGATGCAGCCTGGATGACCCTCGGGCTGGCCTTGGCATCACTGGTCGGGGGCATGGTATTGGCACTGGCGTTCAGTGCCGCCGAGCTCAGCAAGCAGCGTGCGCTGGTGTGGCCGGTGGCCACCCTGACCACGCTGATCCGTGGCCTGCCCGAGTTGCTGGTGGTGCTGTTCATCTACTTCGGCTCGACCCAGGTGCTGTTCCTCATCACTGGCGAGTATGTGGAGTTCAGCCCGTTCGCCTGTGGCGTGCTGGCGCTCTCCCTGCTGTTCGCCAGCTATGCGACCCAGACCCTGCGGGCGGCGCTCAATGCGGTGCCTTCAGGTCAACGGCTGGCGGCGCTGGCGCTGGGTTTGAGCAAGAGCCACATCTTCTTTCGCATCGTGTTGCCGCAGGCGTGGCGCCATGCCTTGCCGGGCCTCGGCAACCAGTGGCTGGTATTGCTGAAAGATACCGCGCTGGTGTCGCTTATCGGGGTGAACGAGATGATGCGTCAGGCGCAGATGGCCTCGGCCAGTACCTATGAGCCTTTCACCTGGTATGCCGCCGCCGCCCTCATCTATCTGGCCATCAGTCTGGTGAGTGAATATGGCCTCGGGCTGGCTGCCCGCTACACCCGCCGCTACGGAGGCTAACTGATGCAAGAGTATCTCGTTACGTTGCTGGGCGGTCTGGTCACCACGCTGGAGCTGACCCTGTTCAGCCTGCTGCTGGGGATTGTGCTGGCGGCCCTGATGACCTGGGTGCTGGAGCTGCGCCTGCCGGTGGCGACCCAGCTGGTGCAGCTGTGGGTGCTGCTCTTTACCGGTACGCCGCTGCTTATTCAGATCTTCCTGATTTACTACGGGCCGGGCCAGTTCGAGTGGCTGAAAGCCAGCCCGCTCTGGCCGCTGCTCAAGCAGCCCTGGTTCTGCGCCGTGCTGGCGCTGGGTCTCAACACGGCGGCCTACTCCACCCGGTTGTTCAAGGGGGCGCTCGATGCCATCCCGGCCGGTGAAGTAGAGGCGTGTCGTGCGCTTGGCTTTAACGGCCGCCAGACCTTGTGGATGAAGGTGCGCCACGCCGCCCGTCATCTGGTGCCTGCCTACTCCAACGAGGTGATCCTGGTGCTCAAGGGGAGCTCCCTCGCCAGTACCATCACCATCATGGACATCATGGGGCTGGCGCAGGGGTTGAACGCCCAGACCTACGATACCCTGGCTGTGTTCGGGGTGGCTGGCGGGCTTTATCTGGCGATGAACGGATTGTTAACAATTGGTTTTCGCTGGTGTGAAAAACGGGCGCTGGCATTCCAATCCTGAGACCTTCAGAACTACCTCTTTATGGTAAGGAGAAGTGCAGAAAAACTGTGCTTCTCCTCCAACTTTTTGTATTTCCCTCCAATTTTTGCTCCCGCATGTTTCGTGGCTCACAGAACCCGTGACTGCAACTGTTATCAGATTGTTTTTTATGGGGGGATCCATTAAGGTTGGGCGCACAACAACAAACAACCTTAAACCTACGCTTAAACATGGAGTTGATCATGAAAGTTGCCGTTCTGGGTGCCGCTGGTGGCATCGGTCAAGCCCTCGCTCTGCTGTTGAAAAACCGTCTGCCGGCTGGCTCCGAGCTGAGCCTGTATGACATCGCCCCGGTCACCCCGGGTGTGGCCGTTGACCTCAGTCATATTCCTACCGACGTCGCCATCAAGGGCTTCTGCGGTGAAGATCCGACTCCTGCGCTGGTTGGGGCCGATGTGGTGCTGATCTCCGCCGGTGTGGCACGCAAGCCGGGGATGGATCGCTCCGACCTGTTCAATATCAACGCCGGTATCGTCAAGAATCTGGTCGAGAAGTGCGCGGCCACTTGCCCGAAAGCACTGATCGGCATCATCACCAACCCGGTCAACACCACTGTGGCTATCGCCGCCGAAGTGCTGAAGAAAGCCGGTGTCTATGACAAGCGTCGTCTGTTCGGTGTCACCACCCTGGACGTGATCCGCGCCGAGACCTTCGTGGCCGCCGCCAAAGGGTTGAACATCGACAAGGTTCGCGTCAACGTGATCGGTGGTCACAGTGGCGTCACCATTCTGCCGCTGCTCTCCCAGATTGAAGGCGCCTCCTTCACCGCTGAAGAAGTGGCTGCCATGACCAAGCGCATCCAGAATGCCGGTACCGAAGTGGTTGAAGCCAAGGCCGGTGGCGGTTCTGCAACCCTCTCCATGGGTCAGGCGGCTTGCCGTTTTGGTCTCTCCCTCATCAAGGGTCTGCAGGGCGAAGCCAACGTTGTCGAGTGCGCCTACGTGGAAGGCAACGGCGAGCACGCCACCTTCTTCGCGCAGCCGGTACTGCTGGGCAAGAACGGCGTCGAAACCGTACTGGATTACGGCAAGCTGAGCGCCTTCGAGCAGGAAGCGATGGAAGGCATGCTGGCTACCCTGAAAGCCGATATCCAGCTGGGTGTCGATTTCGTCAAGTAAGCGGGTCAACCGTGCCAACAAGGGAGCTTCGGCTCCCTTTTGTATTGATGAGATCCGCCCGGCAGGCTAAGGGGATGGGGCTTGGTGCCGATAACAGAGTGCAGCAGGAGATCCTTATGATGAAACCCCTTACCCTTCTCGTTCTTGTCGGTGCATTCACCGCGCCCCTCTATGGTGCCGAGGCGGTATCGGCTGCCGTATCGAGCGATGCGCCTGCAGCAAGTGCATCGGCACCGACAGCAAGCAGTGCTGCGGTGGCAACGGCCCCTGTCTCTGCTGCTACGCCAGCGCCCTCTGAGGCCGTCCCCGTCTTGCTTCCGGCCGAGCCGGTCACACCCGTTGCCAGCAGTGGCGAGGGGGCCGCGCCGCTGCCAAAACCGGCTGAGCCTGCCGCTGTGGTTGCGCCTCCCGCACCTCTGGCCGCTGGCGAGTTGCAGGCGGTGCCGCTCTATCGTCAGGACGAGCTGCTCAACTGGATTGAGCAGGGGCGCCACCTCACTCAGGTGAAGCAGGATCGCTGTCAGCTGACTCAGGATATCGAAGCGCGCGCCTCGGTGATGAAGATCCCGGCCTATCAATTCCTCTGGGGGGATATGCTGGCGTGGGGTGTCTGTACCAAACCCAATGCCGAGATCGGGGTGCAATATATGTGGGAGGCGGCCAATCAGGGGTTGGCGCCGGCGCTGGAGCAGCTGGGTCGCTACTACTGGAAAGGAACTTTGGTGCAGAAGGATTTGGTGCGAGCCGAGACCCTGATGCGCGAGGCGGCCAGCCTCGGTTTTCTGCGGGCCCGCATCGAGTGGGTCGAGATGCTGTTGCAGGGGATGGGCAGTCCGCTCGATTATGAGGACGCCTATCGCTGGCTCCATGGCTCCGTCATCGGTGACAAGGCGCTGCACCAGAAGGCGGCGAGTCTGCTCAACCGTCTTGGCAACCGGATGCCGGCCAACGTGGTGGCCCGCGCCAAGGCGATGCACTGATCCAAAAAAATGACCCACAGATCTGCACCTGTGGGTCCGGTTCCAGCCGCCGTGCCATGACAGGCCGGAACCTCCCTCTGTTATATGGCTGCCCGCGCCTTAGAGATCTTGGTGGGGGCCAAAAACTTCGTAATGGAGCTGCCCCGCTGGCACCCCAGCCGCCAGCAGCTGCCGCTTGATCTCTTGCATGAAGCCGACAGGGCCACAGAAGTAGTAGTGGGCCTCTGGCGTGATGCGCTCCTTCACGGCAGTCAGATCCATGGTGCCGGCCAGGTCGTAATCTTCACCCTGTACATCGCTGGCCTCCGGCTCCCGATACCAGACCCGGCTCAGCAAGTTGGGATGCTGGCGGGATTTTTGCTGAATATCCTCCCGGAAGGCGTGTACAGCGCCCTGTTCGCAGGCGTGCAGCCAGGTGATCTCGGCCTGATGAGCACTTTCCAGCAGCTGGTTGAGCATGCTCATCATCGGCGTCACGCCGACACCGGCGGAGAGCAGTACCACCGGGGTCTGGCTGTCGGCTTTCAGGTAGAAATCGCCGGTAGGGGGCATCACCTCGATCTTGTCACCCGCCTGCAGGTGATCGTGCAGCAGGTTGGAGACCTGACCCTGCGGCTCACGCTTGACGCTGATGCGGTAATCCTGCCCGTTGGGGGCATCGGAGAGGGAGTATTGGCGGATCTCCTGATATTCCAGCTCGGGGTGAACCAGCTTGATGCTGAGGTATTGGCCCGGTTTGAAGGTCAGTACCGGCTTGCCATCTTCCGGCGCCAGCAGGAAGGAGGTGATGAGGTCGCTCTCGGCTCGCTTCTCCTTGATGATGAAGGTGCGGGTACCTTGCCAGCCGCCATCCTGATTGGCCTTCTCCTGATAGATCTCCCGCTCGCGGCCGATGAAGATGTCGGCCAGCACGCCATACGCCTTGCCCCATGCCTCCAGCACCTCGTCGGTGACCGCACTTCCGCCCAATTCTTTGAGCGTGGCCAAGAGATGACTACCTACAATGTGATATTGTTCCGGCTGGATCAGGAATCCGGTATGTTTGTGCGCAATCCGCTCGACCGCACCGGCGAGCGCTCCCAGATTGTCGATATTCTTTGCATACGCGGCGACTGCATTGAACAGGGCCAGCGGCTGGCCGCCACTGCGTTGGTGGGCCAGGTTGAAGATATCTTTCAGCTCCGGGTTATGGCTGAACATCCGCTGGTAGAAGTGCTGGGTGAGGGCAGGGCCTGCCGATTCGAGCAGCGGAATGGTGCTTTTGATGACGGCAACGGTGGTTTGATCTAGCATAGGGGCCTCGTTCTAATTGAACATATAAAATGTCATTTAATAAGTGGCATCCTAGATGTTTATTTGATTTGAATCAATACTCCACTTTTCGCATCGCGCTAATCAGGTTTTATGAGACTAACCAGTTATACAGATTTTGGATTGAGAGCCCTGCTCTATCTTGCCACCCTGCCGGAAGGGGAGTTGTCGAGCGTTGCCAAGGTATCGGCCCTGTATGGCGTTTCCCGCAACCACATGGTGAAGGTGGTCAATCAGCTGGTGAAGCTGGGCTATCTGCAATCCCAGCGGGGCAAGAATGGCGGTATTCGCATGGCTTGCGATCCCGCCACCATCAATATCGGGCAGGTGATCAGGGCGCTGGAAGGCAATCTGGACGGCATTGACTGCGGCTCGCCCGCTTGTCACATCGTCTCTGTCTGTCTGCTCAAGAGTGCGCTGAAAGAGGCGATGGATGCGTTTCTGGCGGTGATGGACAGCTATACGCTGCAAGACCTGCTGGCCAACCGTGACGAGCTGCAACGGGTGTTTGGCGAGTTGATCCCGACGCTGGTGCTGGAGCCGGATGATGAAGATGAACAGTGACGATGAGCAATAGAAAAGGGCTGCCACTGGCAGCCCTTTTTCAATCTTGCGAATCCGACTCCGCCCGGTACGATGCCGGCATAATCCGCGCCATCTTGACCATGTTGTTCTCCACATCGAGGATCTCGATAGGATAACCGGCCAGCCGGATCCCGATGTTGGGCTGGGGGATCTCCTCCAGATATTCGAGGATCAGACCGTTGAGGGTGCGCGGGCCGTCGATGGGCAGGTGCCAGTTCATCTCCTTGTTCAGCTCACGAATATTGGCTGAGCCTTCGACCAGATAAGAACCATCTGACTGGGGGTGGATCTCGTCGCTCGGCGCTGGCGTCATGGAGGTGGTGAAGTCGCCCACGATCTCTTCCAGAATATCGTCCAGAGTGATTAGCCCCTGAATGTCGCCGTATTCGTCGACGATCAGGCCAATTCGCTCCTTGTTGCGCTGGAATTTGGCCAGCTGCACGTTGAGCGGCGTTCCTTCCGGAATGAAGTAGATCTCGTCCACTTCCCGCAACAGGCTCGATTTGTTGAACTGATCCCTGGCTACCAGCCGCAGGGCATCGCGCGCGTGCAAAAAGCCGACAACGTCGTCGATATTGTCGCGATAGAGCAGGATCTTGGTGTGAGCGCAGTGGGCCAGCTGGCGCTGGATGCTCTTCCAGTCATCGTTGATGTCGATGGCGTAGATATCGCTGCGCGGCACCATGATGTCCTCGACCAGCATCTTGTCGAGATCCAGAATGCTCAGCAGCATCTCCTGATGACGCTGGGGGATCAGGTTACCCGCCTCATTGACGATGGTGCGCAGCTCCTCGGTGTTGAGGGAGTCATCCTTGTTGGGATTGATCTTCAGCATCTTGAGCAGGCCGCTGGTGATGCCGTTGATCAGCCAGACCAGCGGCGAGAGCGGCACCATCAGCCCCTTGAGGATCCAGGAGGCGGGATAGGCGATCTTCTCCGGAAACATGGCGGCCAGGGTCTTGGGGGTCACTTCACCGAATACCAGTACCACCAGGGTCAGGCCGAAGGTGGCGATGGCGACCCCGAGATCACCAAACAGCCGGATACAGACGATGGTGGCGATGGCGGAGGCGAGGATATTGACCAGATTGTTGCCGATCAGGATCAGCCCCAGCAGGCGATCGGGGCGGGCGAGCAGTTGCTCGACGCGACGTGCGGCTTTGTGTTTGGTCTGTGCCAGATGCCGCAGTTTGTAGCGGTTGATGGACATCAGGCCGGTTTCGGCACTGGAGAAAAAGGCGGAAAGAAGGATCAAGATAACGAGAACAATCAGTAATGTACTCGTTGAGATGCTGTCCAAAAAGGGCTCCTGTTGGATGGTATGGCTAAAAGAGTATAGGTGTCAGCTCAACAGCACTTCTTTGACGAAGCGACTGCCAAAGTAGGCAAGAGTCAGGATGAAGCTGCCGATCAGACTGAGCGTGATGACTTTGCGGCCGCGCCAGCCATAGGTGTGATGACCCCACAGCAGCAACACGTAAACACACCATGCCAGGATGGAGAGCACTGCCTTGTGAGACTTGCCCTGGGCGAACATATCTTCGAGGAAGAAGAGGCCGGAGGCGATGGAGAGTGTCAGTAGCAGCACCCCTGCAGAGATCAACTGAAACAGCCGTTTCTCCACTGTCATCAGTGGCGGCATGGCTGGCAGGTTGCTGATTTTTCGAGATTTAAGCTGCTTGTCCAGACAGGCGAGCTGCAGCGCAAACAGACAGGCGATCATCAATACCGAGTAGGCCATCAGGGCGAGGCCGATGTGCAGCAACAGCTGGGGATGGGCCTCCAGATGGGTTATGTAGCGACCCGGGATCAAGGCGCTGGCAGCCAGCAACAGGGCCGAGAAGCTGTAGACCACCGGCAGCAGGATCCAGCCGTTGAAGCGGCGGGTCACGCAGGTCATGAAGCAACTGATGATGAGGCTGACCAGCGAGGCAACGTTGAGCATGCTCAGGTTCTGGCCGTAACTCTGCAATACCTCTGAACCGAGGGCGCTGGCGTGGGCGATCAGGGCCAATCCGATACAGGCAAACAGGGAGCGCTGTCCCACCGGCTTGGCGCTCAGTAACAGATGCAGGGAGGCGATGATGGCCAGCAGATAAAACGCCAGGGCCAGAACAGAGATTACGATCATAACCAGGTCGTTGTTGCACAAGCTTTTGAGGGTAAGAGGGGCAGTATACCTTGCACGAGAAGTGCTCGCCAGTTGTGCAACGGCCGATCTGCCCATATATAGGGAGAAGGTCCCTGCTGCTGCGGTGCGGTGAATAATCGTCCTCGCGCCCGCTCTGGGTTATAATGCCCCCAATTTATTACGCCAAGAACCGGAATCCGTCATGTTTGAGAATTTGACTGAACGACTCTCGCGCACCTTGCGCAATGTCAGTGGCCGTGGTCGCCTGACCGAAGACAATATCAAGGAAACCCTGCGCGAAGTCCGCATGGCGCTGCTCGAGGCGGATGTCGCCCTGCCGGTCGTGCGTGATTTCGTGGCGCGTGTCAAAGAGCGCGCAGTCGGGCAGGAAGTGGCCAAATCCCTGAGCCCGGGCCAGGCATTCATCAAGATTGTGCACGGTGAACTGGTCACCGTGATGGGGGAGGCCAACGAACAGCTCAACCTGGCTGCCCAGCCGCCTGCGATCATCCTGATGGCCGGTCTGCAGGGTGCCGGTAAGACCACCACGGTTGGCAAACTGGCCAAGCTGCTCAAAGAGCGCAGCAAGAAGAAGGTGCTGGTGGTCAGTGCCGACGTTTATCGCCCAGCAGCGATCAAGCAGCTGGAGACCCTGGCGAGCGACATCGGTGTCGACTTCTTCCCGAGCGATGCCAGCCAGAAGCCGGTCGATATCGCCACCGCCGCCATCGATCAGGCGCGCAAGAAATTCTATGACGTGGTGATCGTCGATACCGCCGGTCGTCTGCACGTCGATAGCGAGATGATGGCCGAGATCCAGGATCTGCATGCCACCATCAAGCCGGTCGAGACCCTGTTCGTGGTCGATGCCATGACAGGTCAGGATGCCGCCAACACCGCCAAGGCGTTCAACGAAGCGCTGCCGCTTACCGGTGTGATCCTCACCAAGGCGGATGGCGACGCCCGTGGTGGTGCCGCCCTGTCGGTGCGCCACATCACCGGCAAGCCGGTCAAGTTTATCGGTATGGGTGAAAAGACCGATGCGCTGGAGCCGTTCCACCCGGATCGTCTCGCCTCCCGCATCCTCGGTATGGGCGATGTGCTCTCTCTTATCGAAGAGGTCGAGCGCAACGTCGATAAAGAGAAAGCGGCCAAGCTGGCCAGCAAGGTCAAGAGTGGCAAAGGCTTCGATCTGGAAGATTTCCGCGAGCAGCTGGCCCAGATGCGCAACATGGGCGGCATGATGGGGATGCTCGACAAGCTGCCCGGCATGTCCGGTCTGCCGGATAACGTGAAAGATCAGATGGATGACAAGCTCACCGTGCGGATGGAGGCCATCATCAGCTCCATGACGCCGAAAGAGCGTGCCCATCCCGATCTCATCAAGGGTTCCCGCAAACGCCGTATCGCCGCAGGTTCCGGCATGCAGGTGCAGGACGTGAACAAGCTGCTCAAGCAGTTCACCGAGATGCAGCGCATGATGAAGAAAATGTCCGGCAAGGGCGGCATGCGCAAGATGATGAGCCAGATGAAGAACATGATGCCCCCCGGTTTCGGTGGCGGTCGCGGCCCGTTCTGATCCGGCCTGCGTGTTGATGGGGGTCTGCAGCGGCAGGCCCCTTTTCATTGCCGCTCTGCGCAAAAAATGGCTGGCTTGGTTGCAATTATTACGAATCCAAGTAGAATTACGCGGCTTATTTTAAGCTAGGGTCCGCGTGTTTGCGGGCCTTGTTCATTAGATGTTAATGAGGACGATATGGTAACCATTCGTTTACAACGTGGTGGCGCGAAAAAGCGTCCGTTCTACCAGGTAGTAGTTTCTGACAGCCGTTGCGCCCGTGACGGTCGCTTCATCGAGCGCGTTGGTTTCTTCAACCCGGTTGCTGCTGGTCAAGCTGAAAAGCTGAACCTGGACCTGGCTCGTATCGAGCATTGGGTTGCTACTGGTGCCGCTGTTTCTGACCGCGTTGCCAAGCTGATCAAAGACGCTAAAAAAGCTGCTTAATCAGCCCAACGGTAAGGAGTTAAGGTGGAAAAACCTGTAGTTCTGGGCACCCTGGGTACCGTTTATGGCATCAAGGGCTGGCTTAAAGTGAACTCCTTCACCGATGTTGCCGAAGCGATTTTCGATTACAACCCCTGGCTGATTAATCAGAACGGGGCGTGGCGTGAAATTCGGGTTTCATCCTGGAAACGTCACAACAAGGGTCTGATCTGCAAACTCGATGGTATCGATGTGCGCGAAGATGCCCTGGCATTGACCAATGTCGAGATTGGCGTACCCGCCGATCTGTTGCCTGCGTTGCCTGAAGGTGAGTTCTACTGGCGTGACCTGATTGGTTGCTCCGTGGTGACCACCAAGGGATACGACCTGGGCAAGGTGACCGAATTGATGGAAACCGGCTCCAACGATGTGTTGGTGGTTGAGGCCAATGTAAAAGATGCCTTTGGTGCAAAGGAGCGGTTGATTCCGTTCCTGGAAGAGCAGGTGATCAAGAATATTGATCTGACTGCTCGAACAATCGAAGTTGATTGGGATCCTGGTTTCTAGTTTCCCGCGCTAACACGGGTGCCGGAGGTTTCTTATGTGGATTGGGGTCATTAGCCTCTTCCCTGAAATGTTCCGAGCCATTACCGAGCACGGGGTAACGGGTCGGGCCGTCAAGAGTGGCCTGCTGCAGATTGAGTGCTGGAACCCCCGGGAGTTTACCCACGATAAACACCGTACGGTCGATGATCGTCCTTATGGTGGTGGGCCCGGCATGTTAATGATGGTTCAGCCGCTGCGTGACGCGATTCATGCAGCCAAGCAAGCGGCGGGAGACGGGGCGAAAGTCATCTATCTCTCTCCTCAGGGACGCAAGCTGACTCAAGCGGGCGTAACCGAGTTGGCGACGAATCAGAAACTGATTCTGGTAGCCGGTCGATACGAAGGTATCGATGAACGCGTGATACAAACCGAAGTCGACGAAGAGTGGTCTATCGGGGATTACGTGTTAAGTGGTGGCGAGTTGCCTGCCATGACCCTGATCGATGCGGTTTCGCGTCTGGTCCCCGGGGTTTTGGGCGATCAGGCCAGTGCCGAGCAAGACTCCTTTACGGATGGCTTGCTGGATCATCCCCACTATACTCGGCCGGAGGTGTTGGATGGATTGGCGGTGCCCGAGGCGCTGACAAGCGGCAATCACGAAGTGATTCGACGCTGGCGTCTCAAGCAGTCGCTCGGACGAACCTGGCAAAGAAGGCCGGAACTTATTAACAACCTAGCTCTGACTGACGAGCAAGAATCACTTCTTGCCGAGTATGTCCGCGAAGTGCGTGACAGCGTTAAGTAGAGTTTTCAGTTTATCCTAGGTAAGGAAAGACAATGAGCAAGATTATTCAGCAGCTTGAACAAGAGCAACTGCGTACCGACATCCCGGCTTTTGCCCAGGGCGACACTGTACGTGTTCAAGTTCGTGTTAAAGAAGGTGGTAAAGAGCGTCTGCAGGCTTTCGAAGGCATCGTTATTGCCAAGCGTAACCGCGGTCTGCACTCTGCTTTCACCGTTCGCAAGATCTCCAACGGCGAAGGTGTTGAGCGTGTATTCCAGACTCACTCTCCGCTGATCCACAGTGTAGAACTGAAGCGTCGTGGTGATGTTCGCCGCGCCAAACTGTACTACCTGCGCAACCTGTCCGGCAAAGCTGCTCGTATCAAAGAGAAGCTCAACTAATTCGATTCGAATTGGTGTCGGTATGTCGGCAAATAGCTCGACAGGTAGTGAAAAGGCTCGCCAATGGCGAGCCTTTTTTGTATCCGTCTATTGGCTATCTGGGAGCCGTTACTGGATGACCCGAACTACCGAGTTGTCTCGCCCGAAGGGGCCTGGCACATAGTCATCCGCTGCCCAGTCATTCTCGTAGAGGGTTTCCCCTGCCGGAGTGATGAGCTGGTAGCAATATTCAAAGTACCCCGGGCCGTCGGTCGGCAGATTGAGGGTGGCTTTGAACTCGCCGCTCTTCATGCGTTTCAGCTCGACCGGTTGCCACTGGGTGAACTCGCCGATCAGCATCACCTGTTCCGCCCCTGCAGCCGCCTCTTTCTCTACGGCAAAGGTCACCTTGACCTCGGGCTTGGACTTCAAAAACTGTTTGATCAGTGGCATGACGCCTCCTTGTCTGTGAGTTAAAAATGGCTCCTGTCTATTTTTATACCACCATATGACAAAGATGTTGATAAGGCAGATCAAGTCGGCAAGGCAAAATAGCGTTGCAGCAAACTGTGGGTGAAGTCGATCTTGAGATAGAAGCCGCGGGGCAGGGTCATGATGGGTTGACCATCGCGGCCGATGGCGCGAGTCAGCGCCTTGTTGTTGGCCGCCTTGGGCCGCAGTTGCATCACCTGGCCGTGGCGTGCGCTGATCTGCTCCACTTCTCCCAGCACTATCATGTCCATCAGCTCCTCCCAGTCCTGACGCAGTAGCCGATCTTCCTCTTCATTCGGGCTCCACATCAGCGGCATGCCGACTCGCCGCTCGCCAACCGGGATCTCGCGACTGCCTTCCACCGGGATCCAGAGCACCCGGGAGAGCTTGTTGCGCACGTTGGACTCCTCCCAGCGCTGGCCGCTGACGCCGATCAGCGGGGCGACGCAGACGAAGGTGGTCTCCAGCGGTTTGCCTTGAGGATCCACGGGGATCGTCTTGAGTTCGATCCCCAGCTCCGGGAAGTCCTGCTCCGGCTTGCTCCCTGCGCTGGCCCCCAGTTGCAGCTCGATCAACTGACCGACCCACCCCTTGTCACGGCGCAGGTCTTTGGGCACTGCGACACCAGCCTCGGCGGCCAGCTGCGCCAGCGTGAAGCCGGCCATGGCATAGGCGCGGCTCAATAACTCCTGCTCGGATTGGGGATTGCTTGGCATAGTTGGCTCCATCTTGCTCGCCATATTCTAACAGGGGAGGATCCCGAGAAGGATCGCTGTTTTTATAACCGATCCTGAGTGGATAAGATCAAATGCAGAGAATTTGGGGGCTATCAGCTCATCGTGATGATTTTAAAGGGTTTTGTCTGTTTTATCGAGCAGTGATCCTGGCCTGGTTTGACCTCGAAATAGTTGTCCAAGGGTTTGTGCATGATGTTACACACAGTTATCCACAGAAATCTTGGATAAGTGGATGAAAGTGGTTGGAGTCGCTGATATGTTACAAAAAATTGTGAATGCCACCCCATTTTTACAGGGTAAACGGGGTAGATATTGTGCCACTCCTGTGGATAATTTCGCCGCGGTGGATCTTTGAGCAGTTGAACTTGTTCACAATCCGGATCATGGATCTGACTCTTGGGGGAACATGGATCTAGATCCAGTTGTTTTATCTCAAGCTTATAAAAAATAATGATTTTTTATATTTTATGTCGCGTGGTGATACGGAGGGGCACTTTTCGCGTACAGTTAAAAAGTACTGTATATACCCGTTTGCTAACAGCTTTATGCACAGCCTGGGTGGGCAACTTGGGGGCGCGGATCCTTGGATTTGTTTATAAGTATGTTTGAAATCGAAAGTTATTCATGAAACAGGGGATTCACTCCTTGTTTGCTGCCACGGAGTGAATGTGGAACAATCTCCTTATAGATTCAGCCTTTATAAGGTGATCACGTGATTGATGGCGACGGATTTCGTCCCAATGTCGGTATCGTGATCTGTAACCGTGAAGGACAAGTGTTGTGGGCTAAACGCTATGGGCAGCACTCCTGGCAGTTTCCGCAGGGGGGGGTTGATGATGGTGAAACGCCAGAGCAGGCCATGTATCGAGAGCTGTATGAGGAGATTGGCCTCAAGCCCGAAGATGTGACCATCATGGCCACCAGTCGTAACTGGCTAAAGTACCGTTTACCCAAACGTCTTGTCCGCTGGGACAGTTCACCGGTCTGTATTGGCCAAAAACAAAAATGGTTCCTGTTACAGCTGAATTCGGGCAAGGAGTCGCGGATCCAGTTCGGCTGTCATGGCCATCCCGAATTTGACGACTGGCGTTGGGTCAGCTTCTGGTATCCGGTGCGTCAGGTCGTCTCGTTCAAGCGGGAGGTTTACCGCCGGGTCATGAAAGAGTTTGCCCCGCTGGCGATGCCAGTGCCGGCAGTGCAGGTCAACAAGAAGGATGGGCGGCGCAACCGCGCCCGTTAAGGAGCACAGATTAGTTGTTAACGGAACTGAGACGTATCGTCGAGAGCATGGCCGAGGCCAATACCCTCGAGCAGGCCTTGCAAGCATTGGTGAGCCAGACCCGGCACGCCATGGCAGTGGACTGCTGCTCCGTCTATGTCTCGGAACCCGAGGTGCGCCGCTATCGCCTGGCGGCTACCGACGGCTTGGCCCCGTCCGCAGTCGGCAAGGTGACCCTGCCCTACGAGCAGGGCATCGTCGGTCTGGTGGGTCAGCGGGAAGAGCTGATCAACCTGGCTGATGCCCCCGCGCACCCCAGTTTCAAATTCCTGCCCGATGTGGCCGAAGAGGCGTTCCGCTCCTTCCTCGGCGCTCCCATCATGCATCAGCGTCAGGTGGTCGGCATTCTGGTGGTGCAGCAGAAGGAGAGCCGCCGCTTCGATGAGGGGGAAGAGTCCTTCATGGTCACCCTGGCGGCCCAGCTGGCGGCGCGGATCGCCCAGGCGCAGGCCAAGGGGTGGTTGCAGAAGACCGACTGGAGCAAGCCGCTGCGCGGTATTGCCGGTGCCAGCGGCATCGCCATGGCCAAGGCCTGGGTGTGGCGGCCCCGCAAGGCGCTCTCGTCCATTACCCCGCGCAAGGATGAAGACCATGCCAGCCAGCTGGCGCGGCTGGAGCTGGCGGTTGAGGAAGTGCGGCACGACTTGGAGAGTCTGGCGCTGCGTTTTCGCGAGAGCTACAGCCAGGATTCGGTGGCGATCTTCGATATCTACCTCCATCTGCTGAACGATCCCGGCTACATCAAGCCGATTCGCAACAAGGTGAGCAAGGAGCACTGGACTGCGGTCTCTGCGGTCAAGCTCATCAGCGATCGCTTGATCGAGCAGTTCAAGGGGATGAAGGATCCCTACCTGCAGGAGCGCTCCACCGACGTGAAGGATATTGCCCAGCGGCTGATCAGCCGACTGGTGCAGAATGAACCGGAACATATCTCCATCGGCGAGCCGGTGGTGCTGGTTGCCGACGAGGTGACCGCCACCATTCTGGCAGAAGTGCCCCGCGAGTATCTGACCGGGGTGGTCTCGCTCAAGGGGGGGACCAACTCCCACGCGGCCATTCTGGCCCGCGCCATGGGGGTGGCCGCCATCATGGGGGTTGATCTGCCCCTTGGTGACATCGGTGGTCGCATGCTGGTCGTCGATGGCTACAGCGGCGATCTCTTCATCGAGCCCAATCAGGTGATCCTGACCGAGTATCGTCAGCTGCTGAGCGAAGAGCGGGCGCTCGATACCCTGGTGCGCAGTGTCGACAACCTGCCATCCGAGACGGCCGACGGCACCAAGGTCTCCCTGCTGCTCAACGCCGGTCTCAGTGCCGATACCGAGATCTCCCTCAACCAGCTGGCGGACGGGGTCGGGCTCTATCGCACCGAGATCCCCTTTATGCTGCAGGAGAGCTTCCCCTCCGAGTGGGAGCAGACTGCCCGCTATCGCGGCATTCTGGAGACCTACCGCAACCGGCCGGTCTGCATGCGGACGCTGGATGTGGGCGGCGACAAGCCGTTACCCTATTTCCCCATCGTCGAGGAAAACCCCTTCCTTGGCTGGCGGGGGATCCGGATCACCCTGGATCACCCCGAACTGTTTCTGGTGCAGCTCAAGGCGATGCTGCGGGCCAGCGAAGGGCTGGACAATCTGGCCATCATGCTGCCGATGATCAGCAGCGTCAGCGAAATCAAAGCCTCCCGTCGTCTGCTGGATCAGGCGTGGCGAGAGGTGTCGGAAGAGGCGGCGAGCCGCGATGCGGTGATCCGCTACCCCAGCCTCGGGGTGATGATCGAGGTGCCCTCAGCCCTCTTTATCTTGCCGGAGATGGCGCCGCTCATCGACTTCTGGTCGGTGGGCAGTAACGACCTGACCCAGTACCTGCTGGCGGTAGATCGCAACAATTCCCGGGTTGCCAACATCTATGATGCCTTCCATCCTGCGGTGATCCGCGCCCTGCAACAGCTGGTTGATGCCTCCCATCGCTACCAGAAGCCGGTGTCGGTCTGTGGCGAGCTGGCCGGTGATCCGGTCGGTGTACTGCTGCTGCTGGCCATGGGCTATCGCCGCTTCAGTATGAACACCCACAACATCGCCCGGATCAAGTACGTGCTGCGTCAATCCACCCTGAGCGAGTTGACCGAACTGATGGCCGATGGCCTCAAACATGACAACCCCCACGTACTGCGCGGCCTGTTTGCCCGCTATCTGGAGGAGCATGGTTTGGGCGGTTTGCTGCGAGCCGGTCATAAATCGAAACAGAGTGATTGATAATCATGCCTTGTCCCTGCTGACGAATGATCGGAAAATGCGGCTTTTATTTTGACTGGGGCCGCATATGCAGCACGATGGATATTGGGTTTTCTCGCAGATTGATCCCGTAGCATTCAGTTTGGGACCACTATCGGTACGCTGGTATGGTCTCATGTACCTGTTCGGTTTCGCTTTTGCCATGTGGCTGGCTGGCCGTCGCGCCGATGCACCGAACAGCGGCTGGACCCGCAACGAGGTGTCGGATCTGCTGTTCTACGGTTTCCTCGGGGTGATCCTCGGTGGCCGTGTCGGTTACGTGCTGTTCTACAACTTCGATCTCTTCCTCGCGGATCCCACCTACCTGTTCAAGATCTGGACCGGCGGTATGTCGTTCCACGGTGGTCTGATCGGGGTGATCACCGCGATGATCTGGTTTGCCCACAAGACCAAGCGCCACTTCTTCACCGTGGCCGACTTTGTGGCACCGCTCATTCCGTTTGGTCTCGGCGTTGGCCGGATCGGCAACTTCCTCAACGGCGAGCTGTGGGGCCGGGTCACCGATGTGCCCTGGGCCATCATCTTCCCGGAGGCCGGCCCCGAGCCGCGTCATCCCTCCCAGCTCTACCAGTTCGCACTGGAAGGGGTGGTGCTGTTCATCATCCTCAACCTGTTCTGGCGCAAGAATCCGCCGCGCGGCGCCATCTCCGGCATGTTCCTGCTGTTCTACGGCCTGTTCCGCTTCCTGGTGGAGTTTGTGCGCCAGCCGGACAGCCAGCTCGGTCTCTACTTCCAGGAGATCAGCATGGGCCAGATCCTCTCCACCCCGATGATTATCGCCGGTGCCCTGATGATCTGGGCCGCCTACAAGCGTCCGCAGTTGTTCGGTAATGCCGTGAAGGAGGCGAAATAATGCGAGCTTATCTCGACCTGATGCAGAAAATCCTCGATGAGGGCACCGTCAAGTCTGACCGTACCGGCACCGGTACTGTCTCCCTGTTCGGCCATCAGATGCGCTTCAATCTGGCGGAGGGGTTCCCGCTGGTGACCACCAAGAAGTGCCACCTGCGCTCCATCATTCACGAGCTGCTCTGGTTCCTCAATGGCGATACCAATACCGCCTATCTGAAGGAAAACGGCGTCAGCATCTGGGATGAGTGGGCCGACGAGAATGGCGATCTGGGGCCGGTTTACGGCGCTCAGTGGCGCTCCTGGCCTGCGGCTGACGGGTCTGTCATCGACCAGATCCAGAAGGCGGTGGATGACATCAAGCACAACCCGGATTCGCGCCGCATCATCGTATCCGCCTGGAACGTGGGCGAGCTGGACAAGATGGCGCTGGCTCCCTGCCACGCCTTCTTCCAGTTCTATGTGGCGGACGGCAAGCTCTCCTGCCAGCTCTACCAGCGCAGTTGTGATGTGTTCCTCGGCCTGCCGTTCAACATCGCCAGCTACGCCCTGCTGACCCACATGATGGCCCAGCAGTGCAATCTGGAAGTGGGTGACTTCGTCTGGACTGGCGGTGATGTGCATCTCTACTCCAACCACATGGAGCAGACAGCTCTGCAGCTCTCCCGCGAGCCGCGCCCGCTGCCGACCCTGGTGATCAAGCGCAAACCTGACTCCATCTTCGACTACAAGTTCGAGGATTTCGAGATCGAGGGTTATGACCCCCATCCCGGCATCAAGGCGCCCGTCGCCATCTGATAGCAAGGCGCCTCAGGGCGCCTTTTTTATGCAGTTAAATAATTGAAAATTCATTTTATTGATTAATAAGACGGTAGCCAGAGACGAGGAAAAACCTGCTTATAGCAGGTATGTTCTATTTTGCCTTCGGTTTTTTCGTTGTATTGAGCAGCAAGAAACGATTTTCCATTGGTTGTTGCAAGGGATAGACTCAAACCAAAGCAATACGGTGGAAAATTTAACCATGAGTGACGTAATCAAAAAGTTCCTGAAGCTGGAGGCCGCCTCCGGAATTATTCTGATCATGGCTGCCATGCTGGCAATGATTTTAGCCAATACCGCGCTGGCTGGCGGGTATCAGGCGTTTCTCGACACGCCGGTGCAGGTGCGCATCGCGGCCCTCGACATCAACAAGCCGCTGCTGCTCTGGATCAACGATGGCTTCATGGCGATCTTCTTCCTGCTGGTTGGTCTGGAAGTGAAGCGTGAAATGCTGGAAGGGGCGCTCTCGACCCGGGTTCAGGCGACCTTCCCGGCTATTGCGGCGGTGGGCGGCATGCTGGCTCCGGCCTTGATCTACGCCTTTTTCAACTATTCGGATGAAGTGGCGCGCGCTGGCTGGGCGATCCCGGCTGCGACCGACATCGCCTTTGCCCTCGGGGTGATGGCGCTGCTCGGCAAGCGGGTGCCGGTGAGCCTCAAGGTATTCCTGTTGGCGCTGGCCATCATGGATGACCTCGGCGTCATCATCATCATCGCGCTCTTCTATACCCAGCAGCTGTCGCTGGAGGCGCTGGCCATCGGTATTCTGGCAACCCTCACCCTGCTTTGGATGAATCGCCGTGGTGAGGACAGGATCAGCCTCTACATGCTGGTCGGTCTGGTGCTCTGGGTGGCGGTGCTCAAGTCTGGCGTCCATGCGACCCTGGCGGGTGTGGTGGTGGGCTTTATGGTTCCGCTTAACGGCAAGCGTTACGCCTCGCCGCTCAAGTATCTGGAGCATCAGCTGCACCCCTGGAGTGCCTATCTGATCCTGCCGCTGTTTGCCTTTGCCAACGCCGGGGTATCGCTGGAAGGGATTGGTCTCTCCTCCCTGCTGAGTCCGGTACCTATGGGGATCATGCTGGGGCTGTTTATCGGCAAGCCGCTCGGGGTGTTCACCATCAGCTGGCTGTCGGTCAAGCTGGGCATCGCCCAGTTGCCGCCCGGGGTCAACTTCAAGCAGATTTTTGCGGTCAGCATCCTCTGTGGCATCGGGTTCACCATGTCGATGTTTATCGCGTCGCTCGCCTTCGAGCACGGTGGGCTGGATTACGGCAGCTACTCTCGCCTCGGGATCCTGGTGGGCTCCACCATGGCGGCGGTAGTCGGCTATCTGGCCTTGCGCATGGCCCTTCCCAAGGGTGAAGGGGAACAGAGTACGGAGGGACTATGAAGCTGCATACAGGGTTGTTGATGCTGTTGTTGAGCCCCGCGGCATGGGCCGGCGGGCTGGAGGATTGCAAGCAGGACGCCGCTTCGGCGAACTGCTCTGCCTATCTGAACGGGGTGGTAGACAGCGCCCTGCTGCTGGGGGACAAGCAGGCCAAGGCGCGCTTTGGCGAGACCTTCTCCGAGCGGGCGCTGAGCAGCCGGGCTGGCGAGATGGTCAAGCGCTCCAACAAGCGTTATTGCGCTGACCGGATGCCGGACAAGGCACGCCTCAAGGCCACTCTGATGGAGCAGTTTGGCGCGAACAAGGTTGACTCGGTTAGCGACATGTATGACATTCTGGCGGTTGAACTCAGCTGCTACCGGAGTCCGCGTCAAGCGGGAACCCCATCGGATGTCACACCTTAACTACAACCATCTCTACTATTTCTGGATGACTCAGAAGAAGGGCTCCGTTACCCAGGCAGCGGAAGCCCTTTTTTTGACCCCGCAAACCGTCACCGGCCAGATCAAGCTGCTGGAGCAGCGCCTCGGTGGCAAGCTGCTCAAACGCAAGGGGCGCTCTCTTGAGGCGACCGAGCTGGGCCAGCTGGTGTTTCGCTATGCCGACAAGATGTTCAGCCTCTCCTACGAGATGCTCGATATCGTCAACTACCGCAAGGAGAGCCAGATCCTGTTCGACGTCGGCATCGCCGATGCCCTCTCCAAGCGCCTTGCCAGCCGCGTGCTGCTCTCTGTCATCCCCAATGATGGTTCCATCCATCTGCGCTGTTTCGAATCGACCCACGAACTGCTGCTGGAGCAGCTGAGCGAGCACAAGCTCGATATGATCCTCTCCGACTGTCCGGTGGACTCCAGCCAGCATGCGGGGCTGCTCTCCAAGCGGTTGGGCGGCTGTGGCGTCAGCTTCTTCTGCAAGGCGCCGTTGCCCGAAAAGCCCTTTCCCGCCTGTCTGGAGGAGCGCAAGCTGCTGATCCCCGGTCGCCGTACCGCCATGGGGCGTCAGCTGACCCAGTGGTTCGAGCAGCAGGGGGTTTCTCCCAGCATTCTTGGCGAGTTTGATGATGCCGCCTTGATGAAGGCGTTTGGCTTCTTCAATCAGGGCATCTTCATGGCTCCCACCATCTATCGGGAGGAGATCCTTGAGGGGGAGGGGGTGATGCTGATCGGGGAAACCCAGGATCTGATGGAGGAGTATTACGTCATCTTCGCCGAGCGGATGATCCAGCATCCGGCGGTGAAGCGGGTCTGCGAGAGCGATTTTACCTTTCTCTTTTCCGGCCAGGAGAACTTCTCCGCCATCCAGCCGGCCACCCTGTCGTTTTAAAACGACCCGTCACCACGTATCATCGGCGATGAGTGGTAGAGGAGAGATGTGATGCAACTTGAAGAGATGGAAGCCAATGCGAGTAAAGCGGTGGCCTTGCTCAAGGCGCTGGCCAACGAACGGCGGCTGTTTATTCTGTGCCAGTTGCTGGAGCGCGAACTGTCGGTGGGGGAGCTCAACGAGCGATTGGGATTGAGTCAGTCGGCCTTGTCACAGCATCTGGCGCTGCTGCGGCGGGATGAGCTGGTGACGACGCGCAAAGAGGCCCAGACGGTCTACTATTCGCTGCGCAGCCATGAGGTGCGTGAAATGATCAGTTTGCTGCATCGACTTTATTGCAGCGCAGATAAATAAAAAACCGGCACTAAGGCCGGTTTTTTCAGCTTTGATCAGCAGAAGCTGATTAAGCCATAGCTTTGATCTGGGCAGACAGGCGGCTCTTGTGACGAGCAGCTTTGTTCTTGTGGATCAGGCCTTTGGTCGCCATACGATCCATGATCGGCTGAGCAACAGCGAAAGCGGCAGTCGCAGCAGCTTTGTCGCCAGAGGCGATAGCAGCAATGACTTTCTTCAGGTAGGTACGGGTCATGGAACGACGGCTGGCGTTGTGCTGACGGCGTTTTTCTGACTGAAGAGCGCGCTTCTTAGCAGATTTGATGTTAGCCAAGGTAAAACTCCTAAAACTGTCTTAGCGAGTGTATTGAAAAGGCCCGGAAATATGCCCTTCCAACCACATATTGTCAAATGATTTGTGCAAATAAACACCGCCTCCCGGTGGTGTGTCAGTAGGGAGACGGTTAAACTGTCGGCCGATTCTAGCAGCATTCTTTTCATTCTGACAGTTCCAGAGGCCTCGTCTTGAGTAAGAAATTGATCAAATCCGGCATGATAGTGTCCGGAATGACGCTGGCATCCCGCGTAATGGGCTTGGTTCGCGATGTGGTCATCGCAAATCTGCTCGGTGCCGGGGTGGCCGCCGACGTCTTCTTTTTTGCCAATCGCATTCCCAACTTTCTGCGTCGTCTGTTCGCCGAAGGTGCCTTCAACCAGGCCTTTGTTCCCGTGATGACGGAGTACAAGAAAAATGGCGACGAGGGGGAAGTGCGTGAATTGCTGGCGGCGGTGGCGGGCACGCTGGGGGGGATAGTGACTGTGGTCACCCTGCTCGGGGTGCTGGGGTCGGGTGTGCTGACCGCGCTGTTTGGCTGGGGCTGGTTCTGGGACTGGCTGCATGGCGGCCCTGCGGCCGAGAAGTTCGAGCTCGCCAGTCTGATGCTCAAAATCACCTTCCCCTACCTCTGGTTTATCACTTTTACCGCCATGGCGGGGGCCATCCTCAACACCTTCGGCCGCTTTGCGGTCTCGTCGTTTACGCCGGTGTTTCTCAACATCACCATGATTGCGGCGGCCTGGTGGATTGCGCCGCTGATGGACAAACCTGAGATCTCGCTGGCAATTGGTGTCTTTTTGGGCGGTTTGGTGCAGTTTCTGTTCCAGTACCCCTTTTTGCGCCAAATCAACATGCTGGTATGGCCCAAGTGGGGATGGAATCACCCTGGGGTGGTGAAGATCCGCACCCTGATGATCCCGGCCCTGTTCGGGGTCTCGGTCAGCCAGATCAACCTGCTGGTCAACACCATGCTGGCTTCTTTCCTGGCGACCGGTGCCATCAGTTACCTCTACTACTCGGATCGCCTGCTGGAGTTCCCCCTCGGGCTGTTTGCGGTAGCCATCAGTACCGTGATCCTGCCTGCGCTGGCCAAGAAGCATGTGGATGCCGATCCGGCCGACTTCTCCCGCACCATGGATTGGGGGGTGCGGATGGTGATGCTGCTCGGCCTGCCCGCCATGATAGGCATTGCGGTCATGCGCGAGCCCATTTTGCGAGTGCTGTTCATGCGCGGCGAATTTGGCCTGCATGAAGTGAGCATGTCGAGCGCCAGCCTGCTGGCCTCCACTACCGGTCTGCTCTCCCTGATGCTGATCAAGGTGCTGGCGCCCGGTTACTACGCCCGTCAGGACACCAAGACGCCGGTGCGGATCGGGGTGATGTCGATGATTGCCAACATGGTCTGCAACCTCATCTTCATCTACCCGCTCGGTTACGTGGGGCTGGCGCTCTCGACCGCCTGCTCGGGCACTCTGAATGCGGCCTTGCTGTTCAAGGGGTTGTACCAGCAGAGCGTCTATCGTCCCTCCCGCCATACTGGCGTGTTCTGCCTCAAGCTGCTGGTCGCCAGCGTGCTGATGGGGGGCGTGCTCGCCTATCTGTCGCCGGATCTGGCCCAGTGGGGCGCATGGAGCATGGGCAAGGCCAGTTTGCAGCTGACCATGCTGCTGTCGCTGGGGGCTGCGGTCTATGCCGTGGTGTTGCTGCTGCTGGGCATTCGGCCGCGTCACCTTAAATCGGGGCAGCAGTAGCCGTGATCCTGCGGCGCCATGGGGATAGTGCCTCATGGCGCCGCAGGGGGCGTGATTGGGCCCGGATAGTTGAAATCAGGCTATGAGGGCTGACCCTGCCTGCTGCCTGATATATAATCCGCCGATTTCCATGGCAGCAACGCACAAGGCACTGATGGAGCTTATTCGCGGCATTCACAATCTCAAGCCCCGTCACCGGGGATGTGTATTAACCATTGGCAACTTTGATGGGGTTCATCAGGGTCACCATGCGGTATTGGCACGTCTCAAGGAGAAAGCGGCCCAGCTGGGATTGCCCGCCTGCGTCATGCTGTTTGAGCCGCAGCCGCTGGAGCTGTTTGCCGGCACGGCAGCGCCCGCCCGGCTGAGCCGGTTGCGGGAAAAGTACGAAGCGCTGCAGGGGCTGCATATCGATCGCATGCTCTGCGTGCGCTTCAGCCACCGCTTTGCCGAGCAGGCGGCCTCGACCTTCATCGAGCAGTTGCTGGTGGAGAAGCTCGGGGTGCGCTATCTGGTGGTCGGCGACGATTTTCGCTTCGGCAAGGGGCGGGAAGGGGACTTCCACCTGCTGGAGGAGGCGGGTCATCGCTTCGGCTTCGAGGTGATCAGTACCCAGAGCTTCCAGCTCGAACGGCAGCGGGTCAGCAGCACCCTGGTGCGTGAAGCCCTTAAGGCGGGCCGGATGGCGGAAGTGGAGCTGATGCTTGGCCGTCCCTACACCATCAGCGGCCGGGTGGCCCACGGCGACAAGCTGGGGCGCACCATAGGTTTTCCCACCGCCAATCTGGCCCTCAAGCGTCAGGTGATCCCGGTCGGTGGCGTGTTTGCGGTGGAAGTGATATGTTCCGGCAAGACCTTCCCCGGTGTAGCCAATGTGGGTGTACGGCCGACCTTGAGCGGTACACAAGCCAGATTGGAAGTACATCTATTTGATTTTTCTGGTGATCTATATGGTCAGCAGGTCAAGGTGCTGCTTCGCCACAAGCTGCGCGAAGAGCAGAAGTTTGCCTCTTTCACTGCCTTGAAAGAGCAGATCGAACGAGATGCCCTGGCGGCCCGAGCCTGGTTCGGGCTGCCACAATTCAATTTACCCAGCACTCTTTTAGAAAAGAAGGGAACCCAGGACTGATGAGCGACTATAAACACACCCTGAATCTTCCGGAAACCGAGTTTCCGATGCGTGGCGATCTGGCCAAGCGCGAACCCAACATGCTGAAACGTTGGTACGATCAGGATCTCTACGGCGCTATTCGCCGCGCCAAAGCGGGCAAGCCTTCTTTCATTCTGCATGATGGCCCCCCCTATGCGAACGGCAACATTCACATCGGTCACTCGGTCAACAAGATCCTCAAAGACATCATCATCAAGTCCAAGGGCCTCTCCGGTTTCGATTCCCCCTATGTGCCGGGTTGGGATTGCCACGGTCTGCCTATCGAACTGAAAGTGGAAGGCATGGTCGGCAAGCCGGGCGAGAAGGTCTCCGCTGCCGAATTCCGCGCCGAGTGCCGCAAATACGCCAAGACCCAGATCGAAGCGCAGAAGACCGACTTCATCCGTCTGGGTGTGCTGGGCGACTGGGAACACCCCTACCTGACCATGGATTTTGGCACCGAAGCCAACATCATCCGCTCCATGGCCAAGATCGTTGAAAACGGCCACCTGCACAAAGGCTCCAAGCCGGTGCACTGGTGTACCGATTGCGGCTCCGCGCTGGCTGAAGCCGAGGTTGAGTACTACGACAAGAACTCCCCCTCCATCGATGTGCGCTTCAAGGCCGTTGATGAGGCGACCGTTGCCGCCAAGTTTGACTGCGCCGAAGGCCACACCGGCAAGGGCCCGATCTCTGCGGTGATCTGGACCACCACTCCGTGGACCCTGCCAGCCAACCGCGCCATCGCCATGCACGCCGATCTGGATTACGCACTGGTGCAGGTTGAAGGTGAGCACCCCGAGCGTCTGATCCTGGCCGCCGAGCTGGTCAAGGACGTCATGGATCGCGCCGGTATCGAGAAGTTCCACAATCTGGGCTACGCCAAGGGCGCCGCGCTCGAGCTGCTGCGCTTCAACCACCCCTTCTACAGCTTCGACGTGCCTGTGGTACTGGGTGACCACGTCACCCTGGATGCCGGTACCGGCGCCGTACACACCGCCCCTGGCCACGGTCAGGAAGACTTCGTGGTCGGTCAGAAGTACGGTCTGGAAGTGGCCAACCCGGTTGGCAGCAACGGTGTTTACCTGCCGGATACCGAACTGTTTGCCGGCCAGCATGTGTTCAAGGCCAATGCCTCCGTGATCGAAGTGCTGACCGAGCGCGGCGCCCTGCTGCATCACAAGGTGTTCAACCACTCCTATCCGCACTGCTGGCGTCACAAGACCCCGATCATCTTCCGTGCCACCCCGCAGTGGTTCATCAGCATGGAGCAGAAGGGTCTGCGCAAGCGCGCGCTGGAAGAGATCGAGCGCATCGAGAAGGACGGCATTGCCCAGCAAGGCCAGAGCGGCTGGGTACCGGCTTGGGGTAAAAACCGCATTCAGGCGATGGTCGAGAACCGTCCTGACTGGTGTATCTCCCGTCAGCGCACCTGGGGTGTGCCCATCTCCCTGTTCGTCCACAAAGAGACCCAGGAACTGCACCCGGAATCCGTGCGCCTGATGCATGAAGTAGCCAAGCGTGTCGAGCAGTCCGGCATTCAGGCATGGTGGGATCTGGACAAGGCCGAGCTGCTGGGTGCCGATGCCGACATGTACGACAAGGTGCCTGACACTCTGGACGTCTGGTTTGACTCCGGTTCTACCCACGCTTCCGTGGTCGATGCCCGTCCCGAGTTCAACGGCAAGCCGGCCGACATGTATCTGGAAGGTTCTGACCAGCACCGTGGCTGGTTCATGTCCTCCCTGATGATCGGTGTGGCCATGAAAGACAAGGCTCCCTACAACCAGGTGCTGACTCACGGCTTCACCGTGGATGGTCAGGGTCGCAAGATGTCCAAGTCCATCGGCAACGTGGTGAGCCCGCAGGACGTAATGAACAAGCTGGGTGCCGACATCCTGCGTCTGTGGGTAGCGAGCACTGACTACACCGGCGAGATGACTGTCTCCGACGAGATCCTCAAGCGCTCTGCCGATGCTTATCGTCGTATTCGCAACACTGCCCGCTTCCTGCTGGCCAACCTGAACGGCTTCAATCCGGCGACCGACATGGTGGCGCCTGCCGACATGGTGGTGGTGGATCGCTGGGCTGTGGGTCGTGCCAAAGCGGTACAGGCCGAGATCATGGCGGCATTCGACGAGTACAACTTCCACGGTGTAACCCAGAAGCTGATGCAGTTCTGCTCCATCGAGATGGGCTCCTTCTATCTGGACGTCATCAAGGATCGCCAGTACACCGCCAAGGCTGACAGCCTGGCCCGTCGCTCCTGCCAGACCGCCCTCTATCACATTGCCGAGGCCATGGTGCGCTGGATGGCGCCGATCATGAGCTTCACCGCTGATGAAATCTGGGCCCTGCTGCCGGGTGAGCGCGGCGAGTTCGTCTTCACCGAAGAGTGGTACGACGGCCTGTTCGGGCTGGAAGCGGGTGAAACCCTCAACGACGATTTCTGGGCCGAGATCCTCACCGTGCGCGGTGAAGTGAACAAGGCGCTGGAAGTGGCCCGTGGCGAGAAGCGTATCGGCGGCTCCCTGCAGGCCGAACTGACCCTGTTCGCCAAGCCGGAGCTGGCTGCACGCCTGAATGCCCTGGCTGATGAGCTGCGCTTCGTGCTGCTCACCTCCAAAGCCAAGGTTGTGGAGGCTGACACTGCGCCGGAAGGCTCTGTGGCGACCGAGCGTGATGACCTGTGGCTGAGCGTGGCCCAGTCTGCTGCCGCCAAGTGCGACCGCTGCTGGCACCATGTAGAAGATGTGGGCACCATCGCGGGTCACGAAGAGATCTGTGGTCGCTGTGTGACCAACGTTGAGGGTGACGGCGAAACTCGTCAATTTGCCTGATGAACATGACTCAACATAAAAGCGGCCTGCGTTGGCTGTGGCTGGCAGTGCTGGCCTTTGTACTGGACCAGGCGAGCAAGCTCGCCGTGGTCAAGTTGCTGCCATTTGGTTACCCGGGGGTGGAGATCACCCCCTTCTTCAATCTGGTTCACGTCTACAACAAGGGCGCCGCATTCAGCTTTCTGGCTGATCAGGGGGGCTGGCAGCGCTGGTTCTTCGCGGTGCTGGCTTTTGCCATCTGTGGATTGCTGATCCACTGGCTGCGCAAGCAGTCGGTGACCCAGCGTTGGAGCGGTATCGCCTATTCACTCATCATCGGCGGCGCCCTCGGCAACGTCTTTGATCGACTGGTGTTGGGCCATGTGGTCGATTTCCTCGACTTCTACTGGCAGCGTGCGCACTGGCCGGCATTCAATCTGGCCGACAGCTTTATCTTTATCGGGGCCGCCATGATTGTGCTGGACGGTTTCCGTGGTGAGAAAAAGGAGCAGGCATGAGCCAGCAGATCACCGCTAACAGCAGCGTGCTGTTCCACTTCTCCATCAAGCTGGAAGATGGCTCGGTTGCCGACAGCACGGCGCTGCACGGCAAACCTGCCCGCCTGCGGATGGGCGATGGCAGCCTGACCCCCACCTTCGAGCAGTGTCTGCTGGGCCTGTGCGAAGGGGAGAGCAAGAGTTTTACTCTGGCGCCGGAAGAGGCCTTTGGTCTCTCCAATCCCGACAACATCTACCATCTCGACCGTGCCAAATTTGGCGCCGATGTGGAGCCAAAAGTCGGCACCATCATCCTGTTCGATCAGCCCAATGGCAGCGAGCTGCCGGGCATCATCCGGGCGGTAGCCGGGATGTCGGTGACGGTCGATTTCAACCACCCGCTGGCCGGTCATACCGTCACCTTCGAGGTGGAGATCCTGGGCGTTGATGATGAGGAGAAGGTGCATTAATGGATATTCTGCTCGCTAACCCTCGCGGTTTTTGCGCCGGTGTCGATCGCGCCATCAGCATTGTCGAGAGCGCGCTGGAGAAGTTCGGTGCCCCCATCTATGTCCGCCACGAAGTGGTGCATAACCGGTATGTGGTGAACAAGTTGAAAGATGCGGGCGCTGTCTTCGTCGAGGAGCTGGACGAGGTGCCGGACGACAGCATCGTCATCTTCTCTGCTCACGGCGTGGCCAAGACAGTGCGCGAGATGGCCAAGTCCCGCGCCCTCAAGGTATTCGATGCCACCTGTCCGCTGGTGACCAAGGTGCACATGGAGGTTCATCGCGCCAGCCGCAAGGGCTCCGAGGCTGTGCTCATCGGCCACGCCGGTCACCCCGAGGTGATCGGGACCATGGGGCAGTACGAGAATCGCGAAGGCGGCATGTATCTGGTGGAGACGCCGGAAGATGTGGCCAAGCTCAAGGTGAAGAATCCGGATGACCTCTGCTTCGTCACCCAGACCACCCTGAGCGTGGATGAGACCTCTGACGTGATCGATGCGCTGCGCAAGCACTTCCCCAAGATCCAGGGGCCGCGCAAGGACGATATCTGCTACGCCACCCAGAACCGTCAGGATGCGGTGCGGGAGATGGCGGGGCTGGTGGACGCCATGCTGGTGGTGGGGTCTCGCAACTCCTCCAACTCCAACCGTCTGCGCGAGCTGGCCGAGAAGGTGGGCGCCAGAGCCTATCTTATCGACGATGCGTCGATGATTGAGGCGAGCTGGCTGGAAGGGGTGAAGGCGATCGGCGTCACCGCTGGCGCATCCGCCCCCGAGGTGCTGGTGCAAAACGTGATTGCCCGCCTGCGGGAGCTGGGTGGCAAGGTGGTCGCCGAGCATCCTGGCCGTGAAGAGAACGTAGTCTTTGAGGTTCCTCCCGAACTTAGAATAATTTGAGTGCAGCCAGGAAGGCTTAAGAATAAAGTGTGTTGATAATGACGCCGGGTTTGTTCAAGAGACAGGCTCGGCGTTAAACTTATGAAGCAGTCTGTCACCAAGGATGGGATATGATTGGATACTTTCGTGGCTTTTCTCTTATTGAGTTGATGATTGTCATCGCCATCGTGGCGATTCTTGGCACCATCGCTTATCCCGCCTATCAGCAATATGTGCTGACCAGTCATCGTGTCGAAGCCAAGAGCATGCTGCTCAATGCAGCCAATCGGCAAGAAACCTATTTTATGGATTTCAATCAGTATGCATCCTCTGCTGCTGCTCTTGGTATCAGTAGTGCATCTGAGAATGGCCTGTATCAATTATCCATTGCCGTATCAGGCAACACCTACACCTTGTCAGCCAGTGCTGGCGCGACGACAGCCCAAGCCAAAGATACCGATTGCACGGTGTTTTCCATTAATCAGTTGGGCGTCAAAAGTGCCTCTGGTGCAGCTAGCAATAGCTGTTGGGAATAGCCATGGCCATTCATGTTTCATCACATGAGAGAGGATTCAGCCTGCTGGAGGTGATGATCACCGCAGTCATCCTGTCGTTGGGGCTGCTTGGTCTGGTTGCTTTGCAAACCCATTCCAAATTTGCCAGTTATGAAGCTCGCCAGCGCACTATTGCCAGCTGGCTGGCTAACGATATGGTCGAACGAGTACGGATAAATCGCGATAGCTGGACCGCATCCGGTGCAGTGACCGTTAATCTTGCCGCCAACTTGCCACGCCCGACATGCGCCGCTGCAGATGGCACAATCAGTGCGTGCAGTGCTGCAGATTTACGTAATGCCGACCTTCACTACTGGCAACAAGCCCTGCTTGGGGCCAGTGTTTCGGGGGCGGCATCTTCCTTGAATTCACCGATAGGCTGCGTGGTGCGGCGGGCCAATAATGTATTGGCTGTCGGGATATTCTGGGCTGGCAAGCAAGAGATATCTGATGGGGGGGCTGCTGCCGCCGCAGCAACGCTGATCAATGAGTGTCAACTCTCGACAGCAAATAATCTTTCGAGGCGCCAGTTTATTCTGACGACGACTTTATGAATTCTCGCGGTTTCACGCTGGTAGAGTGGCTGGTCGCTATGCTGCTCGGTCTATTTTTGTTGGCGGGGGTATTCACAGTTTTTGTGATGTCTCGCTCCAGCTCTGAAGATGCCTTTGATCAAAGTGAATTACAGGAAAATGGTCGATTGGCCATTCGGCTGATTAGCCAGGATATCAAATGGGCTGGCTTTTTTGGAGCTTATACCGGTCAGTCAACACAAGTTGGCCCCTCTCTGACCCTCAGTGCTGGTAGCATTGTTCCTGCCAGTAGCGATTGTCTGGATGAGCGTTCTGTCGGTAGTTTGCCATCAAATGCTGGTCCCATCAGGGGGCTATGGGTAAGCCGGGTATCAACCACCAAAGGATTGGCTGGATTCGCTTGTATTCTCGCTGCTGATCGGGTGGCAAACTCGGATGTTATCAGTATCAAGCGACTGGTAGGGCGTCCTATACCAGCATCAGAGGGATTGGATACAAACCGCTTTTATATGGCAACCAATAGTCAGGAGGCGAGAGTCATCAAGGGAAGCGAAACCAGACCACTCTTTGGTGCCAATAATGAGAGCCAGATCTGGGAATACCAGCACTACATTTATTACCTGTCACAAGAAGATGGTATTCCTGTTTTACGCAAGCGCTATTTGACCGTCAATGGTGGTTCTTCTCTGATTGGTGGCTCTATGGCTGAAGGCGTTGAACATATGGTGCTGATGTATGGTGTTGACGATTCCTTGATCCCTGATGGACGCATAGACAGATATATGTCAACGGACCAAATGACAACACAGCGCTGGAATGAGGGGCGAGTATTGGGGGCTCGGCTTTTCTTACTGATTAGAGCCGCTCGGGAATCAAGTCGCTATAAGAATAACAATAGCTATCAACTCGGTAATATTACGGTTAATGGTGGTGGTGATGGTTATCGCCGTCTGCTCTTGGAAAGCAGTATTGCATTACGCAATCAACAAATAACCACCCGAGGTGGAACATGAGATTGGTTAAAAAAAACCAGGGTGTAGCATTGATTGTTGCACTGGTTATTCTGGTTCCCTTGACTCTGATTGCGGTAGTCGTCATGCAATCCAGTGGTATGAGTCTGAAGATGGCGGGTTCTAGTGCCAGTTTGCAACGAGCGGAGCACGAAGTTGAAGGTACTCTGGAGTCTGCATTGAGCGATACTTCTCTCTCAACACAAATTGCAACGCAGGCAATTGGTACTTCGGCGGCAATAGGCACTACCACTCCTGCTACTACTTTGACAGTCAATACAGAAAGTGTATGCAAACGAAAATTTGAAGCCAGTAGCCAGAATGTAACGCCAGCTTGTCGTTATGCTGAAGCCACCACATCCAGTGCTTATGGCAAGGTGAATAGCCAAATGACCTTTACTGCCGGGGTAGAACAACCCTTGCTCAGTGCCAATTAGGGAGCGGGTGATGAACATAAGGAACTGTTTGTTTACAAGCTTGCTGGTATTGTGTTGCGGAATATCAGGGGGATCTTTGGCGGTAGGTACTGGTTATTCCGATGATACCGAGTTGTTTATTTATGACTTTGCCAAGGCGGGGGACTTCCGCCCTAAGGTGCTCTTTATTTTCGATAACTCGGGGAGTATGAAAAATACAACCGAAGTTGCTAAAGAGCCTTATGACTCATCGATAAGTTATCCATCATTGGCTAATGATCCAGATGTTAATAATAGTAATCGCTTCATCTATTTCTCCAGTGATGGAAAAGTTCCCACTATCAACAGTACCAAACGTTTTAGTGAGAATTTAAATGCATGTGCGACATCTAAAGGCCCTCTAAATAATGTGGGCCGATTTCAGTCACGAGTTTGGGGATATGAAATATATGATAAAAATAGAAAGGGGCGTTGGCGTTCTCTAAATGATTTTGATATTTACAGTATAATAATTGCAGATTGCCAGCAAGATATTGATGAGCAAAACGCAAACAATCAATATTCAGGTCCATATTCAACATATATTGTTGATGGTTATCCCGTTGACAAGCCAAATCGCACAACGGGAAGCTGGTTTTACACATCAAATGTAGCCAATGCTCTTGCTAGTGGTAGTTCTACCCAGATCTCATTATTTACGGCAAATTATGTCCGTTGGTATTACGGTAGTACAGGTGTGTCAACACAAACTCGATTGAAAGTTGCTCAGGATGCAGTCAAAGAACTGGTTTTGGCTACGCCAGCTGTCGATTTTGGTCTGGCTGTTTTTAACTACAATGATGGCAATGAACCAGGTAGTAGAAATGGCGGAAGAATAATCCGCAATATTGTAGGTAACGATGCCATCCTCACCTCTGGTAAAAGCGGTGCGCAGGATTTGATTGACAAGGTAAATAGTTTGAGCTCTGACACTTGGACTCCCTTATGTGAAACACTATATGAATCATATAGATACTTTGGCGGTTTGGGGGTGTACTTTGGTGACGATGATGTAAATCGTACTCCAAAGCGGGATAGCAATGCTGAAGTAACATCGGGTATATATAAAACCCCCTATGATAAATGTTCCAATAATGGTTATATCATCTATATGACAGATGGTGAACCAACCAATGATAAAGCAGCAGATTCCCTTGTCGCCAACCTGATCAGCACGTTATCTACAGAGGATAAGGTTGCTTATGGCGGCTTGGTTAGTTATGGGTCTTCTGGTGAAAAAAGCTATCTTGCTGCACTTGCCGGATATATGAAAAACAATGATGTAAACACCTCGGCTATAGGCAAACAAACAGTCACAACATTCACCGTGGGTTTTGGAGATGAAGCAATTAAGGGGGCCGGTGCATTATTGGCAGAGACCGCTCGTCGTGGTGGGGGTAAATACTATCCAGCAACCGATGCAACCCAACTTAACGAAGCATTAAAATCATCATTACTAGCTATCTTGAAAATGAATACCTCGTTGGTCTCTCCCGCCATTGCCACTAATAACTTTGACCGTACTCGCAGTCTGAATAATATTTATTATGCAATGTTTGAGCCTGGTTCTGGTCCACGATGGAAGGGCAATCTTAAAAAGCTGGTTCTGAATCCAGATAAGGGTTATGTAGTCGATCAGAGTGGCTTACCTGCGATATCCAGTGATGGAACAATTCTTGAGTCAGCAAGAACCTATTGGTCATCCACCAGTGATGGTAACAAGGTTGCCGAGGGTGGGGTACAAGAGATGCTGGCAGCTAAAACCAATCGCAATCTTTATATTATTCCCCCTTCCACTAATACATTAACTCCCTTTAGCAAGTCTGCTCTTGAGGGTATGGCAGGCGGGGCGACGCAGCTACGCACTGTCATGAAACTTGATAGTGCTGATAGCATGGATGACCTGCTTAATTGGACCAAGGGTATTGATGCGTTTGATGAGAATCAGGATGGTGATAGAACAGATAATCGGGAGCATATTCTTGGTGACCCGTTGCATTCACGGCCATTAGTGATCAACTACGGTTGTACAAAGTCGACAGGACAGACTACATGTACACCTGACTTGCGCATTGTGATGGGAAGTAATGCCGGCTTCTTGCATATGTTTAAAGACAGCGGCACCACGGTTGATGAAAGCTGGGCCGTTATGCCCTATCAATTTATTGCCAATCAGAAAGCGCTGCGAGAAAACCTGGATTCATCGGCTCATCTATATGGTGTAGATTCATCGCCCACTGTGCTGGTCAATGAGCAAGTCAAAGATGGTCATATCAAGTCGTCACAAGGTGACAAGGTGTGGTTATTTACCGGGCTGCGCGGTGGTGGCAAGGCCTATTATGCGTTGAATATATCCGATCCGGACTCCCCTTCGCTTATGTGGCGGTTGGATAAAAACAGCGCCGGTTTCAGCAAACTGGGCGAGACCTGGTCGATCCCCGAGGTTGCGTTTATTCCCGGTTATTACACAGAAACCAATGGTAAAAAAACCTATAAGCCAGTCCTGATATTCTCTGGAGGTTATGATCAGGCCAAGAGCTATTTGGGCCAGGGGGCTGAAGACAGTGAAGGGTTGGGTATTTATATCGTGGATGCTGAGGCCGGCACGCTGTTGTTCAGCTTTACCCCGGATGCGGCCAGTGCAACCAACAAACAGGTTGCAGGCATGGTTTATAGCATGCCAGGCGCTGTTTCTGTGCTGGACAGCGATGGAGATGGTGTATCTGACCGGGTTTATGCGGGTGATACCGGCGGTCAGATCTGGCGCATCGACATGAAGGGGACAGAAAAATCCAAATGGACGGCCATCAAGTTTGCCAGTTTGGGAAATGCACATTTAAGTGGAACTGCCAAGAAGCTGGAAGATGATCGCCGTTTCTTTACCCAGCCCGTATTGGTGCGCACCATCAATAAAGGTTGGAAGTATGATGGGACAAATTATCTTTACAGCGAGCGTCCGTTTGATGCCGTATTGATAGGCAGTGGTGATAGAAACCGCCCCTCCTCGGAGGCGACAACCCAAAATGTGTATGTGATGCTACGTGACTACAATGTTAATCCAACCTTGTTTGGGGCAACGTCTGAACCAGCGGTGCCATCAAGTATCACACTGAACGATCTCTACGATGTGACCAGCGATCCCTTTACGGGTTTGAATGAAGAGCAGATTGTAAACACCACCAAGGCGTTGACCAGCAAGTTGGGATGGAAATTCTGGCTCAATGAAAGCGGTGAAAAATCAATGGGGGCTGGTTTGGTGTTGCAAGGCAAGCTCTATTTCACCTCCTTCTTGCCTCAGGTACAGGACTTCCAACAATGTACGATTCAATCGATCGGTGCCATGCGCCAATATATGATTGATATGCACTATGGCACTTCTTTCAAATATGTACTGGATAGCAACAATCAGGAAGTTATTCAGCGTTACGTAGAGGTGCAAAATAAGGTTGCTGATGATCTGGTTATTCATGGTGGGGATGATGGCCGGATCAGGATTATAGGTGGTGCTCCGGGCAAGGAGGTCATCCTCAAAGATGATGGGAAGGGAGAGCCTGAGCGCTGTACCGGTGAAGGAGAATGCTCACAAGGTGCGGAAGAGGCAAAAATGGATATGTCTCCCAAGAAAATCTATCTCTATGAAGGAGAACAGGGATGAAACGCATGCTGCTCTGGTGTGTGGGCTTGCCCTTGTTGGTTCAGGCTCAAACGGAAGACATAAAATGTTATGTCACTCTGGAAGGTGGCGTGCAGATGGTGTTGCAGCAACCGGTTGCTGATACGAGCAAGGCAAATCTGGTCAGGGTGTTTAAACAGAAAGGTTATGAGATTGATGGAGTGGTGCATCTTGTCACAGAGGTAATCGAGTGCGTTCCTTTGGCGGCCACCTTTTCGCTGGCTGATGCAAAAAAACAAGATGAAATCCAACCCAGATAACGTTGGTTATTGAGTAGGGTAAAGGGGCTAAGAACAACTCAGCCCCTTTTTTTCGCTTCTGCTTCTGCCGGATGGGGAAACGATGATATCGACTCGGGGGGCCTGGTCGATACAAAACCGGAGTGTCATGTTGGTGCCAATCGCAGTGCCATCCGGGCTAAAGCGTACAAATTGTCGATTGGCAGTGACGGTATGTTTTTCAAGAAAGGGTTCTGTTGCTGATAACAAGATATCGCCACTTGCAATATCGAATTGGCGATCCTGATTGGTGTCGATAAAGACAAGCATGCGCTGGGCGCCTGTTTGATTTGCGAGTACACAACCTTCTTTTGTGGAGTTTCTGACAGGCATGGCAAGACATGCTGTGACGGGTTGCTGCTGTGTGATGGCTTGCCGTTGGCCGAAGATCAGGTGGTCCTGCAGGTTTCTTGTGTAGATGTCGCTGTCGGTAGATGTCAGCAGATTTGCCAATGACGGCAGTCCCAAGGTCAGCAGGATGGTTGTCAGGCTTGCAGATATTAAAAACTCAAGCAGGGTAAATCCATTTCGTGCCATAGCGTATGAGTCCTTGTTCAAAGGAGACTCTAAGCATAGCTATTGGATTGAAATGGATCCTTTTGTGCTCGTGTGTGTTTCGCGGTAGTTAACGCAGGTCATGGACATACAGCACCACTTGCCTGGCTATGGGCACGCCCGGCAGGCATAACTGCAATCTCAATGCCCTTTTCACCGCTTACACAGAGTGAAAAGATGACCTCGCTATCAGACGTAATGGTGCCATCAGGGGTGAAGCGAAGCGCCTGTGCATCTGCAGAAATGGCCAGTTCTGCAGGAAACTCGGGACTTGCCGTCAGAGTTGTTTCGCTGCCATTGAGCTTCTGATCGCTATTAGTATCGATAAAAGCGATCTGCCGGGTCGCTCCATTTTGATTGGCAGTAACGCACTCTTCTACAGAATTATTGATAGTGGTCAGGCAGAGAGTAACCGTTTGCTGGTTAGAGATAGCCTGTTGTCTGGCATAGTTTAAGTGGTTGAGAAGGCTTTTTTCCTGGGTCGCCAAATTATTGCTGCCAAGCAGGTTAGAGAGGGAAGGAATACCAATCCCCAACAGAATGACGCCCAGCGCAATGGCTATCATCAACTCCATCAGGGTAAATCCGGCGTTTTTCATATCTGCGAAGGCCTGTCGTTCCGTGACTATCTACAGCTTATCCTTCTCACTGGTTGCTGTCACACGGTTACGCCTGTCTTGAACTGGCAGATTGCCCCCCTTTTCTTTATCATTCCCCATCATTTTCGAATTCAAGATGCATCGCCATGGCAAAAGCCCTCTCTCTGATGCTTGCCCAGTTGAATCTGACGGTAGGCGCCATCGAAGATAACACTGACAAAGTGCTCGCTGCGGCAGCTCAGGCCGAGCAGCAAGGTGCCGATCTGCTGGTCTGCTCCGAGCTGGCCCTGACCGGCTATCCACCGGAAGATCTGCTGCTGCGCGCCGATCTGATGATGCGGGTCGAAGCCGCGTTGGCTCGTGTTGCCGAATGGCAGGGCAACTGTGCCATTTTGGTGGGGCATCCCTGGCGTGAAGGGGAGGCGCTCTACAACGCGGCGTCACTCTATGAGCAGGGCAAGCTGATTGCCCGTTACTTCAAGCAGGACTTGCCCAACTACGGCGTGTTTGATGAGAAGCGCTACTTTACCGCTGCAAGCGAGACCTGCGTGGTGCCGTTCCGTGGTCACCAGCTGGGGCTGCTCATCTGCGAAGACCTCTGGCAGCCGGGTCCGGCGCTGGCCGCCAAGGCGGCAGGGGCCGAACTGCTGCTCACCATCAACGCCTCGCCCTATGATCAGGAGAAACCCTGGATCCGCCGCGAGCTGATGGCCGAGCGCTGCGATCAGACCGGTCTGCCGCTGGTCTACCTCAATCAGGTCTGCGGTCAGGACGAGCTGATTTTCGACGGCTGCTCCAAGGTGTTCAGCAGCCAGGGCGAGTTGACCCACAAGCTGGCCCCGTTTGCCGAAGAGCTGGCGCTGGTACGTTTTGCTGATGGCCAGCCGGTGAAGGAGCGGGAACCCGCTGCGCCGCTGGAGCCGTTGGCCGAGACCTATCAGGCGCTGGTGCTGGCAGTGCGCGACTATGTCACCAAGAACGGCTTTCACGGCGCGGTGCTGGGTCTCTCCGGCGGCATCGACTCGGCACTGACGTTGGCCATCGCGGCCGATGCCATCGGGGCCGACAAGGTGCAGGCGGTGATGATGCCGTTCCGCTACACCGCCCAGATGAGTGTGGAAGATGCCAAGGAGCAGGCCGAGCGGATGGGGGTTGAGTTCAACATCATCTCCATCGAGCCGATGTTCGAAGGGTTTATGACCCAGCTGGCGCCGCTGTTTGAAGGCACCGCCCGCGATACCACCGAAGAGAACCTGCAGGCCCGCTGCCGCGGCGTGCTGCTGATGGCGCTCTCTAACAAGCGTCGTCGTATCGTGCTGACCACCGGTAACAAGAGCGAGATGGCGGTCGGCTATGCCACGCTGTACGGTGACATGGCCGGTGGCTTCGACGTGCTGAAAGATGTGCCCAAGACGCTGGTCTTCAAGCTGTGCGAATATCGCAACTCGGTTGACTACGTGATCCCGCAGCGGGTTATCGACCGTCCTCCTTCAGCGGAGCTGGCACCGGATCAGGTGGATCAGGACAGCCTGCCGCCATACGACATCCTCGATGCCATCCTCAAGCGTTACGTGGAAGAGGATGCCTCGGTCGCCGACATGGTGGCAGAAGGGTTCGAGGAAGCGGTGGTGCGCAAGGTGATCCGGCTGGTGGATCTCAACGAATACAAGCGCCGTCAGGCGGCGGTCGGGCCCCGCATTACGGCTCGCAACTTTGGTAAGGATCGCCGTTACCCCATTACATCCGGGTTCGGCAAACAGAACTGGTAAGGAGTCACCATGAAGAAGATTGAAGCCATCATCAAACCGTTCAAGCTGGACGATGTGCGCGAGGCCCTGGCCGAGATCGGCATCAACGGCATGACCGTATCCGAAGTCAAAGGCTTCGGCCGCCAGAAGGGCCATACCGAGCTCTATCGCGGCGCCGAATATATGGTCGACTTCCTGCCGAAAGTGAAGGTGGAGCTGGTGGTGCAGGACGAGGATCTCGATGCCTGTCTGGAAGCGATCCAGAACACCGCCCGCACCGGCAAGATTGGTGATGGCAAGATCTTCGTCTGCGAGGTGGAGCGTGTCATTCGTATCCGTACCGGCGAAGAGAACGAAGACGCGATCTGACCTTGGCTATCTCTTTACCTGACCAGAGGCGTGAAGTGTGGCCTCATTTGATGGGGTGGATGCGCTTCGTGGTGGTCGCCAGCCTGTTGGCGGGCCTGACTGCTTGCAGTACCCGTCCACCGGCTCAGCCGGAGAATCTGTGCCAGATCTTTCGCGAGAAGCCTGACTGGCACAAGGCCGCGCTCAAGATGAACGAGAAGTGGGGGACGCCGATCCATGTGGTGATGGCCATGATGTATCAGGAGTCCTCTTACGTACATGATGCCCAGCCGCCGATGCAGTATTTCCTCTTCATCCCGACCGGGCGGGCCAGTTCGGCTTATGGTTATGCTCAGGTCAAAGATGAAACCTGGGCGGATTACCAGCGGGAAACCGGCAACAGCTGGAGTGACCGCGATGACTTTGCCGACGCCATCGATTTTATGGGTTGGTACACTAACAAAGCCCAGCGGCTCAATGGCACCTCCAAGTGGGATGCCTATGGCCAGTACCTCAACTATCACGAAGGGTGGGGTGGCTACCGGCGTGGCAGCTATCGCAGCAAGGGGTGGTTGATGAAGACCTCTCGCAAGGTGGAAGCTCGCGCCCAGCGCTACGGCGCCCAGTACCGTCAATGCAAGGATCAGCTCTCCCGTGGGGGCTGGTTCTGGTAACCAAATCAGGAGTCAGAAATGCCGTTATTGGACAGTTTTACCGTTGACCACACCCGTATGGAAGCGCCAGCGGTGCGTGTGGCCAAGACCATGCAGACCCCGAACAAGGACACCATTACCGTGTTCGACCTGCGTTTCTGTGTGCCGAACCAGGAGATCCTCTCCGAGCGCGGTATCCATACGCTGGAGCACCTGTTCGCCGGTTTTATGCGTGATCACCTGAACGGCAACGGCGTGGAGATCATCGACATCTCCCCCATGGGTTGCCGTACCGGCTTCTACATGAGCCTGATCGGCGCGCCGGACGAAGCCCGTGTTGGCGCAGCCTGGCAGGCGGCCATGAGCGACGTGCTGACCGTGCAGGATCAGGCCAAGATCCCCGAGCTGAACGAGTATCAGTGCGGCACCTACAGCATGCACTCGCTGGAAGAGGCGCACGCCATCGCCCGTCATGTGCTGGAGCGCGGTATCGGCGTCAACCACAACGACGAGCTGGCCCTGCCGGAAGAGAAGCTGAAGAGTCTGTGAGGCTGATGAGCTGTCGCTCATCGGATAACCTCTTCAGGGAATGTTAAAAGAGCCGGTCAGCCATGCTGACCGGCTCTTTTTTATTCCGCCCGATCGCGGTTATGGGGATGACTTGCTCCCCTTGCCGACTCTGATTAGGATGGTTTTTGACCTGAACCTGTTGGCGGAGGTGTGACGATGAAAGGGGTATTGCTGCGTTGGCTGGCCCGTTACGACGCGTGGTGCGAGGAGTGGGGGCTCACTCAGGAGAACCGGCGCTGCTGCACGCCGGTTCGTTATGATGATGATTCAAGCAAAGAGCGAGCTTGCGCAGAAGAGGCTGAGCTCAATCAAAATTGCGGGTCACGGCACCGGTAACGCTGTTGTACTCGAAGCCGAGGCCGTTGGGGTGATCCGGGAAGCGGCCGATAGAATCGCGAAGAATATAGCTGCAGTTATTGTGTGCCTCGTTACCTTCATCTTCATCCGGATGGCTCGGGCCAATCATGGTGGTGAGGTAATCAGCCTGCTTTTGAACAGCGTCAGGCCGCTCTGTGGAAGCAACGCTCTGACTGCTATCTAGCAGGTTAGTAAATAGCAACTCGCAATCCTCAGCATTATTGACCGAGATGTGCATAGAGCCTGGTTTATATGGCTCATCGCTTCCCTTACGCCCCTGATCTTCTTCAGAGCCTGCCGGCCAACCATATCGATTGATATCCACATCGCCTTTACCAAAGCTGCTCAGATTGTAGAGCGCGATCGCTTGCCCCTGTACTTTCACCGTCCACCCAGCATGAGCCAGCTGAACTGCACTGGCAAAGCTGCCAGCGGTCGCCGAGACCGTGCTTTTCAGGGCATCATCCTTGATATTGATAAAGCGGGGCAGGGCGGTGACGGCCAGGATCCCCAGCACTATGATCACCAGCACCAGTTCAATCAGGGTAAAGCCGTTGTTTCTGTTGTTCATCATGTTCAATGACCCATTAAATACCGCAAACAGGTGTGAGTGATATGCAGCTGATAGATACCCATTGCCATCTCGACTTTCCGGTGTTCGACCAGGACAGGGAGGCGCTGCTGGCCCGTTGTCGGGCATTAGGGGTGACGGAGTATATCATTCCTGCCATCGCAGAGGATAACTGGACTCGTGTGATGGCACTGGCAGATCAGCATGACGGCCTCTTTTATGGTCTGGGCATTCATCCCTGGTATGCCGGTGAACAGCGGGAGGGGGTGATGGAGCGGCTGCGAACGCTGGTGATGAGCCAGCCTGCCGGGCTGGTGGCCATTGGCGAGTGCGGGCTGGACCTCCGTTCTCACGTGCCGCAGGAGGGGCAGCTTGCGCTGTTTGAGGCTCAGATCCGGCTGGCTGCCGATGCCGGGCTTCCCCTGATGATCCACTCGGTGCGTGCCAATGACACTGTGGCCAAGCTGTTGCGCCGTTTCAAGCCGCCTCGTGGCGGGGTGATCCATGCTTTCAGCGGTTCGTTGCAGCAGGCGGAGGCCTTCTGGCAACTGGGCTTTCGACTCGGGGTGGGCGGGGTAATCAGTTTTGAACGGGCGAACAAGACGCGAGAGGTATTTCGGGCCATGCCGCTCGAGGCTCTGGTGCTGGAAACCGATTCGCCCGATATGCCCTTACAAGGTGAGCAAGGCACCCGGAATACCCCGGAAGCGCTGCCGAAAATAGCGGAAATATTGATGACCTTGCGGGAGGAACCATCGGCAGATGTTGCCAAGGTGTTATTTGAAACTGCCCGGCATATTTTCCATCACGACCAATAGCCATGAAACAAATTCGCAACACCTGATTTAGTTGTCAGGAAAAAAAATGAGCGTAAAAATCGTTTGCTGTCTAATTTTGTGACACTTGGACATTTTGATAACGATAAAATGTGACCAGCATTCTATTTTATCGGACTTTAATTAGTATAATGCGCTCCCCTTGATTAGTTGGGTTTAATAACAACTCGCTAACAAGCCAGGTGCTACTAGAGGAAGATAATAATGAATTTGTTCATGGGTCTGGTAGGGATGGCGACGCTCGTCCTTATCGCGGTGCTGTTCTCCAGCAATCGCAAGGCAATCAACGTCCGTACCGTTGTCGGTGCGTTCGCAATTCAAGCCGGTCTGGGGGCGTTTGTTCTCTATGTTCCGGTTGGTCGCGATATCCTGGTCGGCGTGTCCGACGCGGTATCCAGCGTGATCAGCTACGGCCAGAACGGGATCGACTTCCTGTTTGGCGGTCTGGTCAGCAACAAGATGTTTGAAGTGTTCGGTGGCGGCGGCTTTGTCTTTGCCTTCCGTGTTCTGCCGGTCATCATCTTCTTCTCTTCCCTGATTGCAGTGCTCTACTACCTGGGCATCATGCAGATGGTCATCAAGTTGCTGGGCGGCGGTCTGCAGAAAGTACTGGGTACTTCCCGCACCGAATCCCTGTCTGCAACTGCCAACATCTTCGTCGGTCAGACCGAAGCGCCGCTGGTGGTTCGTCCCTACATCTCCAAGATGACTGACTCCGAGCTGTTCGCCGTCATGTGTGGTGGTCTGGCTTCCGTTGCCGGTTCCGTACTGGCCGGTTACGCCTCCATGGGCGTGAAGATGGAGTACCTGATTGCTGCCTCCTTCATGGCTGCACCGGGTGGTCTGCTGTTCGCCAAGCTGCTGGTTCCCGAGACCGAGACCCCGAACTACGACGAAAGCTCTGCCGATGCCGAGCTGGATGACAAGCCTGCCAACGTCATTGACGCTGCTGCTGCTGGCGCCTCTGCCGGTATGCAACTGGCCCTGAACGTCGGCGCCATGCTGCTGGCCTTCATCGGTCTGATCGCCATGATCAACGGCATCTTCTCCGGTGTGGGTGGCTGGTTCGGTTATCCGCAACTCTCTCTGGAACTGCTGCTGGGCTGGATCTTCTCCCCGCTGGCCTTCCTGATCGGTGTGCCCTGGAATGAAGCAGTGGTTGCCGGTTCCTTCATCGGTCAGAAGCTGGTAGTGAACGAGTTCGTGGCTTACCTGAACTTCGCTCCGTACCTGAAAGACGAAGTGCTGATCAACGGTGTGGCCATGTCCGATCACACCAAGGCGATCATCTCCTTCGCGCTGTGTGGTTTTGCCAACCTCTCCTCTGTTGCCATCCTGCTGGGTGGTCTGGGGTCCATGGCGCCGAACCGCCGCGGCACCATTGCACGCTTTGGTCTGAAAGCCGTACTGGCTGGCTCTCTGTCCAACCTGATGTCTGCCACTATCGCAGGCTTCTTCCTGGCACTGTCCGGCATGTAATCGCCGCCTGACTGACAGGGTATAAACACGAACGCCACGGCATCTGCCGTGGCGTTCGCGTATGGAGCGGTGACAACCGTTTTCCTATCTAAACTAATAATAAAATGAGTCAAATCGGAGGTTATATGAATGAAGTGCTACTGGCGATGGTGGCCGGCTTTATAGTTGGTTTGTTGTTTTCTTTCCTCAAATTGCCGATCCCGGCGCCTCCCGTTTTGTCCGGGGTAATGGGGATCGTCGGGGTCTATCTGGGGGGATTGGCCTACTCCTGGATCCTGACTCGTTTCTTTTCGTAAGGCTTTTTTAGACCTGGATTTGCCAGATGTGAGGTACCTCTGAAATTGGCAAATCCGGCTTGCAAACAGGGGGTATCTCGGCTGAAATAGGCGTTGCCAGCAGGGTGCTGGCAATGACTAATACTCGATGAAATCGGGTGTTGGCGGTCAAATGGAATTGATTGGGAAGTCGGGTCAGATGTTGTCGGCCTTTCTCAAGTCTTCATGGAACCAAGTCCGCACTTTTGTAAGAAAGTGACAGGGCTCTTGCCTTATTTACAGTCGCAGTGCCTGCAGGGTGTTTTGAATAGCATCCCGATAGTGCCGGTGCCTTCGCACTGTAATTCCATTCCCGTATAGCTGGGGATTACTGCCTGTGCATCCATCGCTGGATGGTATGGTGGTGCCCGGTTATCTGGATTAAATCGAGACTTTGGAGAACAGAATGACTGATCTGAAAGTGGCCGCTCAGCGCGCCCTGAACCTGATGGACCTGACCACCCTGAACGATGACGACACCGATCAGAAGGTGATCGACCTGTGCCATAAGGCCAAGTCACCGGCTGGCCTGACCGCCGCCGTCTGCATCTACCCCCGTTTTATCCCTATCGCTCGCAAGACCCTGCGTGAGATCGGCGCTGCCGACGTACGCATTGCGACCGTGACCAACTTCCCGCACGGCAACGACGACATCGAGATCGCCGTGGCCGAGACCCGTGCCGCTGTCGCCTACGGTGCTGACGAAGTGGACGTGGTGTTCCCGTATCGCGCCTTCATGGCCGGTAATGAACAGATTGGTTTTGATCTGGTCAAAGCCTGTAAAGAGGCCTGCGGTGCCAACGTGCTGCTGAAAGTGATCATCGAAACCGGCGAGCTGAAAGAAGAGGCGCTGATCCGTCGCGCTTCCGAGATCTGTATCGATGCCGGTGCCGACTTCATCAAGACCTCCACCGGCAAGGTGCCGGTCAATGCGACCCCGGAAGCGGCGCGCATCATGATGGAAGTGATCAAGGCCAAGAATCCGAAAGTCGGCTTCAAGCCTGCTGGTGGCGTGAAAGATGCCGCCGTTGCCGGTCAGTACCTGGCCATGGCCGAAGAGATCCTCGGCAACGACTGGGTATCCGCCCGTACCTTCCGCTTTGGTGCATCCAGCCTGCTGGCCAGTCTGCTGGCCACTCTGGGGCATGGCGACAAGCCGGCCAACACCAGCGGTTACTAATAGGTTGATGAGAGGGCGGACTGCTGTCCGCCCTGTTAGCCCCCACCATGCGGTGTGCGGGCAAGGATTCAGGCTTGTGTAACGCCAGCAATGGCGGAGGGAATGAAAGATGTTTTTGCCTCAAGAAATTATTCGCAAGAAGCGCAACGGTGAAGCGCTCAGTACCCAAGAAATTCAATTCTTCGTTCAGGGCATTACCAACAACACCATCGGCGAGGGGCAGATTGCTGCGCTGGCGATGGCGGTCTACTTCAAAGACATGACCATGGATGAGCGGGTTGCCCTGACCTGCGCCATGCGCGACTCCGGCATGGTGCTGACCTGGGATCACCTCAATCTGGGTGGCCCGATTGTCGACAAACACTCCACCGGCGGTGTGGGTGATGTTGTCTCCCTGATGCTTGGCCCGATGGTCGCTGCCTGCGGCGGTTTCGTGCCGATGATCTCCGGCCGTGGCCTGGGCCACACCGGCGGTACGCTGGACAAGCTGGATGCCATTCCCGGCTACCAGACCTCGGTCGACAACGACCGTTTCCTGAAAGTGGTGAAAGAGGCGGGTGTCGCCATCATCGGCCAGACCGGCGATCTCGCCCCCGCTGACAAGCGTATCTATGCAGTACGGGACATCACCGCCACCGTCGAATCCATCGCCATGATCACCGGCTCCATCCTCTCCAAGAAGCTCGCCTCCGGGCTCGAAGCGCTGGTGATGGATGTGAAAGTGGGCTCCGGCGCCTTTATGCCGACCTTCGAAGCCTCCGAAGAGCTGGCCAAGAGCATTGTGGCCGTGGCCAACGGTGCCGGTTGCCGCACCTCTGCGCTCTTGACCGATATGAACCAGGTGCTGGCCTCCAGCGCCGGTAACGCGGTGGAAGTGCGTGAAGCGGTGCGCTACCTGACCGGTGAATACCGCAACCCGCGCATCCACGAAGTGACCATGGCGCTGTGCGCCGAGATGCTGATCTCTGCAGGCTTGGCCAGCGACGAGCGCGATGCCCGCGCCAAGCTGCAGGCGGTGCTGGATAACGGCAAGGCGGCCGAGATCTTCGGTCGCATGGTGACTGGTCTCGGTGGCCCGGCCGATTTTATGGAGCGTTATGACGCTTACCTGCCCAAGGCTGCCATCGTGCGCCCGGTCTTCGCGGCCAACAGCGGTTTCGTGACCGCCATGGATACCCGCGAGCTGGGTCTGGCTGTGGTGGCGATGGGCGGTGGTCGCCGCGCTGCCGGTGACAAACTTGATTATGCGGTCGGTCTGACCGACTTTATCCGCCTGGGTCAAAGCGTTGATGCTGACAAGCCGATCGCGATGATCCACGCTCAGACTGAAGAGCAATATGCTCAGGCTGCCAGCATGGTGCAGGCGGCTGTCCGGATTGGTGGCGAGCGGCCGGAGGCACTGCCTGAAGTGTACCGCCGTATCACCCTGGCCGATTTGTAACAAGGGGAAGACCCATGAAACGTACCTTTATTCTGATGATGGACTCTTTCGGTATTGGCGCTGCTGCCGACGCCGACAAGTTCGGAGATGTGGGCGCCAACACCCTTGGCCATATCGCCAAGGCGTGTGCGGCAGGTGAAATTGAAGGCCGTGGCGCCCTCAATCTGCCCAACCTCAACAAGCTGGGTCTGGGCCACGCCTGCGAGCAGGCCTCCGGCTACTTCCCGGAAGGGCTGAAGAAAGATATCGAGGTGGTCGGTGCCTACGGCTTTGCTCAGGAGCTCTCCTCCGGCAAGGACACCCCGTCCGGTCACTGGGAGATCGCCGGTGTGCCCGTGCTGTTCGAGTGGGGCTACTTCAAGGATCACCACAACAGCTTCCCGCAGGAGCTGCTGGACGCCATCGTCGAGAAGGCTGGTCTGCCGGGCTATCTCGGTAACTGCCACGCTTCCGGTACCCAGGTGCTGGACGATCTGGGCGAAGAGCACATGAAGACCGGCAAGCCGATCCTCTACACCTCTGCCGACTCCGTGTTCCAGATTGCCTGCCACGAAGAGACCTACGGCCTCGAGAAGCTCTATGAGCTGTGCCACATCGTGCGCGAGCTGCTGGAGCCCTACAACATCGGCCGCGTGATTGCGCGTCCGTTCGTGGGCACTGGCAAGGGCAACTTCAAGCGTACCGGCAACCGTCACGACTACTCAGTGCTGCCGCCGGCGCCGACCGTGCTGGATTACATGAAAGATGCGGGCGGTCAGGTGGTCTCCATCGGCAAGATTGCCGACATCTATGCCCAGCAGGGCATCACCAAGCAGGTGAAAGGGACCGGTCTGACCGAGCTGTGGGATCGCACGCTGGAAGAGGTGAAAGCGGCCGGTGACAACACCATCGTCTTCACCAACTTCGTCGACTTCGACTCCTCCTACGGCCACCGCCGTGATGTTGCCGGTTATGCCGGTGCGCTGGAGTATTTCGATTCCCGCCTGCCGGAGCTGTTTGAGCTGCTGCAAGATGGCGACGTGGTGGTGCTGACTGCCGACCACGGCTGTGACCCGACCTGGGGTGGTACCGACCACACCCGCGAATACATTCCGGTGCTGTTCTTCGGCAAGCCGGTCAAGGCTGGCTCCGTCGGTCGTCGCGAGACCTTTGCCGATATCGGCCAGAGCATCGCGGCTTACCACGGTCTGCCGAAACTGGCATACGGTACCAGCTTCCTGTAATTTACCCGCCCGCCACTTCGGCGGCGGGCAATTTATAAAACAATAAAACTCAACCTAGTGTGAAGGAATCAAGAGAATGGCAACTCCTCATATCAATGCGAAAGATGGCGCCTTTGCTGATACCGTGCTGATGCCGGGCGACCCCCTGCGCGCCAAGTACATCGCTGAAACTTTCCTGGAGAACGTCGAGCAGATCTGCGACGTGCGCAACATGTTCGGCTTTACCGGTACCTACAAGGGCCGTCGTATCTCCGTCATGGGTCACGGCATGGGTATCCCGTCCTGCTCCATCTACGCAAAAGAGCTGATCACCGATTACGGTGTGAAGACCCTGATCCGCGTGGGCTCCTGCGGTGCCGTGCGTGAAGACGTGAAACTGCGTGACGTGGTGATCGGTATGGGTGCCTGCACCGATTCCAAAGTAAACCGTCTGCGCTTCAAGGATCACGACTTCGCTGCCATCGCCGACTTCGACCTGGTTGCCAATGCCGTGCAGGCCGCCAAGAACAAGGGCGTTGCCGTGCGCGTCGGTAACATCTTCTCCGCCGACCTGTTCTACACTCCGGACCCCTCCATGTTCGACGTCATGGAAAAATACGGCATCCTGGGTGTCGAGATGGAAGCCGCCGGTATCTACGGCGTGGCCGCAGAGTACGGTGCCAAGGCACTGACCATCTGCACCGTCTCCGACCATATCCGTACCGGTGAGCAGACCACCTCTGAAGAGCGTCAGCTGACCTTCAACGACATGATCGAAATCGCGCTGGATTCCGTCCTGCTGGGCGACAAGTAATTCCCTTGCGAATAAGAAACGGCGGCCTTCTGGCCGCCGTTTTTGTATCTGCTCTCTGGTTGCGCCATCAATTTTCCGGAGGTGGCGCGGGGGGCGTACTCTTTTTCTTGTGCTTGCGCACCCGCATGTAGTTGCGGCGCACGCCGTAGGAGATGAGCACCCCGGCCAGCAGGGCGACCAGCAGCATCAGGCGCTGTTTCTCCTGCACCACCTTGAGCCGGGTGTCCTTGTCTGCCAGCATCTGCTGCTCTTCCAGGGTGATGCGCAGGAAGCCGATGGTCTGCTCGCCATCCCGGATCTCCTGCACGAACTGGATCCGCCCCTTGCCCTGCTCCGGCAGTGACTTGTTATCGCTGCCGATGGGCAGCAGGCTCTCCAGCGGCACCGCCTGCTCAGACTGGGCGAGGGGAATGCCGCGTCCGTCGTAGAGGGTGGCATCGAGGATCTCCGGCTCCGCCGCCAGATCCCGCGCCAGCCGCTCCAGCTCGCTGCTCTTCTCCTCCTTGATCCAGCGTTTCATGTCGCGGGCGGCATAGGCGACCAGCGCCTGCGCCCGGTTGCGCGCTTCGCTGTGCAGCGAGGCCTGGCTTTCACCCTGCATATGAATGAGCACACCGAGCACCCAGCATCCGAGCAGGATACCGGCACCCAGGCTGAGAACACGTTTGATGGGAAGATGACGCTGCAAGCGCGAGACCTCATGGTAACAAGGAGTGGCGGGATCTTGGCGCTTGCCTGTACAAAAAGCAATACGCTACTCTGGGCCAGCATTGTTAACCCCCTGATCACCAAGGAAGGCGTATCCCTTATGTTGTTGTCCCGGCTCCCCCCTCTGTTATCCGATTGGCCCGCGTTGTTGTCCGGCTCACCCTGTTGGCAGCTCAGCGCAGATGCGTTGCAACCGACAGAGACCCCGCAGACGAGCGGCTGGTTGGTGCTGTTTGGCAAGGGGCTGGGCGCCTCCCATCTGGCGCGTCTGTCGCCACTGTTGGCTGCACAGAAGTTGGCGGCCACCCTCTATCCTCCCACCGAGGTGGCGGGCGTGCCGTTGCTGCTGCTTGGCTGCGATCGCTTCTCTTCCGAGCTGGTGGCCGAGCTCAAGAGCGGTGAGTGGGAGATCGATCTCTGCCATCTGCCCGCGCTACCGACCCTGAACGAGCCCGGCCTGCTGGTGATGGACATGGACTCCACCGCGATCCGCATCGAGTGCATCGACGAGATTGCCCGGCTTGCCGGGGTTGGCGAGCAGGTGGCGGCAGTGACGGCCGCAGCCATGCAGGGCAAGCTGGAGTTCTCCGACAGTCTGCGCAACCGGGTGGCCCTGCTGGCAGGGGCGCCGGTCACCATTCTCGACGAGGTGGCGGCATGGATGCCCTGGATGCCGGGCTTGCAGCTGATGGTCGATACCCTCAAAGGGGCGGGTTGGAAGGTGGCCATCGCCTCCGGCGGTTTTACCCGTTTTGCTGGCCAGTTGCAGCGCGAGCTGGGGCTCGATGCCATCTTCGCCAACGAGCTGGCGGTGGAGGGGGGTCAGCTGACCGGCAAGGTGAGCGGGCGCATCGTCGATGCCAGCGTCAAGGCCGAGGTGTTGCAGCAGCTTGCTCAGGAGTACGGCATTGCTGCCGCCCAGACCGTGGCCATCGGCGATGGTGCCAACGATCTCAAAATGATGGGGGTCGCGGGCCTTGGCATTGCCATTCACGCCAAACCACTGGTGCGGGCGCAGGCGGCGGCCACCCTCAATCATCACGATCTGGAGGGGGTGATCTGCCTGCTGGCGGCGCGGGCCTGCAGCGAGCAACGTTGGGACAAGCGCTGACAGTGTTTCAAGGAGGAAACCAATAAAAATGGAATTGTTGCAGCAGTCTCTGTTTATCCCCTGTGGTGGCCATCAATTGCATGTTCGCCACATCAAACCCCGGGTCGCCGTGCATGGCGAGCCGATCCTGATGGTGCACGGCGCCATCGAGAACGGCCGGATCTTCTATACCGAATCGGGCAAGGGGCTGGCCTGCTTTCTGGCCCGCCACGGCTATCAGGTCTATGTGGCTGATTTGCGGGGGCGGGGGCTCAGCACTCCTGCCATCGCCGAGCAGGCGGAGCACGGTCAGCATGAGCTGATCACCGAGGATCTGCCCGCCCTGCACCGCTGGATTGCCGAGCGCCATCATGGCTTCAAGGTGCACTGGGTGGCCCACTCCTGGGGCGGTGTCATCATGGCCTCGACCCTGGTGCGCTTCCCCGAGCTGGCGGAACAGGTGGCCAGCCTGCTGTTTTTTGGCACCAAGCGCGGTGTGTCGGTGCACAATCCCGAGCGCTGGCTGAAGGTGGATCTGATCTGGAATCGGCTGGCCCCCTGGCTGGCTCGCCGCCGTGGTTTTCTGGCGGCTCGCACTCTGAAGATCGGTGCTGACGACGAGCCGCTGCGCTATCTGCAGGAGACCATCCCCTGGGTCAAGTGCGGCCCCTGGCAGGATCCTCACGACGGTTTTGCCTATGACGAGGCGGCGGCACGGGTCAACTGGCCACCGCTCTGGATGATTTCGGCCAAAGCGGACAAGGTGCTGGGTCACCCGACCGATGTGCGCCGCTTCAGCGACGAGATGGGTTCGGCAACTCGTCACACCCGATTGGGGCGGGACAACGGCAACCGCCTCGATTATGACCACATCAATATGCTGACCGCCCCGCAGGCCCAGGAGGATCACTTCCCCCAGATCCTCGACTGGCTGCTCAACCCGCAGGCGGCATGACAAAAAACAGGGCGCCTCGAGCGCCCTGTTTCATTTTTGTCTGTTTCCGGATCATCAGTTCAGTGGCGGCGTGATGCCAAAGCGGAACAGGGTGGCCTGGGTGGTATCGGTCAGTTCGCCCACCCCCACCACGCTCCAGAGCTCCTCTTCCAGCTTGCGCGCCTTGTGGATGGCGAACTTGGCGATGTAGTCCAGCTCGTTGGCGATGAAGTTGGTGTCGGGCCGTCCGGTACGGGAGATGCCGACCAGCACCGAGTAGAACTCCCCCTGTTGCTGCGCCAGCTCGATGAACTGACGCTTCTCTTTGACGTTGGCAAAGCTGCTGGCCAGCCGGCTGCTGAAGATGGGCAGGCCGGCCTTGGTCTGGATGCTGGCGATATAGACCTCGTCTTCTCTCGGTTTGTCCTCCCGCTCGATGGCACGCAGCGGGTTCATCAGCAGCTCCTTGAGCAGCTCCCCCTGAAACAGCGGATAGAGGTTCTCCTGCTCCGGCAGCTCGGCACAGGCTTGCAGCAGCCGCTGCAGACTGCGCGGTTGCAGAGACTTGCCGATGGAGGCCGGTTTGGGCGCGCCTTTCAGCTTGTTGACGTAGACCGGCGAGTTGAACAGGTGGTGGGTGTAGATGTTGCGCAGTGCCCGCGCCAGCCCACGATAGCGGCGCTGCTCCTGCGCCGCCTTGAGCTTGTTCTGGTTGCTCTCGATCAGCAGGCTGAAGAACTGGCGGCCGGTATGGCGATCCGAATCCCCTTCGATGCAGAGGTGCAGCACGGTGCGGGTCATGTTGAGGCTGACCAGCCGGTAGGAGAGGCGCTGCAGATCCATGCTCTTGGAGAGCTCCTGCAAGCGGGGCAGGGCGATGGTCACCACATCGTTCTTCTCGCCGATAAAGGCATCTTCCAGCTCGATTTGCAGGCCGTGAGTCGAGATGTCGCGGGTCCAGCCGATCCAGGATTTGCCGTTGTGATGGATGGCGACCGCGGTCTTGTGGATGTAGCGTGACTCCTTGCGCAACTGAACATAGTGCAGGGTCTCGATCTCGAACGGGGCAACTCCCTGTTCGTGACCAAAGCGTTGCAGCTCGTTGGCGTTGTTGCTGACCCCTTCCTGATGGAACTCTTCCCGCTGGGACTCCAGGCCGATCTCCTGCAGCAGGCCGCAATAGCCGATCTGCTTGAGCCGCTCGAGCAGCAGGATATCTTGCAACTGCGGGTTGTCCTGCCCCTGCAGTTGTCCCACATCCGCCTCGACCAGATCGCATGCCTCCAGCGTGAACTTGTAGACACGCCAGCTGGGCCGGCGTGAGCCCACCTGGAAGAAGAGGGCGGTGAGGCCACTCTGGCGCAGCTCCTCGGCGGTGGCGGAGAAGAAGTAGATGTGGCTGCGCACCGTGTGGGTAAAGCAGTAGATGATGGTCTCGGTGGTGGTGCCGGGGGCCGGGCAGAGCCGTTTCATCCGCTCTGCGCTGAAAAGCCCCGCGAGGGCATCGCGGTTTTTCTCATCGCGCCAATACTCCAGCAGGTGCTGGTTGTTCTCGGTACGCAGGGCGATCTCGAGGTTGGGGCTGTCGCCGGTGCCGAAGAAGAGCGGCATGCCGGTCATCCGCGGCAGGTAGAACTGCTCATACCCCTTGATGATGGCGGCGGAGAGCAGATAGTCGACGCTGACCCGATAGCGGATCTTGTTGGCATCGATAAAGTCGCTGAGGAAGGCATCGAAGGCGGGCTGTTCGCCGGAGCGCACCAGCCGCAGCCAGTATTTCCCCTCTTTGCTCTCTTCGCCGAGGATCTGATAGCCGACCGGCTGGTGCAGCACCGGATTGGGGGTGTCCCGCTCCAGTCCGGTAAAGAAGACCTCCACCTGGGCGCCGGTGTGATAGTTCGGCAGATAGGGAACCGAGACCCGCATGCCACCCAGCGAGAGATCGGAACTCTTGGCGAACAGCTTCTCACCATCCTGAAACTTGATCAGCACCGGCGAGCTGAAGTGCATCCGCTCCTGACGGCGGCCGTAGTAGCTGGCAAAGGCAATGGTGTTGACATCATATTGCCGGAAGGGGCTGGCCGGCGGCGACAGCTGACCATCCACGCGGGCGTTGTGGTGCTGTTTTTGCCACTGTTGCAGCGCCTCGTAGACACCGAGGGTATAGATATCGCGGTAGAGATAGCACTGGGACTGGAACAGGGCAATCGCATCGGCGGGCATGAAGTGAGTGATGCCGTCGAACTCATGCACCAGGCACTCATCCTCCAGCTCATCGCGCATGTCGATGACCCTGCGGCAGGGGGAGCACTTGCGCTTGAGCTCCATCTTGATCAGAAAACGGCTGTTGCTGTTTTCCTCCTGGGTCATGCGGTTGAAGATCTCCTCGAAATCTTTCTCCCGCAGCAAGGGGACGAGTTGTTCAATCAGATGTTGCTGGTGTTCTGAATCCATTTGTTCCTGCCACGGAAAGTCACTTTTCCGATTCTGGGTTTGATCTGTCGGTCGCAAACAAGTATATCAAGCAGGAATTCATCCTGTCCCCGAGTTATCAATGGCCAAAAATAAAACTGCTTATGTTTGTTCCGAATGTGGTGCCGACTTCACACGCTGGCAAGGTCAATGCAGCGAGTGCAAGGAGTGGAATACCATCACCGAGGTGCGCCTCGGCTCGGTGAGCCCCGCTGGCAAGAGTGCCCGTTACACCGGTTATGCCGGCGCGGTCGGCAGTCAGGTACAGACACTGGCAGAGATCGCCACCACCGAAATTCCCCGTTTTACCTCAGGTTTCAAGGAGCTGGATCGGGTGCTTGGTGGCGGTGTGGTGCCCGGCTCGGCCATTCTGATCGGCGGCAACCCGGGGGCGGGCAAGTCGACCCTGCTGCTGCAGACCATGTGTGGTCTCGCTGAACGGATGAAAACCCTCTATGTCACTGGTGAGGAGTCGCTCCAGCAGGTGGCGATGCGGGCCAACCGCCTTGGGCTGCCCACCGACAAGCTGCGGATGCTCTCCGAGACCAGCGTCGAGCAGATCTGCCTGATTGCCCAGCAGGAGCAGCCGCAGATCATGGTGATTGACTCCATTCAGGTGATGCATGTGGCGGATGTGCAATCGTCCCCCGGTTCTGTCTCGCAGGTGCGCGAAGCGGCGGCGCTGCTGACCCGCTACGCCAAGCAGAATCATGTGGCCATCTTCATGGTGGGTCATGTGACCAAGGATGGCAGTCTGGCGGGCCCCAAGGTGCTGGAGCACTGCATCGACTGCTCTGTGCTGCTCGATGGTGGCCATGACTCCCGTTTTCGGACTCTGCGCTCCCACAAGAACCGCTTCGGTGCGGTCAACGAGCTGGGGGTCTTTGCCATGACCGAACAGGGGATGCGCGAGGTGAGCAACCCCTCCGCCATCTTCCTCAGCCGGGGGCAGGAGCAGGCGCCCGGTTCCATCGTCATGGTGATCTGGGAGGGCACCCGGCCGCTGCTGGTGGAGTTGCAGGCGCTGGTGGACTACTCCCAGCTCTCCAACCCGCGCAGGGTGGCGGTGGGGATGGATCACAACCGGCTCGCCATGTTGCTGGCGGTGCTGCACCGTCACGGCGGGTTGCAGATGGCGGATCAGGATGTCTTCATCAACGTGGTCGGCGGGGTCAAGGTCGAGGAGACCAGTGCGGATCTGGCGCTGCTGCTGGCGATGGTCTCCAGCTTCCGGGATCAGGCGCTGCCCAAGGATCTGGTGGTGTTCGGCGAAGTGGGTCTTTCCGGTGAAATTCGCCCGGTGCCGTCCGGCCAGGAGCGGTTGCAGGAGGCGGCCAAGCACGGTTTTCGTCGTGCCATCGTGCCGCACGCCAATGCCCCCAAGCATCCCATCGAAGGGATGGAAGTGGTGCCGGTCAAGAAGCTGTCTGAGGCACTCGAGGCGCTGTAATCCCTCAGCATTGCAATCGAGACAACCGCACAACGAAAAAAGAGCGCCTCGGCGCTCTTTTTTATGGGCTGGAACCTGCCATCAGGGCTGGCTGTGTTCCAGATGCTCGCTCAGCAGTTGTTCCAGCTCGCGGTGGAGCAGCTCTTCGTCGCCGACGTTGAGCTCGATCATCCGCTTGAGGTGGGTGGCGCTGTCGATATCGATGTGGTGGCAGTAGAAACCCAGCTTCTTGCTGGCTTCGTGGGTCAGCTCGACCTGCATTTTGATCTCGATATCGCTACCGCTCAGGATAAAGCTGAGCTGGTACTCCTTGTTGTCACGGCTCTCCCAGTCGTCGGGGCGGATCAGCAGGGCTCCCTGCAAGGAGACGTCGACAAGCTGGGTCTGCCACTTCTGTTCCCCCTGGGTGAGTTCTGCCATGGTCAAGTAGAGGATCCGTGCAAAACGGCGGCGCTCAGACATGCTCATCTCCTGTATGCAATAAGTGTGGACGCTAGGGTCATTGCTCTGAGTGTAATCCACCTTGGTTGCCAGTATCTTGAACTTGCTCCGAAAATGGCATTCAGGCTTGCTGGGTACTCAAGGATTCCACCACATGAAGCGCCTTGACCAGGCGATCTTCCTGTTTGAACCGCTCTTCCAGAACCGGACCCAACTCATTGAGATCATCATCCAGTAGCAGCAATTGGGCCTCGTCGGCATCACTGTATTTGTCGTTGAACTCGAGGGCGAATTCAGTGCTGTTACGAATATGGGGATAGATGCGCTTGGCCAGCTCCAGTGTTTCGCCGCTGGCTTGCTCGAAGGCGGTGACGACGTGGTGGTAGATCTCGAAATGGCCTGCACTGACATAGTCGACCAGGCGGTCGCAAAACTGATGCAGCTCTTCTGTTTTGGGCAGGCTGCGTTGCTTGGTCCGCGCCGGAGTGAGGCCTGCCAGCTGCATGTATCCAACCAGCAACGCTTGCCTTGCATCCAGCCAGTCGTCGATAGCCTTATGCTTGCCTGCCAGCGCCTGCTTGGTCTGTTCCAGTTTCGTCAACATAATCCCTATCCCTCCGTGGGGCAAAGGCTGGCCGATTGTTCGGTATTCCGAGCCGTTTGAGCAGTGACACAACCTATAACTAGGGAAAATCTGGGCAAGCGTCAATAGCCATGGGGGGATAATGTTAAGTGGCGAAGAAATAGTCAGCGGATTGTGTCTGCGTGCTAGCAGGTTTCAGGCCTGCTCACGGTTTTTCGCGTGTGGAATGTGACTATTTCCGCAGATCTTGATGAAAACCCCAGCGTTTGACGCGTTCGGCTCGATAAAGGCTTTGCCTGTGCGTTTTTTTTTGCATAGAGTGACCCAGCGCTAAATGCCCGATCATAAAGGAAATGTTATGAACAAAGCTCAACTTGTCGATGCGATTGCCGCCAAAGCAGATCTGAGCAAAGCTCAGGCCAAAGTGGCTCTGGAAGAGATCATCAATGGTATTACCCAGAGCTTGAAAGAAGGCGATGCTGTGCAACTGGTCGGTTTTGGCACCTTCAAGGTCACCCACCGCGCAGGCCGCACCGGTCGTAACCCGCAAACTGGTAAAGAGATCCAGATTGCTGCTGCCAACGTGCCTTCATTCGTGGCTGGCAAGGCTCTGAAAGACGCCGTCAAGTAAGTCCGAAAGTCTGTTTTGTCCAATGCCAGTCAGCTTGCTGACTGGCATTGTTTTTATGGGATTCTCCCATCCTTCCTATTAGTCCTTCCTGACTTTTCCTTCTGTCGGCCTCGTTGCGGCTGAGGCCTTATGCCGTCTGCGGGTTGGATGGCAGCGGCCAGATCCGCTCATAGGCCCAGGTAAAGACCATGATGTAGACGAGGTAGAAGGCGACGAAGCCGAGATCCAGCATCAGGGCGTCCCACACTCCCAAATCGAGCCAGAACATGACGCAGGGGAGGGAGAGCATCATAAAGCTCGCCTCATAGCCAAACGCGTGCAGGAAGCGGTCCAGTGGTCGCTTGTTGGTGCGCCCGCACAGTTTGAGCAACCCCTTGTCGAACAACAGGTTCCAGCCGTAGGTCCAGGCGGTGGCGACGATGGAGAAGAAGATGGCCAGCGAACCGACCTCGGCGACGCCCTGACCGAACAGCTGGCTGATCAGCGGTGCGACCAGTGCCAGCCCGATGCCTTCGTAGAGAACCAGATAACGAAGTCGATCCGGGGTGGTGCGTAGTTGGGTACTACTCATGGGTGATGTGCCTCCTGTGGGAGGCGCATTCTAATCAGGGAGTGGTTAAAAGAGAAGCATCGGCCCGTCATGACTGGCGTTGAGGGGCATGATGATGCCCCCTCATTTGCGATACTTCTCTATTGCCAATTTGGGCGTTAGCCCTGAGTGGTCAAGTCTGCGACTCAGGCGCCGGTTGGCGTGACCCGGGTCAGCATGGCAAAGCCCTCTTCCACTTGAGTGAGCTCTACCTTGACCTCTCCCAACTCGGCGAGCGAGGCAACATGGGTGCCACCACAGGGAATGGTCACCTCCTGGCCTTCCAGCATGCAGTGCCAGTAACGGGAATCGATGATCGCCTCGCCAGCGCGGCTGCGGCGGATCTCGCCCCCGGTTGCGATCCAGTCGGCCAGTTGCTGGTTGACCTTCTCTTCAATCAGCGCCAGATCTGCCAGCAGCGCCTCGCTGTTGACCCCCTTCTTGCGCAGGCTCTTGCCGATGCGGTACTGCTCCCGTGATCCGCAAGGCTCGACCCGCGAGCTTTGAATAGCAAGACGATCGAAGTCGGGCTGGCCCAGTGCATCGCGCTCGCTTACCTCCTTGCGCCAGTAGGGGATGAGTACCCGGTTGAGGGCTAGTGCCGCCAGATGGCAGCCGCTATGGCCCAGACTCAGGGCGTGGCGGGCAGCGCTATCTACTTGCAATTCGACCTGGCTGCCAACGGCCAGCGCGTGGTCACCGGTCAGCGGGTGGACCACCACGAAACTCCACCCCTCTGCGCCCCGTTTGACCGGAATGGCAGTATCGACGAACAGCTCGCCATCCGGGCTGATGGCCCCCATCCGGCAAGGGCCAATGGCGGCTTCGCCCCCTTCCCAGCGAGCATGGCCCACATCCCCCGGCTGATCGGGCCAGAGGTGGCTCTGGGGATGAAAGGGGGTGAGGTCGGTGACCAGCAGCGTGGTGTCACCGCGCTGGCAGCAGACCACGCTGGCCTGCTCCTGATGATGGCCCAGTACGAAGCTGGCTCGGGTATGTTCCATGGCAAGGCTCCCGCAACGATAAATGAGAAGAGAAAGCGGCAGCATACGCCAAAGTGCGAAAGGGCTCATTAACCAGTGTTAATGAGCCCCTCTTCTCGGTTTTACGGTTCGCTAGATCATGGCAACCAGCAGATAGGCGTTGAGCCCGATCACCAGCGCAACGATAAGGCGGCCGATGGCTTGTGTGACCGGATGGTTGCGATGTTGCCCCATCAGCGCCCGATCGCCGGTCAGCATCAACAGCGGGATCAGGGCCAGCGCGATGCCAAAGCTCAGGATCACCTGACTCAACACCAGAATTTCGGTGGTGTTGAGCCCCATGGCGATTACCACGAAGGCGGGAGCCATGGTGATGGCGCGACGCAGCCAGAGCGGGATGGTAAAGCGGACAAAGCCCTGCATCACCACTTGCCCGGCCAGGGTGCCCACCACGGTAGAGCTGATGCCGGAGGCGACCAGCGAGAGGCCAAACAGGGTGGCTGCCGCCTGACCCAGCAGCGGAGTGAGGGTCTGGTAGGCGGATTCCAGCTCCGCCACCTGCTGGTGGCCCGAGCTGTGGAACGCGGCGGCCGCCATCGCCATCATCGCCAGATTGACGAAGCCGGCGATGGTCATGGCAATCGCCACATCGACCCGGGTGGTGTGCAGCCGCTGGCTGACCGAGCCCTGATCCTGCGTGTGCTGGGTCAGTGCCGAGTGCAGGTAGATAACGTGGGGCATCACGGTGGCACCGAGCACACCGGCGGCCAGATAGACGGCATCGCTGTTGGGCAGACCGGGGAAGAGGGCGCCCTCCAGCAGGCTGGGCAGATGGGGGCGGGAGAAGATCAGCTCGACGATGTAGGCCGCCGCGACAAACAACAGCAGGCCGCCGACCACGAACTCCAGCGGTTTCTGGCCACGGGATTGCAACATCAGGATCCCCCAGGTCACCACGGCGGTGATGCAGGCCCCTTCAAGCAAGGTCACGCCAAGCAGCAGCTTGAAGCCGACTGCGGCGCCGATAAATTCGGCGAGATCGGTGGCCATGGCGATGATCTCTGCCTGCACCCAGTAGGCCCAGACCGCCGGTTTTGGCAGTCGGTCGCGGATGTGCTCCGCCAGATTCTTGCCGGTGACGATGCCGAGTTTGGCCGAGAGGGTCTGCACCAGCATGGCCATCAGGTTGGCCCATACCACCACCCAGAGCAGTTGGTAGCCAAAGGTAGAGCCCGCCTGAATATTGGTGGCGAAGTTGCCCGGGTCGATATAGCCGATGGCGGCGATAAAGGCAGGCCCGAGCAGGGTCAGTTTGAATTTGCGGGCTGGAATCGTAGTCGTCAGTGCGGGTTGCATGGCATCACCCTCCATAAGGATATGGAGAGAGAATAGATCTAAGTGATAATCATTATCAATTGTTGTTTCTGATGATTTCCATCGGGAAAAACATTTAAGGCAGTCAGTTGCAGTGAGGGATGTGATTTCGTACAATACGCCGCCCTAGAAAAGCAGCGACTAAACACCTTTATGTTCCTTGCCTCCGAGGTCTGGCTGCACCTGGGCGGAGGCTGAATTAATCCGTAAGGAGCTAAAATGCGTCATTACGAAATCGTCTTCATGGTTCATCCGGACCAGAGCGAGCAAGTTCCCGGCATGATCGAGCGTTACACCGGCGCCATCACCACCTCCGGTGGTACCATTCATCGCCTGGAAGATTGGGGCCGTCGTCAGCTGGCTTACCCGATCGACAAACTGCACAAAGCCCACTACGTTCTGATGAACGTAGAAGCAGAGCAAGCCGTTATCGATGAGCTGGAAACCAACTTCCGCTTCAACGATGCCGTTATCCGCAACATGATCATGCGCACCAAGCACGCCGTGACTGAAGTTTCTCCGATGGCCAAGGCCAAAGAAGAGCGCTTCACCCGTCGTGACGACGAGCGCCGCGAAGAAGCTACTGAAGCTGCTTCCGAAGAGTAATTCTGGATCACTGACTAGAGGATAAAGGCCATGGCACGTTATTTCCGTCGTCGTAAGTTCTGCCGCTTCACCGCCGAGAACGTTACCGAGATCGACTACAAAGATATCGTTACTCTGAAAAACTACATCACTGAATCTGGCAAGATCGTACCGAGCCGTATCACCGGTACCCGCGCCAAGTATCAGCGTCAGCTGGCACGCGCCATCAAGCGTGCTCGTTACCTGGCTCTGCTGCCGTACACCGATCTGCACAACAAGTAAGAATCGGCCCGGCACTTAAGCCTAACTCAACGAAATTTATAGAGGAAAGGTAATGCAAGTTATCCTGCTCGACAAAATCGCCAAACTGGGCGGTCTGGGTGACCAAGTTTCCGTGAAATCTGGTTATGCCCGTAACTACCTGATCCCGCAAGGCAAAGCTGTTATGGCCACCAAGGCCAACATCGAAGCTTTCGGTGCTCGTCGCGCTGAGCTGGAAGCCAAACTGGCTGCCAACAAAGCTGCTGCTGAAGAGCGTGCTGCCAAGCTGGCCGAACTGGCTACCGTGGTTATCGCTTCCAAGTCTGGCGACGAAGGCAAGCTGTTCGGTTCCATCGGTACCCGTGACGTGGCTGAAGCCATCACTGCTGCCGGCGTAGCCGTTGCCAAGAGCGAAGTCCGCATGGGCAACGTTCTGCGTAACACCGGTGACTACGAAGTTGCTGTTCAGCTGCACGCTGACGTTAAAGCAACCGTACAGATCCAGGTTGTTGCCCTGTAATAGCGATTCGCTTTTGCAGAAAAAACCCGCGCTTTTGCGCGGGTTTTTTATTTTCCGGCCCGGGGGTAGAGTGAAGGTCTGTTCCACTGGAGGAGATCCTTATGGCTTGGGTAGAAGGTCGCGTCATCGAACGCATCGAATGGACACCCACCCTGTTCTCCCTGCGGGTAGCGGCCGAGCTGGCTCCCTACAAGGCAGGCCAATTCACCAAGCTGGCCCTCGAGCAGGGCGATCGCCGCATTCAGCGCGCCTACTCCTTCGTCAATCCCCCCTCTGCGCCATACCACGAGTTCTATCTGGTCGAGATCCCGAGCGGTGAGCTGACTCCGTCCCTCGGCTCGCTGCAAGCAGGCGATACCCTGCTGGTGCAATCCCAGGCCACCGGCTTTCTGACGCTGGATGAGGTGCCCGCCGGGCGCGATCTCTGGCTGCTCTCGACCGGTACTGCCATCGGCCCCTTCCTCTCCATGCTGGCCGATGGGGAAGCCTTCAACCGTTTCGAGAATCTGGTGCTGGTGCACGGGGTGCGCAAAGGCGAAGAGCTGAGCTATCAGGATTTGATCGCCAGCTTTGCCGAGCAATATGGCGAGCGCTTTCGCTATGTCCCCTTTGTCAGCCGCGAGCCCTGGCCCGATGCAATGGCAGGGCGGATCCCGGCGGCGATTGCCAATGGTCAGTTGCAGGATCGAGTGGGGTTGGAGTTCTCACCCGAGCTGAGTCAGGTGCTGATCTGCGGCAATCCGGAGATGGTGAAAGAGACCCAGCAGACCTTGCTGGCGCTGGGGTTGGCCAAGAATCTGCGGCGGGCGCCGGGCAATATCAGTGCGGAGAATTATTGGTAAAACAATCAGCACAGGGGCGCCAGGCCCCTGCTGCATCAGGAGAGGGCGTTCAGTTCTTCTTGCCGTTGCCCTTGTTTTTATCTTTCTGTTTGTCGTGACCTTGCCCGGGGTTATTGCCGCTGTGGATGCTGCGGTTGTAGTGATCCCGGTACTTGCCATCCATCTTGTCGCAGTTGAGTTTGATCCGGCTGTCGCCAATGCCAAGATCCAGGCAGTTGTCCTGCCACCAGTCGTACTCTTTGTCATCCCAGTCGAGATTGATCTTGATGTCATCACCGGAGATCTTGATGCCATCGCTATTTTTGCTTGGCGGCGCCGCAACCGCGATGCCATGCGCCATCAGCAGGGAGAGCAGCAGGGCGCCACGCTGGATAACGGGGTTGTGTTTGGCTTGGGTCATCGCAAGGGTACTCCTGTCGTTATTGGCCACTCTGCGAGTTGGCAGGGATCTGGTTGGTTTGCGGTGGCTGGTTGCGGTTCTCTTCATCTTCCAGATTGAATTTGACCGCCCTGCAGTCGGCCGGGGCGGTTTCGCCGACCCCCAAGTCGAGGCAGTCGTTCTGGGTCCAGCCGAACTGCTTGTCATCCCAGTCCAGATTGAATTTAAGCTCATCGACGGAGAATTCGGAGCCACTGCTCTCTTGATATTGCTGTGTCGCTGCGGCGCTGCCGGTAACCAGAAGAAGGGAGAGTAGCAAAGTGGTCTTACTGTTCATGATGGCCTCGGATAATTGCAACGGTGGATGAGTGTACAGACCGGAGCTGAACCCGGGCGGAACTGTTCCCCATCTCACTACATGATCAAGTCAGGGAGGGATTGTATCGCTTTTCTGCTGCCGATTTGTCCGTTTTGGTCGCACTCTGGGCAGCTGGTTGCCAATCTGAAGGAATTCAGTCATTTGCCCTTCTCTGGGCGAGTCTGGCGACTATAATCGGCAGCCAACTTTTCCTGCACAGCACACCCCTTCATCATGACCACACAGGACTCCTCTACATTGCGCTACCCCAAGGGGTGGTTTGCTCTGACGACGGTATACAGTTTCACCGGGTTGGCCATTCTGGCCTCCATTATCTTCTCCCTGCTGCTGTTCCTCTCCATCGATGACAACCCGCTGATGAAGTGGCTGTTCGGCGGCTTGGCCATCATCTTCGAGCTGGGCAAGTTTTACGTCTGGTACGAGTACGGCGAGCGCAAGGCGCGGCGGGATTTGAGTGGCGCTTTTTGGTCGTTGCTGTTCTACAGCGTGCTGGCGGCCATCTCCATCGGCGGCAGTATTGGTGGCATCAACAGCGCCACCAATACGGTACTGAGCCAGCAGGCGCGCCACGAGCGGGAGCTTGCCCGTTTCGACGAGCAGATCGCCAGCATCGAGCGGCAGATCCAGCTCAACGAGGAGGCGGCCCGCAAATATATCGAGCTGGAGCGCATCTCCAGTGGCGTCTCCTCGTTGCAGCACGCCAACACCAAGCTGCGCTTGCAGCAGGATGAGCTGCGCCAGCAGCGCGATGCCAAGCCGGTCAACGAACAATCCTCCATGCTGGGGCTGATGAGCAGTCTGGCGGACGGGGTGGGGATGAGCATCAGTCAGGTGCAGTTCCTGCTGGTCTGCTTCCTCTCGGTGCTGCTCGACGTGTTCGGCGCCTTCTTCGTCAGCCTGATCGGCGAGGAGAACCGCTTTCGCCGGATGTGGCGCTGGCAGCAGGATCAAGCTCGCAGAGAGGCGCAGGCAGCGTTGGCGATGGCAGCCCAGCCCGAGCCCATCATGCCCCCCGAGCCCGCCCCCGAAGTGCTGGCGCAGGTGCGCGGTGCGCTGGTGAGCGGTGAGCTCAAGTGCAGCAAGCGCTCGGTGGCACAGGCGCTGTCACTCTCGCTGGAGGAGGTGGATCGGGTGTTCCACCATCTGCTGTCGCAAGGGGTGCTGGGGCAGGGGAGCAATCGCCACTACTACCTCAATCCGGCGCTGGAGCAGCAACCCGGATAGTGAGAAGGCCACCGAAACTCGGTGGCCTTTTTCGTTATCGAGTGGCTGTGGCACTCAGTGAGTCAGCACCATCATCAGGCTGAGGAAGGCGGCCAGTCCGCCACCGATGCCGATGATCCAGTAAAACCCCTTGGCCCCCTGTTTGAGCGGGATGCGGAAGTAGAGCAGAAATGCCCACCACCCCAGTGCCAGCAACAGAGGAATAAGAAACATTCGAGCCATGGTGTCCTCGCTGTTATTCTGTTGACCCTTGATCAATCAACAGGATGGATTGTGCAATGACGCAACTACAGATTACCGCATTCGGTGACCCCTCGGTACTCAAGCTCAACCCTTCCCTCGATAAGGTGCCAGCCGATGGCGAAGTGCGGGTGCGCATCTGCTTTGCGGGGGTCAATCCCATCGATGCCAAAACCCGCGCCGGTCTTGGCTGGGCGGCGGCCCAGAACAAGGACAAGCTGCCCTGGACGCCGGGTTATGACATCTCCGGCGTGGTGGAGAAGGTGGGCCCCGGCGTGACCTCGCTGGTCGAGGGGGATCGGGTGTGCGGCATGGTCGGTTTTCCCCTCACCGCCGGTGGCTACGGGGAGTCTGTGGTGGCAAGCGAGAGCGAGCTGGTCAAGCTCGACGGGGTGAGCCTGCAGCAGGGGGCGGCGCTGCCGCTGGCCGGTCTCACCGCCTGGCAGGGGCTGCTTGAGCACGGCGGCCTCCAGAGCGGTCAGCGGGTCTTGATCCTCGCCGGTGCCGGTGGTGTCGGCCATCTGGCGGTGCAGTTTGCCAGCGCCTATGGCGCCGAGGTGGTGGCTACCGCCAGCCCCGACAACCATGGCTTCCTGCACGCTCTGGGGGCGCGCTGGATGGTGGATTACCACGATGCGAACTGGCCAGCACGGGTGGTGGCAGAGGCCGGTCAGGTCGATCTGGTGCTGGATCTGGTGGGCGGCGAGAGCGGCAAGGCGGCGCTCGCCTGCGTCAAGCCGGGTGGCCGTCTGGTGACGGTGCCCACCATTACCGCCCAGCAGATCAAGGATGCTGGGGCTGCGGCGGGTATCGAGGTGGTCGGCATGCTGGTTCACCCCGACCAGAAGCAGCTGGGTCAGATGTTGATGCTGCTGCGTCAGGGGGAGGTGAAGGTCACCCTCGCCGGTGAATTCCCCCTGGCCGAGGGGGCGCTGGCCCATCAGGCCATCGAAGGGGGCCATGTGCGCGGCAAGCTGCTGCTGCGGATGCCTGCGGCCGACGGCTATCCCGGATGAGCGAGATGATGGAGATGGGGCTGGGGTGGCTCTTTTTAAGCGCCTTTACCTCCGCCACCCTGCTGCCCGGCAGCTCCGAAGTGCTGCTGGGGGCCATGGCGGCCAAGGGGGAGTGGAGCATGGCGAGCCTGCTGCTGTGGGCGACGCTGGGCAATACCCTCGGCTCCATGACCACCTGGTGGCTCGGCTGGCTCGCCACCTTCAAGAAAAAACCGGAAGATTTTCAAGGCCGTGGGGAACAAAAAGCCTTAGGCTGGCTCAAACAACATGGTCACTGGTGTCTGCTGCTTGCCTGGACGCCGGTGGTCGGTGATGGTCTCTGTCTGTTGGCCGGTTGGCTGCGCCTCTCCTTCTGGCGCTCTCTCATTCTGATCGGGCTCGGCAAATTGTTCCGTTATGCCCTGGTTTTTCTGCTGGCCAGTCACATTTTCTAGCCTGTTTTTGTCACTCACGAGGTTACCGTGAACAAAGTCATACCTTTAACGATTCTGCTGGGCTTCACCCTGCCGGTGCTGGCGGCACCGACCCTGATCGCCGAACAGGGCAAGGAGGAGGGCAAGCTCGCCATCCCCTACCAGATGTACAAGCTGGACAACGGCCTGACCGTGATCCTGGCCCCCGACCGCTCCGATCCGCTGGTGCACCTCGATGTGACCTATCACGTCGGTTCATCCCGCGAGACGGTCGGCAAGTCCGGTTTCGCCCACTTCTTCGAGCACATGATGTTCCAGGGCTCGAAACACGTCGGTGATCAGGAGCATATGCGGATCATCAACGAGGCCGGTGGCGACATGAACGGCACCACCAACAAGGACCGCACCAACTACTACGAGACTGTGCCTGCCAACCAGCTGGAAAAAGTGCTCTGGCTGGAGGCGGATCGGATGGGCTTCCTGCTCGATGCGGTGAGCCAGAAGAAGTTCGAGATCCAGCGCGCCACCGTCAAGAACGAGCGGGCCCAGCGGGTCGATAACCAGCCGTACGGGCTGGTGAGCGAGAAGGTGGGGGAGGCGCTCTATCCGCGTACTCACCCCTACTCCTGGCAGCCTATCGGTTACGTGGAAGATCTCGACCGGGTCGATGTGAACGACCTCAAGCAGTTCTTCCTGCGCTGGTATGGCCCCAACAACGCCACCCTGACTCTGGGCGGCGACTTTGACAGCAAGCAGGCCCTCGAGTGGATCGAGAAGTACTTCGGCTCCATCCCGCGCGGCCCGGACGTGGCCGAGCCGACGCCAAAGCCGGTGACCCTGCCCGAGACCCGTTACGTGACGCTGCAGGACAAGGTGCACCTGCCGCTGCTCTATATCAGCTACCCCACCGTCTCTCTTGGCGATCCGCAGGAGCCGGCACTCGACATGTTTGCCGACGTGCTGGGCGGTTCCGCCAGCTCCATGCTCTACCAGTCGCTGGTGAAAACCGGCAAGGCGATCGATGTGGGGGCGTCCCACTACTGCGAAGAGCTGGCCTGTACCCTGACCGTCTACGCCTATCCCAATCCGTCGCAGGATGGCAGCCTCAAGACCCTCAAGGGGGAGGTGGACAAGGTGATCGGCGAGTTCGCCCAGCGCGGCCTCAAGCCGGAAGATCTGGAGAAGGCGATCGCCAAGTACCGCGCCTCCGCCATCTGGGGTCTGGATAGCGTCTCCGGCAAGGTGAGCCAGCTCGCCATGGGTCAGGTGTTTGCCCAGGATCCCAACTATGTGTTCAAGACGCTGGATGCCATCGGCAAGGTGACACCTGAGCAGGTGAAGGCCGCCTACGACAAGTTCATCGCCGGCAAGCCTGCGGTGGTGCTGAGCGTGGTGCCCAAGGGCAAGACAGAGTGGCAGGTTGCCACCCCGAACTTTACCCCCGCCAAGCGCGAGCTGCCGGATTACAGCAAGCATGACGAGGCGCTGGCCGAACGACCGGTAAAAGACAATTTCGATCGCAGCGTGCAGCCCAAGGCGAGCGAGGCGGTGAGCGTCAAGGTGCCCGCCATCTGGCACGGCAAGCTCGACAAGAACATCGAGATCATCGGCACCAAGAGTGACGAGATCCCCGCCGTCTCCATCATGATCGCCCTGCCGGGCGGCATTCGTGCCGAAGATAAGGGGCAACTGGGGCTGGCCAATCTGACCGCCGCCATGATGGGGCAGGGCACGGTGCGCCTGACCGAGGCTCAGCTGAGCGACGAGCTGCAAAAGCTGGGATCTTCCATCGATGTCTCCAGCGCCCAGTACAACAACCTCATCACCGTCAGCTCGCTGGCGGACAAGTTGCCCCAGACCCTGGCGCTGGTGCGCGAGGTGCTGGAGCGCCCGGGCATGCGGGAGGCGGACTTCGAGCGGGTCAAGGCGCAGCTGCTGCAAGGGATGCAACAGGCCCAGCAGCAGCCCGAGTGGCTGGCCGGGCAGGCGTTCCGCGAGCTGGTCTACGGCAAGCAGAACCGCCTCGGTCAACCTACCGACGGGGTAGCGGCCGATGTGGCCAAGCTGACCCTGGCGGACGTGAAGCACTTCTATCAGGCCTACTACAACCCCACCAACGCCAAAGTGGTGGTGGTCGGTGATGTGGGCCAGAAGCAGATCGAGGAGCAACTTGGCTTCCTGACCGAGTGGAAGGGGGCCACGCCGACTCTGGGGGATCTCAAGCTCAAGGGTGAGCAGGCCAAGCCGGGCATCTATCTGGTCGACAAGCCGGGGGCGCCCCAGTCGGTGATCCGCATCGGTCGTCGCGCCATGCCGTTCGATACCACGGGGGATTACTTCACCGCCGGGCTGATGAACTTCAACCTGGGTGGCAACTTCAACAGCCGCATCAACCTCAACCTGCGGGAAGACAAGGGCTACACCTACGGCGCCAGCTCGGGTTTCTCCGCCAACCGCGAGGTGGGCACCTTCGCCACCGGCGCCAATGTGCGGGCCGATGCGACCGTCGATGCCATCCGCCAGTTCCTCAAGGAGATGGACAACTACCGCAAGAGCGGCCCGACCCCGGTCGAGCTGGCCTATATGCGCAGCGCGGTCTCCCAGCAGGATGCCCTCTCTTACGAGACCTTGGGCCAGAAGGCGGGCTTCCTGCTGCAGATGGTGATGTATGACCTGAAACCGGACTATGTGCAGGCCCAGAACAACCTGATCAAAACGGTGTCGCCCGAGGCGCTGAAGGCCAGTGCCGCCCGTTGGCTCAATCCGGCCGACATGGTGATCGTGGTGGTGGGAGACAAGCAAAAGCTTGAAAAACCCCTGAAGGAGCTTCATCTTCCCATCTATCCGCTGCAGTTGCCGTAACTGACGCTTTATAAAAATCAAGAGCCGCCCCGGATGGGGCGGCCTCACATGAGCCGTGAATATGACTACAACAAGCTTGTCGCTCACCGAGTTGCTGAATGCGTTGGGATCACCGGAGCGCCTCACCGCGCTCAAGGGGATCCGGCGCGGGATCGAACGTGAATGCCTGCGCATCACGCCGGATGGCCGACTCGCCCAGAGTGACCATCCCCGGGCGCTGGGCTCGGCCCTGACCCATCCCAATATCACCACCGACTACTCGGAGAGCCTGCTGGAGTTCATCACCCCGGCCACCGACTCCATCGACAGCCTGATGGAGCAGCTCGGCGACATCCATCACCATGTGATTCAGCATCTGGGTGACGAGCGGATTTGGCCGCTCTCCATGCCCTGCTTCGTCGGCGGGGAAGAGAGCATCCGGCTGGCCCAGTACGGCAGCTCCAACATCGGCAAGATGAAGACCCTCTACCGTCAGGGCTTGAAGAACCGCTACGGCAGCCTGATGCAGGTGATCGCCGGGGTGCACTTCAACTTCTCCATGCCCGACAGCTTCTGGAGCGAGTGGCAGGATCTGGTGTGCGAAGGGTGCTGCAGCCAGCGCTTTATCTCCGACAAGTACATGGGGCTTATTCGCAACGTCTACCGCTTCGGCTGGCTGGTACCCTATCTGTTTGGTGCCTCCCCGGCCATCTGCGAATCCTTCCTCAAAGGGCGCAAGAGCAACCTGCCGTTCGAGAAGACCGGCAAGGGCACCCTCTATCTGCCTTACGCCACCGCGCTGCGTCTCTCCGATCTCGGTTACACCAACAGCGCCCAGGCTGGGCTCAAGATCAGCCACGACAATCTGCCGGCCTATGTCAGCAGCCTGCGCCGCGCCATCAACACCCACAATCCCGACTTTGCCAAGATCGGGGTCAAGGTGGATGGGGAGTATCGTCAGCTCAACGACAACGTGTTGCAGCTGGAGAACGAGCTATACGCCCCGATCCGCCCCAAGCGCACCCCGCGCAGCGGCGAGAAGCCCTCGGATGCGCTGGATCAGCGCGGCATCGAATACATCGAGCTGCGCACCGTGGACGTCAACCCCTTCACCCCGCTCGGCATCGATGCCGACCAGATCCGCTTCTTCGATCTGTTCCTGGTCTGGTGCCTGCTGCGCCCCTCTCCGGTGCTGAGTGACGAGGAGATTGCCCGCAACCGCCGCAACCAGAACAAGGTGGTGCTGGAAGGGCGTCGTCCCGGCCTGACGCTGGAAGATGAGCAGGGCAATGCCATTGGCCTCAAAGAGTACGGCCTCAAACTGTTCGACGAGCTGGCTCAGGTGGCCGATCTGCTGGATCGCTGCTGCGGCCGCAACCGCTATCGCGAGACGCTGGCGATGCACCGCGAGAAGCTGCTCAACCCCGAGCTCACCTACTCCGCCCGCATGCTCAAGGAGCTGCTGGAGAGCGGCAAGGACAACGGCTGCTACGGCGACAAGCTGGCGACCCGCTATCGCGAGGAGCTGCTGGCAGGGGAGCTGCAGTACTGGGATGAGGCCTACTTTGCCGGTGAGGCGAAGGATTCGCTGGCCAAGCAGCGCGAACGCGAGCGCAGCGACAGCCTGTCGTTCGATGACTTCCTGGCCGACTACTTCGGAACCAGTACCACCACGGCCTGAAGGCGGGTTCGTACCAACCAAAGTGCCAACAAAAAGCCGCTCGAGTGAGCGGCTTTTTTATTTCTCTGAACCTGAGCGATATCAGACGTGGTTATACATGGCCTCGATTTCGCTCTGGTACTTGGCCTCGATGATCTTGCGGCGCAGCTTCATGGTGGGGGTCAGCTCACCCAGCTCCATGGAGAAGGCGCTCGGCAGCAGGGTGAACTTCTTCACCTGCTCGAACTTGGCCAGCTCTTTTTGCAAGTCGGCGATGCGGGCTTCGAAGAACTCCATCACCCGGGAGTGGCGCAGCAGCTCGGTCTTGCACTGGTACTGCAGGTTGATGGAGCGGGCGTACTCCTCCAGCGACTCGAAGCAGGGGACGATCAGCGCCGAGACGAAGTGGCGGGCATCGGCGACGATGGCGATCTGCTCGATAAAGCGATCCTTGCCGATGGTCCCTTCCACCAGTTGCGGGGCCACGTACTTGCCGTTGGAGGTCTTCATCAGCTCCTTGAGGCGCTCGGTGAAGTAGATATTGCCCTGGCTGTCGAGCTCACCGGCATCGCCGGTACGCAGGAAGCCATCCTCGGTCATCACCTCGGCGGTCGCGTCCGGCTTGTTGTAGTAGCCGCGCATCACGGTGGGGGAGCGCACCAGCAGTTCGTTGTTCTCACCCAGCTTCACCTCGATGCCGTTCAGTGCCGTGCCGATGGAGCCGAGCTTGAACTGGCTGTCTTCGTAGCAGCAGACGGTGGCGGTGGTCTCGGTCATGCCGTAGCCGTACTTGAGGTTGAGCCCCATCGCCTGGAAGAAGAGGTTCACATCGTCGGCCAGACGGGCGCCCGCCACCGGCAGGAAGCGGGTGCGGCCGCCAAAGCGGGCGCGCAGCTTGCGAAACACCAGTCGCTCGGCGAGCCAGAGCTGGCCGTAGAGCAGCGGGGAAGCGGACTTGCCCGCCTGACGGGTGGCAACCATCTGCTTGCCGACCTTGGTCGCCCAGCCAAACAGGGCGCGGCGCAGAGCCGGAGCCTGAGCGACTTTGGCCTGGATCATGGCGTAGGCCTTCTCGTAGAGGCGCGGCACGGCGCACATCACGGTCGGCTGCACCTCGCCAATCACATCCATCACCTTCTGCGGATCGCGGATATAGACGTTCTCGGCACCGCAATAGAGCACGTAGTAGCTCCAGGCCCGCTCGAACACGTGGCTGAGCGGCAGCATGCAGAGCGACACATCCTGCTCGTTCAGATCGAGGCGGCTGTTGTGCATCTCGAAACAGGCGGCGATGTTGCTGAAGTCGAGCATGACCCCCTTGGGCTCGCCTGTGGTGCCGGAGGTGTAGATCAGGGTCAGCAGATCATCCATCCGGTACTGGGTTTCCCGTACTCGCAGTTCCTGCTCGCTGGGCTGATGGTTGCCGGAGACCAGAAATGTCTGGAAGTGGCTCGCCTGCTCGCAGCCGCGCAGGTTGACGTTGCCGTCGAGGGCGATGAGCTGGCGGATCTCGCCGCTTTCAATCAGTTGCAGCGCCTGATCGAACTGGGGTTGTTCGCCAACGAACAGCACCTTGATGCCGGCATCTTTGACGATGTAGCGCAGCTGATCGAGCGTGCTGGTGGGGTAGATAGGGACGCTGACACCGCGGGCGGCAAGGATGCCGAGATCGGCCTGGGTCCACTCCGGCATGTTGCGGGCATAGATGCCGACCATTTCGGTTGGCTGGTGGCCGGCACGGATCAGCGCCTGTGCGCAGTAGTCCATGGCCTGGCCCAGAGTACGCCAGCCGATGGCGCGCCACTGGCCATCTTGCTGAACCCGCAGGGCAGCCTTGTTGCCAAGCTGGGCAATACGTTCACGCATCAGTCGAACCAGATGAAGCTTCGGCATCAGTTAAACATCCTTTAATTACAGTTGTACGCCCGCGAGGGCACTAAAAATCGGGCTAGAGTTTAAACTCCAACATTACGGCTTACAAGTGTTCGCTGTTTGTCTTGGATCACAAAGAGCGCAAATAGCTCTCCCTTTGCGCAGACTGGCCGATACTGCTAGGAGGCAGAGAGAGGGTTAACGATATGAATCTGTGGGTGAAAGGGGCGTTGGCCGCGGTCGGGCTGATGGTGGTGGGGGGCGCTGCGTTTTGGTTCTTTGCCGGAACGTCATCACAGGGGCCCGCCAATCCCTGGTATCAGGGGGCCGAGGGGTATCAGCAGGCGCAGCAACAGGCGCTGGCGTTGGGCTATCCGCTGCTCTATGTGCTGGAGACCCCCAAGTGCCGCCGCTGCGGCGATCTGGAGAAGAAATTCTGGCAGAGCAAGGAGATGGCTGGCCCGCTTGCCCGGCTGGTGAAGGTGCGGCTCAACCCGGGCAAGGGGGATGGCAGCGAGCAGATCCTGCGCCGCTTTCCCAAAGTCGCCACGCCGCCCGGCATCTATATCCAGCAGCCGGGCCAGCCCCTCAGACCCATCAAGATAGTGGTGGATATCGACCAGATCTGGATGCCGGGAAAAACCTGGCAGCGTGGCTTCTATATGCCGCTCTCCGGTGCCGGATTCGAGGCGGTAGTGCATACCACCCTGGCCTTGCAGGATCCCGCGCTGGACAACGCCCCCCTCGATTGAGGGGGGACAAAAGGCTTGGGCGCGACGAACAGGCTGGATCAGCCGAAATCGAACAGTCGCGACATCAGCACCGCATCTTCCCTGTCGTTGCCGGTGCCGTAGTAGTCGGCGCGGCGGCAATACTCGGCAAAACCGGCGCTCTCGTAGAGGTTGATGGCGGTCTGGTTACCGGCCCGCACCTCGAGAAACCAGGCCTCTGCCCCGGCTTGCTTGCTGCGCGCCAGATAGGCCTGCAACAGCGCCCGTCCCAACCCCTTGCCCTGAAACGCCGGATGCACGCAGATGTTCATCAGCGAGCTGTCACCGGCCACCAGATCCGAGATATAGAAGCCCGCCGGGCGACCATCGACCAGCATCAAACCGTTGAGATAGCGAGGACCGAAGCAGGAGAGCAGGTTGGCCTCACTCCACGGCTCCTTGTGAGCGGCTTGCTCGATGGGGTAGACAAGGTCGAAATCGCTCTCGAGCAGGGGACGAAACTCAGGCATGGGGGCTCCGGATGGCAAGATGTTGGGCACTGGGGTTAGCAGAGGTTGCAGAGGCGGCATTTGTAAAATCAGGTAAAAAGAGCAGCATCACAGTGGGACTTGGCGGCATGATGCAGGATCACGCCGCGCTGGCCGCAAGGTGCTGGCGCAGCTGTTGCCACAGGGCGCGCTTTTGCGCGGCGCTGGGGGCGAGCGGGCAGATCAGCGCATCAGGCCGCGCGGGGTTGGCCTCCGTCAGCCAGAGCAGAGGGGAGGCGCCCGCCGTTTGCAGATCGGCAGGCGGCAGCTCGCTGAGCAGTGAGACCTCGTCGGGGGTCATGCCGAGCAACTGGCAGATATCCGCCAGCAGCGTGGTGGCAGGCAGCTGAGGCGCCAGCAACCAGAGTTTGCCGCTGGGCAGCGGAGCGCGGGTGGCCGGTGCTGTCTGGTCGGGCTGCACGGCATCTTGCGCAAGCTCGGGAGCGGGTGCTGCGCCCAGCAATGCCGGACGACGCAGTTGCCAGCTTTGAATGCCCATGCGGGCCAACATGCTCTGACGAACGGGATCTTGCATTTGAGGCGACTCACTCTTGATCTGCATTGGGGAAAATTGTGTTGCGCAGGGTACACTCGAACCGCTTTTGCTGCACCCTTTGCAACGCATCATCTGGCGCATGCGGGCATGGTGCTCATCACGACACTGGCTATGCATGGGCGCAGCACGCTGCCGATACGGTATCGCACTGCCTTTGCGTTTTTTCCTGCCAGAGGCGGGTATTGTGCGGCAAGAGATACCAGAATAAACATCATAACAAGACAAAACCCAAGGTCGAGCAAATGGATATCGCGCCTTGGGGCTAACATCATCCCAGCTTCGGAACACTCTCTATGTCGTCTTTAGCTCAAGCCCAGAACCCTGCGCGTCTTATTCCCATCCAGGAGCGCTTGCCCCGGCTGCTGGCCGCCCTCGGTGAGGGACTTTACGAACGGCAGGATGCCCTGCGCCTCGGTCTGCTGGCTGCCCTCAGCGGTGAGAGTGTCTTCTTGCTGGGGCCACCCGGTATTGCCAAGAGCCTGATTGCCCGCCGCCTCAAGCTGGCCTTTCACGACGCCCGCCACTTTGAATACCTGATGACCCGTTTCAGTACGCCGGAGGAGGTGTTTGGCCCCCTCTCCATTCAGGCGCTGAAAGAGGATGGCAAATATCTGCGTCTCACCACAGGTTATCTGCCTGAGGCCGAAGTGGTGTTCCTCGACGAGATCTGGAAGGCGGGCCCTGCCATCCTCAACACCCTGCTCACCGCCATCAACGAGCGGCAGTTTCGCAACGGCGACAGCCAGCACCCCATCCCGATGCGCTTGCTGGTGACTGCCTCCAACGAGCTGCCGGCACCGGACAGCGGGCTGGAAGCGCTCTACGACCGGATGCTGGTGCGGATCTGGATGGACCGGGTGCAGGAGAAAGCCAACTTTCAATCCATGCTGGCCAGCGATGGCCACGCCCACCAGAACCTGCCGGAATCCCTGCAGATCCGGGGGGATGAGTACGAGCAGTGGCAGAGCCAGATTGAACAGGTGCGCCTGCCGGATGCCTGTTTCGAGCTCATCTATCAGCTGCGCCAGCAGCTCGACAGCCAGCTGGCCCATCGCTGCTATGTGTCGGATCGCCGCTGGAAGAAGGCGGTACGGCTCATCAAGGCGAGCGCCTTCTTCAATGGCCGCGATGAGGTCGCACCGGTAGATCTGCTGCTGTTCAAGGATTGTCTCTGGCATGACGAGGAGTCCCGCACCGCCCTGCTGGAGATGATGACCGAATTCTCCCGTCTCTACGGCTATCAGCAACTGGCGATGACCCGTCAGCTGCTGGCGTTGCGGGATCAGTTCAAACAGCTCAAACAGAGCGTGGCCCAGCGCCTTTGCACAAAGGCCCGGCAACGCAAGCAGTGGTTTGGCCGGCGGGCCCGGGGTATCGAGATCCCGCTTGCCAATGCCAGACCCTTTGGCAAGCAGGTGCACTTCCATCTGCTCACCCCGGCGCCGCTGGATGGCGGCGATCCTGAACGGCTCACCCGCACCCTGGTGTTCGATCGCACCTTGCTCTCCCATTGGCATCCCACCGGTGAGGCGCTGGTGGGTTATGAGTTCGGCAACCCGAAAGAGGGGCATTACGAGCTGGTGCTGGACGATGAGCTGCGGCTGCAGGTGCTCGATATCCAGCGCCAGCAGATCCCGTTGGTGCTGATGGAGCGCAACGCCATCCCCGAGGTGGTGCTGGCGCCCTGGTTGCAGTCGCTCGACGAGCTGCTGGTTCAGGTCGGCAAGGTGATGCAGGAGCTCAAACAGCAGCGCAGCCTGTTCGAACGTCACCAGCAACACCTCTTTATCGCCCAGCGCTGGCTGCAGCAGGTGGAAGACAGCTTCTTTGTGCTGAACCGGGATCTCGAACTGCTGCGCAGCGAGCTGACCCAGTGGCGCGAGCGGTTGCCAAGGCTGGACGAGTAAGGAGCGCTCATGCTTGAGATCGGCATGCTGGATCTGGGGCTCCTGATTGGCGAAGGGGAGCTTGCGGGTGAGGTGGCGCTCCTGCTGGCGGCCTCGCCCAAGATTTCCGAATTTATCAAACGCTCCCCGCTACAGGGCAAGCTGCTGAAAAAGCGCCTGCAGAGTTGGGGCGAGCAGCTTGGTGAGGAGATCCGTCACAAGCCGGTGCCGGTGGCGCTGGAGCAGGAGTACCTGCTCTATCAGGCGCACCGGCAACTGCCGATGACCGAGTTGATTGGTCGCCTGCCCGGCCTGCTGGAGTCGCTGGAGCAGTACAGCCCCTTCGCCGGTGAGGCCAGATCCTTGGTGCGTCAGCTGACGGCCCACCCCACCGAGGGGCTGCGCCAGCTCTTTATCGACAAGTGGCGCGCCAGTCTGGTGGGGAGCCTGTTGCAGTTGCAGCAGCAGATCGCCGAGGCGGAGCGGGAGAAGCAGCGTCAGGAGATTGAAGATCAGCTGCTGGCGAGCCGCACCCTGGCCGATGCCCTCGACCCCAACCAGATCTCCGCCGGTGGTTTGTGGGATCTGGCGCAGGGGCACTGGCACAAGCGCAGTCTGGTGCTGGTCAAGCAGTATGCCCGCATGTTGCAGCGCGAGCCCTTGCTGGCGGAGATTGCCGGTCTGCTCGGGCGCAGCGAGCGGGATCGGCGGGCGCAGGAGCAACCTGTGCCGCCGGTTCAGGTGCTGGAGCTGGAGCCCGCTCCCAGCGACGATGTGCCGGACGATCTGGTGGGCATCCATCAGGCGAACGATCTGATGCGGCTGCTGCCAAGCGAGGCGGTGATGCTGGGGCTGCCGGAGCTGGAGCTGGAGTTCTATCGCCGCTATCTGGAGCGGCGTCTGCTCAGCTACCAGTCACGTGGCACCTTGCCGCGCCAGCGCATCATGCTGCGCACTCCGGAGCAGGGGGGGCAGCAGTTGCAGCAGCGAGGCCCCTTTATCGTCTGCGTCGATACCTCCGGCTCCATGGGGGGATATCCCGAGGAGTGTGCCAAGGCGCTGTTTCTGGCGTTGCTCAAGGTGGCGATGGATGAGAAGCGCGGCTGCTACCTGATGCTCTTCTCCACCGAGGTGGCGACCCTCGAGATCACCGCGGATACCGGTCTGGACAAGGCGGAGCGCTTCCTCTCCATGAGTTTTCACGGCGGTACCGATCTGGTGCCCTGCCTGGAAAAAGCGCTGGCCAAGCTCGATGATCCCGCCTTTGCCAAGGCGGATGTGCTGGTCATCTCCGACTTTATCGCCCAGAGCCTGCCCCATCCCCTGCTCGATCAGATGAACCGCTATCGCCAGCGCCAGACCCGTTTTCACGCCGTCGCCATGTCCCGCCACGCCAAGCAGGCGCTGTTGCGGGTATTTGACAACAGCTGGCTGCTCGATTGCGGCCTGCGCGGCCGGCTGCTGCGGCGCTGGCAGCATCACTAGTGACCGGGAGGGGGCAACCCCTCTTGGTTGTTATCCCGCCTCCTCTTTTTCGCTGTGCGTCCCCGCTTTTATTCCAACACGATGATATCGCAGTAAAATGTGACTAGCCTGCCATTCGGGCTCTCTGTCCGGGTGATAGCCTTTACAACCATTGTTACAGGGGAAAAGATGATGATTTTCCGGCATCGGCTTGCCCGATGATCTTTCCCATTGATCCGGAGTGTGTATGAGCCGACTTGCCTTGCTGCTGTTGCTGGCGGTGTTCGGGCTGGCAGCCAAACCCTTGTCCCCCGAGCAGTTGGAAAATGAACTGGGAGGGATGGAGCGGGTCTACCAGCCGATCGAGTTGCTGCGGGAGCGCGTTGCCCGTTTGCAGCGGGACGGCAACGCCTATCCGCCGTCGCAGCAGATGCGGATCAGTCGTCTGGCTTGCTGGGCCCAATCGGCCGATGACATGCAGGAGTCCCGTACCGCCATCGCCAATGCGGAGCGGATGCTGGCCATTGCGCGCGAGCAGGGTGATGACGCCGCCGTGGCGGAGCTGACGATTTGCCGCGGCTGGTTCAATCAGCTGCTCGGCGAGGTAGCGAAGGCTCGTCACGATTACGATGAGGGGCTGCGGCTGGCAAGAGAGGCCGCCTTGCCAAAGCTGGAGGCGCTGGCGCTGGCCCGCCGGGGGGCCATGCTGTCTTTTCAGGGGGTCTCAGGCCAGGGGCTGATGGATCTCACCAAGGCGCACAATATCTATGAGCAGCTGGGGTTGCCCACCTGGTATCACCAGGCGCAGCTCGAGATTGCAGCCACATTTCGTCGTATGGGCCTCTACGCCGAAGCGCTCGCCACCCTCAACCGGTTGAGCGAGCATTTTGCCAGAAGTCACGACGGGTTTGGCTCGGCAAGGCTAAGTGATCAACTGGCGATGGTCTATCTGCAGACCGGGCGTTATCAGGATGCGCTGGGCGAGCTTGAACGCAGTGCGGCCTTTTATAATCAGCCTCAATATCTGATTGAGCATGCCGAACGCATGGTGATGCAGGCCGAGGCTCTGCTCGGGCTGGATCGCCCCGCTGATGCCGGACGCTTGCTGGCACAAGCGGCGAAGGTGCTCTCTCCCGACGTTGACCCCATCCTCCATGCGCATCTCGAGCTGGTGCGGGCGAGGTTGAGAGTCGAACAGCAGGAACCGGCGCCAGCCTTGCGTGCGCTTGAGAAGATTGAGCCGATTTTGAAGGTGGAAGGGCACGTACGCTTTTTGCTCGAGCTCTACTGGGTGCGCAGTCGGGCGCTCGAGTTGCAAGGCGATTATCCGGCGGCGCTGGCCGCATTGCGGGAGCATCTGGTGCAGGAGCAGCGGCTCGATCAGCTGTTACGGGAACAGAGCACGGCCTGGGTTCGCGGCGAGTTCGAGCTGGCCCGTCAGGAGGGTGAGAACGAGCGACTGCGAGTCGAGCAGCAGTTGCAGCAGCAGGAGCTGGAGCAGGTCAAGGAGCGTCGTTTCTGGCTGCTGGTGGTGATGGTGCTCTGCGGGGTACTGGCGCTGCTGACGATGGGGTGGCTGCTTGATCGCAACCGTCGGATGCGTCGTCTGGCCTTTACCGATGAGCTGACCGGCATCAACAACCGCCGTCGGGTGCTGCGGCAGGGCAGCGATATGTTGGCGCAGGCTCGCAGGCAGGGCACGCCATTTTGTCTGCTGGTGTTCGATATCGATCACTTCAAGCGGATCAACGATACCCTGGGCCATCATCAAGGAGACAGGGTGCTGCAATGGGTCTCTCGGGCGGCAGATCGTCAGCTGCGGCACCAGGATCAGTTGGGGCGTACCGGCGGAGAGGAGTTCTTGATCCTGCTGCCGGATACCAGCCTTGAAGAGGCGTGCCGGGTGGCTGAGCGGATCCGTCACTCGGTCGCCAACCGGGCGCTGCCCGGCATGTCGTACCCGGTAACCATCAGTATCGGATGTGCCTCTCTGCGAGACGATGATCAGGATCTGGCGGCCTTGATCCAGCGTGCTGACAATGCGCTGTATCGTGCGAAAGAGGCGGGGCGCAACCGGGTGGAAACAGACGAGTGACGGGCTGGGTATTGTCACTCACCAGGGTGTCATCGCTATTGGGGAGCACACTGATACGGCGATGATGCTCGTCCCCTGCGCTCGTTCTTGCCTGCGATGACAGATTGGCAAGCGCGAGCGCAGAAGACCGTCAGAAGGGCGTTATGCCCAGGCGCTGCCGCCATTGAGGTGAAGCACCTCACCATTCATGTTGTTATTGCTCATCAGGAACAGCGCGGCCTGCGCATAATCCTCTCCCTCTCCCAAGCGTTTCAACGGCAGGCTTTGCGCCACGGCAGCCACTTTTTGTGGGTCATTGCCCAGTGCTTTAAGCAGCATGGGAGTGCGCATGGGGCCCGGGTTGATGACGTTGATCCGACGGGGGGTCAGCTCGGTAACCAGACTGTGAGCCAGCGTTTCAACCGCGCCAGCTGCAACGGCAGGGAGTGCCTTACCTAGTTGTGGGCGGCGCGTCACCATCCCGGACGTGAGCACGATGGAGCCGCGTTCGGACAGTTTGGGTGCTGCGGCGCGGATCGCATGAACACTTCCCCAGAAGCGGCTGTCCATGTTGATTTTCAAATCCTCGATGGCAGCGGTGAGAAAGCTGCCTGGTCGCATGACGGCGGCGGTGATGACGAGATGATCCAGCGAATCCAGCTGGTTGAAAAAGTGATTGACGGAGTCGACGTCGAGAATATCCAGTTGATGGCCACTGGCACTTGGGCCCAGTTCAGCCAGCGCAGTGGCAAGCTGCTCACGGCTGGAACCGCCGATAATGACCTTGGCGCCTTGCTCGATCGCTTGTTGGGCGGTGGCCAGGCCAAGACCCGAGGTACCACCGATAATGACGATCTGTTGATTGTGCAGGGTGGAATGTTTCATGTAATGACCTCTCCATTATGTAGATACGATTTACATATTTGTAGCTGGATAGGGAAAGTCCAAGTATGAAAATTTATCAAGAGTGGTTGTTGCTGGCATGGGGAGGGGGCCAAGTCCACGTGGTCCGGATGCTGCCATCCGATTCGGAGTGTTTGATTTTCTGTTCAGTTGGAACCTGTGGAACGGCTGAGCGGCCAAATTATCATCTCTTGTCAGGCTGGGTATTTTTCACTCGCGCGGGTATAATGTCGCGCAATTTTGCTTTGACTCAGGCGAGAAGACCCATGTAACGCAACCCTCCTCCCTCTCTCCACCAGGTTGGCAACACGCCAGCTGGCGTGGCTTTCGTTGCGTATACATGTGCCGTGAGCGGCATTCCGGATTTATTCCCACGGTGGCTGATGCCACCGCTCAATAGAAGAACGTTGAATTATGTCAGCTGAATTTCTGAGTGAAGTCTCCAAGAGACGCACTTTTGCGATCATTTCGCACCCGGATGCGGGTAAAACCACCATCACCGAGAAAGTCCTGCTGTTCGGACAGGCCATTCAGCGCGCCGGTACCGTCAAGGGCCGTGGCTCGGGCCAGCACGCCAAATCCGACTGGATGGAGATGGAGAAGCAGCGTGGTATCTCCATCACCACCTCGGTGATGCAGTTCCCCTATGCCGATTGTCTGGTCAACCTGCTCGATACCCCGGGTCACGAGGACTTCTCTGAAGATACCTACCGTACCCTGACCGCGGTCGACTGCTGCCTGATGGTCATCGATGCCGCCAAGGGTGTTGAAGACCGGACCCGCAAGCTGATGGAAGTCACCCGTCTGCGTGATACCCCCATCCTCACCTTCATGAACAAGCTGGACCGCGAAGTGCGCGATCCGATGGAAGTGATGGACGAGGTGGAGCGCGAGCTGAAGATCATGTGTGCCCCCATCACCTGGCCTATCGGCTGCGGTAAATCCTTCAAGGGTGTCTATCACCTCTACAAGGATGAGACCTATCTCTATCAGAGCGGTCAGGGCCACACCATCCAGGAGAAGCGGGTGGTCAAGGGGCTGAACAACCCGGATCTGGATGCCGCCGTCGGCGAAGATCTGGCCCAGCAGCTGCGTGACGAGCTGGAGCTGGTGCAGGGCGCCTCTCCCGAGTTCGATCACGATGCCTTTATCGCTGGCGAGATGACCCCGGTCTTCTTCGGTACCGCACTGGGTAACTTCGGTGTTGACCACATGCTGGATGGCCTGACTGACTGGGCGCCGTCTCCCATGCCGCGCAAGGCCGAGAGCCGCGAAGTGGTGGCGACCGAGGAGAAGTTCTCCGGCTTCGTGTTCAAGATCCAGGCAAACATGGATCCGAAACACCGCGACCGTATCGCCTTTATGCGTATCGTATCAGGCACCTACAGCAAGGGCATGAAGATGCGCCACGTGCGCATCGGCAAGGATGTGAACATCTCCGACGCCGTGACCTTTATGGCTGGTGACCGTGAGCAGGCGGAAGACGCCTTCGCCGGTGACATCATCGGTCTGCACAACCACGGCACCATCCAGATCGGCGACACCTTCACCCAGGGTGAAGATCTCAAGTTCACCGGTATCCCGAACTTTGCACCGGAACTGTTCCGCCGCATCCGCCTGCGCGACCCGCTCAAGCAGAAGCAGCTGCTCAAGGGGCTGGTCCAGCTCTCCGAAGAGGGCGCGGTGCAGGTGTTCCGTCCGCTGATCAGCAACGATCTCATCGTCGGTGCGGTCGGTGTGCTGCAGTTTGACGTGGTGGTTTCGCGCCTCAAGAGCGAGTACAACGTCGAGGCCATCTACGAGGCGGTCAACGTCTCCACCGCCCGCTGGGTGGAAGGGACCGACGTCAAGAAGTTCGAAGAGTTCAAGCGCAAGAACGAGGTCAACCTGGCCCTCGATGGCGGTGACAACCTCACCTATATCGCACCGACCATGGTCAACCTGCGCCTGGCCCAGGAGCGTCACCCCGACGTGGAGTTCCGCCAGACTCGCGAGCACTGATACTGCTTACCAAATCCCGCCAGATGGCGGGATTTTTTTATGCATCAAGGAGAGGTGATGGTTGAATCGATGAATCCTGCCTGCTCGGCTCTGGCTGAGAGTTATCTGTTATCCCTGCCGGTGGCAGCACGGGCTCGTCATGTCTCGGCGGACTACTTCTGTGCTGATGCACACAATGCCAACCTCTGTGCCGCGCTGGTAGTAGCAGGCCGCAAGCGAGCAACCTGTAGCCTCGCTTACTGGTATCTGGAGAAGGGCGAGCGGATGCCGGAACAGGGGGACCTACTGGTGGTAACCGACTGGAGTGGTCTGCCCAAGGCGCTGGTTGAAATAGTCTCGGTCACCTTGTGCCCATTCGATGAGGTTGATGCTGCGTTTGCCGCCGAGGAAGGGGAGGGCGATGGCTCTCAGGCTTGGTGGCGCGAGGCGCACAAGGCCTTTTTCGAACGCGAGATGAAGGCGGAAGGGAGAGAATTTGATGAGCACGCCACGCTGGTGCTGGAGCGATTCCGGGTAGTGGCGCTGCCGCAGTAAACGAAGCGGCAAGCAGGGGAGACTCCTGCTTGCCGCTATCACTTTAGAGCGCCAGGTCCAGCACCATGCAGATCTCGCAATCCCCGTGGCCGGTGCAGCCAAGGGGGCCGGGCAGGTGTTCAAAGCCCAGTGATTCATAGAGGCTGGTGGCTTCGCGCAGTACCTCAGTGGTCTCCAGATAGCAGCGGCGATAGCCCAAACCGCGAGCGGCATCCAGCGCCTGCAACACCAGCCGCTTGCCAAGGCCCAGTCCGCGCAGGGCGGGCATAAAGTACATCTTCTGCAGCTCGCAGACTCCCTCTTCTCCCGCCAATGGCGCGATACCACCACCGCCGAGGATGGAACCGTCCGGCCCTTCGATGACCCAGTAGCGACTCTTCTCCCCCTGATAGCTCTGGGAGAGGGTGTCGAGATTGGGATCCGAGACCCCATACCCCTTGTCGGCGGTGAGGCCATATTCGGCCGAGACGGCGCGGATCACCAAGGCGATCTGGGCATTGTCCGCCGCCGTGATGGGGCGGATCTGGTAACCCCGCTGGCGACGGGCGCGGGAGAGGGCGCTGCGATAGAGCCGCAGCCCTTGCCACAGCTGCTCCCGCTCGGGCAGGCTCAACTGCGCCAGCATCTCTTCCATCGCCCCGTCCATCTCCCGGTGCAACTCCAGCAGCATCCCCTGACCGTTGACGGTGAGGCGGGCCTCCTTGCTGCGCCCGTCGGAGGGGTGCGGGTGCCAGCTGATCAGCTCCCGCTCGGCGAGGCGAGCCAGCGGGCGGCTGGCATTGGATTTGTCGATGTGCAGTTTTTCCGCCAGTTGCTGGTTGGTGGCGGGGGCGTTTTCCAGCTCGATCAGCAGGTGAGCCTCGATGGGGGTGAGGGCCAGATTGCCGCACTGCTGGGAGAGCATGCCGAGTTCGCGAACCAGATCGCGCGACAGGGCGCGCAGGGGACGGGGATCCATATCGTGGGTTCCTTTTTAGTTGTGCATGACAACTAAAATAGCGTAAAAGTTGTAATTCGCAACCTTTTGCTGTGATGACTTGCAGAATATGAGGTGAGCGGCAGCCCCGTTGATTGGGCTGCCGCAGGTGGGGCGGTCGTCAGGCGGCGGCTCTGATAGCCAGCTCCGGGCGGCGGGAGAAGCAGCGGGCGAGCAGCAACATGGTGGCGACGCCTATGGTGCCCAGCACCAGCCAGGGGAGGGCCGGTTGTCCCTGTTGCAGCGAGAAGTCATAGAGGGAGCCGCCGCCCACATAGCCGGTCATGCCCCCCAGCGCCAGTCCGAGGCGGCTGAAGCCCATGTAGCTGCCGCGGGCTGTGGGGTTGGCCAGCCGGGTCATCAGGGTCTCCCGGGCCGGTTCACAGATGATGATCCCCAGATAGAAGCAGGCCAGCAGTACGAAGATGCCGGAGAGGGTGCTGACGAAAGCGACCAGCCCGATCCCCACCGTCATCAGCAGGATACCCGCCATCAGCCGGCTCTCCAGCCGATAGCGCCGCTCGCTGAAACGGGCGATAGGGTAGAGCAGCGCCAGTGACAGCGCCGTTTCCAGGCTGTACATCCAGCCCACTGCCGTGGTGGTGCCGGAGAGCTGCTTGACCAGAATGGGGAAAATCAGCATCACCTGTACCCACAGCATGTAGTAGCCGCTCAGGATCAGTACCAGTCGGCAGAAGGCGCGATCCGCCAGCACCTGTCCCAACCCTTCCCGCATCGGAGTCGGTTTGACCGAGAGGCGGTAGGCGGGCAGCAGGGTCCAGTTGCAGAGAGCCGCCAGGGTGAAGAGTCCGGCGCCCAGCAGGCAGACGTAGGTGAAGTCAAAGCGCAGCAGCCAGCTGCCGAGCAGGGCACCGGTGACGGCCCCTGCGCTCTCCAGCATCATCAGCAGGGAGATAAAGCGGCCCCGCTCATGGGGACGGGTAAATTTGATCACCAGTGCGGCCCGTGGCGGGTCGAACAGGCAACCGCCCAGTCCGGAGAGGAAGCAGGAGAAGATCAGCATGGCGCCGCTGTCGGCCCAGGCCAGGGTGGCAAAGCCGACGGCGCGCAACAGCATGCCGGTGACGATGAGCGGGCGGGCGCCAAAGCGGTCGGCCAGCGAGCCGCCGAAGATCCCCAGCCCCTGCTGGGTCAGCTGGCGCAGGCCGAGGGCCAGCCCCACCAGACCGGCCGCCCAGCCGAGTTGATCGACGAAGCGCAGGCTGATCATCGGCATCACCACAAAGAAACCCAGGATCACCAGTGTGGTATCCAGCGCCAGAAACCAGCGTCCCCAAAACCTCGCCCTATCGACCATAACGCCCTCTCATTCACAGATACCTTCATTCTGGAGAGGGTTTAGATATAGTGGTAGACGACAACTACCTATATTTCATATCAGGATTATTTATGTCTATGGATCTGGACGATCTGCAACTGCTGCTGGATGTGGCCGAGCTGGGCAGCTTCAGTCAGGCGGCGGCCATTCGTGGCTGGTCACAGCCGCTGGTGAGCCAGCGGATTGCCCAGCTGGAGGAGAGCCTCGGGGCGCCGCTGTTTCAGCGTCATCGGCGCGGGGTGACGCCGACCCGTGCCTGCGAGGAGTTTCTGCCATCGGCCCGCTCTGCGCTGGCGATCCTGAGCGAAGGGCGGCTGGCACTGCAGGGGGCGCCTGCGCTGCCTTGTATCCGTCTCTCCAGCCTGCCATCCCTCACTTCGGTGGTGTTTGGCTCGCTATTGATGGAGCTGGTGGACGAGCCGTTCGAGATCCGCTGCACCACGGATCACTCCGGCGAGATCATGCAGTCGCTGCTGACCGGGGAGGCCGATATCGGCTTTGTGCTCAAGCGTCCGCCGGTTGCGGGCCTGCAGATGGAGCTGCTCTGCTGCTCCCCCATTATCGCTATCGCCTCGCCATTGCATCCGCTGGCCGGTTGTCACGGCCTCACCCTGGAGGATATTGCCGACCAGCGGCTGGCGCCTCAGGTATGGGGGCCGGGGTGTGACGTCTTTATCCAGCAGTTGCGGCGGCTGCGGCGGGCCGCCAGCCCCCTGCATGCGGTGCAGCCCGCCAGTGCGGCGCGGGATCTGGCGCTGGAACACGGGTTTATCACCCTGATGCCGGAGCTGGCCATCAAGCGGGATCTGGAGGTGGGGCGGCTGGTCAGGCTCGATGTGCGCAATCTGCCGCAGGAGCATTGGGATGTGATGATGGCGTGGCGCGGTGGCAAGCGGCCCAACCCGGCCCGGGAAACCGTGTTGGCCACCGCCCGCACGCTGGCGAAACGGTGGCGCAATGAGTAGAGCGATGCGGGACAAGGCCCGCATCGGGTGGATCAGTAGCTGGCCTTGAGGGTCACGCCACTGAACGCGGAAAACCCTGACAGCTGCACATGCCAGGTGCCCGCCTTGGGATTGGTGAACGAGCAGCTTTCGTTATTGCCCCCCTTGTAGGGACGGCAGTCGTAACTGCTGCTGGTGGGGGCGCTGCCAAAGCGGACGTAGAGGTCGGCATCACCGGTACCGCCACTGCTGCTGATCTGCAGCGACCTGGTGCCCGCCGGTACGTTCAGGGTGTAGTTGAGCTTGCCACCCTTGCTGGCGGCGAGGTTGCTCACCGGCACGCCGTTTTGCAGTACGTTGTCGCTCGGTGGCGGCGTGGTGCCGCAGCTGGCATCGACCCCGACGGTCTGGAAGGCCCGTGCCACATCCGCCTGACTGTAACCCAGATCGGCGGTCGCCCGGCTGACGCCGCAGGCCCCTTGCTGGTAGTTGGTGTTGGCGCCCCAGTAGAGGCGGTTGGCCAGCAAGAACACTTCAAATGCCTTGCGGGTGTTCCAGCCGCTGCTGGTGGCGAGCAGGTAGAAGGCGCGGTTATAGACCCCTGAGCTGTGGTGTACATCCATCCCCTCCTGATAATCCGCGGCATGGCCGATGGATCTGCCATCCCGGGTCGGATCCTCGAAGTAGCGCAGGGAGCCGTTGCCCTTGAAGATCTGGGCGCCGACCAGCCAGTCGTTGCTCCCCTTCATGTAGAACTCGGCCGCTTCCCCCGCCATATCGGAGAAGGCCTCGTTGATGCCGCCGGATTGTCCTGAATAGATCAGCCCGGAGTTCTGCTCGGTAAAGCCGTGGCTCACCTCGTGGGCCGCCACATCGAGGCTCACCAGCGGGTGGAAGGTGGTGGCGCCGTCACCGAAGGTCATCTGGCTGCCATCCCAGAAGGCGTTCTCGTAATTCTTGCTGTAGTGAACCCGCATCTTCAGTTTGAAGGTGAGGGGCGCCGTGTTGTACCAGTTGCGGTACATGTCGAACACCACGTTGCCGAAGTAGTGGGCGTCGTTGAGGGGCGAGTAGGCGCCGTTGATCTCCTTGACCCGGTTCTCCGGGCAGGTGAACTGGTGGATGGCACCGCCTGAGGTGGCGTGGTTGAGGTTGATGGTATCGACGTTGGGGCTGGTCATCCGGCAGTTGTCATCCACGATGAGCGGGCCAAAGTCGGTGCCGTAGACGTATTTGCCGGTCTTGATGTTGCCCCCCGGGCCGGTGGCGTCCTTGTGGTTGATCCCCTCCCAGCGTTTGAGCTCCTCACCGCTCTGGGCATCAAGAATGACGAAGGGGCGGCTTGGCTTGTCACCTTCGGCGATGAAGGAGACCTGATAAACCAGCCGGGCCAGCCCGTTCTCATCCTGCATCACGTAGAGTTTGACCTGCTCGTTGCTCCCCTTGCTGCCCGCCTTGGCCTTGCTGGCGGCATCCTGTGGCGAGAGGGTGGCGGCCGGGCTTGCCACATCCTGATCGATCTGGCGCAGCATGCGCCCGCTGGCCTGTTGCAGCTGGCCGTTCAGGCTCTTGTCAGCCACCACCACCTGACCCATTACCGGGATGCCGTTCCAGACCTGCTCGTAGCGGATCCGCTGCTGGCCGTTGGGCAGCTTGACCACCCGCACCTGACGAAACTCGCCATCTTCCAGCTGCAAGGTACCACTCGCGGCACTGAGGCCTGTCATGGCCCGGATGCCGTTTGCCGTTACGTTGATCTCTACCTCTTGCGCCGCCAGTGCGGCGCTTCCCCAGCAGGCCAGCGCAACGGCCAGATAAATTTTATTCATCTCTTCTTTCCTTAAATCGATGAGGTTGATAAACCGACCGAAGGTCGGGCGTTTTGAAGCTAGTGCCGGTGGGGGAAAGTGCCCCCTGTCAAAAGTGACAGCGCAGCACAAAGGGGTAGCAGGATCTGCCAAAGTGCCGTTTTGGGGCATTTGTCGGCGCCATGTGGAGAGCATTATCCGGTTTCAGACACCCACCCTCCTCTTTTGAGGGAGGAGAGTACGTGCGCAGTCACCCTCTGCGAAGCCTGCCGGAGGAGGGCCGTAAAAGTGGCTGGCGCGGCCAGTGGCGATTGGCTACATTGGGTGCTGGTTCGCGATTTGATCACTGATTTGAAAGGAGAATCCCATGTTTTCATGGCAGTTGGACGACGAGCTTGCGCTGCTCTTCTTGCAGCCCGATATGGCGAGCGAACTGTTTGCCCTCTGCAATGACAACCGGGAGTACCTCTCCCAGTGGCTACCCTGGCCGCCACTGATCCAGCGCCCCGTCGACAGCGCCCTCTTCATTCGCAGTGCCATCGAGAAGTTCGCCCGCGGCGAGGGGCTCACCACTGCCATCGAGTATCAGGGGGAGGTGGTGGGGGTTATAGGTTACAACAGCATCGATCACGACCTTGGCAAGGTGGTCATCGGTTACTGGCTGGCGGAGCGCTGGCAGGGTAACGGCATCATCACCCGGGCCTGTCAGGCCCTGATCCACCACGCCTTCGAGGAGATGGGGATGGAGAAGGTGGAGATCAGCGCCGCCACCGATAACGAGCCCAGCAGAGCGGTCTGTGAACGGCTCGGGATGCAGCAGGAGGGGGTGACCCGGCGCGCAGAGCGGCTGGGCAACCGGATTGTGGACCATGCCCACTACAGCTTGCTGCGCGATGAGTGGCTAAGACAGAGGGAGTCCTGATGGCGCTGCCACATATCAAGACGGCCCGCACCCACCTGACCATACTGTCGCCGGATCAGGCCCCCATGATGCTCGACTTCTACCGGCGCAACCGCGCCCATCTCGCCCCCTGGGAGCCGCTTCGGGACGAGCACTTTTACACCCTCTCTTACTGGCATGCCCGGCTGCAGGACAGCTACAGCCAGTTCTTCAACGGCACCGGCGTCAATCTGGTGGCCCTCGATCCGGCTGGCGAGCGGGTGATCGCCACCTGCAACTTCAGCAATATCCTGATGGGGGTCTTCAAGGCGTGTCATCTGGGCTATGCCATCGACCAGCAGCATCAGGGGCAGGGGGTGATGAGAGAGGTGCTGTCAGCCGCCATCGACTACCTGTTTCGGGAGCACGATCTGCATCGCATCATGGCTTGCTATATGCCTGCCAATCAGCGCAGTGGCGCCTTGCTGGAGCGGCTCGGCTTCGAGCGGGAGGGATTCGCGCGGGCGTATCTGATGATCAATGGCCGCTGGGAGGATCACATCCTCACCTCGCTGATTAATCCGGCGCCCTGAGCGACAGATAAAAAAACGGGCCCGAAGTTGCCTTCGGACCCGTCTTCGAATGAGGTGCAGGCTTAGTTGGCCTTGGCATCGCTCACTGCAGCTTCAACCTTGGTAGCGGCTTCGGTAGCAGCTTTTTCTACGGTTGCAGTCGCTTCGGAGGTGGCCTTCTCTACGGTAGAGGTGGCTTCGCTAGCGGCTTTTTCTACAGTGGCAGCAACTTCGGCGGCCGGAGCAGCAGCAGGAGCGGCAGCTTTTTCTTCTTTCTGACCGCAAGCAGTCAACATCAGACCCAGGATACCGGCTACCAGTACTTTGTTCATGTGCATTCCCTCAAAAAAAGATGGAGAGATGGTCTGTGCAACCATCACAGCGCCCACCGTTGCCCGGTATTGAAACAAGAAGCCGGGAGGCAGCAGGCGGGCGCAATATAGCCCCATTAGTTACCGATGAAAACGGATATCACAATGACATTTTTTCGTGCCGTGGATAAAAAGCTCCACTGCAACGACTGATATCAATACAAGATGCCGTTAAATGGCACTAATTGCACAATAAAACACCACTTTGCTGCCATCTTGTGGCGGTTTAACAAGGTCAAGGTTGGTCAATAGCGGCCGATGACCCGCACCTTAGTCAGACAGCTTCTGACAGGGCAGCCGTTTTCCCTCAAGGTGGCTCTGACGGGCCAGATCCAGCAGCGCCATCACCGCCAGCGCTTCACTTGCTGGCACCGGGTTGCTCCCTTCGCCCTTGATGGCGGCGCAGACACCGCGATAGTAGGCGCCATAATCCCCCGCCTCACCCACCACGCTCTGCTGCTGTAACTGACCATCGACAATGCGGCTGAGCTGACCGGGTTCGCTATCCATGCCCCAATCCGCCGCCGGTGGCCGCAAGCCCTGCTTGAGCTGATCTTCCTGCACATCCATACCGAATTTCACGAACGAGCCCTGGCTGCCGTGAATGACAAAGCGCGGCATGGTGGCCGAGACCAGACAGCTGCCATGCAGAATAACCCGCAGAGCACCGTAACCCAGCACCACATGGAAGTAGTCGTCCGCCAGTGCGCCGGGGCGCTGCTCGGCCAGATCGGCCTGCAGCCAGTCCGGCTGGCCGAACAGCTGCAGCGCCTGATCCAGTACATGGGGGCCGAGATCGAACCAGAGGCCGGAACCCGGGCCACCCGCTTCGCGCCAGCGCTGGCGCACTTCGGGGCGATAGCGATCGAAGTGGGATTCGAACTGGGCGATCTGCCCCAGCGTCCCTTCGGCAATCAAACGGCGCACGGTAAGGAAATCCCCGTCCCAACGACGGTTGTGGAAGATACTGAGCAGCCGCTGCTGCTTTTCGGCCAGCTCGACCAGCGCTTGCGCCTCGGCCAGATCCAGTGCAAAGGGCTTGTCGATCACCACATGTTTGCCTGCCAGCAGCGCCTGGCGGGCCAGAGGAGCGTGGGTGTCGTTGGGGGTGGCGATCACCACCAGATCGACGGTCTCATCGCTTAGCACCTCCTCCAGTGAACCGACCCGGCAGCCGGGCAGATCGGCCTGCACCTTGGCGGCATCGCGGCTCACCACCCAACTCAGGGACAAGCCCGGCGTGGTGGAGAGGAAGGGGGCGTGGAAGGTCTTGCCTGCAAAGCCATAGCCCACCAGGGCTGCGTTGAGAGTGTGGCTCATCGGGAGTTCTCCGCTGACATCGAGTGAGTGGGGTTGCCATCGCAGGCTCTCTGCCGGATGGCCATATGCTGTAAAGGCGATACAAACGAGAAGGGGGCCGATGGCCCCCTGAGTGTGCCCATCAGAGCACAGGATTTATTGCAAACACAAGCGGCGGCCGCGTCGGGTCATCAGCATCACCAGAGGCGGCAGCAGCAGCCACATATGCAGCGCCAGCTGGCTGAGCGGGTCGTGCATCAGGGCGCCGGTCAGGCCAACCAACGCGCCGGATCCGCTCATCTGGAACAGGCCGAGCAGGGCGGCGGCGGTACCGGCGCAGTGGCCGAACGGTGCCAGCGCCATCCCGGCGGCCGAGCCCAGAATCATGGCAAAGCCGATGCTGGAGAGGAATACCGGCCCCATCATCGCCAGCGGATGTTCGATGTGCATGGCCAAAGTCAGGGTGATGGCCGAGAGCATCAACACCAGCAGGCCGATGCGCAGGGTGCGTCTTGGCCCCACCTTGGCGATAAAGCGCGGCGCCATGAAGCAGGCCAGAATGTTGAGGGCGGCGTTGGCGGTAAACCAGTAGCTAAAGCCGCTCATATCGAGCCCCAGTTTCACCATCAGCTGCACCGGTGCGGCGGTGACATAAGCGAGGATCACCGCCATCGCCAGCATGCACAGCGCCGCGTTGAACAGGAAGCTGGGGGAGCGCAGCACCGGGCTGTAGCGGGACCAGCTGATGAGGGCCCCTTCGCTGCGGGTCTCCTCCGGGCGGGTCTCCGGCATCCGCCACATCAGCCAGCTGCCGACGATGAGCGCATAACCGGCCATAAACCAGAAGTTGGCAGACCAGCCCGCCTTGGCGGTGAGCCAGCCACCGAGCAGGGGGGCCAGCGCAGGAATAAAGCAGATGGCGCCATTGAGATAGGAGATCATCTGGCCGCTCTTTTTCGGGCCGTAGCTGTCACGAACCACCGAGAAGGCGGCGACCGAGGTGGCGCAGGCGCCGAAGCCCTGCAGCACTCGCGCCAGCATCAATTCGCCGAGGCTGGCGGCAAAACCGGCCCCCAGCGCGCTCAGGCCATAGAGCAGCACGCCGCCCAGCGCGATGGGCTTGCGACCGTAGCGATCGGCCAGCGGGCCAACAAGCAGTTGCCCCAGCCCCATGCTGAACAGGAACCAGGTGATGGTGCCCTGCATCAGGGTTACTTCGGCGCCCAGCTGCTCGGCCATCTGCGGAATGGCGGGCAGGTAGATGTCGATAGCCAGCGGACTGAACAGCACCAGTAGTACGAGTAAAAGTATCAATGGCATCTGTCACCTCTTTAGTCAGCCAGGTTAATGAATTGGGGCGCGAGTCTACTGACTCACAGTAATGAATAGAAATGGTATTTAATCACTTTGGTTATTCCATTATGGAAACATGTATTAAAAAGCTGGTTATTCGATGGCGGCAAATCCCCCGTAACCCCATCACAGCGGGTGTAATTGACGCTTTTACTAAACGCTTGCGCCGCATAGAATGCGCAGATTATTTTTGCGGAGGTGCTCGATGAACAAGCTTGTCCTGGCAACAGGTAACCAGAAAAAGGTGAAGGAATTGGCCGCCATGCTGGCCGATATGAAGATCCAGGTGATCCCACAGAGCGAGTTTGCGGTCTCCGATGCCGATGAGACCGGCACCACCTTCGTCGAGAATGCCATCATCAAGGCCCGCCACGCCGCCCGCATTACCGGTCTGCCCGCCGTGGCCGATGACTCCGGTCTGGAAGTCGATCTGCTGCAAGGGCGCCCCGGCGTCTACTCCGCCCGCTTTGCCGGTGTGGGTGCCGGTGACAAGGCCAACATCGAGAAGCTGCTCGGCGAGCTGCAAGGTGCCCCCGAGTACCTGAAGAGCGCCCGCTTCTGGTGTGTGCTGGTCTATATGCGCCACGCCGACGATCCCACCCCCATCATCTGTCAGGCGAGCTGGGAAGGGATGATCATCGACGAGCCGCGCGGTCAGCACGGTTTCGGCTATGACCCGGTCTTCTTCGTGCCGGATCACGACTGCACCGCCGCCCAGATGCCCGCCGAGCTGAAAAACCAGCTGAGCCATCGCGGTCAGGCGCTGGCCAAGCTCAAAGCGGCGCTGGCTGCGGCGCACTGAGTCACTTCGCCACCTTGTCGGTTACACACGGTCAATTACACATAGTCATCTACAATGGGGGCCTTGAGCCCCCGTTTTATTGGAAGCCCCATGCTGCAACTGCCGCCGCTCTCTCTCTATATTCATGTGCCCTGGTGCGTCCAGAAGTGCCCTTACTGTGACTTCAACTCCCATGCCCAGAAGGGGGAGTTGCCTCACCTCGAATATGTCGCCGCCCTGCTGGAGGATCTGGATCAGGATCTGAAGTGGGCGCAGGGGCGGCCGCTCTCCTCGATCTTTATCGGCGGCGGCACCCCCAGCCTGTTGACGGTGGAGGCGATGCAAACCTTGCTGGACGGGGTGCGGGCCCGCATTCCGCTCACCGCAGATTGCGAGATCACCATGGAGGCCAACCCGGGCACGGTGGAGGCGGACAAGTTCGCCGGTTTCCAGCGCGCCGGCATCAACCGCATCTCCATCGGGGTGCAGAGCTTCCAGCAGGAGAAGCTGACCCGCCTCGGCCGCATTCACGGCCCGGAAGAGGCGCGCAAGGCCGCCGCACTGGCCCACGCCATCAAGTTGCCCACCTTCAATCTGGATCTGATGCACGGTCTGCCGGATCAGAGTCTGGATGATGCCCTTTATGACCTGCAGCAGGCGATCGACTGCGCCCCGCCGCACCTCTCCTGGTATCAGCTCACCATAGAGCCGAACACGGCGTTTGCCTCCAAGCCGCCCAAACTGCCGGAAGATGACACCCTGTGGGATATCTACGAGCAGGGCCACGCCATGCTCACCGCCAGCGGTTATCGCCAGTACGAGATCTCGGCTTATGCCAAAGAGGGCTACCAGTGCCATCACAACCTCAACTACTGGCGCTTTGGTGACTATCTGGGGATCGGCTGTGGCGCCCACGGCAAGGTGACCGATCTCGCGGATCAGCAGATCCTGCGCACCGCCAAGGTGAAGCATCCGAAAGGGTATCTGGACAAGAGTCGCCCCTATCTGGACGAGCAGTGGCAGGTGACGGCAGACGATCTGCCGCTCGAATACTTTATGAACCGCTTCCGCCTGTTTGAACCGGCCCCCAAGGCGGAGTTCGAGGCCTATACCGGCTTGCCGCTGGAGCGGGTCGAGACGGTGCTCGCCATCGCCCAAAGCAAGGAGCTGATCGAGGATCTGGGGGATAGCTGGCAGCTCACTTCTCTCGGCCATCGCTATCTCAACGTGTTGCTCGAACTCTTTATGGATGAGTGAGCGGCCTGTTGAGGCTGTGAGTTGGCGTTGCCAAATCGCTTCTTCTGTCAAAACAATCAGGGCGCCATTGGCGCCCTGATTGTTTATGGTCGGTAGAAACCCGCTCAGCAGCAGACGCGGATCATCTGCTGTTGGCCGGGCTCCCACCGCTTGCCGAATTTGGCCTTGCGCTGGTAACTCCCCTTGCCCTTCTTGTTGCGCTCGACCCGGCTGCGAAACAGGGGATCGGAGAGCAGGGCGTGCAGATGGTTATCCTTTATCTCGCCGCGCTGATGGGCATAGTTGCCCCCTTGCGCATTTTCCTCACGGGGGAGGGCGGGTTGGTCGACCCGGATCTTGGCCATGATGGCTCCTCTTCTTTTCTCTTGGTGTGTTGATTCTTGTGTCTGGATGGCGGTTTTCGCTGCGGGCGCCTGTTCAGGCTAGCGCCCGGCAACCGGATGCACTGGCACCGGTTAAAAACGCGGCGATTTTGTCACCAAATCGCCGCCGGAGCAATGCGTCGGCGGCGCCGAGTCAGTCACACTGAGCCAGGCACGCTCAGTCAGGCATACCATGTCAGCCGTGAACCGGGTCATGCTGGTCGTGGCTGTGATGCTCGTGATGGGCCGGGGCGCCAGATTCCAGCGTCTCGAGGATGGCGCAGTGCTCCGCCGAGCGCGGCCCGCCGCAGCAGATATTGGAGAGCTCGCGCAGATTGTCGCGAAAGCGGGTCAGTTCGATGATCTTCTGCTCCACCTGGGCCAGCTTGGTGTCGGCCACTGCTTTCACCTCCTGACAGGTGACTTTGGCCTTGTTGGTATCGAGGTCGAGCAGCTCGCCGATATCGGCCAGCGAGAATCCCACCGACTTGGCGCGAATGATGAACTCCAGCCGCCGCTTGTCCTGTTCACTGTAGAGGCGGTAGCCGGATTCGTTGCGGATCCCCGGTGAGATAAGCCCGTTCTTCTCGTAAAAACGCAGGGTATCTGCCTTGACCCCGCACGCCTTGGCCAGTTCACCGATCCGATACATGCTCTCTCTCCCCTTGAATGTATGCCGCCACAAAAACCGGAATCCACTATCACCCCTTTGCCCATGGATTGCCAGCCAAGGGCATAAAAGGGGCAGATAAACATCTCCTGGCGACCCTTTTTCCCATAAAACACTGAAAGTGCAAACGTTTCGAGAAAATCAAGTGGAAAACGTTTAACGCCGCGCCAAATAAGGCTTTGCTGTTTCAAAAAATCCACCACAGGTCACATTTTTTGTGTAGAATACGCGCCCATAACAGAGCGCCGCACCAAGCGGGCATTTCCTAAAACGCTTTTGCCGGATGTCGGGGCGAGAGTGGTTTGCGAAATCCCCCACTTCCATTTATTTGGGGACTCTCTGTGTTGAGCCTCGCCTCCCATGGAACGGTCCCCGTTATGTTGAGGACGATAGTGTGATGGAACAAGCTCGACCCATTCGCCGTGCACTGCTGAGTGTGTCTGACAAAACTGGCATTCTGGAATTTGCCAAGGCACTCAACGAGCGTGGTGTTGCCCTGCTCTCCACGGGCGGTACCGCCAAGCTGCTTGGCGAGGCGGGTCTGCCGGTGACCGAGGTCTCCGACTACACGGGTTTCCCTGAAATGATGGATGGCCGGGTCAAGACCCTGCATCCCAAGGTTCATGGCGGCATCCTCGGCCGTCGGGATCAGGATGACGCCATCATGGCCCAGCACGCTATCTCCCCCATCGACATGGTTGTCGTCAACCTCTACCCCTTTGCTGCCACCGTGGCCAAAGCGGGCTGCACTCTGGCCGATGCGGTCGAGAACATCGACATCGGCGGCCCGACCATGGTGCGTTCTGCCGCCAAAAACCATAAAGATGTCGCTATCGTCGTCAAAGCTGCCGACTATGATCGGGTTATTCGCGAAATGGATGCCAACGGCAACAGCCTGAAACTGGCGACCCGTTTCGATCTTGCCATCGCAGCCTTCGAGCACACCGCCGCCTACGATGGCATGATCGCCAACTACTTCGGCACCATGGTTCCTTCCTACGGTGACAACAAGGAGGGTGACGAGGAGTCCCGCTTCCCGCGCACCTTCAACAGCCAGTTCATCAAGAAGCAGGACATGCGTTACGGCGAAAACAGCCATCAGGCTGCCGCCTTCTACGCCGAAGAGCATGCCGCTCCGGGTTCTGTCTCCAGCGCTATCCAGCTGCAGGGCAAGGCGCTCTCCTACAACAACATCGCCGATACCGATGCGGCGCTGGAGTGTGTGAAGGAGTTCGACGAGCCGGCCTGCGTCATCGTCAAGCATGCCAACCCCTGCGGCGTGGCCATCGGTAACGACCTGCTGAGTGCCTACGATCGCGCTTACCAGACCGACCCCACCTCCGCCTTTGGCGGCATCATCGCCTTCAACCGCGAGCTGGATGGCGCCACTGCGGCAGCCATCGTGGCCCGCCAGTTTGTCGAAGTGATCATCGCCCCGACCGTCAGCCAGGAGGCCCGCGATGCGGTCGCCGCCAAGCAGAACGTGCGTCTGCTCGAATGCGGTCAGTGGACGGCTCCGGCGCAAGGGTTTGACCTCAAGCGCGTCAACGGCGGCCTGCTGGTGCAGGAGCGGGATCTCGGCATGGTGACGCTGGGTGACCTGACCGTGGTCAGCAAGCGTCAGCCGACCGAGGCCGAGCTGCAGGATCTGCTGTTCTGCTGGAAAGTGGCCAAGTTCGTCAAATCCAACGCCATCGTCTACGCCAAAGATGGCCAGACCATCGGCGTCGGCGCAGGCCAGATGAGCCGTGTTTATTCGGCCAAAATCGCCGGTATCAAGGCGGCGGATGAAGGACTGACCGTGGCGGGCTCCGTGATGGCCTCCGATGCCTTCTTCCCGTTCCGCGACGGTATCGATGCTGCCGCGCAGGCCGGTATCTCCTGCGTGATCCAGCCGGGTGGCTCGATGCGCGATCAGGAGGTGATCGATGCCGCCGACGAGCACGGCATGTGCATGGTGTTCACCAACATGCGCCATTTCCGTCATTGATGGGTCAGGGGCTGCCGATGGCGGCCCTTTTGTTGTCTCTTTTCAACTGACTATTTCCACTGACTGACGGCCCGGGTGGCCGTCCAGTGACCACAAATAGAAGCGAGCGATACGATGAAAGTACTGATCATTGGCAACGGTGGCCGCGAACACGCCCTGGCCTGGAAGGCCAAACACTCCCCACTGGTACGTCACGTTTTTGTGGCGCCGGGCAACGCAGGCACCCAGCTTGAGCCGGGTGTCGAGAACGTCGCCATCGAGGCGACCGATATCGAAGGGCTGCTGGCCTTTGCCAAAGAGAAGCAGGTCGGCCTCACCATCGTCGGGCCGGAAGCGCCGCTGGTGAAAGGGGTGGTGGATGCCTTCCGCGCCGCCGGTCAGCCGATCTTTGGCCCGACCGCTGCCGCTGCCCAGCTGGAAGGCTCCAAGGCTTTCACCAAGGATTTCCTGGCCCGTCACGCCATCCCGACCGCCGAGTACCAGAACTTCACCGAAGTGGAGCCTGCGCTCGCCTACTTGCGCGAGAAGGGCGCCCCCATCGTCATCAAGGCCGATGGTCTGGCGGCGGGCAAGGGGGTGATTGTCGCCATGACCTTGCAGGAAGCGGAAGACGCGGTGCGCGACATGCTCTCCGGCAATGCCTTTGGCGAAGCGGGCTCCCGGGTGGTGATTGAGGAGTTTCTGGAGGGGGAAGAGGCGAGCTTCATCGTCATGGTCGATGGCGAGCACGTGCTGCCGATGGCCACCAGTCAGGATCACAAGCGGGTTGGCGACGGTGATACCGGCCTCAACACCGGCGGTATGGGGGCTTACTCCCCGGCGCCTGTGGTGACCGCCGAGGTACATCGACGCGTGATGGAGCAGGTGATCATGCCGACCGTGCGCGGCATGGCGGCCGAGGGCAACGTCTACACCGGTTTCCTCTACGCCGGTCTGATGATCGACGGTGCAGGCAATCCCAAGGTGATCGAGTTCAACTGTCGTTTCGGCGATCCCGAGACCCAGCCCATCATGCTGCGGATGCAATCCGATCTGGTGGAGCTCTGCCTGGCCGCTTGCGCAGGCAAGCTGGATCAGAAAGAGGCCATCTATGATCCCCGCGCCGCTATCGGCGTGGTGTTGGCGGCGGGAGGCTATCCCGGCGATTACAGCACCAACCACCCCATCAGCGGCTTGCCGGTGGATGAAGTGGCGGGTGAGAAGGTGTTCCATGCCGGTACCCGCCTGGAGGGCGATACCAGCCTGACCGCTGGCGGCCGCGTGTTGTGCGCCACCGCCCTCGGCCACACTGTGGCAGAAGCCCAGCAGCGTGCCTATCAGCTCGCTGGCCGCATCAAGTGGGATGGCGTCTTCTACCGCAAGGATATCGGCTGGCGCGCCATTGCTCGCGAACAGGAGTAACTGACGCACGCAAATGGCCAGCTGATTCAGACCCCGCTACGGCGGGGTTTTTTGTCCCTGTTTACCGCTTTCAACCATCCTCATGGTGCGCGTCACCTGCGTTCAATCAGTTACCAAGCGCAAACAAGCGCGGCATATCTGTCACTATTTGCCACAAAAAACAGCATTTTTCACAAACGTTTCACCATGAGTCATGGCATCATGCTGGTGATGAATTCTTGTTTGGATTCATAAGTACCCCTAACAATTCGAGCATGTCGTTATATAAGGAAATCCCATGTTGAAAACCGTCCGCCCCCTGCTGCTGCCCCTGATGTTTGGCCTGATGACCCTGCCTGCCGTGGCGGGTGATCTGGAACAGCCGATGAAGAAGATTGGCTTCAACTACAAGCAGGCCGTCAAGGCTGATGATGCAGCCACCATGGAGAAGCACATCAACGAGATGAAGGCCCAGCTGGATGTGGCCAAGCAGAAGAACATGCCGGCCGCCAAGAAAGAGAAATTCCTTGAAGGGATGAACGAGGTACAGACCGAGCTGGACGCCAGCCTGGCCGCACTCAAGGCGGGTGATGAGGCCAAGGCGCGCGAACATCTGGCCAAGGTCAACGACCTGAAGAAGGAGTACCACAAATATGCCAAGCAAAAAGGGTGAGCCCTTTCGCTGGGATCCGCTGGTTCGCCTGACCCACTGGGGCTTGGCGGCGGTCTGCATCGGCAACCTCTGGGTTAACGAAGCGGGGGAGGAGTGGCACGAGTGGCTGGGTTACGGCGCCATTGGGCTGGTCTCCTTGCGTCTGCTCTGGGGGCTCACTTTTGCCCGTGGCTACGCTCGCCTTGGTGCCCTCATCCCCAGCGGTGAGGATTTTCGCCAGCAAGCGCGCGAGATGCGTGAGCGGCAGCCTCCGGCACCGGGTCATCACGGCAGCGGCAAGCTGGCCGTGTGGGCGCTCTGGCTGGTTGTGCTGGCCACCGCTGGCAGCGGCTGGTTTCAAAATACCGAGACGGGATTTGAACTGGGGGCTGACGAGTGGCATGAGTGGTGCGTGGTGGCGCTGCAGGGACTGATTGGTCTGCACCTGCTGGCCATCGTCTTCACCTCCTGGCGTCAGCGCAGCAATCTGGTTACCCGGATGCTGCCTGCCATCGGGCGTCGCTCATCCATCCAGAGCGGCAGCAACGAGCAAACCTGAGGCTCAGCATTAGGCTCCTTGTCTCTGAGTGAGGCGCCTGATCCGGACCCTGCCCAGACCCGCCCATGGCGGGTCTTTTCTATGACCTCATCGAGCTCATCACGGGACATTGCCCGATCCGCAGATGCAAAAAGGCCGCTCATGATGAGCGGCCTTTTTCAATTTGGTGGCCCCTGGGGGACTTGAACCCACGACCAATCGATTATGAGTCGACTGCTCTGACCAACTGAGCTAAGGGGCCAAATTGTGCGTTTAGCGGCGTGGATTATAGGGGAAGAGGAAAGGGCAGTCTATAGGCATATCAACCACTTGGCGACTAATTGTCCAGCTTGATAGAGGGTGCAAAGCGGGTCGCAAGGGTAAATGCCAGACAAAACAAAGCCCCGCATGGCGGGGCTTTGGCAGAGCAGTTTGACACAGGGTCAGGACTATTCGTCCAGGAAGCTGCGCAGCACTTCCGAGCGGCTCGGGTGGCGCAGTTTGCGCAGTGCCTTGGCTTCGATCTGACGAATACGCTCACGGGTAACGTCGAACTGTTTGCCCACTTCCTCGAGGGTGTGGTCAGTGTTCATGTCGATACCGAAACGCATCCGCAGTACCTTGGCTTCGCGGGCGGTCAGGCCAGCCAGCACTTCGCGGGTGGCGTTGCGCAGGCTTTCGCTGGTCGCCGCATCCGCTGGCAGAGCCAGGGTGGTATCTTCGATAAAGTCGCCCAAGTGGGAATCTTCATCATCACCGATGGGCGTCTCCATGGAGATAGGCTCTTTGGCGATCTTCAGTACCTTGCGGATCTTGTCTTCCGGCATGCCCATGCGCATGGCCAGCTCTTCCGGGTTCGGTTCACGACCCATCTCCTGCAGCATCTGACGGGAGATACGGTTGAGCTTGTTGATGGTCTCGATCATGTGTACCGGGATACGGATGGTACGGGCCTGATCCGCGATGGAGCGGGTAATGGCCTGACGGATCCACCAGGTTGCATAGGTCGAGAACTTGTAGCCACGACGGTATTCAAACTTGTCTACCGCCTTCATCAGACCGATGTTGCCCTCCTGGATCAGATCCAGGAACTGCAGACCGCGGTTGGTGTACTTCTTGGCGATAGAGATAACCAGACGCAAGTTGGCCTCAACCATCTCTTTCTTCGCACGGCGGGCCTTGGCCTCACCGATGCTCATGCGACGGTTGATATCCTTGATCTGGGCAATCGACAGACCGGTCTCTTCTTCAATCTGCTGCAGCTTGCCGATGGCGCGCTGAATATCCTCGTCCATTTCAACCAGACGGGGAGACCAGGCTTTGCCAGCCTGCTTCTGGTATTCGAACCAGGCAGTTTCACACTCGTTGTTGGTGAAGGCCGCGACGAAGGTTTTCTTCGGCATCTTGGCCTGCTCAACGCAGAGCTTCATGATGATGCGTTCCTGCACGCGGACGCGCTCCATCATTTCACGCATGTTGTTGACCAGGCGATCGAACTGCTTGGGCATCAGGCGGAATTGACGGAATACATCGGCCAGCTGGGCGATGGCGGCCTGGGTATCTTCGTGCGCGCGACCATTCTTCTGAATGGAGAGGCGGGTCACTTCATACTGGGCACGCAGTTCGCCAAACTTCTCGCGAGCGACTTCCGGATCCGGACCACCGTCACCGTCGTCGTCAGAGCTGTCGCCATCTTCGTCTTCGTCTTCTTCGTCTTCTTCATCTTCGTCGGCCAGATCGTCTTCGCCGAGTTCGGAACCGATATGCGTGGCGGTAGGTGCCATATCTTCAGTTTCGTTCGGGTCAATAAAGCCAGAGATGATGTCAGAGAGACGCAGCTGCTCGGCTTCGTACTTGTCGTACTGTTCGAGCAGGTAAGTAATTGCTTCAGGGTACTCGGCTACGGAGCTTTGTACCTGGTTGATACCGTCTTCGATCCGCTTGGCGATGTCGATTTCGCCTTCACGGGTCAGCAGTTCGACGGTACCCATTTCCCGCATGTACATGCGGACGGGATCGGTCGTGCGACCAATCTCAGATTCAACAGATGCCAGAGCCTGGGCCGCTGCTTCGGCAGCGTCCTCATCGGCGGTACCACCTTCAGCCATGATAAGGTCATCGGCATCCGGAGCGTTTTCAACCACTTGAATGCCCATATCGTTGATCATCTGAATGATGTCTTCGATCTGGTCTGAATCGACAATGTCTTGCGGGAGGTGATCGTTCACCTCGGCATAGGTCAGGTAGCCCTGTTCTTTACCTTTGGCAACGAGGAGTTTAAGCTGAGACTGCGGGGTTTGCTCCATAGAACTCATCCGGTTGGTGTTGCTAGGTTGCGCGTACAGTGCGCTGCTGCGCAAATAGCCAATTCTAATAGAAAACCGCCAGACATGCTATGTCTGGTTGCGGCGTCGGTCATGAGAAACCCCTGCCCGCAGTATTGTCGGGGCCAGGCGGTTATAAAAATTTTGCTTTTCATCCCGTCGATTCGGGCAACGCTATCCATATTGGGACTAATCACTCAAATATCAAGCCCCACTCTCATTTCTTTTCTCAATTTGCACCTCTCTTATCAGCATCATCAGCTCTTGGGTTTCTTCGGAGCTTAGTCCTTCCTGAGCCACTTTGGCCTGCAATTCTTCGATCCGCTGTTTCAGAAACTGGTTGATGAAGCCGACGAAGGTGTCCTGCAATTCTCCCAGAATATCCGGCTCCTGATCGAGTTTGATCTCCTCGAACAGGTCGTGCATGGCCAGCTGAGCAAGGATCTCTCCCTCCTTGGTACCACGCCAGTGTTCCAGCAGGATACCGGTTGTGATACCGGGCTGTGCCAGGATCTGCTGGTGCAGTTGCAGCAGGAACTTGATGCCCTGTACGCGTAGTCCGGCCAATTCCGGCATGGGGGGAAGCTCAGCCGTTACTGCCGGATATTGCACCATCAGTGCCAGCGCACGCCGCAGTGGCGTCAGCTTGGCTGCCTTGGGTTTGTTGACCTCGGCCTTGGGCTGACTGTTGCGGGCAAAGAGCTCGGCGATGCGCTGCTTGTTCTCGCCCCAGCGCATCATGCTGGAGAGACGAGTGATCAGCCCTTCGCGGGTAAACCCTTCCGGTACGCGACGAATAAGCTCGGCGGCCTTGTTGGCCACTTCGAACTTGCCTGCCTCACCGGAGAGCGCCGCATCGCGACCGAGACGCTCGAACATGAAGTCGGCGAACGGCTGGGCTTCATCGAGCAGGGCTTCAAAGCCCTCCTTGCCGATCTGGCGTACCAGCGAGTCGGGATCCTCGCCATCGGGCAGGAACACGAACTTCAGCTCGCGGCCATCCTGCAGATGAGGGAGGGCATTATCCAGCGCGCGCCAGGCGGCTTCACGACCGGCGTTGTCACCGTCGTAGCAGCAGACTACCTCGGCGGTGGTGCGAAACAGGGTGTGGATATGGTCGCTGGTCGTTGCAGTACCCAGCGCCGCCACCGCATAGTCGATGTCGTACTGACCGAGTGCCACCACATCCATGTAGCCTTCCACCACCAGGATCCGGCGTGGATCCTTGTGTGCCTGCTTCACCTCGTAGAGACCGAACAGCTCCCGCCCTTTATGGAAGATGGGGGTCTCCGGCGAGTTCAGGTACTTGGGGGTGCCATCACCCAGCACCCGGCCACCGAAACCGATGACCCGGCCACGCTTGTCGCGGATCGGGAACATGATGCGATCGCGGAAACGGTCATAACTCCCCGGGCCATTGTCACGGGTGATCAGCATGCCGCCCGAGATAAGCAACTGCTCGTGATCCCGGCTGGCACCAAAGCGGCGGCGCACCTGATCCCAATCGCTGGGTGCATAGCCAATGTTGAATCGTTTGACCACTTCACCGGTCAGGCCACGTCCCTTGAGGTACTCCACCGCATGGGGAGCACTCTTGAGATTGCTCTCGTAGAAGCGGGCGATCTGGTTCATCAGCTCGAACAGATCCTTGCTGACGGCGGGCTGGCTATTGGCCGAGCCGCCGATGCTCTGCTCGCGAGGCACCTGCATGCCCTGCATGCTGGCGAGCTCTTCGATGGCATCGGGAAATTCGAGACCGTCGTACTCCATGACAAAGCCGATGGCGTTGCCGTGGGCGCCACAACCGAAACAGTGGTAGAACTGCTTCTCCTGGCTGACGGTAAAAGAGGGGCTTTTTTCGTTATGAAAAGGGCAGCAAGCCTGGTAGTTCTTACCGGCTTTTTTCAGCCGCACTCGCGAGTCGATCAGCTCGACTATGTCTGTGCGTACGAGCAGATCGTCGATAAAGGATTGGGGGATCCTGCCTGCCATAACCGTCCTGTTTCATTGCGGAGAAAATAAAAAAGCCGCGCATTCCAAGGGAAGCACGGCTTCTTCGACCAAACAAGAGAGTTGCCTGTTACGCCAAGCGGGTTTTCACCTGAGCACTGACGGCGCCGACATCGGCACGCCCCTGAATTTTCGGCTTCAAGACAGCCATGACCTTGCCCATATCAGCCATGACGGCAGCACCACTTTCAGTGATGGCTTGCTCGATCAGGGCAGCAATTTCATCTGCGGTCAGCTGTTGCGGCAGGAATTCCTGCAACACAACGATCTCGGCGGACTCTTTGTCGGCGAGATCCTGGCGACCGGCAGCTTCAAATTGGCTGATGGAATCGCGGCGCTGTTTGACCATTTTGGTCACGACAGCGAGGATATCCTCATCATTCAGCTCGATACGGGTATCGACTTCACGTTGCTTGATTTCTGCCATCAACAAGCGGATCGCTCCCAGACGTGCCTTATCTTTGGCAAGCATGGCGAGTTTTTGCTGATCCTTGAGTTGATCCTTCAGAGACACGGCAATATCTCCCGATTAGTACAGGCGGATACGACGTGCGTTTTCGCGAGACAGCTTCTTGGCGTGACGCTTGACAGCAGACGCTTTGGCGCGCTTACGAATGGTAGTCGGCTTCTCGTAGAACTCACGGCTACGAACTTCGGACAGGATACCGGCTTTTTCGCAAGAACGCTTGAAACGACGCAGAGCAACGTCAAACGGCTCATTTTCACGGACTTTGATTACTGGCATGTGCCTTTCACCTCAGTGATAAATTGTTAGCTGACCTTCAATCGATCAGCATGTCTTAAAATGGTGCGAAATTATACTCTGGACAGGGAATGAAAGTAAACCCGCAGAGATCGCTCTGGTTTAAAAAACCCGCGAAGGTTACCATAGCCGTCTCATTTTAGCAGTGAAATTTTTTAGCAATGCGTGTATTGGGCATAGAGACATCCTGTGACGAAACCGGGATCGCGATCTTCGACGATCAAAAAGGGATCCTTTCCCATCAGTTATACAGCCAGGTCAAGCTGCATGCGGACTACGGTGGCGTCGTCCCCGAACTCGCCAGCCGGGATCATGTTCGCAAGACGATCCCGTTGATCCAGGCCGCATTGCAAGAGGCGGGACTGGGCAAAGATGACATCGACGGCATCGCGTATACCGCGGGTCCGGGTCTGGTTGGCGCCATTCTGGTGGGCGCCACTATTGGTCGTTCGCTGGCGATGGCATGGAACAAGCCTGCTATCGCCGTCCACCATATGGAAGGCCACCTGCTGGCCCCCATGCTGGAAGAGAAAGCTCCCGAGTTCCCCTTCGTGGCGCTGCTGGTCTCCGGTGGTCACTCCATGCTGGTGCGGGTTGATGGCATCGGCAGCTATCAGCTGTTGGGCGAATCCATCGATGATGCCGCTGGCGAAGCGTTCGACAAGACCGCCAAGCTGATGGGGCTGGACTATCCGGGTGGTCCGCTGCTCTCCCGTCTGGCCGAGAAGGGCACTAAGGGGCGCTTCCACTTCCCCCGTCCCATGACTGATCGCCCCGGGCTCGACATGAGCTTCTCCGGCCTCAAGACCTTCACCGCCAACACCATCGCCGCCAATGGTGATGATGAGCAGACCCGTGCCGATATCGCTCGGGCGTTTGAAGATGCGGTGGTTGATACCCTGGCCATCAAGTGCCGTCGTGCCTTGAAAGAGACCGGTCTCACGCGTCTGGTGGTCGCCGGTGGCGTCAGTGCCAACCGTCATCTGCGTGCCCAGCTGGCCGAGCTGATGGAGAGCCTCAAGGGCGAGGTGTTCTATCCGCGCACTGAATATTGCACCGATAACGGCGCCATGATCGCTTACGCCGGTATGCAGCGCCTGAAAGCGGGCGTGTTTGAGCCGCTGGCGGTCAAAGCCGTGCCGCGCTGGCCGCTGGATACCCTGGATCCGGTCTGATCCGAAGGATCCCGCCTTCTGGCGTGGTGGTGAGTACCATGGTGGCCTACTACTCCGGCAATCCGGCAGCGGTGGTTATAGCGCCGCTGGCACGCTGTTGTGGTGTCTGCTGTCGCCGTGGTTGAGCCATCCGGATAAGAGGTCAGGTCTCTTGCTGCCAGACAGCCAAGCACAGAGTAAAAAGATAAAAAAATCCCCGCCAACTGGCGGGGATTTTTGTTTGGTAATCGGCAGGCGATAGGATTACAGCAGGATGCCGCCGAAGAAGAAGCCCAGCGCCACGGCGATGGCGATGGTGGCGGTGCCCGGTACGAAGAAGGGGTGGTTGAAGACCGCCTTACCGATACGGGTGGAGCCGGTGTCGTCCATCTCTACCGCGGCCAGCAGGGTCGGGTAGGTCGGCAGTACGAACAGGGCGCTCACGGCTGCGAAGGAGGCAATCGCAGTCAGCGGGCTGACACCCAGTGCCAGTGCGGCAGGCATCAGGGCTTTGGTGGTGGCGCCTTGTGAATAGAGCAGCATGGCAGCGAAGAACAGCACCACGGCCAGCAGCCAGGAGTACTGGTTCAGCAGGTCGCCAGCGATCAGCTGGATGGTGTCCATGTTGCCTTTTACGAAGACGTTACCCAGCCAGGCCACACCCAGTACGCAGATACAGGCGGACATACCGGACTTGAAGGTCGGCATGTTGGTGACCTGGGTGGCGTCCAGTTTGCACACCAGGGTCATGATGGTGGCCGCGGCCAGCATGATGCCCATGATGGCACCGTCACGGGGGATCGGCGGGTTGGTGATCAGGCCCACTTTACCGGAGATGGCAGTGGCATAAGCCATGACAGCAACGATGGCGGCGATGAAGATCCAGACCGACAGCTTGGCGTACGGTTTGATCTCGAGCTTGGTAGTACCACGCAGTTTGATCAGGCCCTTGGCTTTACGCTCCAGATAGACTTCGTCCTGCTCCAGCGGCTTGCCCATCATGTTGGCAATGAAGGCGCCCAGGATACAGGCCAGGAAGGTAGAGGGGATGCAGATGGCCAGCAGGGTCAGGTAGTCAACACCAAACGGCTCGAGCATGCCGGAGAAGGCAACCACAGCGGCAGAGATCGGGGAGGCTGTGATGGCGATCTGGGAGGCGACAACCGCGATGGAGAGCGGACGGGATGGGCGGATCCCTTGCTCTTTGGCCACTTCAGCGATCACCGGCAGGGTGGAGAAGGCGGTATGACCGGTACCGGCCAGCATGGTCATCAGGTAGGTGACCACCGGGGCGGCGAAGGTGATGTATTTGGGGTTCTTGCGCAGCGCTTTTTCTGCCAGGAAGACCAGGTAGTCCATCCCGCCAGCCAGTTGCATACAGGCGATGGCGCAGATGACGGACGCGATGATCATGATCACATCCCAAGGGATGTAGCTGACCAGTTGATCGCTCGGGATGGGCATGCCCAGACCCCACGTCAATACCAGTACCCCCAGACCACCGGCAAAGCCGATGCCGATGCTGCCTATCCGGGCCCCCAGATAGATAGCGGCGAGCACGACAAGTAACTCGATTCCAATCATAGCGATAACTCCATTTTTTAGTTTTTGGTTTTTATTTGGCAAAAAGCCAATTCCCGATCGGGCTGGGGATAAAGACCAATCGGGAACTGACTTTATGGGCCGGGAAGATCCCGGCCCACACTCGCTTATACGGCAGCTTCGCGGGTGAAACGCTTGGCTTTGTATTGCGGGTTCATCAGGTTCTCGATGGAGAGAATTTCGTCCAGCTGCTCGGCGCTCAGCAGGCCGCGCTCAAGAACGACTTCGCGGACGTTCTTGCCGGTCTGGGCACAGATCTTGCCGACGATATCCCCTTCGTGGTGGCCGATGAAGGGGTTCAGGTAGGTCACGATACCGATGGAGTTCAGCACGTGATTCATGCAGATTTCCGGGTTGGCGGTGATACCTTCCACGCACTTCTCGCGCAGGGAAATACAGGCTTTTTCCATCAGGCTCAGGGATTCGAACATCGCCTGACCAATCACCGGCTCCATGACGTTCAGCTGCAGCTGACCGGCTTCGGCGGCGAAGGTGATGGTGATGTCGTTACCGAATACCTTGAAGCAGGATTGGTTGACCACTTCCGGGATAACCGGGTTGACCTTGGCCGGCATGATGGAGGAACCCGCCTGCATTTCCGGCAGGTTGATCTCTTTCAGTGCAGTGCGCGGGCCGGAGGAGAGCAGACGCAGGTCGTTACAGATCTTGGACAGCTTCATGGCCAGACGCTTGATGGCGCCGTGCAGCATGACGTAGGCGCCACAGTCGGAGGTCGCTTCGATCAGGTCTTCTGCCGGCACATAGGCACGACCGGTGATCTCGGCCAGACGCTTGATGGCCAGTGCAGAGTACTCGGGCGGAGTGTTCAGACCGGTACCGATGGCGGTCGCGCCCAGGTTCACTTCCAGCAGCAGCTCCTGGCAACGCTTGATGGACTTGATCTCTTCACGCAGGGTCACGGCGAACGCGTGGAACTCCTGACCCAGGGTCATCGGAACCGCATCTTGCAGCTGGGTACGGCCCATCTTCAGGATGTTTTTGAACTCTTTCGCTTTGGCATCGAATGCCGCGATCAGGTGCTCCAGCGCGTGCAGAGTCACGTCAGTGCTGTTGACCACAGCAACGCGGAAACCGGTCGGGTAGGCATCGTTGGTGGACTGGCACTTGTTGACGTGGTCGTTCGGGTTGATGACGTCGTAACGGCCTTTCTCCAGACCCATGATTTCCAGGGCGATGTTGGCCAGTACTTCGTTGGTGTTCATGTTGACGGAGGTGCCGGCACCACCCTGGTAAACGTCGACCGGGAACTGGTCGAAGCATTTGCCGGTGTTCAGCATCAGGTCGCAGGCTTCTACGATCTTGTCAGCAATTTCAGGACGGATGGTACCCAGTTCACCGTTTGCCAGCGCAGCGGCCTTCTTGGTCAGCACCATACCGCGGACGAATTCCGGAACGTCAGAAATCTTCTGAGAGCTGATCTTGAAGTTCTCGACAGCGCGCAGGGTGTGCACACCGTAGTAGAGATCATTGGAAACTTCTTTGGTGCCCAGCAGGTCTTCTTCAATGCGGACGTTCTTGATGTCGCTCATTGTAATGCCTCAGAAATCAGATAAATGGAAAAATCCTCACCGAGTGGTCGCGAGTTCCTTGCGCACAGCTCATCCTGAAGCACCACACATCGAGTGGGGCGGTTGGGAGAATGACCTCCCGAAAAACTAATCAATATACTACTCCAATTGAGGTATCGGTTATTAGAGGTGGATCACTAAATTTGCGACATTTTCAAATTACTTTGAGGAAAGTACACATATGTTATGAAGTTTTTATCATGATGATTTTTATAAATTTTTGTGACTTTTTGCTGGTTTTTTAGATTGCTGATGACGTAGGAGTCAGTTGACCAACTTGAAAAGAGGGGGGCCGCCCCCATTTATTCAGGGCAGAAAGTGGTGATGATGGGGTGGCAAAATCGTCTCTGACCATCGTTGCATGGGGGCCACTTTTTCTCAATTTACCGGTGCTGGAGTGGATATGGGCAAGTTGTTTTTGTTGTTGGTGGGTCTGGTTGTGCTGGAGCTCACCGTGATGATCGAGGTCGGCTCGGTAATCGGGGCGTTGCCGACAGTCGGCTTGCTCATACTGACCGCGGTATTGGGCTCCTCGCTGGTGCGCAGTGAAGGGATCAAGACCCTGTTCAGCGCCCAGCAAAAGATGCAGATGGGCGAGATGCCGGGCCGCGAGGTGATGGGGGGCATGATGCTGGCGTTGGCCGGTTTGCTGCTGATTATCCCGGGTTTCGTGACCGACATTTTCGGTGTGCTGTTGCTGCAACCCTGGCTGCGCAACAAACTGGCTGACAAGCTGATCGGCAGCAGCCAGTTCCGGATGCAGATGGGCGGTTTCCAGCGTACTCAATTGCCGCTTGTCAACGCACCGTCCGATGATCATCTGGGGAACGCCAAGCAGGGCGGCACCACCATCGAAGGCGAATTTGAGCGCAAAGAGTGAGCGTAAAGAGTAATCGACGAGACGAAAACCCGAGGCGAGTGACTGAATCAGGGTTTGCCCTGATGGCACAAGGCCTCGAAGCGGTGTCGGGCATACCACCATGCGAGGGTGCCCGCCGCCAGATTGGCCAGCAGTATCCCCAGATATATCCCCTGTTCTCCCCCCAGCTTTGCCCCCAGCCAGGCTCCTGGCAACAGAAAACCAAACAGCCGCAATCCGTTGAACAAAAACGAGATACTGGATGCTCGCACGCCATTGAGTGCCGAGGCCAGCAGCATCACCATGCCCTGAAAGCCGTAACCGATCGGCACCAGATGCAGATAGAGAATGATGAGGCGAATGACCTGCGGATGATCGCTGAACAGGTTGGCGATGAGTGGCGCCAGTAGCCAGGTCAGGCCATAGATGGCGAGCTGGAACAGCAACGCAAACCTCATGCAGCTCTGCAGTGCAGCTTTGGCCCGGGCCGGATTGCCAGCGCCGCAGTTTTGCGAGATGAAAGGGGCCAGTACGGAGGCGAGGGCCATCATCACGATCAGCAGCAGCGCCTCGACCCGCGATGCGGCGCCGTAAGCGGCTACCACCTCGGTACCCAGACCCGCAAAGATCGTCATCAGCACCGCATTGGCCAGGGGGTTGAGCATATTGGTAAAAGAGGCGGGGACGGCGACATGGAGCAAGGCCTGCCAGTGGGTCAGCAACCGGGCCCGCGGCGAGAGGCGCCACAGCAGCAAGCCCTCCCGATGACGCAGGATATAGAGGCTGACCAGCATCGCCATCAACCAGGAGATAGAGGTCGCGATGGCGGCCCCGCGGATCCCCCATTCGGGAAAGGGGCCGATACCGAAGATCAACAGAGGATCCAGTACCCCGTTGACCAGCCCGGCTACTGCCATCACCAGACTGGGGGTTTTGGTATCGCCGGTCGCCCGGATGGCGGCATTGCCCACCATGGGCAGCACCAGCATGGGGACGGTGAGATACCAGATCAGCATGTAGTCATGGATGAGGGAGATAAGCTCGGCACTGGCCCCCAGCAGAGTAAACAGAGGCTTGATGGTGAGAGCCCCCCCCGCGGAGAGCAGGGCCACCATGATCACCGCCAGAAACAGGCTGTCGGTGGCGAGATGGGCCGCCTCATCGTGTTTGCCCTGCCCCAGGGTATGACCGATCACCGCTGACAATCCGGCGCCCAATCCCATCGCCAGCGAGGTAACCACAAAAGTGACAGGAAAGGTAAAACTGATGGCGGCCAGAGCTTCGGTGCCCAGCATACCGATAAAAAAGGTATCGACCAGATTGAAGGCCAGAATGGCGATGATGCCGAAGATCATGGGGCCCGTCATCTGGCGCAGTACGACCGGAATAGGGGCTGTCAGCATGGGGTTGGTGCGGGTCAAGGGCTCGTCTCTACAGCTGGCTTTGAAGGTTCTGGCATGGAAACCGGGCGGCTTGAACCGACCTTGCACCAGAGTGCGGACATGGCTGAACCATCGAAGATGTTTATAGTACGTGAAAAAATTTTTTTTGTATTTGCCCTTGAAGGGTTAGCAACTCTGCCCCACATCAGGGACATATCTAATTTGGCCTGGAACGGCCATTCCTCAAAGCAACAATGAGACTCATTTTGGGAGAGTTATCGATGAAAATTCGTCCACTGCACGACCGCGTCATCATCAAGCGCATCGAAGCTGAAGCCAAATCTGCCGGCGGTATCGTCTTGACTGGTACTGCGGCCCAGAAGTCCACCCGTGGTGAAGTGCTTGCCGTGGGGACTGGTCGCATCCTGGATAATGGCGAAGTCAAAGCGCTGGCCGTGAAGGTTGGTGACAAGGTTATCTTCAACGAAGGCTACGGTGTGAAGACCGAGAAGCTGGATGGTCAGGACGTCCTGATCCTCTCCGAAACCGACATCCTGGCGATTGTCGAAGAGTAATCCATCCTCCTTTTCCCCGAATTGATTTAAGGATTGAAGAAAAATGGCAGCTAAAGACGTTAAGTTTGGTAACGAAGCCCGCATCAAGATGCTGGAAGGCGTAAACATCCTGGCTGATGCCGTCAAGGTGACTCTGGGCCCGAAAGGCCGCAACGTGGTGCTGGACAAGTCCTTCGGCGCCCCGACCATCACTAAAGATGGTGTGTCTGTTGCGCGCGAAATCGAGCTGGAAGACAAGTTCCAGAACATGGGCGCCCAGATGGTCAAGGAAGTGGCTTCCAAGGCGAACGATGCCGCCGGTGACGGTACCACTACTGCAACCGTTCTGGCTCAGGCTATCGTCAACGAAGGTCTGAAAGCCGTTGCCGCCGGTATGAACCCGATGGATCTGAAGCGCGGTATCGACAAGGCCGTTGTGGCTGCTGTTGCCGAGCTGCAAGCGCTGTCCCAGCCGTGCGCTGACAGCAATGCCATCGCTCAGGTGGGCACCATCTCCGCCAACTCCGACGAGAAAGTGGGCAAGCTGATTGCTGAAGCCATGGACAAAGTGGGTCGCGATGGCGTCATCACCGTTGAAGATGGTCAGGGTCTGGAAGATGAGCTGGCAGTTGTTGAAGGTATGCAGTTCGACCGCGGCTACCTGTCCCCCTACTTCATCAACAAGCAAGAGACCGGTTCCGTTGAACTGGACGACCCGTTCATCCTGCTGGTTGACAAGAAAGTCTCCAACATCCGCGAAATGCTGCCGGTGCTGGAAGGCGTTGCCAAAGCTGGCAAGCCGCTGCTGATTGTTGCTGAAGACGTAGAAGGCGAAGCCCTGGCGACTCTGGTGGTCAACACCATGCGCGGTATCGTGAAAGTGGCTGCCGTCAAGGCGCCTGGCTTCGGTGACCGTCGCAAGGCCATGCTGCAGGATATCGCCGTACTGACTGGCGGTACCGTCATCTCTGAAGAAGTTGGCATGGAGCTGGAAAAAGCGACTCTGGAAGATCTGGGTCGTGCCAAGCGCATCGTCATCACCAAAGAGAACACCACCATCATCGATGGCGTGGGTGATGCCGGTGTGATCGAAGGCCGTGTTGCCCAGATCCGTCAGCAGATCGAAGAGACCTCTTCCGACTACGATCGTGAGAAGCTGCAAGAGCGCGTAGCCAAGCTGGCTGGCGGTGTTGCCGTGATCAAGGTTGGCGCAGCCACCGAAGTCGAGATGAAAGAGAAGAAAGCACGCGTTGAAGATGCCCTGCACGCTACCCGCGCCGCGGTTGAAGAAGGTGTGGTTGCCGGTGGTGGTGTTGCGCTGGTTCGCGTTGCAGCCAAACTGGCTGGTCTGCGCGGTGACAACGAAGACCAGAACGTCGGTATCAAGGTTGCCCTGCGCGCCATGGAAGCCCCGCTGCGTCAAATCGTCATCAACGCCGGTGAAGAAGCCTCCGTCATTGCCAACGCAGTGAAGAACGGCGAAGGCAACTTCGGTTACAACGCTTACAGCGAACAGTATGGCGACATGCTGGCCATGGGTATCCTGGATCCGACCAAGGTAACCCGTTCCGCCCTGCAGTTTGCCTCTTCCATCGCCGGTCTGATGATCACCACCGAGTGCATGGTCACCGAACTGCCGAAGAAAGATACCCCTGCCATGCCTGACATGGGCGGCATGGGTGGCATGGGCATGATGTAATCATCCCCCCTTGCTCTGTTTGACAAACGGCTCGCTCAAGGCGAGCCGTTTTTTTATATCTGGCTAAACTGAGTCTGTTGAGACAGCAAATCTGGGGGCGATATGAAAATGTTTGGTTGGCTGACACTACTGTGTTCATTGGTCATCATGCCGGTGATGGCTGCTGAGGCGCTGACGGGGCCGGTGATCCTGAAAGTCGGTGGTAACATCAGGTCGGCAGACGAAGTTGATGGCAAGGTGTTGTTTGATCTGGCAAAACTACAGGCTCTGCCGCAACATGAGATAGTGACCGGCAACCCGTGGGTGGATAAGCCGCACACCTACAGAGGCCCAAAACTGGCCGATGTATTGGCTGCAGTCGGTGCGGATGGCAAGACCATTACGTTGACGGCACTGAACAGTTTCCAGATCCGCATTGAATGGGACAAGGTTGCCAAATACGAGCCCATTCTTGCATGGGAAGACAATGGCGCTGTCATGCGGGTGCGTGACAAGGGGCCGGTCTGGTTTATGCTGCCTCTTGATCAATATCCGGAATTGAAGCGATCCGAATATACCGACATGATGATCTGGCAGCTGGATTTGATAGACATTCAGCACTGATAAAAACAGCACGGGAGCATGGGGTGAAAGGAAAGACCAGGGCGTGGCCACTGCTCGTCATTCTGTATGTATCCATCCTGTCGTTTACCGGGAGCACCCTCTATTGCCTGATGCAGATCCAGAATGCGACCAGAGCGATGGAGAAATACACCTATGATGTCTCCTGGGCGCTGATGCAGTTGCAGCTGGAGCTCGGGCGTTTCCTCAATGCGGTAGAGGTCTATCACTATGGCGGGATTGATCATGACACCTTGATGCTGCGTTATGACATTCTCTGGAGCAGAACGCCCATCCTGTTGAGCGGCCAGCTGCGCAAGAGCATGCAGGACAAGCAGAAAACCTTGCGTCTGGTGCAGCTGATTGAAACCAATATTCGCCAAATAGAGCCCGACATCACCAAGTTGCAAAGCGGGGCATCTGACTATCAGCAGATCATGATGCGCCTTGCCCCGCTGCAAGAGCCGCTCTCCTACTCCCTCGCTTCTGTGATGCAGAAGAACATTAACGTCTATTCCGAGAACGATCGCCATTTTGGCCAATTGCGCAATGCCTTGTTGCTGATGGTCTCCGGTCTGGTCATGTCAGTGCTGCTGCTCAGCATGCTGCTTATATATGAAGGGCGTCGCCATTTCAGAGCGGCCAGACGGGATCCGCTGACCGGGTTGTCCAATCGGGTTGCTTTGCTGGAGCGGATGGAGCTGTACGCCACACAGGAAGTGCCGTTTGGGCTGGTGCTGGTCGATATCAACGACTTCAGGGATATCAACAGCAAGTTTGGCTATGACACCGGTGATTATCTGCTTTGTGAGTTTGCCACCCGGATCAGAGTGCTCTGTGAAGAGGGGGAGTGGAGCGGACGTCTGGGGGGAGATCAATTTGCCATTATTCAGCGTGGCAGCAGCGATCTGCGTCAGGTCAGGGAGCTGGTAGCGCGATTGCTGCATGCGCTGAAGCAAGATATCGTCTATGACAACTATCCCTTCCGGCTTGAAGTCGGGATCGGGATTGCCTTCTATCCGATGGACAGCGACAAGACTCAGGAGTTGTTGAGTCGTGCGGAACAGGCCCTGTTCCATAGTCGCAAGACCCATGTCCCCTATGTGATTTACGATAACTCCCTGCTCAACGAGACGGCGCGGCGCAAACATCTGGCGTCGGACATGATCATGGCGCTGGAACACAATGCGCTGGAACTCTATTACCAACCCATCGTCAATCTCGAGAGTGGCCGCTGTGAAGCTGTCGAGGCTCTGCTGCGCTGGCGGCATCCGGAACTCGGCTTCATTCCGCCAAACGAAGTGATTATGGTGGCTGAGGAGTTCCAGCTTGCCGAACGGGTTGGCAGCTGGGTGCTGAACACAGCTTGCGAGCAGCTCTATCAGTGGCACCAGCTTGGTATGGTTGATCTGCAAATGTGTGTGAATATCTCGCCAGGCATGTACCAGCGTAATTTGCTCAAATTGGTGGCCAAGGCATTGATGGAGCACCACCTGCCTGCCCGTAGCCTGGTCTTGGAGGTCACGGAAGATACCACCATGCGGGAAGTGAAGAACTCGCTGCAACTGATGCAGGATCTCAATCAGCAGGGGGTACTGCTGGCATTAGATGATTTTGGTACCGGTTATTCATCTTTGAGTTATCTGCAAAAGTTACCGGTCAGCAAGGTGAAGATCGACCGCTCCTTTATACAGGGCATTGACACCTCAATGGAGGCATCCGAACTGGTCGCCAATATTTGTCGGATGGGGTCGATGCTGGGCAAGAGTCTGGTGTGTGAAGGGATTGAGACACAGGCCCAGTTGGATGTGCTGCGATCTCTGACCGATATCCACTTGTATGGGCAGGGCTATCTGTTCAGCCGACCAGAGCAGGCGGAGAAAATCTATCAAACCTTGTTGGAGATGGAGGAGCTTTGGCTGGCGCGTCAACAATCCGAAATGGCTTATATGAGTTGAGAGGGGGCTTGCCTGTCATCTGCCTCCAGAATGTGTGATTTAGCTCGAACTTTCTTCTTTTTGTTTGTTGTTTGAACGGTTGTGCGGTTTTATCAAAAAAACATGCAATTTAGCCTTGCCAGAAAGAATCTGTTCCCTATAATGCGCCTCCATCGACAGGGCAAGCGGCAACGCAAACAACCTCGTCGATAACCTCGAAAAGCCTTTGAAAATAAGGCTTGACTCGAGAAGGCGGTTGAGTAGAATTCCACTCCCGCAGCAACACACTGTTGCGTCGCTCTTTAACAATTTGAATCAAGCAATCTGTGTGGGCACTCACAGCATCGAACA